>WNFT01000563.1_pt1 | contig 52664 bp, 46 predicted proteins | sample 5400191 | NCBI WGS metagenome assembly WNFT01 (sample SAMN13153359, study PRJNA577476) | soil metagenome | isolation source: 80 cm saprolite under Madrone tree | place: USA:California | collected 2016-06-14 | reverse complement strand
CGCCGTCGAGCATCACGTTCTCCGGCTTCAGGTCGCGGTGCAGCACCGCCTTGTCGTGAGCGGCCGCCACTCCGGCGCAGAGCTGCTGCGCGATGTCCAGGGCCTTGTCCGCGGGCAGGCGCCCGATGCGCCGCTGCAGGGAGGCGAGGTTCTCCCCGTCCACGTACTCCATGGACAGGAAGTGCTGGCCCTCCACCTCCCCGATGTCGTAGACCCGGCAGACCGCGGGATGGGTCACCTGCCGCGCGATCCGCACCTCGTCGTAGAAGCGCGCGAGGCGCTCGCGGTCGGCCTCGAGTCCCGGGGGAAGGAACTTGAGGGCGACCGGCTGCTCGAGCTTCAGGTCGTCGGCGCGGTGGACCTCGCCCATTCCGCCCTTGCCGAGCAGTCCCACCATGCGGTATCGGTCGGCGAGAAGGGTCCCCGGCAGGAACCGGCCCTGCGCGGCCTCGGCGGAGATCCCGATCGCGCCCGCGGCGGACCCGGGTGTCCGCAGGCCCGAGCCGCCGCTCTTCGGACGGGCCGGGTCGCTGGCACGCCGCGGGCCGGGTGTCGCCGGCCGGGGGGCCGTGCCGGTGGCTGTCTCCGAAACGTCCAGGCTCGCGCCGCAGGACGGGCAGAACCGGTGCGCCTCGCGGACTGGGTCCGCGCAGGCCGGGCACAGGAGCGTGGCGCTCATGGCAGTTTTGCCTGAGCCTACTGCAAACCGCGCCGCGGATCACGGTGTTTGCGCGGTGAACGCATTCGTGCGTTAATGATACCGTGCGGGATTCGCTGAGCCTCGTGCGCCTGGATGCGAGCGACGCCATCACCTTCGTCACCGAGGGCTGGATCGACTGGGCGCGCGCCAGCGACTCTACGGAGCTGAACGAGGCCGCCGTCCTGGGCCGTCCCTTCTCGGACTTCGTCGCCGATCCCGTCAGCGTCCAGCTCTACAAGCTCGTGTTCCGGCGCGTCCGGCGGACCGGGCAGGCCATCCGCGTGCCTTTCCGCTGCGAAACCCCCAACGAGCGCTGGCACATGGAGATGGAGGTGCGGCCGCTCGAAGACGGGAGCCTGGAGTGTCGCAACCAGACGGTCCTGGTGGAGAGCCGGGGGCCCGCCCATCCCCCTGAGGCCGGCGCTCGCCCGAAGGATTTCCTGACGCTCTGCAGCTGGTGCAAGAAGGTGAAGCTGCCGGAGGGCGTCTGGGTCGACGTCGAGGCGGCGGCTCAGCGGCTCGAGCTCTTCCTCGGCGTCGCTCCCCAGCTGACGCACGGGGTCTGCCCCTCGTGCAAGACCGCGCTTCGGGGCAGCCTGGAGTTCGCGAGGTAGCCGCTCCGTTTGCAGGCCGAAAGTCGGTCAGGCGATCGACAACTTGTCGTCGCGGTACTTACAGGACGAGCCGATGTCCACCCGAATCCAGCACGCCAACCACTTGCCTGGGAATCACTTGGACGGACGGCTGGCCCATCGCGATCGGGCCCCCGAGTCGGCCCGGAACTTGCTTGGCCATTGCGTCGATGGCTGAGTCCGTGCGGAAGGACACCCTCAACCTCGGGCCGGGCGACGCAAAGCGAGCCCGGGCGGCCATCCGGCTTCTCGCTGACGCCAAGGTGCTGGTGGACCAGCGTCACGAGTGGCTCCTCGAGAGCCTGGTCGACCGCGGCAAGCAGCTCCGGCGAATGCCGATCGCCCCCCTCCCTTTCCGCATCGGACGGATGCCAGGCCTCGACCTCGTGCTGCCGTCCCAGCTCGTCTCCAAGGAGCACGCCGAGATCTACGAGGGGGACGGGGGCCTGTGGCTGCGCGACCTCGAGAGCACGAACGGGACCTTCGTGAACCGGCAGCCGGCGGACGACGTCCCCCTCCGCGAGGGCGACATCATCCATTTCGCAGACTTCGAGTTCCGGGTGGGGCGGCTGGAGCGGGTAGCGGAGGCGAAAGAGGGCGCCTTCCGCCCCGTCACGGTCTCGATCGGCCCGGGGCTGCTGCCCCAGCGCTTCGCCGAGGGCACGCGGGAGATGAGGGAGCTCCTGGAAGAGGGAGCGGTCACCGCCCTGTTCCAACCCATCGTCAGGCTGCCGGGCGGCCAGGTGGAGGCCTACGAAGTGCTGGGAAGGGGCGCCCACCCGAAGCTGCCGGAGAGCCCGGTCGAGCTCTTCAAGGTCGCGGCCGACATCGGAAAGGAGGCGGAGCTCAGCCGGCTCTTCCGCCGCAAGGCGGTGGAGATGGTCAAGGATCGCCACGACCTGCCGACCCTCTTCCTGAACACGCACCCCGCGGAGATGGAGACGCCGGGGCTCCTGGAGTCCCTGGAGGAGCTGCGCCGCCTCGCCCCGCACCTCGACCTCGCCCTGGAGATCCACGAGAGCGCGCTCGCCCAGGCCCAGTTCATCGTCTGGCTGCGCACCAAGCTCTCCGAGATCAACGTGGGGATCGCCTACGACGACTTCGGGGCCGGTCAAGCGCGGCTGCTCGAGCTGGCGGAAGCGCCGCCCCACTTCCTCAAGTTCGACCAGCGCTTCGTCTCCGGCATCGACAAGGCGCCCGCCTCGCGGCGGCGGCTGCTGGCCTCGCTGGTGGCGGCGGCCCGCGAGCTGCTGGTCAAGACGGTGGCGGAAGGCGTCGAGACCCCGGCCGAGGCCGACATCTGCGTCAAGGTGGGCTTCACCCACGCCCAGGGATACCACTTCTCCCGGCCCCTCGCCCTGGATCGGATCGTCTAGCTCGAGCCCATCCGCTTCAGGGCTCGCCGGGCCTTCCTCACCCAGGGCTTGACGTTGCGCTGCAGGTAGCCGGGGACAAGGTCGGCCTCCTCGACGATCCGGCGAAGCGACTGGGCCGCGGACTCGCGATCGCCCAGGCGCGCCTGGACCTCGGCGAGGGCGTAGAGGATCTCGGGCCGGCCCGACCGGCCGGAGAGCTCCTCGAAATCCGCGCGGGCGCTCGGGAGGTCGCCGCTGGCCTTTTCCGCCTCCGCCAGGGCGAAGAGCGCGTCTCCCGTGTCGAAGAAGCGGTCGGTGGCGACGACCTCCCGGAGGTGCGGGACCGCGTCCGCCGCCCGGCCCGTCCCGAGGAGGGCCAACCCCAGCTCGTAGCGGGCGTCGCGGCCCTTCGGGTCGCGCTCGAGCGCCTTCCCCGCGGCCTCCGCCGCCTTGGGGAACTCCTTGCGGGCGCGCAGGAGCGAGGCCAGGTGGCTCCAGGTGGCCGCGGTGTCGAGGCGCTTCGCGTCCGCCTGGGCCCGGCGCACCTCGTCGGCGGTGACCTTGCGGCCGGCCGCCGATCCCCAGCGCCAGGGATGGTCCAGGTACTCGGAGGACATTTGGGGCCACTCACCGAGGCTCACCGAGACACACCAAGACCGAGAATCAACAACTTGCGAGTTTGCTTCCCCACCGAGACGCACCGAAACACACGAGCCCTGGACACTCGGTGGACACCAGATTGTCATCGGGCTACTGGCCTTGCTCCTGCCCATCACGTCCGCCTGGGCAGGAGAACGCACGGTGGTATACGTGCCGATGGGGCCGGGCCTGACCTGGAATGTGATCGAGTCGCTACGGCCTGGGTTGTGGGAGATGCGTTATTACAGCGGTCCCACCGTGGAACGTCAGCCTGGCGAGGTTGTCGTGGTGTTCACCAACGACGAAGGCCCCAAGGGTCACTTGGCCGGGCAGGACAACGATGATGCGTCCGAGAGCCACCTTTGCCCGTGGGTTGCCCATGTCGGTCTGTAAGACTCGCTCAACCTCACGGACGTAAACGGCGATCAGGCGCTTTCTGATCTCACTCCCCGCTTTGCCCGGGTTGCGTGTCGGTGGCGACGGGCATTTCGGTTACCAAGGCGCTTGCCGAGCAGGAGCAGGGAGGCCAAAAATAAAGTTGCGTTTATAGCAGACTTCTTCCTTCACTTGAGCTAAGAAGGAAAGAGCGGGACCGACCGTCGACAAGGACGAGGCCCCTTTCGCAACGGATCGCGGAGGGGCCTTTTCCTTTGAAGGTTGTCCTGTGGCGCTCGCCGGTCTTGTCCTTGACCCGGCTGCCCAGCCCGGTTTTCCCGGGATCGGCGGGCGCTCTTTCGAGGAGGCTTGATGCCGAACAAGGGCGACGGAATCCATTTTCCACGACCGCGTAGCAACGGGAATGCGCACGAGCAAACGGACCTAGAGAAACAACTGGAAGCGTTCAGCATCGAGAACCATCCAGCGGTCCTGGAAGCGCGGAAAGTTGAAGCCCACGCACTCAAACGATACGAGCAGGAACAAGCGAAGTTTGCCAATGAGATCACAGCGACTCTCCGCGACGCTGAGAGTCAATCACGATCCGCCCGTTTGGCGCTTGCTGAAGGCGTTGGTAGTGAAGCCGATTTTCAGAAGGCAAAGAAGGCGCATGAGCTAGCCATCGACAAATACGCGGGCGAGGAGGATTTGATCCGCGCACTAGGGGCGAAGCTGGCGGATCTACGCGAAGTGACCCGACAGGCAGAAGATACCGCCGCCCAAAAGGTACGGACCGAAGTCGTGAGACTGACGGCTGTACACGTCGAACAGAAAAACCAGCTTCTTACCGATCTAGAACAGTTGAAGGCCGACGATATTACTTTCCTGGCTGCGCTTGAGCGGGTCTGCCCTGAGAGGTTTGTTCCAATCGGCCAGAACGGCCACGGCGCACTCATGGGCTCGCGGCGTATAGGTTGGGATGAGAAATGGCGGTCGGTGCTCGAAAGTACACCGCACGGCACTCAATTCAAGGAATGGCAAGCCCTAGCTGAAGACGCTGGCCTGCTTCCAGAAAGTGAAGCTGGAAAGCGCCGTCATGCAGCGGAACGCCAGCGGCTACAGGAGCTAGAGGAGGTAGCCAAGCGGAAGAACTCCATTGATGACTGGCGACTCGGTCACTTCAGAGCATGGGGTGCTGGTGCTGATCTTCCAATGCCCGAGGGGAAAAGATGACACGCCAAGAAGACATCGCCATGTTGGAGCGCCGAATCTCTAAGTTGACGGGCTTACTGTCCGACCTTGATAAGAGGATCAGCGGTGACGTGAGTATCGCTGAATTTCTGCACGAGCCGAGGAATAAAGCGGCGGTGAAACTGTCCGCACTAAAGGACCAACTCAAGAGCCTGAAGGCCGAAGATCCCGATATCAAGGGCATCCTTCAAGAAATCGAGGATGCGCAGGCGTATGTCGATGGCCTAGAAATCCACGCCACCGACGATCCCGGCTTTGCCGTGAACGGGTACGCGGTTCGGTGGGACAGCATCGCACAAGGCGCGTCGGGGCCAACCCGGTTCACGTCTACGGCATTCGGCAATGAGCCTTTTTCCTGCCCATTGGTCTACCAGCACGACCTAGCGCAACCCATCGGCTACGTGGCGCTGACGCCCGATGCCGTTGGGCTACGTGCAGACGGTCGGATCGTTGCAACCCGACTCGGCCAGGACACGAGGCTACTACTCAAGAGCGGCAGCATTTCGGGACTGTCCATCGGCTTCACCGTCAACAAGTCGTCAAAGGACAAATCAGGAGTACGCATCGTCACGAGCGCCACCGTCAGCGAATTGTCAGTCGTCACCAGCCCGGCCGATCCGGGGGCGCGTGTGGCGAAGGTAGACGGCCAAGTCGTCCCTCTCTTTCATGCCGCCGCACCGAGAGAACTGGAGACAACTTCTATGTTGAGCCGCAACGCCGTGTCCCGAGTGCTCGCAGAAGTCGAGAGGGAGTACGCCGCGACGATGGGATACCGGAAAGTCGATAGGGAGCCAGTACCAGAACAGCCGGATTTCTTGTCCTGCCGTGTCCTCTCGACTGTGGAGAGATCACAACGGGAGGAGAGCGCCAGGCCGGAGAGGTTCCAGCGTGCCATTCAACGGGAGCCACGGCTCGCCAAGATGGAGACGGCGCAACTGATGACCTACGTCGAGGCCATGCATGAGGCGGACGTGGTGCTGTCGTCAGGGGCGCGGATCGAATTCACTGACCAGCTAGAAGTCGAGGGAGAGTGAAGCGTATTCTTTCCGATCACAACCCCGACGAAACGCGCAAGCGTTGTATCTATTGCTTTGGCGCGTTGGTCGGAGAATGCAGACCGATGGCCGGGGAAGTGCAGCAACTTGCCGATGAACTTATCGAGCGACACCTACGGCTCTTGAACGAGAAGCCGCAATGACGGAGCAGGCACAAAAGGACGAGGTTCGCATTTGTCCGGTCTGTGGCCGGACGTTCACTATCACGGCCCAGGATAAAGAATGGTTCCAGTCCCGCATGGATGGCCACAACCGTCAATATGCTTTGCCGAAGCGTTGCCTCTCCTGTAGGCGCAATGGTCGGCAACGACATAAAGGGGATTGAGTGACTAAGTGCTGCGTCTGCCGCCAGACGTTCACGGTCGCGGAGATCATGAACTTTCAGGGAGTCGCCCAAGGTCATCTCGAACCGCTTGCCTTAGCGCCCCTTTGTCTGGACTGTCAGCGAAAGAAGTTGTACGGCTTGCCACTTGAGATTACGGACCCCGCCGTGTTGGCCGTGCTTCAGAAATGGTTTGCAGAGCATGACGACCCTTGCGAAATGGTAGTCAGAGATACGAATGGCAGGATTCTCACCGTCTTCCCGCCGGGTCCGATGAGGGAGAGCTAATAGCTTGGTCGACGCCGCACACGCCACGGTCCGTAAAATGAGTCAAGAAGTTTGCGCACACCAGGGATGCGGACGAGTGGCAACGGCTCGCGTCTTGTGGCCTGGGAAAGACCCGGTGCTTGCGTGCAGCGGACACGCCGAGAGAACGCAGAACATCGGCGCGTCAATGGGAGTTGTGGTGCTCGTGGAGTTGTTCACGGAAGCGGCCGGTATCAGCACTATCCGTCTAGGGTGAAGGAATGGGCATTCGTCTTGGTCCGCTAAAGGGAACACCAGGCTCAACAATCAGCATGGCCTTGCGCGGACTCGATGAGCTACAACAGGCGCTCGAAGACATGGCGGACGAAGACCTGGACCTTGAACTTGAAGACGCTGTTTTCGCTGAGTTGGAAGAAATCAAAGAAGCATCGCAGGAAATCGTGCCTGTCGATACCGGGAGATTGCACGATAGCGCATTCGTGGATGTGCGCAGGGAACGAGGGCGGATTGTCGGGAATGTTGGTTACGATACGCCTTATGCACTCTATGTGCATGAAGACCCTGATGCGCGGCACGCACCACCGACACGATGGAAGTTTCTAGAAGAGGCATTCGCGGTAGCTCAGGCGGGAATGCGCGCGCGGATCAGCGAGCGAGTGCGGGCCTTTCTTAAGAGGAAGTAGCGGCAACGTGACCGCAGACGAACTCGATGCACTCGATTCCTACGCAGACGACCTGCTCGACTATAGGGGAGAGCTACTCGCGGAGAACGAAACAGCACTAGGTGCAGCGGACGGCCAGCGTATCGCGTGGGGTCAAATGCTCGAAGACGGTGTTATTTCTCCAACTGTTCAGAAAATGTGGGTGGCAGGAGGAGAGAACGTCTGCCCTGTGTGTGAAGAACTCGATGGGCAGATAGTCGCACTTGATGAGCTTTTCCAGACCGAAGATGACGAATACGACGGACCGCCGGAGCCGCATGCGTTTTGTCGCTGTAACGTGACCCTAGTCGATGAGAGCGAAGCGTGAACTGCATCGACCTTCGTCCGTGGGCGGATGTGCATCGCTACCGCTGGCGGTACGAAGAAAGCTGCAAAGCGGAGCGAGATACAGAAACGCGGGGAGATGGTTCGTGGTACGTGGAGGTTATCTGTTGGAAAGGGCTTCTCTACTCATGGGGCGATGACGAGCTTACCGCCTACACGGCTTCCCCTCGGGTCTGGAGATCCCTGCTAGCCCTTGATCCCTCGCTCCGACGTGGGCAGACGGGAGACAGGGAGCGGACCGTGCGCTTCCCGTCCAGGCTGCTCGATCAGGTGGCCGAGATCCTACGCCCCAAGCGCCTTCAAGGTCGGGCAGCTACCCCAGAAGACCGGGCGAGGCTCGCGCTACACGCCTTCCAGACCGCAGATAACCACCGGAATCTAGCCCAGGATCGACGCAAGGACGGGGAGACGACTCCCGACCCGTCCGGGAGCCCTTCGGGGCTCCTACATGACTCCGCTTGAGGTACTAGCCGACCCCCGGTTCTTCGCTCCCAGCTTCACCCCGGCCGAGTCGTGGGCAGCCTGGCGTGTGTTCCTGGCCGCTGTCTTCGGCTTGCCGCTCACCGTCGATCAGCTAGAAACCTACCGAAAGCACACAGGGAGAACGAGTGCACCGACTGCACCAGTCCGCGAGTGTTGGACGATTGTCGGCAGACGTGGCGGAAAAAGCCGAATTGCCGCTTTGGTCGCGGTGTACCTGAGTTGCTTCCGAACCTACAACCTGGCACCGGGTGAAAAAGGCGTTTTCATGATAGTTGCCGCAGACAGGAAACAAGCACAAACGGTCTTCGGTTACGTGCGCGGATTGCTCACGAGTGTTCCCGTTCTGGCGCAAATGGTGGAGAGCGAGATCAAGGAAAGCATCTCACTGACAAATGGAATCCGGATCGCGGTAGTTACCGCGAGTCACCGAACGTCAAGAGGCTTTACCGTCGTTGGTGCAGTTCTGGACGAACTTGGATTCTGGAAAACAGACGATGCGGAAATCGTCTCCAGCATCCGACATGCGATGTTGACCGTTCCGGATGCGCTCTTGCTCGTAATCTCCAGTCCATTCGCGCAAAGCGGAGAACTTTGGAGAGCACATCAAGCACATTGGGGAAAAGATGGCGATAGCGTTTTGGTCTGGCAGGCAGCAACGCAGGACATGAATCCGTGCGTCGATGACCGGGAGATCCGCAGAGCGTATGCCGAAGATCGCATTGCGGCACAAAGCGACTATGGCGCGCGCTTTAGGCCGACCTCGGAAGCCCACATCTTTACGAAAGAGGCATTGAGCGCAGTCATTGAATCAGGGATCACGCAGCGAGAACCGCAGTCACAGCACCGATACGTCGCGTTCGTGGATGCGGCCGGCGGATCGGGTCACGACAGTTTCGCGGTAGCTACATCTCATGCTGAACGTGACAGCGAAGGACGAATTATCTCCGTGTTGGACTGCATCCGCGAGTATCGGCCGCCATTCAGTCCGGAGGAAGTCATCAAGAAAATAGCTGGAGTGTTGAAGCTGTACCACGTGACCACAGTGACCGGCGATGCATTCGCGGGCGCGTTCGCTGTCGAAGCGTTCAGCAAGTGTGGAATACGACTCATGATCAGCAAAGAGCATAAGAGCGAGATTTACGGCTTGGCGTTAACGCTCCTGAACTCGAAACGCATCAAGTTACTGGACAATGCGCAGCTACACGCACAACTCTTGAACTTGGTGCGACGGCAGAGTAGCGGCAAGTCGCGTATAGATCACTCCAAGTACCCAGGCGCACGAGATGACGCGGCCAATGCTGCATGTGGAAGTCTGCTCTTGGCAGCGCGACGAAATCCAGACGTGGGTGACGTGGGGATCACGTTCTCGGGCAGGCCCGTAACGAGCAACGTGTGCGTCTACTGCGGCGGAACTGGCGAGCTAGGCTCAGGGTCCGATGAAGCTCCCCGCATGCCGTGCTTCTGCGTGGGCGGGTTAGCACGGGTGTAGACTTCAGGCCCCGGGGGAGGGTGCCATGCGAACCACGATAGCCTTACTGGCGGCATTCCTACTTGCCGCCAGCGTACGAGGCGATTTCTATGATGGAAACAAGCTGAAGGATGGCTTGGAGCACTTCAAGAAGAGAGCAAATGAAATCGAAGCGCTTGACGGCATGAAGGCCGTGGGCTACGTGCTCGGAGTTCATGACGTCTATCGGGGGTCGCTGGCCTGCGGGCCATCAACCGCGACGGCGGGGCAACTCGTCGATATCGTCTTGAAGTACCTAGAGACGTATCCCGAGGAGCGGCACTACAACGCGGCTTCGTTGGTCCGGAATGCGCTCATGATGGCGTTTCCCTGTTCAACGAAATAGGGTCGCGTACCTGTTACGGCCTGAGTGCTAGGAGCGGCGCTTTTGCATCTCGTCCATCAACTGCTCCGGCGACAGATTAACTAACCGCCTCATCTCCAGGATGACTTGAGGGACGGCGAGAGCGATCTGAACTGTCCCGGGTACGTCGGTCTTGTCGTAGGACGCTACGTGCTTCAAGAGATTATCTGACAGCGAAGCGCAGCGACAAACGAAGACGTGCTCAGCGGCTTGCTTTGGAAGCGAGCCCTTATGCTTTACTGCGCCACCGCGGCCGGTCACTGTTTCCTTAAGATGGACCAATGCATTGCGCCACGAGATCAGGCGCTTCAAGTCCTGATACAGCACACCGTCTTTCGGCAGCACGTATTGAGGTAGGAAGAGAGAGGGGAGCACGCACCACTTGTCCAAGAGGCTCGCAGATTCAAGGGACTCGAATTGATCGGGCGTGGCTTTGTGCCCGAGATAGAGGTTCCCGACCGCTTCCACGCAACAGGCAGCCAGCACCAGCACCGTAATAGTCCGCTGTGCGAGCGCGTAGTGGAGCAACGTCAATTCCGGAGTGGCCGTCTCCTCTGTAAGTGGCGGGAGTCCGTCAAGCTTTGCATGAACCGCCTCGTATTCCGAGATGGCGTCATGAAGGGCAAGGTGAAGGTATACTTGAAATGTCGTTGAACCTGGTAGATGCGTGATCTCCATAGCCATGCTCACGATGTTGCCGGTCGGCTCAATACCTGGGAAACCTTGTCCGGGTCACTCAACCCATGAGATCCCCAGGCGTGGCGAGTCCGACCGGCGGGGAAGGATACGCGATCAGGGGCCGACTCGTCACCGTCGCTTATTATTGGGCTCGGCCACTTTCAAGCGTCGGGCGTGGGCTTTCCGGCGAAGCTGGATCTCCGTGCGCGTAGGCTTCTTCCCGCGAAGTAGCTCCACCCTTGTGATCCGTTGTCCGGGGCCGCACTCGGGACAGTTCAGTATCTCGCCCGTCTCGTCCCTGGGATCGGGAGTGAGTGTGGCCCCTGGCGCGGTACAGCGTGGGCAATCCCGCGTGATGGTCCTCGGCGTGACGACTGTAGGCGTCATGACGGTCTCCTCCAAGTCGACTACTCTATTACCTCCACTCTAGGACAGCCCAGGTCCGCCGCCGGCCTGTAATAAAGCGCTCTAGGATTCGGTGAAGGCCCGCAGAACCGCCCTCTAAATCGCTGAGCACATGGCACTTATGCGCCACGCGTGAGGGTCACTCGATGGACACTCCCCACCTAAGTAGCTGATTCTAAAGGCTGTTCTCGCTGTATTGCTTCTGCCAGAACAAGGACAAGGCCCGTTCCGCCCTTTATCTAAGCCTCGGAATCGGTGTCCTTAGCGGCCAGGATCGAGGCTAAAGACGGGACTGGACGGGAGCGGCGCTCCAGACCGAGACGTGCGAGAACACGATTTTCAATACTCATGAATTTCGCGCACTCTGCGTCACGTTGATGCGCAAGTGCAATCAGCCAACAAAGACGCGCAGCACTCGCCAACTCGATCAGGCGCATTTCTGCCGCAGTCACACACTCTGTTCCGCCTTTGTCGCTGACGAGTTGCGGAATGTAATCCGCGATCAGCGCAAGCGCCCACTTGTCTTCAGGCTTCAAAGCGCGTCTTCGCCAGTAAGTGCGATAAGGGTGCAAAGCGCGATTCAGGTTGCCGAGTTGCGCACGTGCACGGCGAGAACGTGCAACGACTGGAACAACAGCAGTAACGGTGTCCTTCATGCTCAACAGCGAGAGTAACACGACGCACGGGCGGATCGAATGGCGCTTATATAGTTGTTGAAACACCACGCTCGCGGGGGCGTTCCCTCTCCCTGGTAGCATCGTCGGCACTCTTGCCACAACTTAGGCTAAGTCTGAGACATGAATCACCACTATGCTCAACCCTGATAAGCCATTATAAGAAATACCAGTTCTAGCCTTGCTACCGGCCCTGTCTTTCGGCTACGTTGGGGTTGAGGCTCACGCCCTAGATAGGGCAAAGGCCGGGAGGATTAGCCCCGGCCCTTGCTGGCGTGGGTCAGGCGTCAGGAGCGCCCGACACGTGGATCATACACCACAAGTCAAAGCCAGTCTCTCCGGCAGGCCGAGGCACCTGAAATCCGTGCATGCGAGTCGGCGTAAAGGACGCAAGTTGACGTGTGCTTGCGGTGAGTAGATGCCAGGAGTTTGAGACGTTGTGCACGATCCAACGTTTGGTGGTCCTGGCTTAACACGGCGTAGGGTCCGTGACCGGGTTGCCCGTCACGCCCCGAGGACCGTGACGACACTGAGGGAAATATAACTCACCTTCCCTTGGTGCTCTTTACCTTGGACGTTCGCAACGGACACCCGTCCTTACTAGGAAGGTGAGGATTAAAGAGGAGGTATGCGAGACGGAATGAAGCGTGTTTCTCGTGCTTCGCGCATCTCTCGAATTGCTGCCATACAGCACGACGTGACGGTAACACCGTGGTGGCTTTGCGCTCGCTGCGAGGACAAGTATCGAATGCCGAAAAGTGATTTATGCGTCTGGTGTCATACGCGTGCAGTTGCAGCAGCAGCGGCACAGAAACGGGAGTTGGTGGGATGAGAAAAAAGACGCTGACCGACGCAGACGCGCTCAGCATCTTCCGAAAGGGTGATCGCCCGGGTAAGACGTGACGGTATGAACTGCGACCCTTCTGCACCAAGCCCATTTTCGGCTTGACCGGCCGAGGGTAAGAAAGTAAGAAGTCAGGGTCGTACCTGGCCCGCGGGACTCTTCGAGCGTCCCACGCTCGTCTCCGCGGAACCAGCCTCGGATATGCCCGCTGGGCTAGTCCGGTTCCAACTGAAAAGAGGGTCGAACCCTTTGGCGAATCCACGCCCGAGGGTCGTCATGGGACCGGAGGCGTCAATGCCCGAAGCAAAGCCCGCCCGAGAGGTACTCGCTGACCTCGGCGTAGAGCTGCTCGCTGATCCGGTCGGGCAGAAACAAACCGAGATCCGCCTGTTTCGCATCGAGCCGCGTAGCCTGCTCACGATGCACAGCGGCAACCTAGTCAACATGAACGTTCGGCAAAGCGCGGTCAATCACTTCGTGCAGGTGATCGTATCCGCCGGCCTGGTGACCCTGCCGCCTGCGCCGACACCCGTCGACGAGCGGCCGGCAGTGGTGGTCGCTCGGGGTCACGTTGAAGACGTGCAGAGGGAGGCAGTCCGGGCCTTCGGACACAGTGCCGTCGCCACGGCGAAAGACGAGCTGGAGAACGTGCTGGCCTCGGCTCGCAGCTCCTTCCAGCAAGAGCGCGCGGCCCGTGATGCTGCTATTGAGGGACCGCGCGCTACCTTGGAGCATGCCCTGCTCACGCTCTGCCGTGCCTGCGATGAGATGCGCGAGTTGAAGCGTAGGGCCGAGGTAGAGGCGCAGCAGGGTCACGCCATCAAGATCCCAACGGACGAGCCGTGGCCTGACCCCGTGAATGGTGCGAGGCTGCTCGACAGGATCGCATCGACGATCCGGCGTTACATAGTCCTCCGTCGTGGGCGCTCCGAAGCGATAGCACTTTGGACGCTCCATACCCACGTGTTCGACCGTTTCGACATTACGCCCTTGCTCCTGATCTCGTCGCCTGGCCCCGGCTACGGGAAAAGTAATCTGCTGTCGATTGTGGCGCGTGTGGTGCGGCGGTTCTTTCCAACGACGAACATCACGAGCGCGGCGCTCTACCGGACGGTCGAAGGTCAGCAGCCAACTTTAATCATCGACGAATTCGATACTCAGCCCGCCCATGAAGCCCTCCGGGGCCTACTGAACGCCGGCCATAGACGCGATCTGGCCTACGTGGTTCGGTCTGCCGGAAAGGATGGCGTCCATCGCTATAGCACGTGGTGTCCCAAGGCCCTTGGCTGTATTGGTCCGCTGGCGGCAACGCTGGAGGATCGCGCCATCCGAATCTCAATGCGTCAGAAACTTTCGACGGAGCGCCGAAAGCGACTAATGCTCAATGATCTTGACGCAGCCCTCTCGCCCTTGAGGCGCATGGCGGCACGCTGGGCTGAGGATCACCAAGAGCAGCTCACAGCGTCGCCACGCGTCCCGGATGAAATGGACGGCCGAGACGCAGACAACTGGATTCCACTTCTTTCAATCGCGGATGCGGTCGGGGGGCGATGGCCCAAGCTTGCCCGTGCGTGTGCCGTCGAGATGAGTAGGGAGCGCCGAGAGGATGAGAACTACGAGCAACGTCAACGTCTCGTGCAGTGGATTGGGCGCCGTGGTGGCGCCGTGTCCGTCCGAGATGTGACGCATGGCCTACGAGAATACCGGCGGAACCCCGATGCTGCGGAGGCTGCCCTCAGTGGATTGGTGTCGGCTGGTCTGGCACGTTGGAGGCCAGCGGACTCCGGCCCTCAAGGCGGGCGTCCGAGTCGTCTGTGCCGTCTCGTCACCAAAACCTCCGGAAACGGGCCGGCCGCTAAGGTTCCGGTGACGGAGAGCAGGGGGCGACCATGAGCGCGACCGCGCGGGAGTATCCGGCCATCACGCATCCCGGATGATGCGAGGAGGATCGATGCGTGTCCGAAGTAGAAAAAGCATTCACCGTGCTTGAGCAGGCCATCAGCATCGCGGGCTTGGTAGAGCTGCCTGGGCTCGTGGGGAGGTTAGCGACCCTTCAGGCGATGGCCTGGGTTCGCTTGGTGACTCCACCCGTTCATGGGAACGGCAAGGAAGCCTCTCCAGGCCCCCAGGAAGGCCCCCAGGAGGTTCTATTGACCTTCCAGCAGGCCGCCGCCTCCCTCAAGGTCAGCCCGAGCTACGTAGAGACGCTGGTGAGGCAGGGGAAGCTGGAAGCGGTCACGCTGCCTGCGACGGCTTCGGGAACGGGCGCTTATCGGAGGGAACGAGCCGGGAGGCTGAAGCGGATCACCTTGGCCGCGCTCAGGGCTCTTTTGAAGCCTTCTTGACGGTTCGACGGTTGTACGGTAGACTCCCTCTGAGAAGGAGGTAACAATGCCACGACGCAAGAAGACGGCCACGCTGAGGCCGCCCAAGCTGACTAACTCGGAGGCGATCAACAAGCTCTGGGTCAAGACGACCGTTGTACTGCCCTCAGAGCTATGGAGTCACGCGAAAGTGCAAGCGATCCTCGAACGAACCGACTTCCGGTCCATTGTGGTCAAGGCCCTAAAAGCCTATCTCGCCAATGCGAAAGGTGGCCGCTAATGGTCAAACGTCACGGCTCGAAATGGCGTGCAGACTGGCGGGATAGCTTCGGCATCCGTCGACGTAAAGATTTCGATCTGAAGGCGAACGCGGAGAACCATGAAAGGACGATGCTCCAGGAAGCCAAGGAAGGGAAGACGGGCGGCGCCCCGACGTGTGAGCCTGACATTACGGTGACCGAGTACGCCGCTCGTTTTCTCGCCAACCGGGAGGCTCTAGGAATTGACTCCGCGACCGTCCACCGTCAGGAGTGCGACCTACGGCGGCATATCCTCCCCAAGTTTGGGTTGATAAAAGTTAGGGAGATTTTCAAATCCGCTGTTCGCTCGTTCTTGCTCTCGAAGCTTGGCGAGTCGAAAGGCGTTCGCGAGGGGGACACGCGGCGGAAGCCGCACAAGCGTCTTGCGCGTGGCTCCGTGCGCTGCATCTTCCACACGCTCTCGGCCCTCCTGACGGAGGCGGTGTCCGAAAACCTTATCAAGGCGCATCCCCTTCGGGGTCTGTGGAAGGAACTCAACAAGAGTGGGAAGACCGAGGAGCATACCAAAGTTAAGGCTCTCGATCCTGAGCAGGCGGTTGCATTCCTGACAGCGGCCGAGAAGTACGCCAGCGAGCACTACCCGTACTTCTGCACGCTCATGCTTGCCGGTTTGCGTCCCGGCGAGGGCCTTGCCGTCACCGCCGACAGGATCAATCCCCGGGAATTGACCCTCCTGGTAGATCGCCAGATCGGCCAACATGGTGGCCTGAAGCGTACGAAGACCGGCAAGGAACGGTCGGTAGAGCTATCCGCCCACTTAGCCGGAATCCTTCGGACGATGATCGAAGCGCCGAAGGGCGGGTCAACATCGTTAAAGGTGGTTTCCATCGTCTCGGCTACGGCGGCGGTCGGTGACGTAGCGCGGCCCCTTGGCCCCTGGCTGTTCTACCCTGACCTGGGACCGAACCCAGCCGGGAAGGACGCGCAGCGGGTCTACAAACGCGCCATCAACGGGATGCGCCGGGCACTTCAGAAGGCCGGATTGCCGACCTATTTCGGGCTTCACAGCCTCCGACACACCTTCGGGTCCGGCCACATCTCCCAGGGTCGGAGCCCGGCCTACGTTCAGCAGCAAATGGGACACGAGTCCGTCGAGATGACCGTCCGCGTCTACGGATCATGGTTCCCGGTTCGCATCCCTGGAGCGGCGGATGCCCTGGCCGAAACCTTCGCTCTCGGTCGTGGACACCAAATGGACACTAGCGGGGTCTTGGGGAAGGCAAAGGCCAAGTAAATGCAATGCTTTCAACGTCTCCGGTCGCTGTTGTCTATCTACTCGGAGAAGAAATAGACGGCGGCCCCCAGGGGCCCGAAGAACAGGATGATCCAGAGCCAGCTTCCCGCCTGGCCGCGCCGCACCGCCTCGACCGCCATCCAGACCGTGAAGGCGGAGAGCAGGAGGTAGAAGGGCATCGCCTAGTTGAGCCCGAACTCCCGGGCCCGGAGGGCCTTGACCCGGTCGCGGATCTCGGCCGCCTTCTCGAACTCCAGGGCCTTGGCCGCCTCGCGCATCTGCTTCTCGAGGGCCTTGACCTCGCGCTCCAGCTCGTCCAGGGACCGGTATCGCTCCTCGGGCGTCTCCGCCACCTCGGGGATGGCGGCGTAGTCGGCCTCGTAGATCGAGGACAGCAGCTCGCCGATGTTCTTCTTGATGCTCTCCGGGGTGATCCCGTTCTCGCGGTTGAAGGATTCCTGCAGGGCACGCCGGCGGCTGGTCTCCTCGAGGGCCGTCTTCATGGAGTCCGTCCGCTGGTCCGCGTAGAGGATGGCCGTCCCCTCGACGTTGCGGGCGGCCCGGCCCATGGTCTGGATCAGCGAGCCGGAGGAGCGCAGGAAGCCCTCCTTGTCCGCGTCCAGGATGGCCACCAGCGAGACCTCGGGCAGGTCGAGCCCCTCCCGCAGAAGGTTGATCCCCACCAGCACGTCGAACTCCCCCTTGCGGAGGTCGCGCAGGATGCGCACGCGCTCCAGGGTCTCGATGTCGGAGTGAAGGTAGCGTACGCGCACCCCGAGGTCGTGGTAGTACTCGGTGAGGTCCTCCGCCATGCGCTTGGTCAGGGTGGTGACGAGGACGCGCTCGTTGCGGGCGGCCCGCAGCCGGATCTCGGCCAGGAGGTCGTCCACCTGGCCCTTGACCGGCCGGACCTCGACCTTCGGGTCCATGAGGCCGGTGGGCCGGATGACCTGCTCCACCACCACCCCTTCGGACTTGTGCAGCTCGTAGGGGCCGGGGGTCGCGGACACGTAGATCACCTGCCCCAGGCGGCCCTCGAACTCCTCGAAGTTCAGGGGCCGGTTGTCGAGGGCCGAGGGCATGCGGAAGCCGAACTCCACAAGCGTGCTCTTGCGCTGCCGGTCGCCGTGGTACATGCCCCGGACCTGCGGCACGGACTGGTGGCTCTCGTCGATCACCATCAGCGCGTCCTTGGGGAGATAGTCGAGGAGGGTGGGAGGCGGCTCCCCGGGGGCGCGCCCCGAAAGGTGGCGCGAGTAGTTCTCGATCCCGTGGCAGTGGCCGGTCTCCCGGAGCATCTCCAGGTCGAACATCGTGCGCTGGTAGAGGCGCTGGGCCTCGAGCAGCTTCCCCTGCCGCTCCAGCTTCTCCTTCTCGACCAGCAGCTCCGCCTCGATGGTACGAATGGCGTCGGTGAGGCGGGGCCGCGGGGTCACGTAGTGGCTGGAGGGATAGATGGCCACCTGGGCCAGGCGCGCGGCGACCTTTCCGGTCAGGGGATCGAAGGCGCTGATCTGCTCCACCTCGTCCCCGAACAGCTCGATGCGGATCCCGGTCTCCTCGTAGGCGGGCACGATCTCCACCACGTCGCCCCGCACCCGGAAGGTCCCGCGCTTGAGGTCCATGTCGTTCCGGTCGTAGCGGGCCTCCACCAGCTTGGCCAGGAGGTCCCGGCGGTCGAGGGTCTCGCCCTGGCGGACGAACAGCAGCATCCCGTAATACGCCTCGGGAGAGCCCAGGCCGTAGATGCAGGAGACGGAGGCCACGATCACCACGTCGCGCCGCTCGAAGAGGCTGCGGGTGGCGGAGAGGCGCATGCGGTCGATCTCCTCGTTGATGGTCGCCTCCTTCTCGATGTAGGTGTCGGACTGGGGAACGTAGGCCTCGGGCTGGTAGTAGTCGTAGTAGGAGACGAAGTACTCCACCGCGTTCTCGGGGAAGAAGGTCTTGAACTCCTGGTAGAGCTGGGCGGCCAGGGTCTTGTTGTGGGCGAGGACCAGGGTCGGCCGGTTGATCCGGGCGAGGACGGAGGCGATGGTGAATGTCTTGCCGCTGCCCGTCACCCCCAGCAGGACCTGGTGCTTGTCCCCCCGCTCGAGCCCCGAGACCAGCTCCTCGATGGCCCGGGGTTGATCGCCCCGGGGCTCGAAGTCGCTGGTCAGGCCGAAACGGCTGTCCGCCGGGGCCGGGGTGAGGCGGGGCTCCTCGGCGCGCATCCGGCTCATAGGTCACCCATCGTAACAAAGGCGGTTTGACTTCGCCGGAAGCCAGCCCTTATCCTCCTCGGCAACGGTCACTCTCCCCGGCTCCCTCCGGCTGGAGGTTTTGGATGCGGAAGACCTGCCTGGTTCTCGGTGTCTTCTTTGCCCTCGGATCCGTGGCTCACGCGCAGGACGCTTCCCAGGGACTCGCAGAGCTGCTGCTGCGGTTCTTCTCCCCCGCGAACCCGGTCGTGCTCAAGGCCAATCCGGTGCCGGCCTTCAGCCACGCCGCGCACTTCGTCTCGCAGCCCAGCGCCCAGGCGACCCTGAGCCAGCTCAACCGGGGCATCGCCTCCCAGATCTCCACCTTCCCCGTCGGCTCCTCTTCGGGAGGCTTCACCTTCACCTTCGACTCCAGCCTGGGGGTCTACAACCGCACCACCGACTCCTTCGGGCCCCTGTTCGCGGAGCGGCCCCAGACCGCGGGCAAGGGGAAGTTCAGCTTCGGGGTCACGTTCCAGGACGCGACCTTCGACCGGTTCGAGGGGAAGAACCTCAAGTCGGGAGACCTCGACCTCTTCCTCGTCCACATCGACACCAACGGCGACCACACCGGCCTCGAGCCCTGGTTCGAGGGCGACATCATCGGGGCCAAGCTCGCCATCGACCTGGAGGCCAAGACCACGGTCTTCTTCGCGAACTACGGGATCACGGAGAAGCTCGACCTCGGGGTGGCCATCCCCTACCAGGACATCAAGCTCGATGCGCGGATCAACGCCGACATCGAGCACCTGGCCACCGCCCCCGACCCCTTCGTCATCCACACCTTCGCCGACGACCAGAACACCCACACCTATCGGGAGAGCGGCAGCGCCCACGGGGTGGGAGACATCCTGTTCCGGGCCAAGTACCACTTCCTCTCGCGCTCCTCGCTGAACGTGGCGGGCGCCCTGGACCTGCGGGTCCCCAGCGGCAAGGAGAGCGACCTGCTCGGCTCGGGCGCCACCCAGGCCAAGCTCTACCTGGTGGCGGGCGGCCGCACGGGCCGATTCTCTCCCCGGGCCAACCTCGGCTACACGTTCTCGAGCGGGGGAAGCGACTTCTCCGGCGACCTGCCGAACGAGCTCAACTACACGGTCGGCTTCGACGCCGTGCCCCACCGCCGGGTGACGGTGGCCGCCGACCTCGTGGGCCGCACGCTCTTGAACACGGAGCGGCTGATCGAGACCCAGAAGGTCTACCAGTATCGGACGCGCCTCGACCCCACGATCCGGCAGACCACGCGCCCCGACCTGACGACCGAGAGCGGCAACTTGAACCTCCTCCTGGGCTCGGTGGGCCTCAAGGTGAACCCCGTGGGGAACCTGCTGGTCGTGGGCAACGTCCTGTTCTCGATCGGAACGGGCGGCCTGCAGGACAAGATCACGCCGGTCTTCGGCATCGACTACACCTTCTAGGCGGCCTCACTGGCCGATCGACTGGATCGACCAGGCTCCGCCCTTCTGCACCAGGCGGAAGGTCTGCTGCTGCGGACGCTGCGGCTTGCCGTTGATGGTGTCCTTGCGGGAGACCCGGACCACCGCCTTCGCGCCGTCGATCTCGACCGCGTCGATGGTGATCCCCACCTGCTGGGACTGGATCGCCTTGAACGCCTCCTGCAGGCGCTTCTCGTCCTCCGCCGAGAGGTCGGGCTTGATGGTCTTGAAGAGCGCGACGTCGTGGGTCTCGATGGCGCGGGCATAGTCGGCGATCACGTGCCGCACCGAGGACTCGGGGCCGGGGGCCGCGGCCGGCGGAGCGGCTACCGGGACGGAGAGAGGGTGTCCGGCCGGCGGCAGGGACGGCGCCTGCGACCGCGGGGCCAGGGTCGGAGCCGCGCTGGTGGGAGGGCTCGGGCGAGCCGAAGGGATGGATTGGACGGCCGCCGCCCGGGCCGCGTTGGCCGCCGCCACCTCCGCCGCCCTGCGGGCCCGGTCGAAGGCATCGGCCGCCTCGAGGAAGCGCTGGGTCGCCTCGGCGAATTGGCCCTTGCGCAGGAGGTCGTCGGCGGCGTCCGCGATGCGCGCCGCCTGATGGAACTCGTCGTTCGATCGGGCGCGCGCCTGCTCGGCCCCGCCGCGAGCGCGCGCCATCCCGGCGCGGGCCTCCTCGGCCTGGGCCCGGAAGTGCTGGTTGAGGGCGGCGGTCAGCTCCCCCGCCACCGGATGGCGGGGGTCGATGGCTAGAACGCGGCCGAGGGCCCGGGTGGCGGCCGCGGTGTCGCCCCGGCGGAAGGCCTCGCGGGCCTCCGCCGCCGCCGCTTCGAGATCGTGAAGGGCGGCCTCGGCCCTGCGCATCAGCTCTCGGGCCTCGGCGTTCCCGGCATCGAGCTCCAGCACGCGTCGGGCCTGGGCGATCGCCGCCGGGTAGTCCTTGTTGTCGAGCTCGCTCCGCGTCAGCTCGATCTGCCCGGCGATCAGGGTGTCCTTCAGGATCCCTTCCTGCTCCTGGGCGATCTCGGCCGCCGGCCGCGCGGGCTGCGTGGCCCGCCACGACCGCGCCCAGAATCCCGCGGCCACCGCGAGCCCCACCCCCACGACCGCGCCCATCTTGAGCCACGGCCTCGAGGGCCGGCCTTCCTCGGGGACGGCGATTCCCCGCACCGTCCGGTCGGGCCGGGCCGTGGTGAGCAGCTCGCTCTCCCCCAGCTCGACCCGGGTGGGGTCGAGAGCAGTGGCGCCGGTCACCAGGGGATGCGGCTCCCGCCCCCCGATGGCCTGGATCCGGGGAGCGGTCGGGGACGAGCTCTCGACGAGGGTGGGGCTGTCCCGCCCCGTCAACGTGGTCTCCGGGTCCTCCGCTCCCAGCGCCATGGCCGCCGCCCGCCCCGCGGCGATGGCGCGCCGCGCGGCCCCCAGCGCCTCCCGCATCTCCCCCGCGCTCTGGAAGCGGCGGGCCGCGTCCTTGGCGAGCGCCTTGTCCACCACCTGGACCACGGGGATCGGCATTTCCGGGATCGACTTGCGGATGGGCTCCGGGTCCTGGTCCAGCACCTGGTACAGGACGGTGTGCAGGCTGTCCGCCTCGAAGGGCTTGTGGCCGGCCAGGAGCTCGTAGGCGAGAGCCCCCACCGAGAACACGTCGGAGCGGGCGTCCACCTTTTCTCCCCGCACCTGCTCGGGAGACATGTAGTTCGGGGTCCCCATGACCGTGCCCGAGCGGGTCATGTCGGAGGCGCCCAGCCGCGCCAGCCCGAAATCCATGATCTTGACCTGGCCCTTGGCCAGGACGTGGATGTTCGCGGGCTTCAGGTCGCGATGGACCACGCCCTTGCGATGCGCGTAGGCCAGGCCGTCGCAGATCTGCTCGATGATCAGCAGCGCGTCGTCGAGGCGGGGCAGCGCGCGGCGGTGGATGAGATCCTTGAGGTCGGTCCCCTCGAGCAGCTCCATCACGAGGTACGTGATGCCCTGCTCCTCGCCGAACTCGAAGACGGTGACGATGTTGCGGTGGCTGAGGGCGGCCACGGACTGCGCCTCCCGGTGGAAGCGCTTGCGGAACTGCTCGTCGGCCGTGAGGGTCGCGGCCACGGTCTTGATGGCTACGAAGCGGTTGAGCACTGGGTCGTGGGCCTTGTACACCTCGCCCATGGCCCCCTCGCCGATCTTGTCGAGGATCTTGTATTTCCCGAGCTGCTCCAACTCATCGCCTCGAAGGCGGCGAGCGCCGCGGAAGCCTTTCCCCGGAGAGAAATGTGCCGGAGATCGTATCACACGGGCACGATGCCGCCTGGGGAAGGCGCGCTATCGGCCGGTACGCTGGGCCCGCGCGAAGCGGACCCGGGCTCGCATGAACTCCCGGGCCGCGGCGGCGTACTTCTTGCCCCGGAACGCCGCCTCGCCATCCCGGAAGAGCGAGGCCCCCTCCTGAAAGCTGTCGGCCCGGCCGGCCTGGGCCTTGTCCGCCGCCTGACGGGCTTTCGCGGCCTCGCCCTGCGCTTGCTCCGCACGCACACGGAACGCCGCGTCGAGCCTTCCCGTCAGCTCCCCGGCCGCGGGGTGGTCGGGAGCCAGCTCCAAGAGCTTCCAATAGGCGCCCGCGGCGCGCACCTTGTCGGCCTTGTCGGCGGCGGTACGCGCGTCGCCCACGGCCTGCTCGATCTCGTCGATGGCCTTCTTGGCCTCGGCCAGGACCTTCTTCGCGCCCGGGTCGTCGGCCAGGCGGAGCGCTTTCTGGGCCTGCCGAGCTGCGTCCTCGTAGTCGCCGGCTTCCATCCGCCTCCGCGCCAGCTCGACCTGGGTCTCCACCACGGCCCGGGCCAGCTTGTCGACCTGCCGGTCGGCGGCGCTCCCGGTCGCGGGGGTCGGGGGCGCCGGCCCCGTGCGCGTCAGGAGGACCGCCCCCGCCGCGATCGCCGCCAAGAGGATGCCGCCCATCACGAGCGGGAGCGCTCCCGCGCGGGCCGGGCTCGGGGGAGCCGAAGCCGGCCGCGAGCCCGAGGGTCTGCCGCTGCCCGAGCCGCTGCGCGACCCCGATGCGGACCGGGAGCTGGCCGGCCCGGGGACCGCGGGGGCGTCCGACGGGGGCGGTGAAACCTCGAGCTCGGGAATCGTCGCGTCGCCGCGGCCGGCCGCGATCGCTTCCCGGACGAGCTGGACCGCCTTCAGGAACTCGCTGGCGTCCGGGAAGCGCGCCGCGGGCTCCCGCGCCAGGGACCGGTCGAGGAGCTGCTCGACTACCAGCGGCAGGTCGGGCACCAGCTCGCGGGGCGGGCGGGGTCGCGCCTGCATGACCATGTAGAGGACCGAGTGCATCGACTCGGCGTCGAAGGGCTTGCGCTCGGTGAGCAGCTCGTAGAGCACGCACCCCAGCGAGAACACGTCGGAGCGGGCGTCCACGTGCTCGCCCCGCACCTGCTCGGGGGACATGTAGTGCGGCGTGCCCATCACCAGGCCGGTCCTCGTCATGTCGGAGCCGGACAGGCGGGCCAGGCCGAAGTCCATGACCTTGACCTGGCCGTCGGGGAGCAGGTGGATGTTCGCCGGCTTCAGGTCGCGGTGGACGATGGAGTGCGTGTGGGCGAAGGCCAGCCCGTCGCACACCTGCTCCATGACGTCGAGCTTTTCGTCGAGGCCCCGCAGGCGCCGCTCCGCGATGGCCTGCTTGAGGTCGGTCCCCTCCAGCAGCTCCATGGCCATGTAGAGCTTGTCGTGCTCCTCGCCGAAGTCGTACACGGTGACGATGTGGGGGTGGGCGAGGCGGGCCGCGGACTGCGCCTCGCGCTGGAAGCGCCGGCGTCCCGTCTCGTCGGCTCCGGCGTCCGAGATGATCTTGACCGCCACGTGACGGCCGAGGGCGGCGTCGTAGCCCTTGTAGACGCTACCGCTCGCCCCTTGTCCGATCTTCTCGACGATGCGGTACTTGCCGATCTGCTCCAAGGGACGCGCCGGATCTTAGCACGGCCCCGGCGGCTTCATCGGGGCGGCCGCGTCATCAGGTCCTCGATGACCCGCGCCAGCTCCGGGGGCGCCATGCGCTCGATCAGGTAGCGGTGGCTCATGCGGGGGGCGGATACCCAGTCGTTGTAGCCGAAGCCCACCCGGGCGTGCATGAGGCAGAGCCCCGGCTCCGACTCGGTCCAGTATTCCCGCGGGCCGCGCACCGCGTAGAGCACGGCCGTCTGGTCCCAGCTCTGCCGGTTCGCGAGCCCGTTGAAGTGGAGATAGGCGGCGCGCACCGGGCTCGTCTCGGGAGCCGCCCGCAGCCGCGCGCCCGTGAACACCCGCGCCCCGATCTCGAAGCCCGAGAAGACGACCGGGGTGGGCCAGTCGTGGATGGCCCGGACCGAGGCCGCGGTGTCCACCTTCACGTTGTACTCGCCCTCGCCGTCCTCGAACCGCCCGTTCGGGAACTTCCCGCCCATGCAGACCCAGAGCTTGACCTTGCGCCGGACCAGCTCCTCGCCGCTCAGGGGGCTGGCCGTGTCGGACGACGTGTCGAGCAGGCTCTTGAGGTTTGTGAGGAAGCCGACGGAGACGATCACCACGCTCCCGTCGGGCTGCCCGGCCAGGACCTTGCGATAGAGGAGGGCGGCGTCGGGGGCGTCGCTGCTCTTCGCGAGGCGGTGGGGGAACCCATTCGCCACCGCCTCCGCGTACTTCGACTCGGTGGGGTCGCCCGCGTCCTTCGGGTAGCCGACCTGGATCCCACGCTGGTAGCCGATCGGGAGGTCTGGCCGGCCATACCAGGTGTTGATCGCGTCCAGGCAGGGCCCGACGTGCTCGTTGCGCGAGGAGATGCCCGCGGCCAGGATCTCCGCCTCGCCCAGGTCAGCCAGGGCATGGAGGGTGGCCAGGGCGCCCACGTCGTCCACGTCCGAGGCCATGTCCGTGTCGAAGACGACCTTGACCGGCGGACCCGCGGCGGCGGCGCCTCCCGTCAGGAAGAACAGCCCGGCGAGCAGCAGGGGGAGGCTCGGCCGCATCATGGCAACGGCCGGGATCATAGGAGGACGCCGGGGTCAGGTCAATGCCGCTCCCGCCTTTTCCCCGCTTCCCGTAGAATGACGACGTTCATTCGCACTGGACCGGGGGAGGACTCATGGCGGACGACAAGGCGACGCTGATCGACGCCCAGGCGGACGTGGAGGGGCGGCTCAAGGGCAAGGACGCGCACATCCTCGGCCGCTTCAAGGGCGAGGTCGACGTCTCGGGCCGGCTGTTCCTGGGCGAGGGGGCGCGGGTGGACGCGAAGGTCGTGGCCGACGCCGCCGAGATCGCGGGCGAGTTCAAGGGCGAGATCAAGGCGCGCGCCGTCACCCTGGCCGAGAAGGCGAAGGTCGAAGGGAGCGTGGACGCCCACGTCCTCGTGGTGAGGGAGGGCGCCCAGCTCAACGGCGCGGTCACCGCCGGTGGAGCGAAGGCCAAGGCCGCCCCCACGAGCCCCCCGGCCACCCCTTGATCCTTCGCGAGCTGGCCGACCGCCTGGGCTGCGCCCTGCGGGGCGACGGGGCGGTCGAGGTGCATCGCGTCGCTCCCATCGACGCCGCCGGCCCCGGCTCCCTCACCTTCGTGGCCAGCGCGAAGTGGGCGGTCCGGCTCAAGACCACCCAGGCCACGGCCGTCATCGTCCAGCCCTCGGTCGCGACCCCGCTCCCCAGCCTGCTCTCGGACAACCCCTACCTGATGTTCGCGCGGGCCGTGCTGCTCCTGCACCCGAAGGCGGCCCTGCCTGCGGGCGTGCACCCCTTGGCGGTGGTGGATCCCACCGCGGTTCTCGGCGAGGGCGTGCACGTTGCCGCCCTGGCCGTGGTGGGTGCGCGCAGCCGCATCGGCGCGCGCTCCGTGGTCCATCCCGGGGTCGTCCTCTACGAGGACGTCGTGGTGGGCGAAGACTGCGTTCTCCACTCCGGGGTGCAGGTGCGGGAAGCCTGCCGCCTGGGGGACCGGGTGGTGGTCCAGAACGGGGCGGTGATCGGCGCCGACGGCTTCGGCTTCGCCAAGGACGCGGAAGGCCGATACCACAAGATCCCCCAGACGGGGACGGTAGTGATCGAGGACGACGTCGAGGTCGGCGCCCTCACCGCGATCGACCGGGCCGCCCTGGGCGAGACCCGGATCGGGCGGGGGACCAAGCTCGACAACCTGGTGCAGGTCGGCCACTCGGTCACGGTCGGGCGCGATACCGTCCTGGCCGGCCAGGTGGGGATCGCGGGCAGCTCGACCATCGGGGACCGCGTCACCCTGGCCGGGCAGGTGGGGGTGGCGGGCCACCTGAAGGTCGGGGATGGCGTGATCGCCACTGCCCAGAGCGGCATCCCGAGCGACGTGGACGCGGGGACCGTGATCTCCGGCTACCCCGCCATCCCGAACCGCGAGTGGCTGAAGGCGAGCGCGGTCTTCCCCCGGCTGCCCGAGCTGCTGCTGCGGCTGCGCGCCCTCGAGAAGCGCCTGGGTGGCGACCCCCCGGACAAGGAATAGCCGCTAGCGCTCTTTCAACCTCAGCTTGCCCCCGGGCACCGCGTAATAGCCCTGCCGGTGGCGGACCCGCAGGCCCTTCGGCTTGACCTCGACCTTGAGCCGGTGGTAGCGGCCGTCGAGGACCAGGTTGTCGGAGACGAACCCGAGCACGTACTGGTTGGAAAGCTCGTCCAGGATCCTCTGGTAGATCGTGGACAGGTCGCGGTACGCGATCGGGGAGTACACCTGGCCGCCGCTCGACTCGGCCAGGGTGTTCAGGATCGCGCGGGCGGAGACGTTGCGGTTGGTCCCCAGGCCGGCGTTGCCCGTGAAGGCGATCGGGTAGACCGTGACCCCGCTCGAGCGCACGAGGGCCATGGTCTCGCCCAGGCTGGTCGCGCTCGTGGTGTCATCTCCGTCCGTGAAGATCACCAGCACCTTGCGCCCGGTCGAATCGGCGATCCGGGAGAGGTAGACGCTGATCGCGTCGTAGAGCGCGGTATTGCCCGACCCCTTCATCCCCAGGATCCGCTCGAAGAGCCCCTGCTGGTTCTCGTCGTTGTAGCGCGAGAGGCGGATGTCCTGGTCGAAGAAGATCAGCAGGAGGTCGCGGGCCCGGGGGATCGACTCCAGGAAGCGCACGGCCGACTGCTGGCTGAGCTTGATCTGGGCCTTCATGCTCTCGCTGGTGTCGAGGAGCATGCCGAGGTTCAAGCCCAGCGACTGATCGTTGCCCTCCTGGGCGGCGGGGGCGAAGATCTGGACGTTCCGGGCCTTGAGGGGCTTGCCGTCCTCGTAGATGACGAAGTCGTCCCGGCCCAGGTTGCTGACCAGGTTGCCCCGGGCGTCCCGCACGGTCACGGTGACGCTGACGAGGTCGATCCCGCCCTCGTAGACGTGAACCTCCTGGGCCGCGACGGGGGCCGGCCGCAGGAGGGCGCAGAGACACGCGAGGAGGAGGGGGAGAAAGGTCGACCGGGTCCGCGGCATCTCCTCTGGCCTCCGCTGCTAATGCAACACGTCTATCACCCGCACGGCCAGGTCGACCTTGTTGAACGGCGGCATGATGTAGACGCCGTGCGCTCCGTCGCGGGCGGCGAGGGTCGCCTCCTGGGCGATGCTCACCCCCTCCGCCTGCGCCTTTTCTCCGGAGCCCGCCTTCTTCATCCGCTCCCGGATCTCGTCGGGGATGCGCATCCCCGGCACCTCGTTGTGCAGGAACTCCGCGTTGCGGTGCGAGTAGAGGGGCAGGATCCCCACCAGGATGGGGATCTTGATGTGCTTGATCATGGAGAAGAAGCGCTCGAGGGTCCGCGGATCGTAGATGGGCTGGGTCATGATGTACTCGGCGCCCGCTTCGACCTTCTGCTCCAGCCGCCGGACCTCCTTCTCCATGTCCGGCTTGCTGGGGTCGGCCCCGCAGCCGATGTGGATGCCCAGGGCGGGGCCGATCAGGTTCCCCGCCAGGTCACAGCCGTGGTTCAGGTGGTCCATGATGCGGATGAGGCCGATGGAGTCCACATCGTACACCGCGGTCGCGTCCGGGTAGTCCCCCAGCTTCGGGGGGTCGCCGGTGATGGCCAGGATGTTGCGCAGGCCCAGGGCGTAGGCGCCCAGCAGGTCGGACTGCATCCCGAGCAGGTTCCGGTCGCGGCAGGTGTAGTGCAGGATGGTGTCGATCTCCACCTTGTTCTGCACGAGCACGCAGAGGGCCTGGGCGCTCATGCGGGCCGAGGCGCGGGGTCCGTCGGCCACGTTGATCGCGTCGACCTCGCTCTCCTTGCAGTAGTGGGCGCGCTCCAGCACCTGGCCGGGGTCGACCCCCTTGGGCGGGTCCAGCTCCACCGAGACCACGAACTTCTTGCCGAGCTTCCGGGCGAGCGTGCTCTTCTCCTCCCGCGGGACGGGCACCGGGGCTTCCTTGGCTCGGGCCGGAGGAAGCACCGTGACCGCCTCGCGGCTCGGCTGCAGCATGCGCACCGAGCGCACGAGGTTCTTGATGTGGGCGGGGGTGGTGCCGCAGCAGCCCCCCACGAGGCTGGCCCCCGCGGCGATGAAGCGCCGGGCGTAGGAGGCCATGTACTCGGGCGTGCAGAGGTAGACGTAGCGGCCGTCCACCAGGGCGGGCGCCCCCGCGTTCGGCATGGCCGAGAGCTTCGCGGTCGTGGCCACCGCGGCCATGCGCTGGATGGTGAGCAGCATGGCCTGCGGCCCCTGGCTGCAGTTGGCCCCCACCGCCTGGACGCCCCATCCCTCGAGGGTGCGCACCGCGTCCTCCGGGGTGTCCCCGTAGAGGGTGGTCCCCTCTTCGTTGAAGGTCAGGCTCACGACCACCGGCAGGTCGGCCGTGAGCTCGCGTACCGCCTCGTGGGCCGCCCGGGCCTGGTCGAGGGAGGGCATGGTCTCGATCATCAAGACGTCGACCCCGCCCTCGAGCAGCCCCTCCACCTGCTCGCGGTAGGCTGCCCTCGCGTCCTCGAACGGGATGTTGCCGATGGGCGCCAGGGGCTTGCCCACGGGGCCGATCGAGCCGGCCACGAGGGCGGCCCCGCCCGCGGCTTCCCGGGCCAGCCGCGCCCCCTCCCGGTTGATCTTGCGGACCTGCGCCTCGAGGCCGTGCGGCCCCAGCTTGAAGCGGTGCGCCCCGAACGTGTTCGTCTCGATCACCTCCGCCCCCGCCTCGAGGTACTCGCGGTGGACGCTCTGGACGAGGTTGGGGTTCGAGAGGTTCAGCTCGTCGAAGCAGCGGTTCAGGAAGACCCCGCGCGCGTAGAGCATCGTCCCCATGGCCCCGTCGCACACCAAGACCCCCTCGGCGAGTCGCTCGAGGAACGGCTTGACGGCGTCCGGAGAAGCTTTGGCGCTCACTGCGGTGAGTTTAGCCGTATGGTTCGACGGGGGCAAGACCATGGCGGAGCGTCGGTGAGCGGGCTCACCGACGGTCGGTTCCTCCTGCGCCCGTGATCCCGGCCGCCGGCAAAAGGCGTTAGAATGGTGGCCAAGAGGGATCAATCGATGGCCGTAAGGCTCGATCCGAACGAGGGTGCGAAACCCGACGGCACTCCGGCGCCCGCCGTACGCGAGCCGTACGAGAAGCCGGCGGTGGCCTGGCAGGACGTCCTGGAGACGCGGCCCGGCCTCATGGCAGGCTGCACCAAGCAGAGCACCGCCGATCCCAGCTGCGATTCCGCGCTGTCGAGCTGACATGCCGTACCGCCACGCCCCCCGCCTGGCCTGGCAGCTCATCGACGGCGAGGCCGTCGTCATCGACCTCGCCCAGGCCAGGACGCTCGGCTTGAACCCGGTGGCCTCCCTCATCTGGTCGCTCCTGCCCGAGCTCGACGAGGCGGCGATCGCGCAGGAGATGACGAAGCGCTTCGACGTGCCGCTCCAAGCCGCGAAGTCGGACATCCACGACTTCCTGCGCACTCTCGGCGAGCAGGGCCTCGTGGTCGAGGCCTGATGGCGCCCGGGCCCCTTGGGAGCCGTGGGGCCGAAGCGGGCACCGCGCCCGGCTGGCTGCGCCTGAAGGGCCGCGCCCTCCGCCTCGCCCAGCCCCTCTCGGCCCATCTCGAGCTGACCTACCGCTGCAACTGGCGCTGCGTCTTCTGCTACAACCCCCGGCACCACGACGTCCGCGGGCTGACGGGGCGGGAGTGGATCGCGGTCCTCGACGACCTGCGGGCCCTGGGCACCCTCTCGGTCGCCCTCACGGGCGGCGAGGCCCTGACCCACCCCGACTTCCTCGACATCGCACGGGCCGCCCGGGAGCGGCACCTCGCCTTGCGCATCTTCACGAACGGCGCCCTGGTGACCGAGGCCATGGCGGACGCCCTGGCCGCGCTCGACCCCATGGGGGTGGAACTGAGCCTCCACGGCGCCTCGGCCGCGACCCATGACCGGGCCACCGGCCGGCCCGGATCCTTCGAGGCCCTGCTCCTCGGCCTCACGCGCCTGAAGCGGCGGGGCCTGCCCCTCCTCCTCAAGACGCCCCTCACCTGCATGAACGAGCACGAGCTCGACGCGATCATCCGCCTGGTGGAGGAGCGGTGAACTGCGGCCTGGGGCGGATCACGGTGGCGGTCGACCCCGAGGGCAACGTCTACCCCTGCCTGCAATGGAAGCGGACCTCCCTCGGCAACGTCCGCCAGACTCCATTGCGCGAGCTGTGGGGGCTCTCCCCCGTGCGCGAAGAGGCGGCCCGGGTGGCCCTCGCCGCGAACGAAGCCCTGATGGGCATGGGCGAGGCGCTCGCACGCTTCCCGTTCTGCCCCGCCCTGGCCTTCCAGCGCGCGGGCGATCCGCTGCGGCCCGACGAGCTGCACATCCTGCAGGCCGAGACCGTGCAGCGGGTCCGCGACCACCCCGCCTGAGCGTCCACCTGGTCGGCGGCCTGTCCGTCGAGATCGAGCCCGAGGAGGCCCTGATCCCCGACGAACGGACCGCCCTCGCGCGAATCTCGCGAGAAGGCGCCGGTGCGGGGGAACGCGCCCTCCCCTTCCGCCTCCGGCTCGTCGCGGAACCGCCTTGGGAGAGCGCCGACCCGACGCCGTTCGTGGACGGCGACCCCGCGGCCATCGACTGGGTAGATCAGCGGGTGCGCGTGGAGCACGCGCGCTTCCTGGCCGAGCTGGACCCGATCGGCCGATCGGGCCGGCTCTTCCGCCGCTCCCACGGAGGAGGGGCGCTCGAGATCACGCTACGGACGCTCCTCTGCAGCCGCCTCCCCTTCGAGGGCGGCCTTCCCCTGCACGCCGCCGGGATCGTGGCCGACGGCCAGGGAATCGCCTTCTTCGGGGTATCGGGCGCGGGCAAGACGACGCTGGCGAGCCAGTCCCCTCACCCGGTGCTTTCCGACGAGCTGGTGGCCGTGGTCCCCGCCCATTCGGGGACCGGACCCCCGGACCCCCCGGTTGCAGTGGGGCCATTCGTCCTCACCGCCTCGGGGTTCTGGGGGACGGGAGAGCAGGATCGGACTTCGGGGAAGCCCTGTCCGCTCGCCGCGCTGGTGGAGCTCGCCAAGGGTGCTCGGTTCCGGCTCGACCGGCTCGAGCCGCGCGCGGCGATCGCCAGGCTCGTTCGCGTGATCATGGTGCCGCCCGGCCCACCCCTCTGGTCGGCCGCCCTGGCCGTCCTGGGCCGCCTGGTGCACGCGGTGCCGGTCTACCGCATGGCCTGGTCGCCTGGGCACCCGCCATGGGCCGAGCTTCGTGAGCGGCTGGGGGGGGCCCCGGAGCCGATGGAGGATTAGGGCTGCGCACTGCAATGCATTACAATGGGATTCTTGGGGGTGGTGGTCCGGTGCAAGACCAGTTGACGGTCAGGCTTCCCGAGGATCTGAGCCGGGCGTTGAAGGCCGCTTCACGGCGCCTGCAGCGAAAGACCTCGGAGATCGTGCGTCTGGCGCTGCGCGAATTCCTTGGAGCGTCCTCCGGCTCCCGGACACGGCCCGCAGACCGCGTACGGAGCCTGATCGGCGCCCTGGAATCGGGCGTACCCGACCTGGCCGAGAAACACCGCGCCTACCTCGTCGAGTCCCTCCGTCGTGGCCGGTGAGCTGCTGCTGGACACGGGGGCCCTGGTCTCGCTGCTCGATCGGAGCCAGAAGCGCCATGAGACATACGCGAGCTTCTTTGGCGAGTGGGACCGGCCGGTGGTCAGCACGGAGGCGGTGCTCACGGAGGCGACGCACCTGCTGGGGAGCCTCAAGGGAGGGCGCCAGGCCTGCATCGACTTCTTCCTTTCCGGCGGCGCTGTCCTTGTGCCGGCCACCAAGGCATCCCTGCGGCGCTCCCGCGACCTCGTAGACCAGTATTCCGACTTGCCCATGGACTACGCTGACGCCACCCTGGTCGTCCTGGCCGAGGAGCTCGGCAGCAACCTCGTTTTCACCACGGACCGACGGGACTTCGCCGTCTACCGGATCAGGGGCCGGCGTCGTTTCGAGATCCTTCCCGGCTAGCCCCGGTCGGGTTCGTCGACCGAGCGGGGCGATCAAGTTGCCGCCAGGTACTGGATGTCGTTGAGGATGCCGGCCGCGGTGACCTGGGCTCCCGCCCCGGGGCCGGTGATCACCAGGGGCTCGGCCCGGTAGCGACGCGTGGTGAAGGACACGAGGTTGCGGGTCCCCCGCAGGGCGCCGATCGGCGAGTCGGCCGGCACCTCCGCGAGGTGGGCCCGGACTCCCCGCGAGGTGGCCGAGACCACGTAGCGCAGGACGTGGCCGCGCGCCGCCGCCCGCGCCACCCGCGAGCGCCATTCCTCGTCGAGCGTGGACATCCGCCGGAGGAAATCCGGGAGGGGAACCCGCCGCAGCGCCGGCGGCACGAGGTCCTCGGCCGCGGGCGGGGACCCCGCGTAGCCGAGCAGGCGCGCGAGGATCAGCCCCTTGCGGGCGGCGTCCCGGCCCGAGAGGTCCTCGCGCGGGTCGGGCTCGGCGTAGCCTTTGTCCACCGCCTCCCGGACCGCGTCGGAGAACGGCTTCCCTTCCGAGACCGACGAGAGCACGTAGCCCAGCGTCCCGCTCACGCAGCCGTCGATGCGCAGCACCCGGTCGCCGCTCTCCACGAGCTTCAGGTGGGTGTCGATGATGGGCAGGCCCGCCCCCACCGTGGCCTCGTAGCGGATGCGCCGCCCCGCCGCCGCGGCCGCGGCCAGCAGCGCCTGGTAGCTCTGTCCCGAGCCGGCGAGGGGCTTCTTGTTGGCGAGCACGAGGTCGAAGCCCTGGCCGAGGGCGAGGTGCAGCAGGTCGGCCGTCTCCTCCGCGGTCACGTCCACCAGGGTGGGCCGGGAGACCGCGTGGCTCGCGATGAACGCGAGGGCCTCGGCCGCCCCCGCCTTTCGCCCGCCCAGCGCGGCCAGGAGCGCGCCCTGGTCCTTCCCCTGGGCCAGGCGCAGCAGGCGCTGGCGGGAGAGGCCGCGGGGATCGAACACGTAGCCGGAGCGGTCGAGGGCGGCCACCACCCGCACCCGCGAGCCGCCGTTGCGGGCCGCGAGCTGGTCGGCGAGGGCGCGCCCCACCCGGCCGAACCCGAGCAGCACCACGTCCGTGCGCGGGGCCTCGGGCGAGCGGCCGCCGCCGATCTTCGAGAGCTGGAAGGCGGCGTGGACGCGCCGCGCCGCCTCCGCGGTCCTCCCCACCACCGCCACCACCGCCACGTCGGCCCGGGCCGTGATGCCGTCGATGAGGCCGGTCTGGAGCTCCTCCCGGAAGGCCCGGCGCAGCGCCGTCACCGCCTTGCCCGCCTCGCCCTCCGGGAGCGTGAACCCGATCGAGCTCTCGGACGAGGCCTGGAAGATCGTCGAGACCGAGAGCGACTCGGCGTGCACCGCGGTGAACGTGCGGGCGGCGATGCCTGGCACGCCCATCATGCCCTTGCCCGCCACCGTCACCAGCGCCTGGCCCTTGATCGTGGCCAGGGCCTTCACCGGGTAGTCCTCGAGGGTCCGCCGGGCCGAGACCTCGGTGCCCGGCCGGCCGGGGTCCAGGAACGAGCGGACGTCGAGGGTGATGCGGCTGCCGTCCAGGGGGATCAGCGCGCGGGGGTGCAGGACCTTGGCCCCGAAGTACGCGACCTCGGCCGCCTCGCGGTGGTGGAGCTGGGGGACGAGCCGGGCGTCGGGGACGGCTCTCGGGTCCGCGGTCAGGATCCCGGGCACGTCCTTCCAGAGGACCACGCGTGCCGCTCCCAGCGCGCGGGCGAGGAGAGTGGCCGTGAGGTCGGAGCCACCGCGGCCGAGCGTGGTCACCGAGCCGTCGGGCCCCCGGCCGACGAAGCCCGGGACCACCGGGGTGACGCCCCGGCGCAGCAGCGCGGCGAGGCGCCGCCGGGCCCTCTTCCGCGTGGCCACGAGGTCGGGAGCGGCCGCGCCGTGCCGGCCGTCCGTCGTCACCACCTCGGTGGCGTCCACCCTCTCGGCCCTCCGGCCGGCGGCGTGGAGGGCGGCCGCCAGGACGGCGCTGGCCGCCCGCTCGCCGCGCGCGATCAAGGTGTCGCTGGCCCGGGGGGACAGCTCGCCCAGCGCGGCCACCGCGTGGGCGATCTCCTTGTACTCACGGGCCTGATGGTCGGCGGAGGTGAGGAGCTCCCGGCGCACCTTGCCCGGGGGCACCAGCTCCATCGCGATGTCGCGGTGCCGGCGGAGGAAGGAGGCCGCCACCTCGGCGGCCACCGTGGGGTCCCCCGCGGCGGAGCGCCGGGCGCCCTCGAGCAGGGCGTCGGTCACCCCGCCCAGGGCCGAGACGACCACCACCACCGGCCCCGGATGGCGGCGGATCAGGTCCACCGCGTTGCGGACGGCGGCCGCATCGACGACCGAAGCCCCGCCGAACTTCCAGATCTCGAGAGGGGCTGGGCTCTTCCTGCGGGCGCTCATTCCAGGGACCCGAGAGAGTACGCCGCGCGGCCCGGAGGGTCAAACCCTTGACCCGCCTCACCGATGGGGACTAGTCTGTTTCTCACACGATTGACGGGGCCCAAGACTTGACTCGAGACCAGCTCCCGCGGCGGGGCGGTCGCCGCAGTGGACGTTGGCCTCTCTTGCTGGCGGCGCTGGGGGGGCTGGCGGTCCCTGCCCTTGCGGACGCGGTCAGCGCCCGGCCGCGCTTCGTGTACGGCGGCGACGCCGACTTCGCTCCCTTCGACTATTTGGAGGGGGATGGCCGGCCGACGGGCTTCAGCGTCGAGCTGGTGCGCGCCCTGGCCCGGGATGCCGGGGTCGACCTCGAGGTCCGGCTGGGCGGCTGGGAGCGCGTGCGGGCCGATCTGGACGCGGGCGCGATCGACCTGATCAGCCTCTCCCACTCCGACGAGCGCGTCAAGGTCTACGCCTGGCTCGTGCAGACCTGGACCATGCACCAGTGCGTCCTGTTCCCCCCCGGCCGCCCCGTCTACCCGGGGAGCCCCGGCGATCTCGCGGGCCACACGATCGCCGTCCAGGACCGGACCGCCGTCGCGGAGCTCCTCTCCGGCATGGAGCCACCGCGCCCCCTTCTGGTCACGACCGCGACCCAGTCCGAAGCGCTGCGTCTTCTCGAGGCGGGCCAGGCGACCGGCGTCGGGGGCAACTCGCTGACCCTTCGCCTGGCCGCCTCCGCGGACGGAATGTACAACCTCGTGGAGATGCCCTTGCAGGAGGTCCCCTACGGCCTCATGGCCAGGAAGGGACGCCAGGATCTGGATTGGATCGCCCAGAGCATGGCTCGGCTGCGGGGGCGGGGACGGTGGAGACGCTGGCCGAGAGGTTCCTTGCTGTCCCGGCCCCGCGCCACACCTGGCGCGACTACGCGATCTACATCTGGCCGCTGGTCGGCGTGGTGGCCGCGGTGTCGATGGGAGCGGTGGCCTGGAACCGAAGCCTCCATCGCAAGGTCCGCTCGCGAACCCAGGAGCTGCGGGCCTCGGAGAAGAGGTATCGCGACATCGTCGACTCCTCCCCGGTCAGCATCCATCAGGCGCGCCCGGATGGGACGCTGATCTTGGCCAACCCGGCGTTCGCGGCGCTGCTGGGCTACGCCTCGGTGGAGGAAGCCCTGGGCATCAACATGGCGCGAGACGTCTGGATCGACCCCGCCGAGCGGGATCGGCTGATCGCCCTCTACGAGCCGGTCGGGAGGGTGGCCGACCTCGAGCTGCAGGTCAAGAAGAAGGATGGCACGCCCACCTGGCTCCAGATGACGGCCACGGTGGTGAAGGGCGCGGACGGAAAGACCCTGTGCTTCGAGGTGTTCTCTCGCGACATCAACGAGCGCAAGATCGCGGAGGCCGCCCTGCGGGATTCCGAGGAGCGGTACCGGCTGCTCTTCGAGGGCAATCCCCTTCCCATGCTCGCCTACGACGTGGAGAGCCTGCGGATCCTCGCGGTCAACGAAGCGACGGTGCGCCTGCACGGCTACTCGCGCGAGGAACTGCTCGATCTCAAGGTGTCGGACCTGGCCCTGCCCGACGACGAGAACCTCGAGCGCTTCCTGGCCACCCGCTTCGATCCCCGCCCGGACGTCGTCCACGTCGGCCTGCGCCAGCAGCGACGAAAGGACGGCTCGACCGTCGAGGTGGACATGACCAGCCTGGCCATCGGGCTCGGGGGCCGGCCGGCGCGGCTGATCTTGACGAGGGACGTCACCGCGGAGAGACGGGCGCTGGCCGAGCGCGAGCGGCTGCAAGAGGAGCTCCGCCGCAGCCAGACCATGTCCGCCATGGGGGCGCTCGTGGCCGGGGTGGCGCACGAGGTCCGGAATCCCCTCTTCAGCATCTCCGCCAACGTCGACGCCCTGGAAAGCGAGCTGGGAGGCCCCGGGGGGCACACGGAGTCCATGCGACTTCTCCGGTCGCAGGTCGCGCGCCTGAGCCGGCTGATGCAGGACCTGCTCGACTACGGGAAGCCTCCCGTGCTCAACCGGACGGCGACCCGCCCCGCGGACCTGGTGCGGCGCGCGGTCCGCTCGTGCGGCCCCCTGGCGCGGGAGCACGAGGTGACCCTCGAGCAGGAGGTCACCCCCGGCCTGCCCGAGCTCGAGCTCGACGCCGGGCGCATGGACCAGGTCTTCGAGAACCTGGTGGCGAACGCGATCCAGCATTCGCCCCGGGGGGGTCGGGTCCGGGTGGCCGCCGGATTCGCTCCCGACCCCGCCGCATCCGTGGCGTTCAAGGTCGAGAACGAAGGCGCGGACCTCGTCTCCACCGACATCCCGCGGCTCTTCGAGCCCTTCTTCAGCCAACGCAAGGGAGGCACGGGCCTGGGTCTTCCGATCGCGCAACGCATCACCGAGACCCACGGGGGGCGCGTGATCGGGGCCAGCCGCCCGGGGGGCGGGGCCGTCTTCACGGTCACCCTCCCGGTGGCGCGATCCCAGGGGCCGGGCGCGGGCTGATCAGCTCCTGGCCTTGCGCCGGAAGCTCGCGAAATGGAGCCGGACTTCGCCCTCGGTCCCCTGGATCGAGACCCGCACCAGGCGCGAGGGCAGGGAGTCGCGGCACGCCTCGAACAGCGCCTCCAGCGTGCGCACCTTCGTCTCGGAGTCGCTCCGGCCCTGCCCGTCCGTGACGGTGACCACCGCGACCGCCCGCTTTCCCCGGAAGAGGCTCACAGGCCCAGGATCCCCGCTTCCACGTTCAGGACCTGGGCCCGGATCTTCTCCTCGATGAGCTTGCGCACCGCCCCGTACTCGCCGCGGGGGACGGGCAGGCGGAAGGAGCCCGCGCCGCCGCGCGGCAGGAGGATGAGGACGAGGTCGGGGCTCTCGCGGAAGGCGAGGCGGCGGATGCGCTCCCAGGGGAGGAAGCCGGCGTCCGCCCACACTCCGTCTCGGTAGAAGCCGAGCTGGATGCGGCTGGCCAGGGGCACCATCAGCACGAAGTAGAGGGCCATGAGGCCGAGGCTCACCACGTGGTGCAGCGGCCGGTGCATCAAGCCGTTGAGCACGGTCAGGGCCACGTTGACCACCCCGAGGCCGACCAGCCAGGGGAGCTGCTGCGAGCGGGGCACGGGCCAGGTGAGCACCGCGGTGGGGCGCACGCGGCGGAAGCGCACGTACCCCAGGAGGCCCCGGGTGAGGACGACGGCGAAGTACACGCCGAATCCCAGGAGGAAGAGGCTGAGGATGGTCTCGTTCTGCATGCCCGCGGTCGAAGCCTACACCGCGCCCAGGGCCTGCTCCACGTCGGCGATGAGGTCCGGCGCGTCCTCGACTCCCAGGGAGAGACGGACCATCCCCCGGTCGATGCCCGCGGCCCGGAGCTGCTCGTCGCTGAAGCCGTGGTGCGAGGTCTGGACGGGCAGGCTGGCCAGCGATTCCACCCCGCCCAGGCTCGCGGCCCGGCTGACCAGCTCGAGCCCGTCGTAGAAGCGCTCGGCCGCGGCGAGGCCGCCTTCGAGCACGATCGTGACCAGCCCCCCGAACGCCCCCATCTGCCGCCGCGCCACCTCGTGGCCGGGATGCGTGGGCAGGCCGGGATAGATGACCTGGCGCACCTTGGGATGCCCCTGGAGATGATGGGCGAGGGCGAGCGCGTTCTCGCACTGGCGGGCCACCCGCAGGTGCAGGGTCTTGAGCCCCCGCTGGACCAGGAAGGCCGGGTGCGGGTCCATGCAGCCCCCGAGCACCTTGAGGTAGGACCGCGCCCGCTCGATCCGCTCCCGCGAGCCGACGAGGGCCCCGCCGATGATGTCGCTGTGCCCGGAGAGGGCCTTGGTGAGGCTGTGCATCACCAGGTCGGCTCCCAGGGAGAGCGGGCGCTGGAGATGCGGGGTGGCGAAGGTGTTGTCGACCACCACGGCCAACCCGCGCTCACGCGCCGCCCGCGCCACCGCCGCGATGTCCACCACCTCGAGGATCGGGTTGGTCGGACTCTCGAGCACCAGCACCCGGGACTTCGGGGTCGCCACCGCGTCGAGACGGCGGAGGTCGGCCGGGGGGACGAACCGCCCCGCGACCCCGAGCGAGGGGAGGATCTCGCGCACGAAGCGCGTGGTCCCGCCATAGAGAGAGGCGCTGGCCAGCACCTCGTCTCCGGCCTGGACCAGCGAGAAGAGGGCCGTGGTCATGGCCGCCATGCCTGAGGCGAAGACGAGGCCCGCCTCCCCACCCTCGAGCACGGCCAGCGAGTCCTCGAGCTCACGCAGGGTCGGGTTCTCGTAGCGCGTGTAGAGGTAGAGCCGCTCGTCGCCCTCGAGGTAGCGCCGCATCTCCCCCGAGTCTGCGAAGGCGAAGGTCGAGGACTGGACGACGGGGGTGGTGAGGGGCCCGGGACGCGCCTCGCGCCGCCCGTGCACCGCCTTGGTTCCCGGCCCACGCTCGGTCACCCTGTCCCGATCGTTCATCGACCCCCCACCCTATCCCTCCCCACGTAGGGGGAGGGGAATGCTGCTGCGCGTCGAGCTCCGCGCTTGATCATCGACCCCCCCTCCTATCCTCCCCCACATAGGGGGGGGGAATGCTGCCCCCACGCATGGCTCCGCGCTTATCGACCTCCGACGCGCGCTTCCTCGCGTTGCGGCAGCGGTGCCCCTCCCACCACCGGCTCCACGAACAGACGGCCCGCGTCGCGGTAGCCCTGCTCCAGCAGGTCGCCCGTGGTCTGTACCACTTCGGTGGCGGGGTCGCGCGCCCCCCCGACCTCGAGGGGGCCCAGGGTGCGCCGCGGAGGACGGATCACGTACAAGGCCAGCTCGCGGTAGAGACGGCCCGTGGCGGGATCCTGCCAGCCCCGCGAGCCGTCGTTGACGCGGTGACCGAGGGTCGCCACCATGCGGTTGATGCGCTCCGCCTCGGAGACGTCCCGCTCCAGGGCCTGGCCCTCGAGGAGGCTCACGGTGGCGTCGAGCCGGGCCCAGGGCCCGCGGCGGCGGGCTGCGGGCGTCGCCGTCTCGGGCGCCCCCGACACCACGATGACCTGCTCCGCCCCCGCGGCCAGCGCCTCCGACAGGCCCGAGCCGGCCAACAGGGTCGCGTCGGTCAACCGGTGGGTCTGACCCCCGAACGGACCACCCTTCGGAAACGCCACCCGCCGAACCGGCAGCGCCACCGGCGGCAGGAGGCCGGTCACGACCGCGTCGAAGAGCAGCTCCGCATGCCCCGGGGCCAGGAGGTCGACCACCGCGGGCCGGACCTCGGCGCCCGCGTGCGGGCCGCGCCCGCGTGCCGCGGCGAAGGCCGCGCGGTGCTCCTCGGCCAGGAGCAGGAAGGGCAGCGTACCCCCGCCGTCGAGATCGGCGGTGCACAGCACCATCTCGCGGAATCCCGGCTGGCCCAGGTTCTCGGCCGCGAGGGCCACGTAGCGCTTGCCGAGCTCCGCTTCCGAGGGCGGACCCGAGGAGAGGGCCGCTCCGCGCGCGATCTCCCACAGCCCGCGCCGCAGGCGCTCCTGGCCAGGGCGCACGTCGAAGAACGACTCGAAGGACTCGGCCAGCCGCCGGCGATCGCGCATGGCGAGGACCACGCCCGAGACCAGGGCGAACAGGGCGAGGGCGAAGATGGGCGCGGCCAGCGCGGCCAGATAGGGCCCGCTCAGGCTCTCCGGGCCGACCCGCAGGCCGTCCACGAAGCGCGACGGCCCGCCCGGGGCGGCGCGGTCGGCGATGAGGACGAGCGGGAAGAGCAGGCCCGCCACCAGGGCGAGGACCGCGGGCAGGAGGAAGGCCACGAAGGACACGGCGAGCAGGACCAGGACCACGAGGACGGCGGGCCGCAGACGGAAGAGGGATCGCCAGCGCACGCGCTCCCAGAAGCCCCCCGGCCCGTAGAGCCTGGCCCCCCCGTCGACCGCGGCGTAGGCGGCGGCGATCGCGCCCGCTCCCGAGCCCACCACGAGGTCGATCTTCACCCCGCTCTCCTCGAGCGCCTTCAGCACGCCCGCGTGGTAGGCCCCGGAAGTGCCACTGCCCGTGAAGACCAGGGCCGTCCTCCGTTTGGGGGAATACTCGTTCACGAAGGCGCTCCTCGATCCGGTTCCTAAGGTATCACGCGGAGGTACCCGGCCCCGGCGTGGCGGCTCCGCTTATCATGGGAGGCGTGAGCCAGACCATCCTGGTGGTGCTGATCGGGAGGAAGGAGACGGGCCAGGCGGACCCCTATCAGCTCCTTCAGGAAGAGGTGGCGGAGGCGGAGGCGGCCAGGGCGGCGGTCCGGGCCGAGATCGTGTTCGCGCCCGGCTTCGACCATCTACGGGTGATCCGCAAGCGCCTCCTCGACGCGGGAGCCCCTCGCCTCGACGCCGTGATCGTCGAGCCCGGCAGCGTCTCCTCCATGGGCCTGATCCTGAAGGAGCTGAAGGGAAGGACCGGGCTCGTGCTCCTGAACGCCTGGTCAGCCGAGGTGGAGGACTACGCGCGTGGCTGGGGATCGGGGCTTCCCTTCGGGACCGTGAGCACCGATCACTCGAGGATCGGGGAGATCCAGGGCCGACAGGTCGCGGCCCTCCTCCCCGCCGGGGGCCACGTGCTCTGCGTGACGGGCCCCCTGCGGTCGTCCGCGGCGGTCGAGCGCCTCCAGGCGATGAAGGCGGTGCTGGGCCCGGGGATCACCCTGGCCGAGACCGAGGCCGGGCAGTGGACGGAGCCCGACGGCATCGTCGCCTTCGAGAGCTGGTACGCGCTGCACAAGGCCCGCAGCTTCACGATCGACGCGATCGCGGGCCAGAGCGACGACCTTGCCATGGGGGCGCGCAGCGCCTGCGGCGCGGTGGTGAGCGCGGCCCACCGTGAGATGCTGCTCAAGGCCCGCTTCCTGGGGGTGGACGCCTGTCCCCAGTTCGGCCGGAAGCTCGTGGACTCGGGAGAGCTGGCGGCCAGCGTGATCACCCCGGCCACGACCGGGGAGGCGATTCGCGGCCTGCAGCGGTTCTGGAGGGCGGGTCAACCGTTGCCGCTCAAAGCCTTCACCGAGCCCAAGCCCTATCCTCCCTCGAGCGCAGGCCCCCCCAAGTAGACGAAGGACGCGCGCCCGGCCGGGCTGTGCAGCCAGGCGGACAGCCACGGCCAGTCGGCGGGTGCTTCGTCGGGAGTCGCGCCCTGATCGTCCCACCGGATCGACTGGAGCGCGGCCTCCCAGGCATCGGCCGGCGCCACCAGCGCCGCCTGGTCGAGAACCCGGCCCGCGCGCACCGGGTACAGCTCGACGCCGGACGTGCCGCGCGCGACCACAACGCCCCGACCGTCCACCGCCGATACCCACGCGGGCAGGCCCGTTCCCTCGGCACGCCGGTCCGGACGCGCGAACTCCTGGGCCACCCGGGCGGCCATCGCGCGGTAGTCCTCCTCCGCGATCCGCACGAGGCAGGGCGCCGCACAGGTCCGCACCTGCGCGTAGAGGCAGCCCAGGCCCAGGGGCAGCGCCGGTTCCGGCTCGAACGTGTAGTCGCAGGGACGAAGCGGGTGGAGCTTGTGGAGCAGGTCGCGTGCCTTCTCGGCCGCGCGGCGGTCGCGGAAGGGGCCGAAGAGGGTGGCCGAGTCCCCGGGCCCCCTGGGTGCGATGGGGTCCCCCTCCTCGAACCGCCGCACGCTGATGCGCGGGAAGCGCTCCCTGGGGTCGAGGTGCAGGAAGGCGGGCGGCTTGAGGTCGCGCCGGGCGGAGAGCGGCACGTAGCGGGCCATGAGCCGCTCGTAGACGAGCCGTTGCTGGAAGGACGAGCTGGTCTGCGCGTGCGCGACCGCTGCGGCCACCGGCGAGAGGTCGGTGGGCGGCCGCCTTCCCTTCGGCACGGGCTTGCCGCGGCCGAGGCGCGAGGCGGCCCAGCGGCGCAGGTTGGCGGCGCGGCCGATCAGGAGGTTGCGTCCCTCGGGGTCGAGGATCTGGCCAACCCCGGCCACCGAGGGGATCCGCTCGAGGGCCTCCCCCAGGTCGGGAGCGAGGGGGACGGTCGTGAACTCAGACCTCGCTGGGCGTCTCCTTCACCTGGTCGTGCATGGTGATGAGCTTCGTGATCTCGTACTCCTTGGTCCCCGCCGGCACCGTCACCTCGACCGTGTCGCCCTCCTCGTGGTTGAGGAGGCACTTGCCGATCGGGGAGGAGGGAGAGATCCGGCCGATCGTGGGATCGGACTCCTCCGGGGTGACGATCTCGAAGACGGTCTCCTCGCCCGTCCCGGTGAGCCGGACGTTGACGATGGACCCGAGGCCGACCTTGTCCTTCGGGACCTTGTCGAGGTTGACCATGGAGAGCGCGGCCAGCCGCCGGTGGATCTGGCCGATGCGCGCCTGGAGGAAGCTCTGGCGCTCCTTGGCCGCCTTGTACTCGGCGTTCTCCCGCAGGTCGCCGTGCTCCCGCGCCTTCAGGATCTCCTTGGGAAGGTGGACCTTCAGCTCGTAGTCGAGAACGCGGATCTCTTCTTCGAGCTTCTTCTTGGCGTCGATCATCCCTGAGCCGTCCTCGAAAACGCTGATACTATCACGGCCCCCCGCCCATGACCGACGCCGCCGCGCCCATCCGACGAGGAGGCGATCGCCTCCGGAATCGGGCTCGTCGAGGTGGCGGCGGCGCCGCGCGCGGAGAAGAGCGAGCGCGGGGCGCGCCTGCTCGCGGCCCTGCAAGCTCGGGGAACCCCGGTCCACCGCATGGCCGAGGGGCTGGTGGCCTCGCTCTCGGAGGCTGAGGCGAGCCAGGGCCTGCTCGCCCTCGCCCGGCGCCCGACCTTCGACGAGGCGGCGCTCTATCGCGCCACGCCGCTCGTGGTCGTGGCCGTCGGCGTGCAGGATCCCGGGAACCTGGGGGGCCTGCTGCGCACGGCCGAAGCCGCGGGGGCGACCGGCGCCTATCTCACCGCCGGGACCGCCGACCCGTTCTCCTGGAAGGCGCTGCGCGGATCCATGGGAAGCGCCTTCCGTCTTCCCCACGTCCGCGGCCTGACTGCCGAAGAGGCGCTGCGACGCCTGCGCGGGCATGGCCTTCTCGTCCTCGCCACCGCCGCGGATGCCGAGGTCGCGTACGACCGCGCCGACCTGCGCCGGCCCTTTGCCCTCCTGCTGGGGAGCGAAGCCGCCGGCCTCCCGGACGAGGTGGTGCGCGGCGCCGACCAGCGCCTCGCGATCCCCATGCGCGGCCCCGTGGAGAGCCTCAACGTGGGGGTGGCCGCGGGCATCCTCCTCTTCGAGGCGGCCCGGCAGCGGCGGTGATACGCTCGTCCGCATGAGGCGCGCGGGATGAGCCGACGCGATCCCGGCACGGGGTCGCTCTTCCCGGAGGCCGAGCCGGCGCGCGACGAGAGGCCCCGCCCCGACGCCCCCCTCGCCGACCGCGTGCGGCCGCGGACCCTGGACGAGGTCCTGGGCCAGGACGAGGTGCTCGGCCCCGGCAAGCCGCTGCGCCGGGCCATCGAGCAGGACCAGCTCCGGTCCCTGATCCTCTGGGGCCCGCCGGGCTCGGGCAAGACCACCCTCGCCCACGTGATCCGGCGGCTCACCCGCGCCCACTTCGAGTCGATGAGCGCGGTGCTCTCCGGGGTGAAGGAGCTGCGGGAGGTCCTGAAGGCGGCCGAGGAGCGACGGCGCCAGGAGGGCCGGCGCACGATCGTGTTCATCGACGAGATCCACCGCTTCAACAAGGCCCAGCAGGACGCGCTGCTGGCCCACGTGGAGTCGGGGGACATCGTGCTCATCGGGGCCACCACGGAGAACCCGTCGTTCGAGGTGATCTCGGCCCTGCTCTCGCGCTCGCGGGTGGTGGTGCTGAAGCCGCTGCCGGAGGCCGACCTGGTCGCGGTCCTGCGCAAGGCCCTCTCGGACGTGGAGCGCGGCCTGGGCTCCCTGCCCTCCGACGTGACCGACGACGCCCTGGCCTTCCTGGCCCGGGCCGCGGACGGCGACGCCCGCACGGCCCTGAACGTCCTCGAGCTGGCGGTGACGGTCGCGGTCCCCGGGGAGGACGGGCGGCGCCCGATCGACCTTGCGGCCATGCAGCAGGCCTTCGCCCGCAAGGCCCTCCTCTACGACCGGGCCGGCGAGGAGCACTTCAATCTCATCAGCGCCCTGCACAAGTCGATCCGCAACTCGGACGCCGACGCGGGCCTCTACTGGCTGGCCCGCATGCTGGAGGCGGGCGAGGACCCGCTCTACGTCGCGCGCCGGCTGGTGCGCTTCGCCTCGGAGGACGTCGGCCTCGCCGATCCCCAGGCCCTGGTCCTGGCCATGGCCGCCCAGCAGGCCGTGCACTTCGTGGGCCTGCCCGAGGGCGCGCTCGCCCTGGCCCAGCTCGTGGTCTACCTCGCGGCCGCGCCGAAGAGCAACGCCGTCTACCGCGCCTACGGCGAGGCCGTGCAGGACGCCATGACCACGCGCGCCGAGCCCGTGCCGCTCTGGATCCGCAACGCGCCCACCGGCCTCATGAAGGACCTGGGCTACGGCAAGGGGTACGCCTACGCGCACGACGAAGCCGAGGGAGTGGCGGGGATGGAATGCCTGCCCGAGGGCCTGCTCGGCCGCCGGTACTACCAACCCACCGACCGCGGCGCCGAAGCGGACCTCGCGGCCCGGCTCGAGGCCGCTCGTTTGATCCGGCTCAAGAAGAAGACCTGAGCGTCAGGAGAAGGAGCGAGTCGAATTGCACTTTGAAACCCTAGCCGTGCATGCCGGGGCCTCTCCGGATCCAGCAACCGGAGCCGTGATGCCCGCCATCCATCTCTCGACGACCTTTCAGCGCTCTCCCGATGGCTCCTTCCCCTCCGGCTACGCGTACATCCGCGACGCGAACCCGAATCGGCAGGCGCTGGAAGCGGCACTGGCGAGCCTCGAGGGTGGTGCGTCGGCGGTGGCTTTCGCCTCCGGAATGGCCGCGACGATGGCCGTGCTTCAGGCGCTCGCGCCGGGTGACCACGTCGTGGCCCCCCTCGACGCCTATTTCGGAACCTCAAAGCTGCTGCGCGAGCACTTCAGCCCGTGGGGTCTCGAGGTGTCGTTCGTGGACATGACGGACCTGTCGGCGGTCCGAGCGGCCCTTCGGCCCAACACTCGCCTCATCTGGACGGAAACCCCTTCGAACCCCACGATTGCGGTCACGGACTTGAAGGCGGTCGTAGCAGTGGCGAAGTCGGCGCGCGTCCTCACCGCTTGCGACAACACCTGGGCGACGCCCTTCCTGCAGCGGCCCCTGGCCCTCGGTATCGACCTCGTGATGCACTCCACCACCAAGTACCTCTCCGGCCACTGCGACGTGATGGGGGGCGTGGTCGTGACCCGGGAGGCCGGCCCTCTGGCCGAGCGCCTCCGCTCGGTGCAGGTCGTCGGGGGTGCAGTACCCTCGCCCTTCGACTCCTGGTTGGTGCTGAGGGGCATTCGCACGCTTCCCTGGCGCATGCGGGCGCATTGCAGCAATGCCGCTGCGGTAGCGGCCTTCCTGGCCGAGCATCCTCGGGTAGAGCGAGTCCACTACCCCGGCCTTCGAAGCGACCCCGGCTACCAGATTGCTTCGACTCAGATGACGGAGCCCGGTGGAATGCTCTCCTTCGTCGTGCCGGGAGGTCAGCCTCAGGCGTTCGCGGTCGCCGCTCGCCTTCGTCTCTTCGCCCGCGCCACGAGTCTCGGCGGCCCGGAAAGCCTCGTCGAGCATCGCGCCTCGGTCGAGGGCCCCGGCACGCGCGCCCCGCAGGGCCTGCTCCGCCTTTCGATCGGTCTCGAGCATCCGGAAGACCTCATCGCCGACCTGAGCCAGGCTCTCGGCGGATAGCGGCGCCGTCGAGCTATCCCGCTGGTTCGACGGACGCTCGGCGATTACCGAGTCTTGGCGGCCCTGTTCGAGAATCAGCTCATGCAACGACTTCGCTCTCGGATCCGAGGCTGGACGCTCTTTTTCATCTTTGGCGTCGCCCTCAGCGGGGCGACCGCACTGCCGATACGGACCGAGCTCGCGGCAGGCGTTGCGGTCCTGGGCGAGGACATGAGCGCCCATGGCTTGCTGCCTGAGGCGGCGAGCAGTTGGCTACGGACGCTTCGGGAGGGGATTCGGGACACGTCCACGAGGGCGCCGTTCATGTTCTACGGAACGGACTGGCTCGCCTTCGGGCACTTCATGATTGCGTTTACGTTTGTGGGTGCGCTGCGTGATCCCGTTCGGAATCGTTGGCTCTATGAGTTTGGGATGGTAGCCTGCGCTCTGGTGCCATTGTGGGCGCTCGTCTTCGGGCAGATTCGCGGGATCCCGCTCTGGTGGCGAGTGATCGACTCCGCGTTTGGCGTCGTCGGCTTTGTACCTGTGTGGCTGTGTCACCGGTGGACGAACCTCGTGCAAATGGAAGGAAGAAAAGTCGCGTAACGAGCTGGTTGCAACGGTCAAACGAGACGGTTGTCGGGAAGAACGAGGACTCCGAAGGCGATGAAGAACGCGGACAACGATGCGAGGGATGGCCTGCACAAGGAGACGTTCCGGGACGGGAAGCTATCTGCTGTCGGCAGATACTCCAACGGCAAGAAGACCGGAGTCTGGAAGTTCTATTTCCGCAATGGATTGTTGAGGGCGACGGGCAAGCTGTCGGGCGGTCAGCTCGACGGACTCTGGAAATGGTACCGCGAGAACGGCAAGTCGCTCCAGGTCGGTCGGTTCAAGAGTTCAAGAGCGGCAAGCAGGTCGGACTGTGGAAGAGGTACCACGAGAGCGGAAAGCTCTACGACGTCGGAAAGTACGTGAACGGGGAGAAAAAGGGCGTCTGGAAATACTACGACGAGCGCGGGAAGCTGATCCGGACCAAGACGCTTTGAGAGCTAGGCCGGCTCCGAGGAGGCCGTGGGGACCTCGGCCGGCTGGAGGACCAGCTCTCCCGGGCGGCCCAGCAGGTAGCCCTGGCCGTAGTGGATCCCGAGGTCGACGCAGGCCTGGCGCTCGCCCTCGCGCTCGATCCCCTCCGCGATGATCTTCGAGTCCATCTTGTCCGCGAAGATCTTGAGGGCGCGGGCCATCTCCCGGCGGATGTAGCTCGCGTCGATGTCCCGCACGAGCTGCATGTCGAACTTCAGGTAGTGCGGGTTCAGGTGGGCGACCTTCTCCAGCCCCGAGTAGCCCGCCCCGATGTCGTCCACCGCCACCTGGAAGCCCATCTGGGTGAAGTTCTGCAGGGCCTCCACGAAGAGGGTGTAGTTCTCGATCGCGTACTGCTCGCTGACCTCGAGCACGATGCGGTCGGGGGAGAGGCCGAGCCCTTCCAGCAGCCGGATGAGGGCCGTCCCCTGGAAGTCGGGGTCGTACATGGAGGCGGGGAAGATGTTGACGAAGAGCTTGTAGGGCGCGGGCAGGTCCTTGGCCGTCTGGAGGGCCTTGCGCCGGCAGTGGCGGTCCAGCTCGAAGGTCAGCTCCGCGGCCGCCGCCTCCTGGAACAGGTTGATCGGGCTCTGCTGCGATGTCCCCGCGGGCCCGCGCGAGAGGGCCTCGTAGCCCAGCAGCCCCGGCCCCTGCAGGTTGACGATGGGCTGGAACCGGGTCGAGATCTGGTCCGCCAGGAGGATCTCCTGGATGCGGCAGCGGTTCTGGAAGGCGAGCTGCATCTTCTGGATGCGGGTGCACTCCCAGGCCTCTTCCACCAGGCGGGTGACCAGCCGCTCCGGCATGATGAGCGGGTTGAAGAAGACCAGGGAGAAGCCCACCGTCACCTTGCGGCGGCCGCGCAGGTAGGGCGAGGTGAGCCGGGCCAGCTTCCGGTTGAGCTGCTCCTCGACCCGCGTCGCCGCCGCCTGCAGGTCGGCGACCCGCGTCCGCCCCTCGCGGTCGCTCCGCTTGGGAGACAAGAAGATCAGGAACGCGTTGCCCCCCCGGTCGTTCAGGGCCAGGAGGTCGTTGCTCCGCACCTCGATCCCCTGCAGCTCCACCACCAGCTCGGTGGCCACGGACAGGACCTTCTCGAAGGCTTTCGACCCGTAGTCGTGCTCCACCTGGGCGAGCTCGGAGGCGTCGACCAGGAGCAGGGCCAGGCTCCCCTGCTGGCTCAGCATCAGGGTCACCTCGTCCAGTCGCTCGCGATACGGCCGGGTCTGGGAGTACACGAGCTGGCCCTGCGCTACCGAGGCAGACGGGGGTGGGCGGGCTGGATCAGGGAGGACATGCGGCGACTCCATTATAGTTTGCCCGGCTGCCGATAGGCTGCTAGGATCGCCGAAAATGAAGAAGACTGTGACGAAGCTCACTCTGGCGGTGGCGGCCATCGCTCTCCTGTCCTCGGCCTGCCTCAAGATGCTGGACCCCCGGCTCCGGCGCGACGCCGTCCTGCCCCTCCTCCAGAAGGAGGCGGAGTCCCTCAAAAAGGACGGGGAGAAGGTCGACCCCGCCCTGGGCGTTCGGTCCACCTGGAACATCGAATCGGTCGAGGTGAAGGAGCAGCCGGGCAACGACACCAGCCCCTGGGCGGGGACGATCCGGTTCAAGATCGAGAGCCGCATGCAGGAGGTCGACGGGAGCATCGTGACCCAGAGCTTCGAGAAGCGCTTCGAATACGTCTACAACTCGACCTTGAGGCGCTGGATCATCCAGTACACCCCGCCCGCGCCCGTCAAGAAGTCCTGAGGATCAGGTCCGGCCGGGGGGCGGCCGCAGGACAGGCCGGGGCGATGCGACCGCCGGCGGGCGCCGGACGGGGACCACGGGCCGCCGGGGAGCCGCCCGCTGCCCGGCGAACAACAGTGCGACGCCACCCGCGATCGAGCCGACGATCACGGTGTAGGCCATCCAGATCGTCATCTGGGGCAACAGGCCGATCCACAGCCATTTGGCGAGCCAGTTTCCGATGTACGGGAAGCCCGGGGGCGGCTGATCGTAGTGCGTCCGCCAGTCACCCCGGATGGCGGCGAGCGTGACCAGGACCACGGGCACCCGGGCGGCGAGGCCGTAGGCGAGCAGGGTCCGGCCCAGGGCCGGCCAGGCGGTGAGGCCGACCAGGCCCCCGAGCACCGAGGACACCGCGAAGACGCCAAGAATCCCCTGGCCGCCCTGCTCCTTCTTGACCGTGCCCACCCAGAGATGGATCGCGAACACCACCCCCAGGGCCAGGATCGAGATGGCGAGAACGCGTCCCGCCTGCACGTCGGCCTCGCCCCGGGCGAGCCTCAGCGCAAAGTAGACGCCGAAGACGGGGACGAGCCAGGTGATGCCCACCAGGGCGGCCCCGCCGCCCGGCGTCGGGTTGAAGAGCACGGTCGGCCACTGGTTGAGCTCGCCCCAGACGCGCAGCAGGGTGACGGCAAGGGTGAGGACGGACGGGATGAGGATCAGCCGCCAGAGGGGCAAGGCGCCGGCCGCCGGGGGATCGGCCATGGCTACCCTCCGTACTCCTCCATGGGCGGGCACGTGCAGATCAGGTTCCGGTCGCCGTGCGTGTTGTCGATCCTCGCCACCGCCGGCCAGAACTTGCCCTCGCGCACCCACGGCGCGGGAAACGCCGCCTCCTCGCGGCTGTAGGGCCGATCCCACTCGCGGGCGGTCACCGCGCGCGCGGTGTGGGGCGCGTTCCGCAGCGCGCTCTGCTCGGCGGGGACCCGCCCCTCCTCGACGGCCCGGATCTCCTCGCGGATCGCGATCATCGCGTCGCAGAATCGGTCCAGCTCCGCCTTCGACTCGCTCTCGGTGGGCTCGACCATGAGGGTTCCCGCCACCGGGAAGGACATGGTGGGGGCGTGGAACCCGTAGTCCATGAGCCGCTTCGCGATGTCGTCCACCTCGACCCCCGCCTTCTTGAAGGGGCGCGCGTCCAGGATGAACTCGTGGGCCACGCGCCCGTGCTTGCCGGTGTAGAGGATCGGGTAGTGCTTCTCCAGCCGCTTCGCCATGTAGTTCGCGTTCAGGATCGCGACTTCGGTGGCCCGCTTGAGCCCCCCCGAGCCCATCATCGCGATGTAGGCCCAGGAGATGGGCAGAATGCCCGCGCTGCCGTAGGGGGCGGCGGAGACCGTCCCCAGGCTCCGTGAAGGGAGGCCGGTCACGGGGTGTCCGGGAAGGAACGGCCCGAGGTGCCGGGCCACCGCGATCGGCCCCATGCCGGGGCCGCCCCCGCCGTGCGGGATGCAGAAGGTCTTGTGCAGGTTCAAGTGGCAGACGTCCGCCCCCATGTCGGCCGGCCGGGTAAGGCCGACCTGGGCGTTCATGTTGGCGCCGTCCATGTAAACCTGGCCGCCCCGCTCGTGGACGATCGCGCACACCTGCTGGATCGTCTCCTCGAACACGCCGTGGGTGGAGGGATAGGTGACCATGAGGGCGCCCAGCGCGTCCTTGTGGGCCTCGGCCTTCGCGAGGAGATCGGGGACGTCGATATTGCCCTGGTCGTCGCACGCCACCGCCACCACCCGGAAGCCGGCGGTCACCGCGCTCGCCGGGTTCGTGCCGTGGGCGCTGACCGGGATGAGGCAGACGTTGCGGTGCCCTTCGCCCCGGCTCGCGTGCCAGGCGCGGATGCTGAGCAGCCCCGCGTACTCGCCCTGGGCCCCCGAGTTCGGTTGGAGGGAGACCGCGGCGAAGCCGGTGATCTCGGCCAGCCAGTCCGCGAGCTCGCGGCAGAGCTGCGCGTAGCCTTCGGCCTGCTCGGCGGGAGCGAAGGGGTGGAGAAGGGCGAACTCGGCCCAGGTGACCGGCACCATCTCCGTGGTCGCGTTCAGCTTCATCGTGCAGGAGCCGAGCGGGATCATGGAGTGGATGAGCGACAGGTCGCGCGCCTGAAGCCGGTACAGGTAGCGCAGCATCTCGTGCTCGGAGTGGTACCGCTGGAAGACCTCGTGGGTCAGGAACGGGCTGGTTCGCGCGTGGGGGGCCGGGAGCTCCGGCTCCGCTTCCCGGTCGGAGGCGGAAAGGGGCGCGCGGTCCCCCGCGAAGCACTCGAGGAGGGCGAGGAGGTCGGCTTCGGTCACGGTCTCGTCGAGGGCCACCCCGACCGACCCGTCCTCGTACCGCCGCAGGTTGATCCGCCGGTCGCGGGCCCGGGCGAGGACGCGCGCTCCCCGCGCGGGGTCCGTCCGCACCCGCAGGGTGTCGAAGAACGCGTCTCCCCCCAGGTCGAAGCCGAGGCCCCGGAGGCCCCGGGCCAGGAGGTCGGTCAGGCCGTGCACGCGCCGGGCGATGGCCCTTAGGCCGTCGGGTCCGTGGTAGACCGCGTACATCGCGGCCATGACCGCGAGCAGCACCTGGGCCGTGCAGATGTTGCTCGTGGCCTTGTCGCGGCGGATGTGCTGCTCGCGGGTCTGCAGGGCCAGGCGGTAGGCCGGGCGGCCCTCGGCGTCGTGCGACACCCCGACCAGCCGGCCGGGAATCTGTCGCTTGTGCTCGTCCCGGGTGGCCAGGTAGGCGGCGTGCGGGCCCCCGAAGCCGAGCGGGACCCCGAAGCGCTGGGTCGAGCCCACCGCGATGTCGGCCCCGAACTCGCCGGGAGCGCGCAGGACCGTGAGGGCCAGGATGTCGGCCGCGGCCACGAGCAGCGCGCCCGCGGCGTGGGCCTTCTCGGCGAGGGGCGCGTAGTCGGGGATGCGGCCGTCGGTGGTCGGGTACTGGACGAGCACCCCGAACAGGTCCTGGGCGGCGAAGTCCACGTCCTCGAGCCGGCCCACGTGGACGCGAATGCCCACGGGAGCCGCCCGCGTCTTCACCACCGCGATCGTCTGG
>WNFT01000285.1_pt1 | contig 52785 bp, 56 predicted proteins | sample 5400191 | NCBI WGS metagenome assembly WNFT01 (sample SAMN13153359, study PRJNA577476) | soil metagenome | isolation source: 80 cm saprolite under Madrone tree | place: USA:California | collected 2016-06-14 | reverse complement strand
GTTCCCATCGACGACCCCCGAGCCGGCGCCTCGCTCACCGTGTCGAGCCCGCTCCAGGTCGGGGATCAAGCGAAGGTTCCACCCACGCTCGCGCCGGAGATCGGACAGCACACCGTCGAGGTGCTGCGCGCCGCCGGCATTCCCACGGCGGAGATCGAGCGACTCCTGCGCGCCGGGGTGATCGTTCAAGCCTGACGCCACGCCGCGGAGTCACTATCGCTGCCCTGCGCCCGCCCCCGGCCGCTAGGTCGAACCGGCCGGGTGACACCGGCGTTCCGATGGACCGTCCGTTCGCGCCGCTCGGGCGATGAGAAAGGTGGTATCGTCGGCCCCGCCATGGCAGCTCGGCTCGGCCCCGCTCGCGCATACCCCACGCGCAGGGAGCTCCTGCGGGCTGGCGGCATCGTCGCGGCGGGCATGACCCTGGCGCCCCTGCTCAATGGGTGCGCCACGGGCGGGAGTCCCCGGGCCAGCGCCAGCGTAGAAGAAGCCAGCATCGTCGAGCTCCGGGCGGCCATGCAGTCAGGGCGCCTGACCTCCGCCTCGCTCGTGGAGTTCTACCTCGAGCGCATCCAGGCGATCGATCGTAGCGGGCCCAGCCTCCGCGCCGTCCAGGAGATCAATCCCGACGCGCTCAGCATTGCCCAGGCGCTCGACGCGGAACGGCAGGCCGGCCGCGCCCGCGGCCCGCTCCACGGCATTCCCGTGCTTCTCAAGGACAACATCGCCACCGCGGACAAGATGGAGACGACCGCGGGGGCGCTGGCGCTGGTTGGGGCGAAGCCGCGCGAGGACTCCACCATCGCCCGGCAGATGCGCGAGGCCGGGCTCGTAATCCTCGGCAAAGCCTCGCTCAGCGAATGGGCGTACTTCAAGTCACAGCCCGGGTCCAGCGGCTGGAGCGCGCGCAACGGGCAGGCCCGCAATCCCTACGCGCTCGACCGCACGCCGTGCGGATCCAGCGCCGGCTCGGCGATCGCCGTAGCCGCCAGTCTGGTCACCGTCTCTATCGGTACCGAGACCGACGGGTCAATTATCTGTCCCGCCGGCGTCAACGGCGTCGTCGGCATCAAGCCCACGGTGGGGCTCACGAGCCGCGCCGGCGTCATCCCGATCTCCGCGACCCAGGACACGGTGGGGCCCTTCGGGCGGACAGTCGCCGATGCCGCCACGCTGCTCGGCGCCATGACGGGCGTGGACCCTCGCGATGCCGCGACTCAGGCAAGCGCGGGCAAGTCAGAGACCGACTACACGCGGTTCCTCGATGCCAACGGCCTCCGGGACGTCCGCATCGGCGTGCCGCGCGAGGGCTACTTTGGCTACAGCCCGAAGGCCGACGCCGCGGCCAACCAGGCCATCGCCGCGATGCGCGAGCACGGCGCAGTGATCATCGACCCGGTCAAGATCCCTAACTTCGATCGCGCCGCGCTCACCGCCGCCGAGATCATCGTTTTCCTCTACGAGTTCAAGGCCGGCGTGAACGCCTATCTCGCCAAGCTCCCGCCGGGAGCGCAGGTCCACACGATGGAAGAGATCATCGCCTTCAACAAGAAGAACCCCGCCGAGAATCTGCCGTACTTCGGGCAGGAGTGGCTGGAGCGCGCCCAGGGGAAGGGATCGCTCAGCGAGCAGGAGTACCTCGACGCGCGCGAGAAGTGCCGGCGCCTCGCGGGCACGGAAGGTTTCGACGTCGTCATGCAGGAGAACCAGCTCGACGTGCTGGTCGCGCCGACGACCACGCCAGCTTGGACGATCGACCTCGTCAACGGCGACGCGATCCGCGGCAGCAGCGCGAAAAGCGCGGCGCTGACTGGTAACCCCCTCATCAGCGTGCCGTCCGGTTTCGTGATGGGTCTGCCGGTCGGGGTCACCTTCATGGGGCGCGCGTGGAGCGAGCCCACGCTGATCAAGACCGCCTACGCGTACGAGCAGGCCACGAAGGCGCGCCGCCCCCCGCAGTACCGTCCCACCCTGCCCTGAAGACGGCTGGGAGGTAGTGTGCGGCCCTGCTCCTCGCGGGCGGTGCCGCCGCGCAGGACCACCCCCCGGACGTGGCTCAATTTGGACGCTGTTCTGCCTCCTCCGCGACACTTTTCGACGGTCACATGATCCGAACGGGAACTAAGTAGCTGATTTTTGGCGGCCGTTCGGGTGGACTGTGTTTTGCTTCTAAGAGCGTGGAGGTTCACGAACACATGCTCAATCGCTCCCGGGCGCTGGTCGACAGCTTCCACCTACCGCTCAAGAAGCTGGCCCTCTGCCTGGACTGCGACGAATGCTTCGAGCTCGGTCACGAGGTCTGCCCCGCCTGCGGGAGCGCCACGTGGACGCCGGCCGCTCGCTTCCTCAAGCTGGTGTCGGAGGCCGAACCGCACCGTGGCAGCAAAATCAGGACATTCTCCCGTCGCGCCGCCGAGGAGATGGCAATCGCCAAGCAGCTGCTCATCGTGGCGCGCCATCGGCGTGAGCTCTACGAGCAGATCAAGCGCGCCTTCGCGGGGCACGAGACCGTGCAGGTCGTCCTCGACCGCCGCGTGACCGACCGCCGCCGCCGCAAGGAGCCGACGCTGCCCGAGCGTCGCGGGGCCGACCGGCGCGCCCGCGCCATCATCGACGACCAGCTCCGCACCATCGGCTGGTCGCTCGTGCTGCTCGATCTCGCCAAAGCCAAGCGCAGCTAGTCGTCACGCGCTGCCGGGGCGGCAGTGCCGCCCGGCCCTTGCCTTCCCCACGTTTCGTGGTAGATAGGGGAGGTCTTCTAGCCCGCCAGCGTTGCCGTCGACGAGCCGGCTGGATGCCACGTCACCACGCCACGAGCCGACAGCTACGAGTAGACAGGAGGATGGCCGATGCGCAATCCCGGATGGCGTCTCGCGCGGTGTCTGCTGGCCCTGACCGCATTCGCGATTCCCGCCCTCGCCCAGGCGCAGGCTGCGAAATACCCCGCCGCCCCCGCGGTGACCCCGCCCGCCGTCGTGCGGCCGGGCAAGCTCGTGGTCGCCACCAACGCCACGCTGCCGCCCGTCCAGTACATCGACGAGAAGGGCAATCTCCAGGGCATGCGGATCGAGCTGGGCAACGAGATCGCCAAGCGGCTCGGGCTCGAGATCAACTGGGTCAACATCCAGTTCGACGCGCAGATCCCCGGCCTGCAGGGCGGCCGCTGGGACCTCATCGTCACGGGGCTCTTCTTCACCCCCGAGCGCGCCAAGCTCATGTATCTCATCCCCTATGAGCTCCAGGCCATCAGCGTCTCGGTGCCCAGGGGCAATCCCAAGAAGATCGCGCAGCCGGCGGATCTCGCCGGGCGGCCGGTGGCGGTCGAGATCGGCGGCTACGAGGAGCGGCAGATCCGGCGCATCAACGACGAGCAGGTCAAGGCGGGCGCCAAGCCGATGGACATCAAGACCTTCAACACCTTCGCGGAGTCCTATCAGGTGCTGCGCGCGGGGCAGGTGGAGGCGGTGGTGAGCGTGGACGCGGTGGCAAAGTTCTACCAGGACAAGGGCGAGTTCGAGCGCGCCATGTCCGGCATCGCCGGCTCCCCCGCGACCGTGGCCGCGAAGTCGAAGGACCTCGCGCAGGCCGTGCTGAAGGTGATGAACGACATGAAGGCCGACGGCACCTACGACGCGCTCTTCGACCGCTACGGCGTGTCGAAGATGGCGGGCAAGACGCTCGAGCTCAAGGGGCCCGACCTGCCCTAGGCGCGCGCCTCCATGACGGGCTGGGATTGGGCGGCGTTCCGGAAGTACCTGTTCAATCCGTATCTCCTCGAGGGCGCGTGGACCACGGTCTGGCTGTCCGTGGCCGTCATGATCATCGGCCTCCTGCTCGGCCTGGCCGCGGCGCTGATGCGCATGTCGCCGCATCGCGTGCCACGGAGCATCGCGCGCTTCTACATCTGGCTCATGCGGGGCACGCCCCTGCTCGTCCAGCTCATCATCATCTACACGGGGCTGCCCCAGCTCGGGATCCGGCTCACGGTGATCCAGTCCGCCCTCATCGGCCTGGGGCTCAACGAAGGCGCATACCTGGCCGAGATCATCCGCGCGGGCATCCTCTCGGTGCCGCGCGGGCAATTCGACGCCGCGCGCGCGGTGGGCATGCCGTACTGGACCATGCTGCGGGTGATCATCCTGCCGCAGGCGGCGCGCGTGATCATTCCGCCCCTCGGGAACAACTTCAACGGGCTTCTCAAGACCACCTCGCTCGCCTCCGTGATCTCGCTCGAGGAGCTCCTCCGGCGGTCGCAGATGCTCATTCAGCTCGAGTTCAAGGTGCTCGAGATCTTCGTGGTCGCCGCCTGCTACTACCTCGCCATGACGAGCCTGTGGGGCATGGTGCAGCGGCGGCTCGAGACGCACTTCGGCCGCCCCTACGGCCCCTCCGCGGGCCGGCCGTCGCGGGCCATCGAGGGCACGCTGCTCGAGCAGGACGCACGCTGATGGCCGCGGCCGATCTCGCCGTGGAGGCGCAGGGCGTTCACAAGTTCTACGGCTCCCTGCACGTGCTGCACGGCATCGACCTCGAGGTGCGCCGCGGGCAGGTCGTGGTCGTGGTGGGGCCGAGCGGCTCGGGCAAGAGCACCTTGCTCCGCTGCCTGAATCACCTCGAGACCGTCCAGCGCGGGTGGATCCGGGTCTGCGGAGAGCTGGTCGGCTATCGCGAGACGGCGCGGGGACCGGTCGAGCTGCGCGACGCGGAGGTGGCGCGCCATCGGCGGCGCATCGGCATGGTCTTCCAGCAGTTCAACCTCTTTCCGCATCTGACCGCCGTCGGCAACATCACGGCCGGCCCCCTGCACGTCCTGGGCGAGTCCCGCGCGCGGGCGCTCGCGGAGGCGCGACGGCTGCTCGCGCTGGTCGGCCTGCCCGACAAGGCCGACGCCTATCCCGGGCAGCTCTCGGGAGGGCAGCAGCAGCGCGTGGCCATTGCGCGGGCGCTCGCCATGCGGCCCGAGGTCATGCTCTTCGACGAGCCGACCTCGGCCCTGGACCCCGAGATGATCAGCGAGGTGCTGGACGTGATGGTGGCGCTGTCCAAGCAAGGCATGACCATGATCGTGGTCACGCACGAGATGGGCTTCGCGCGGGCGGTGGCCGACCGGGTGGTGTTCGTGGACGAGGGCCGGGTGGTCGAGGACGCGGCGCCCGCGGAGTTCTTCACCCGGCCGCGGACGGAGCGCGGCCGCGCCTTTCTCGACAAGATCCTCCACTAAGGAGCCTCCACAGTGAAGAACGGGGAGATCGGATTCGGGCTGGTGGGCACCGGCATGGCCGGAGGCTTTCACGCGAAGGAGCTGCGACACGTCCGCGGCGGCCGGCTCACTGCCGTCTGCTCGCGGGATCCCGGGCGGCTTCAGGCGTTCGCGCGCGAGTGGGAGGCACCGCGCGCGTACACGCACTTCAGCGAGCTCTGCCGCGATCCCGAGGTCGACGTGGTGTGCGTGCTCACACCGACGGGGACCCACCTCGAGGTGGCGCGGGCCGCCTCGGCTGCCGGCAAGCACGTCCTGGTCGAGAAGCCGCTCGACATCAACCTGGAGCGCGCGGACGAGATGATCCGGCTCTGCCGCGCCCACCGCACCAAGCTCGGCGTGATCTTCCAGATGCGCTTCGGCACCGTGGCCGCGCGCCTCCGAGAGGCCGTCCAGTCCGGCGCCCTCGGGCGGATCTTCCTCGCCGACGCCGTGGACAAGTCGAGCCGCTCCCCCGCCTACTACGACTCGGCCGAATGGCGCGGCACGAGAGCGCTCGAGGGCGGCGGCTGCCTCATGACGCAGTCCATCCACATCGTGGACCTGCTCCAGCACGTGGTCGGCCCCGTGCGGTCGGTGATCGGCCGGGTCGCCACCAAGCAGCACGCCATCGAGGTGGAGGACACGGCGACGGCGCTGGTCTCCTTCGAGAACGGCGCCATGGGCGTGATCGAGAGCACGTCGTCCATCAAGCCCGCGCTCAAGTCGCGCCTCGAGCTCCACGGCGACCACGGCACCATCGTGGCCAACGCGCAGTACGATCAGATCCTCTTCTGGAACGTGGGCGGCCGGACGGTGCCCGACGTCGAAACGCACTTCGCGATCGGCGACACGGACGACCCGTGGGCGTATCCGCAGGTGCGCCACCGCATCCAGCTCCAGGACATGGTGGACGCGATCCGGGAGGATCGCGATCCCGTGCTCACCGGCGAGGACGCGCGCGTCTCGCTCGCCATCAACATGGCGATCTACGAGTCGTCCCGCACGGGCAGGGAAGTGTTCCTGAAGGAGCTCGCCCCGCCGACCTGAACCGGATGTCCGTGAATGTTCCCGGGTCCCGGCATTTACGGGCTGGCCGTCTGGAACGTATTGCACTGGTTCACGTCGCCGGAGTCGAGTCCAGTGCGGAACCATCGCACGCGCTGGGCGGAGGAGCCGTGAGTGAAGGATTCGGGCGACACGCGGCCCCGCGTCTGCTGCTGGAGCCGGTCGTCGCCGATGGCGGCCGCGGCGGCCAGCCCGGCTTCGACGTCGCCCGGGTCGAGCAGATGGCGCTGCTTGGCGGAGTGGCCCCAGACGCCGGCAAAGCAGTCGGCCTGCAGCTCCACCAGGACGGAGAGCGCATTGCTCCTCGATTCGGACGTGCGGCCCCGCTGCTGTGCCACCTTCTCCGTGATGCCGAGCAGGTTCTGTACGTGATGGCCGACCTCGTGCGCGATCACGTAGGCGCGGGCGAACTCGCCCGGCGCCCCGAAGCGCTTCGACAGATCCTCCAGGAACGAGCGGTCGAGATAGACCCGGCTGTCGGACGAGCAATAGAAGGGCCCGACGGCGGAGCTGGCCAGGCCACAGGCCGAGTCGACCGCGCCCCGGAAGAGCACGAGCTTCGGGGGGCGATATTCGCCCCCCATCCGCTTGAAGATGGCGCTCCAGGTGTCTTCGGTATCGCCGAGGACCCTGGCAATGAACTCCTTGGTCTCGTCGCGCGCCCCCGGCGCGGAGGTTGACCCAGGCGGGGCGCTTTGAGTCGGCGCCGAGGGCGAGTCTTGGCCCTGCAGTGACATCAGGACATCGAGCGGGTTGAGTCCAAGGAACCAGCTGATCGCCAATACGGCGATCAGGCCCACGCCGCCCAGCTTGAATCCGCCAAAACCGCCCGCCGGTCCGGCGGACTCGCGGTCCTCTACATTGCCACTGTCCCGCATATCTCCCCAGCGCATGTGGAGCCCTCCCGTGTCGTTTCCATGCAAAGTCTGAGCCCTATCTCGATAGTCGGGTTTTTGAGAGCGCAGGCGGCTGCTAGGATGGCGACATGCCCAGGCGTAGCGCGGGCCTGCTGATGTATCGGCGCTCAGCCGGAACCCTGGAGGTCTTGCTGGTGCATCCGGGAGGCCCGTTCTGGATGAAGAAGGATGCGGGCGCGTGGTCGATCCCGAAGGGCGAATACGAAGCCGGGGAGGAGGCCCTCGCGGCGGCGGCCCGGGAATTCCAGGAGGAAACCGGACTGGTAGCGCGAGGTCCCTACACGCGGCTGACGCCCATCAGGCAGCCGGGTGGCAAGGTGGTAGAGGCCTGGGCCTTCGAAGGCGATTGCGACGCGGAATCCTTGAAGAGCACGACTTTTTCTCTCGAGTGGCCCCGAGGGTCCGGGCGACGGCAAGAGTTTCCGGAAGTCGACCGTGCCGGATGGTTCGGCCTCGATGAGGCGCGGCGAAAGATCCTCCCCGCCCAGGCGGCCCTTCTCGACGAGCTCGCCTCGAAGACGCCGTAACCGAAACGACAGCGGTGCGCTGTTACACGGTATAACTTTCCCGGCCGGACAATCGTATCCAGGATTTTCAATCGCTTGGCAATGGCCTTCCGACCGGCACGCTCCTTGCGACGAGTTACTTTCAGCCTCTACAACTACTAAACCAGCGACCTCACGTCGCTCGAAGGAGCCCAGAATGCAGCTGGCGCAAGCGGAACGACCGAGCACGCCGCAATCGGTGAATGTGGGAAACGGTGAGCGCCTTGCCTCAATCGTCGTCGGCTCCGGGCTCATGGCCTTCGGCCTCGCCCGGCGAACTCGCATCGGCTGGAGCCTGGTCGCGACGGGGGCCACGCTCCTGTACCGCGGGCTGCGGGGGAATTGCGCCGTCTATCGCGCGCTCGGCATCAACCGGGCCGGCAAGGATGAAGGACGGCGCGGCACCCTCGGCGTGAAGGTCGAGCGCGAGCTTTCGATCGAGGAGCCCGCGGTCAAGCTCTATGGCTTTTGGCGGGATTTCCGGAACCTGCCGACCATCATGCCCAATGTCGAATCGGTGACGGTGCAGTCGGGCACGCGGTCTCACTGGGCGGTCAAAGGGCCGATGGGGGCGACGTTGGAATGGGATGCGGAAATCATCAACGACAAGCCGAACGAGCTGATCGCCTGGCGCACGGAAGGGGCAAGCGTCGAGTCGGCCGGCTCCGTGCGATTCGAGCCGAGGCCGGACGGCGGGACCCTGGTCCGCGTGTCCCTCCAGTACGCCCCGCCGGGCGGCGAGCTCGCGCACATGATCTCCGCTCTCTTCGGTGAGGATCCGGGTGCGCGGATCGACGAGGACCTGGGGCGCCTCAAGGACGCGATGGAGCGCTCGCACGAGGACCGTGACGGTCTGCAGCCCGCCTCGGCCCAGATGTTGGGTTACAAACCGAAGCCTTCGAGTAGCGCCGGAGAGTCGGCGGAGGCGCGCCGGCTCGATTTTACTGATTTCACTTGATCCCCCGATTTCACCTGATTCAAGGTGCATTGGCTCGGCTTCTTGTCCGGGCGCCATCTGAGGAAGCGGGTGCCGTGCCGGAAGCGGCCTCCCGTGAAGTGATCGTAGCGCACCTCGGCTACGAGCCTGGGGGACAACGGCTGCCATTCTGACGACCGGGCCGTGCTCCAGCGGCTCGGCCCTCCCGGGGCCCGTCCCGTGAAGCCGGGCGGCTCGACGAGCGGCTCGAGCTTCCGGAGCAGGCTCCTGCGCTCCGTCGCGGAAAAGCCGGACGTGAACCCGACGTGGTGCAAGAGGCCTTTCGCGTCATAGAGGCCGAGCAATAGCGATCCGACCACGCGCGACGTCGAGGCATAGCGGAAGCCGCCGACCACGCAGTCAACGGTCCGAAGACGCTTCACCTTCTGCATGCCGGTCCGATCGCCCGAGCGGTATTCGAGGTCGAGGCGTTTCGCCACGACGCCGTCGAAGGTGCCGCCGGTCATCGCGAGCCAGGCGCGCGCCGCCTTGGCGTCCGTGGTCGCGGGAGAGAGACGGAAGCCCTTCACGCCGGCCAGCTCCTTCGTCGCGAATGCCTCGAGGAGGCGCCGTCGCTCGCGGAGGGGGCGACCCACCAGGGCGCGCCCGCGGGTGTCCGCGAGCAGGTCGAAGACCACGAGGAGGGCGGGGCGCTCCGCGGAGAGCTTCTTCACGCGGCTCTCGGCCGGATGGATGCGCTGGAGGAGATCGTCGAAGGAGAGCTGACCATCGAGCGGGATCACGATCTCCCCGTCCAGAACGAAGGCGCGTGCCCGCACCGAACGGACGGCGTCCACGACTTCCGGGAAATAGCGGGTGAGAGACTGGCCCGACTTGGACTGGAGCTCGACGGAGCGGCCATTGCGGAAGACGAGACAGCGAAAGCCGTCCCACTTCGGCTCGTACTGCCATCCCGGCCCCGTGGGAAGCGCATCGACCAGGAGGGCCTCCATGGGCGGATAGGGGGACGTGATCCGGGCGCTCACGTCCGTGCCCCCGCCGGCGACACCGCGCGGGCGAAGACCTGCGCTCCCAGGACGTTGAGCACCTCGCCGCGCCGGACCCAGCCTCGGCGGGCCATCGCGACGCCGTACTGGAGATTCCGGTACTCGGCCACGGCGTGCGCGTCCGTGGAGATCACGAAGCGGATGCCGCGCTCGCGCGCCGCCCGCAGCCACCGGGGCGCCATGTCCAGCCGTCGCGGGTCGCCGTTGATCTCGATCGCCGCGCGGGAGGCGGCGACGACGTCCAGCACCTCCTCCACGCGGCAGTCGATGGGCGGCCGCGAGAGGACGAGCCGGCCGAGGGCATGTCCCCAGATCTTGAAGCAGGGGTGCGCCATGGCCCGCGTGAGACGTCGCGTCATCTGCGCGGCGTCGAGACGGAAGCGCTGGTGCACGCTGGCGATGACGATGTTCAGCTGCTCGAGGATGGAGTCGGGATAATCGAGGGTCCCGTCGGCCAGGATGTCGACCTCGCTCCCGCGCAGCAGCCGCACCGACACGGATTCCTGGACACGGGCGATCTCTTCCCACTGCGCCTTGAGGCGGTCGACGCTCAAGCCTCCCGCATACGAGGCCGCGGGGGAGTGGTCGGTGATGGTCAGATACTCCATCCCCAGCGCATCGGCCGCCTTGGCCATCTGCTCCACGGTATGCCGGCCGTCCGAGTAGACGGTATGACAGTGCACCATTCCCCGGATATCGTCCCGGTCGACCAGATCGTCGGGCAGCGTGCCCAGCACAGCGGCCTCGATTTCGCCTTCGTCCTCCCTGACCTCAGGTGGAATCATCGGAAGCGCCAGGGACCGGTACACATCTGCTTCGCTCTCCAGGGGAAGGCGCGTGGCCCGCGGTGAGCGGAGGAGGCCGGAGGGCTCGAGCCTCAGACGGCGCTTCTCGGCGATCCGCTGGAGACGCTCGACGTGGGCGGGCGCGCCCGTCGCGAACAGCATCTGGGTCGGGTAGGTTCGAGGGGCGACCACGCGCACTTCCACCGGCAGGCCGTCGGGCAGCGTCGCCCGCACGACGAGCCCTTCGCGCTCTCCGTCGGAGAGAAAGGGAGCGGACCGGACGTGGTTTGCCGCCGCCGCCGGCTTGGTGGAGGCCAGGACCAGGACGAGCTTGTCCACGGTCTCGGTGCATCGACGAAGGCCTCCCGCCACGCCGGTCGCGACGGTGCCGGGAGCGTGTCGCAGGTAGGCGAGAAGCTCCTCCGCCGCCTCGGTCGCATCGGGCAGGAGGACGCGTGCGGGACCTTCGAGCTCCCGTATCCTGTCGAGGATCCGCTGTTCGGTCCTCTCCCCGATGCCCTTGACCGCGCGAAGTCGTCCCTGCTCGCACGCCTCCTTGAGCTGGGACATGGTCTCGATGCCCGCGGCGCTGAGAATCTTGATGCGTCTCAATCCAAGCTCGGGTATCCGGCTGAGCTCGGCTGCTCCCCGCGGATACTCTCGCCGAAGCTTTTCCAGAGCCTTGGACGAGCCCGTCAGATAGAGCTCGGAGACGACGGCGGCCAGCCGTGGTCCGATTCCGTGAAGCTCGGTCAGCCGCTCCTCCTTGACGAGGCGGCCCAGATTGGCACTGAGCCGCTCGAGAGCGTGACCGGCGCGATCGTAGGCGCGCACTTTGAACTGAGTTTCACCCGTGAGATCCAGCAATCTCGCCATCTCGCGAAGAGCGCGGGCGATGCCAAGCCGATCGAGCTTGCCTTTGGCCATGGCCTCTGAAAAAAGCAATCCCTGTGCCGAGCGCGCAGCCCGGCGGGTCCTTCTCCCTCTCACGCGGTGGGAGATTTTTCGACGTGCGGTAAGTACTACCGGGTAAGGGCGGCGACACCCTTTGACCGACGGCGCCTCAAGGGTCGACGGGGGGAAGCCCGCGGGCACGTCGCGGGGATGGAAATGCCTCCGGAAAGCCGAATCGAGCAGCCCGCCGCCGCTGGCACGTCGGTTGCTCTCGATACAACAGCTGAGGGCCAAGAACCGAGGGCTCATCGCCATATTCGACACCATGGAGGGCACGCGATGCGGAATGCCAAAGCTGTGACCGCGGTATTTGGGAGCATGTTGCTCGCTATCACGCTGACGGCCGGAATGGCCGTTGCCCAGTCGGGAGCTGCGGATAGCACGAAGGACTCCACCACGTCCCAGCCGGCTCAGCCGTCCCAGCCGGATCAGTCGTCCCAGTCGTCCCAGCCGGCCGCTCCGTCCGAGATGAAGCAGTCCGATTCCCGGACAGACGTCAGGAGCGACAGCCGGTCCGAGAAGGTGATCGTGGAGACGGAGCGGACCAAGTTCCTCGGGCTGGATCCCATGGTCGCCATGGTCGTCGGTGCGGTGCTGTTCGTCATCGTCATCATGGCCATTGTGTCCATGTCCAGGAAGTCGTCGAGCACGAGCGTCGAGACGACGCGTCGTACCTCGATCTGAGGCCCCGGCCGGGTCTCGTCGCCGGCGTGATCCGCGCTCTCATGCGGCCGCCGTCGACGAGGCCCGGTGCGGGAGTCGTGTCCTCAGCGAGCGGGCACCGGAGTCTCCTGCCCGCTCCGCCCCGCTGAGACGTAGCCCGCATAGAGCGTGGCCACCGTGTCGCGCGCCACGTCCGCATCCGACTGCGGGCGGCCGCCGCTGACGCAGCACTCCACGAAGTCCTGGACCTCGCCGTAGAAGCCCTGCTGCCATTCCTCGTCCGCGGCGGGGTGGCTCCAGCCCTCCTTGGTGCCGAGCTTCTCCACGAGGTAGATGTCGCGGAACTGTCCGGCCTCCGGGTTGTAGGTGTCGAGCAGATTGACTGGATTGAGCCGGCAGGTCGTTCGGTGGTTGTTCGCGAATACCTCGAGCCAGTTGTGCACGCCTCCCAGCACCAGCTCGGTCGCGAAGACGTCGGCGACGGTGCCGTCCTCGAAGGTGACGTGGAGCTGGCTGTAGTCCTCCACGTCCTCGTAGTCGGTGCGGAGGAAGCCGCGGTCGCGGTAGCCGGGCAGGCGCGTGATGTCGTGCACGCGGCACGAGACGGCGGCCGGGCGGATCGGGCGCCCGCCCTGGGCGCGGCCCTCGACGGCCTTGAGGTAGAGGCAGGCGGTCAGGGGATGGCACCCCTTGCCGACGAGCGAGCCGCCACCGGCGTGCCGCCAGATGCCATACACCGGTGAGTGCGAGCCGCTGTGCGACTCGCCGCCGAGCATCCAGAGGATTTGGGCCCCCGACTTCTCGACGATTTCGCGCTCTTTCTGGACGGCGGGAGCGTAGATCCAGTTCTCGGCGTAGCCGAGGACGACGCCCCGCCGCCGGGCCGCTTCGACCATGCGGTCGCTGCTGGCCAGCGCCTCCTGAAGAAGCGCCTCCTTCCCCGCCGGTGACCCGAAGGCGCCCGTAAACGGCTTCTCGATCAAGACATGCTTGCCCGCGTCGATCGCTTCGAGAGCGGCCGGCTCGTGGGTGGCCGGGGGCGAGCAGATGTCGACGACGTCGACGTGCGGCAGCATGGCGGCGAGATCCGGGTACGGGGTGGCGCCGCTCTCGTCCGCGAAGGCTTTCCGCCGCGCGGCCGTCGGAGACGTCACCCCGGCCAGCCGCACGTCGACGCCGTACACGCGACGATACGCCAGCAGGTGAAGGTGGGCCGCGAATCGCGAGCCGACGATGCCGATCCTGAGCGCGGTCATCGATCGCCGATTCTACGCTTCCGGGCGGTGGCCGGCCAGCGCGAAGGCGCCTGTCCAGGTGTGTCGACCGGTGTGTTGACAGGTGCGGCACTCGTCCGGATAATCCTGGCGTCCGCCCGCCCCGCCGGACTTTCCCTCAATCCACAACGATCAGGAGGCATGCAATGGCGCGCACGGCGATCCAACCCGTGGATATGGCAGATCCTCGGCCCCGCTACACCCATGGCTGGCGTGTCGGCAACACCGTCTACGTGGCCGGGCAGCTCGCGCTCGACAAGGACGGCAAGCTCGTGGGGCCGAACGATATCGCCGCTCAGACCCGTCGCGTCCTCGAGAATATGCGCCGTATTCTCGAGGCGGGAGGCGCCAGCCTGCGCGACGTCGTGAAGGTCACCGTCTTCGTCACCGACATCCGCTACCGGGAGCCCTACGGCGAGGTGCGCCAGGAGTTCTTCGGCACGAACCCGCCCGCCAGCACCCTGGTGCAGATCGCGTGCCTCGCCATCCCCGGCGCGCTGATCGAGATCGAAGCGGTGGCCGTGATCGATTGACAAGCCGCGAGGCCGGGCCTACCGTCCGTCTGGGAGGAACGAGAGCCATGGATCTACTCTTCGGCACTTTCGCTTCCAAGCCTTTGCTGATCGTCCGCGTGTTCCTGGGCGTCATCTTCTTCGCGCACGGAGCCCAGAAGGTCTTCGGCTGGTTTGGCGGTCCCGGGCTCCGCGGGACCATCGCCTACTTCAAGCAGGCTCTCGGCGTGCCGCCGCCACTCAGTGTGCTCGCCGCCCTCACTGAGCTTCTCGGAGGCGTCGGCATGATCGTCGGCCTACTCGTGCGGCCGGCAGCGGTGGGGCTCATCATCGTCATGCTCGTGGCCATCGCCACCGTGCACTGGCGGAACGGGTTCTTCATCAATTGGTCACTCGAGCCGGGCAAGGCGCACGGTTTCGAGATGAACTTTGCGCTCATTGGCATGGCGCTCGCCGTCCTCGTGGGCGGCGCCGGCGCCTGGTCGATCGACCGCTACCTCCGCTCCTGGTAGGGGATCACGCCATGCGCATCGTGGATCTCAGCATGACCGTGGAAGAGTGCGACTCCGCGCCCTTCGCGAAGGACGAGTACTACTTCAAGCTCAAGCCGATCGTGAGGTGGGAGGACAAGGGCTTCGTCTCCAACATCGTGGAGATGACGGTGCACGCCGGCACCCACATCGATTCGCCTCATCATTTCTTCCGTGACATGCCGAACATCGAGCAGCTCCCGCTCGAGGCGATGATCGGCGAGGCGATCGTGCTCGACCTCACCTTCAAGGGATATCCAAAGGGCAAGATCGTGCCGGAGGACATGGATCGCGCCGAGCGCGCGCTCGAGGCGCAGGGCATCAGCATTCCACCCCACAGCATGCTGTTCCTGCGCACCGACTGGCCCAAGGGCCACAACACCATGGATCCGACGTGGTGGAACGACTCGCCCTACCTGACGAAGGAGTCCGCCGAGTGGCTGGTCGCGCGGCGGCCATCCGTGCTCGGGTACGACTTCGCGCAGGAGGAGAAGGGCGCGGACTATGGAAAGGCCGAGGAGATCCTGACGAGCGGGATGCGGGTCCACCGCACGATCCTGCCCAAGATCACGTTCCAGATCGAAAACCTCATCAACCTGGACCAGATCCCGTCCAAGGTGAAGGTGATCGCGCTCCCCGCCAAGTGGCGCACGGAATCCGCTCCGGCTCGCGTGATCGCTCTCCTCGACGAGTAAGAGCTACGGCGCGTCCGGCAGCGTGTCGTGACCGCGGCGAGCCGAGAAACTCGTGACCCTCGTGTGTATGATGAGGATGGTGCCGGGGGCGCCATATGACGAGGCGAGAGTTCGTGGGTCACATCGTGGGGATACCGAGCGTGATGATGGCTGCCGGCTTGAGCGGGGGCCGAGCGGAGGCGGAGATGGCCACGACCGAAACATTCGAGATCACCAGGACCGAGGCCGAGTGGCGGGCGATGCTGACGGCCGAGCAGTTTCGGGTGCTCCGCAAGCACGGAACCGAGCGGGCGGGGACGAGCCCGCTGGACAAGCAGTACGCCCGGGGCACCTACGCCTGCGCCGGCTGCGATCTGCCCCTGTTCAAGTCGGACACGAAGTTCGACAGCGGCACCGGCTGGCCGAGCTTTTGGGCGCCGATCGATGGGGCCATCCGGACCACGTCCGACCGGAGTTTCTTCATGACGCGCACGGAGATTCACTGCCGGCGCTGCGGCGGGCACCTGGGCCACGTGTTCGACGATGGGCCCAAGCCGACCGGCCTGCGGTATTGCATGAACGGCGCCGCCCTGAAGTTCCTCCCGGAGTAGGAGGGTGACATGTCCCTGAAGGACTACACCACCCGTCCCGAGCCGGAAGACACGCCCGAAACGCTGCGGGCGCTCTCCCGGCCGCGCTGAGGTCCGTCACCCAACCCGACATGTGCGGCCGCTACACTCAGACTGCCGCGTTCGACGAGCTGGCCCTCCGGTTCGGAATCACCGTCGAGGACACGGGCCCCGAGGACTTGCCGCCGCGCTACAACGTCGCGCCGTCGCAACCGGTGCCGATCGTGGTGGCCCGCCATGGCGCCCGGCGGCTCGTCATGGCGAAATGGGGCTTTCGCCCCGCGTGGATGAAGGCGGGCAAGCTGGACCCGATCAACGCCAAGGCCGAGACGGTGGCCGGGAGTCCCATGTTCCAGGGCGCGATGAAGTACGGACGCTGCCTTGTGCCCGCCGACGGATTCTACGAGTGGAAGCCGGTTTCCGGGCAGAAGCGCAAGCAGCCCTTCTATCTGCGGCTGAAGGGTGGGGGCTTGTTCGCCTTCGCGGGACTCTGCACGCCTCCGGATGCGCGAGCGGGCATTCCGGCGACGTGCACGATCATCACGACGACACCCAACGAGCTGGTGGCGACCATCCACAACCGAATGCCGGCCATCCTCGAGCCGGGCGACGAGGGCCCCTGGATCGACGCGGGCGTGACCGATCCGGCCACGGCGCTTTCGTGCCTCCGCCCGCTGCCCGGGCAGCTGATGGAGGCCTATCCGGTGTCCACGCTTGTGTCAGCGCCGGGCAGCGAGGGGGCGGGGCTCGTTGAGCCTGTCACGGGTTGACCGTGTACCCCTTCTCCTTCATGCACTCGGCGAAGGGATCGATCTCGACGATCCGGCTGTCGCCGACCTTCGGCGCGAGGCCGCCGAAGCCGCCGACCCCGACCGCGGTGTTGTCCGTTTGTGGGCGCGGCGAGGTGCCGAGGCAGGCTGCGCCGTCCTCGTTCAGCTGCTGGGGCGTCACGCCGGCCTTGTGGTACCGGGCGGGCCACTTGTCGGCCTCGTTGGCAGAGGCGCAGCCGGCCACCACGGCCAGGAGCGCGCCTATGGCAAAGATCCAACGCCTCATGCGTTTTCCATTTGCGGTAGAGTCACATCAAAGCTTTGGGGGGTCTAGCAGAATCTTCAAGGAGGGCACGATGATACCTGCACGACGGTCCCTGACAATGGGCGTGCTTGCCGCTGCGCTTCTGGTGCTGGCGGGTGCGGGCGCCGCCGGCGCGCTCGAGGTGGGCCAGAAGGCGCCCGACTTCTCGCTGGTCGGTCCCGAGGGCAAGCCGATCAAGCTCTCGGAGCTGACGGCCAAAGGTCCGGTGGTGCTCTACACGTTCATCGCGGCGTTTACGCCCACGTGAACGAAGGAGCTGAACGGCTTCGAGGCGGCCCTGCCGCGCTTCGAGGCCGTCGGCGCCCAGGTCGTGGGCGTCAGCACCGATCACTTCCTCGCGCTCAACGCCTGGAAGAAGGAAAACGGCAGCAAGCAGCTGCTCCTCTCCGACTTCCGCCGCCAGATGCTCCCCGCCTACGGCGCGATGCAGACCGACGAGAATAGCCCGGTCTATCGCTACGCGAAGCGGGCGTTCTTCATCATCGACAAGAACGGGACGGTCAAGTTCGTCAAGGTCATGGACAACTCCCTCGATCTCCTGAGCGCCGACGAGGTTCTCAAGGCGCTGAAGGACTCGGGGGCCTGAGCGGGGCGGCAGGGGAGCGGGTGACTACAAGGGTGGCTGGAGCGCCCACCACCCTTGAGTCAGCATGCACCGTTGGAAGAGGCGGTTGGCCTGGGTCTGCTCCGGCGTGACCGGACCAACGAAGTACGTGCCCGGATCGCTGCTTCCTTCCACCGACCCCCCACGCGCCTGCTGGCTACACGTGGAGAGGGCGCTCTTGAGCTCATCGTCCGACGCGTTGGCCTTCTGCCACAGGCGATAGTCGACGCCGTAGAGAGAACAGCCTGCGAGCAGCCCGACGAGCAGAAGGTAACGCATGGGCCGTAGCATCATCATGAGGCAGTCTAGCAAAAGCCTGCCCCGATGACGAGAATGGATCTGGAGAAGTGGCTCATCCGGAACAATTTCACACAGGTTCCCGCCGGGAAGACGAGCCACAGACAGTTCGTGCTGGGCGCCTGCAAGGTGACGGTGCCCGGTCACGGTCCGAAGGACCTCACCAAGAAGCACGTGGGCATGATCCTTCGCGCGCTCGAGTCCGCCGGCTTCGACCGCGCGAAGGTCCGGCGAGAGTGGGAGCTCGCGTAAGCGCTCACCCGCAGGCGACGGCGTAGACGTCCTGGACGCCGTCGGGCAGGCGATGCTCGGCCCACGTCCGGCCGCCGTCCTGGGTACCGAACACCTGGCCGCTGCGGCTGACGCAGTAAACCTGGCGGGGATCGCGCCGGTGCAGCGCCACCGCCATCATGGTGCTCCCGGCCTTGACGCCGTGGTCGAAGCGCGACCAGGTCTGCCCGAGGTCCTCGCTGCGGTAGAGCGACCCGTCCGTGCTTCGCGCGGCGGGACTCAGGCAGGCGTACAGGTGGCGCGGGTCGCTCGGCGACACCAGGATGTCACGGCCGTAGGTGAGGGGCGAGAAGCGGCCGATGTCCATGCTCCGCCAGGTGGATCCCCGGTCGGCGCTCTCGAAGAGGCCCATGCGGACCGCGAGGAACACGGCGCCGGGCCGGGCCGCGCTCACGCACACCGCGTGGCCATCCAGCATGCCTTCGATATCGGTGTCGCTGTCGATCTTGCTCTTGAGCTGCGGCAGCTCGGCCAGCTTGAGCAGGTCCGAGCTGCAGTCGTCCCACGTCTCGCCGCCGTCGAGACTGCGCATGACGCCGCCGACTTCGAGCGCCGCGTACAGCTCTTCGGGGCGGGCGGGATCGGCCACGAGGCGCATCACGCGGCAGACGAACGACTTCATCTTGACCCGCTCGGGCTGCACCGCGTTCGGCAGGCGCCGCCACGAGTCGCCGCCGTCGTCGCTTCTATACACGCCCACCGGCGAGGTGCCGGCGTAGAGAGTGCGGGGGTTCGCCGGATGCACGAGGACGGACCAGACCTCGGTTGTGTCATCGGGAAAGGGGAGCCGCTCCCAGTGCTCGCCTCGGTCCGGGCTCCGGTACGGGCCGCTCCGAGTGCCGATATAGATGACGTCCGGGTTCGTCGGGTGCACCGCGATCGCCTGGACCTGCGTGATCTCAGGCAATCCGTTGGTCAGGTGCCTCCAGCGGTCGTCGCCGACCGTCTGCCGGAATATCCCCCCCACCGTCTCTGGGCCCGAGCGCGCGGAACCGACGTAGACGTGCGAAGTCGCCGATGGGTTGGTCATGGCGTGTCTCCTTATTGTGGCCGGAAGCCCGAGGAGCCGACCCAGCCCGTCTCGGAGACGTCCAGCATGACTCCGTCCGGTCCGCTGTACTTCACCTCGACGTTGGCCCGGTGCTCGCCGCTCCGCCCCACCCCGAGCGCCTCGTTGACGTCGTCGCGGCGCTCCGACCCCGCGGCGGCCAGCCGCTCGGCGATCGCCTCGAGGCTCTCCACCTGGAAGCCGATGTGGTGGATGCCGGAGAAGTCCTTGCCCCGCTCGACTCCCGCCACCGCGTCGTTCTTGAACTTGAGGATGGCCAGGTTGAGGTCGCCGTCGGTCAGGAAGTATCCGCTGACGGTCTCATGGTCGACCCGGCCGATCTGCTTCATGCCGAAGACGTCGCTGTAGAAGCGCGCGGTCTTCTCCGGGTCCTGGGTTGACAGCGCGATGTGCTTGATCTTCGCCATGACGTCCTCCCGGGTTCAGGGGTTCACTTGGGGGCCTATATTAGCCCCTCAGCGGCCGCCGTGCATGCGATAGACTAGCCGCCGCCAGCGGATCGCCGTACCCCACAGAGGAGGAGGGCATGCCCAACCCCGGGAAATTCGTCCTCGCCGTCCTCCTCGGCGCCGTCGCCGCCGGCGCCGAGCCCGCGCTCGCCCAGACCACGCTCACGATGTCCTCGTGGGTGTCGCCCCAGCATCACCTGACGAGCGTCGTGCTCCAGGGCTGGGCGAACGAGGTGGAGAAAGCCACCAACGGCCGCGTCAAGTTCCAGATGCTGCCCAAGCACCCCTCGGCGCCGCCCGGCACCTTCGACGCGGTGCGGGACGGTCTCGTGGACCTGTCGTACGTCACCGCGAGCTACACGCCGGCGCGGCACATCCTGCCCCTCATGGCCGAGCTGCCCGGCGCCGGCGACACCGCGCTCGTCAACTCGGTCGCCTACTCGCGCATCTACTGGAAGTACTTCGACAAGGTCGGCGAGTACAAGGGCGTGAAGCAGCTGGGCGTCTTCACCCACGGCCCCGGCCAGATGTTCACCAAGCGGCCGGTCTCCGGGATCAATGACGTCCAGGGCCTCAAGATCCGCACCGGTGGCGGCGTCGCCGAAGCGGTGGCGAAGGCGCTCGGGACCTCCGCGTTCGTGAAGCCGGCGCCCGAGTCGTACGAGCTGCTGCAATCCGGCGTGGCCGACGGCGTGTTCTTCCCGCTCGAGTCGATCGTGTCCTTCAAGCTCGACACCGTCCTCCAGCAGGCCACGCTGTTCCCGGGCGGGATGTACAGCTCTGCCTTCGGCTTCTTCATGAACGAGGACAAGTGGAACAAGCTGCCCAAGCAGGATCAGGACGCGATCGAGAAGCTCGCCGGCGAGCACATTGCGCGGCTGGCCGGCGCTTCCTGGGACGAGGCGGACCGGAAGGGCCTGGAGGCGCTCAAGAAGACCGGCGTGAAGATCGTCAACGCCGATCCGGCCTTCGTCGCCGAGGTCAAGAAGCGCTCCGCGCCCATCGTGGACGACTGGATCACGAAGGCCAGCGCCAAGGGCGTGGACGCCGCCAAGATCCTCGCCGAGTTCCGCGAGGAGCTGAAGAAGGTCGCCGCCGGCAAGTGAAGACGTCCGAGCAACGCTGGAAGCGCCGCGCCGACGCGCTCCTCGGCGTGGTCGCCTCCCTCATCCTCCTCGCCATGATGTTCCTCACGGTGGTGGACGTGGTGGCCCGCTACGCCTTCAACCGCCCGCTCCGAGGCGCGTTCGAAGTGACCGAGCTGATGCTGCTGGTGCTGATCTTCGCGGGGCTCCCGCTCGTCTCGTTCTCCGACGAGCACGCCACCATGGACTTCATCGACCGGATCCTCGGCCCGCGCTCCCAACGCTGGCTCGAGGCTTTCGTCCAGCTCATCAACGCCGCCTTCATGTTCCTGCTGACGTGGCTGGTCTGGCTCAAGGCCGACCGCATCTGGGGCTACCGGGACTCCACCGACGTGCTCCGCATCGTGTACGGGCCATTCGTGTACTTCATGGCGGTCACGCTCGGCCTCGCGGGCCTGATCCACCTGTACAAGATCATCGAACGTAAATGATGGAAGCCCGCCGGTGATCGAAGGCAGTCGATGATCGAAGGTCTGCTGGGCCTCACCGCGATGATGGTGCTCTGCTGCCTGCGGGTGCCCATCTCGTTCGCGATGGCCATCGTGGGCTTCGTCGGCTACGCCTACATGCGCGACTGGAACTGGGTGGTGGCTTCCGCCACTGTCCAGACCAAGATGTACGAGACCGGGCGCAACTACACGCTGTCGGTCGTGCCGCTCTTCATCCTGATGGGCAACTTCGTCACGCGGGCGGGCATGTCGCAGGAGCTGTTCCGCGCCGCCTATGCGTTCATCGGCCACCTGCGCGGCGGCCTCGCCATGGCGACCGTCTGGGCCTCCGCCGGCTTCGGGGGGATCTGCGGCTCGTCCATCGCGACCGCGGCCACCTTCGCGAAGGTCGCCTACCCGTCGATGAAGAAATTCGGCTATTCGGACCGGCTCGCCGCGGGGGTGGTGGCCGGCGGCGGTACCCTCGGCATCATGATCCCACCGTCCACCATCATGGTGATCTACGGCGTCTTCACCGAGACCAACATCGGCAAGCTGTTCGCGGCGGGGATCCTGCCCGGGATCCTCGGCGCCTTCCTGCTCTGCGGGGCGGTGCAGTACATGACCTGGCGCGATCCCCGGTCGGGACCGCCCGGTGAGCGGTCGGGCTGGCGGGAGCGCTTCCTGGCCCTCAGGGACGTGTGGGCGGTGGCGGTGTTGTTCTTCTTCGTGATGGGCGGCATCTACATCGGCTTCTTCACCGCCACCGAGGGCGCGGCCATGGGCGCCTTCGGGGCCATGGTCTTCGCCCTCTGGCGCCGCGCGCTCACCTGGAGGACGCTCTACGCGGCCCTCCTCGAGAGCGCGCGCACCACCTCCATGCTCTTCATGATCCTGATCGGCGCGCTGATCTTCGCGGAGTTCGTCAACATCACGACCATGCCGGCGGACCTCAAGGGCTGGGTCACGCGCTACCACCTGAGCCCCACGATGGTGGTGGCGGCGATCTGCGCGATCTACGTCGTGCTCGGCACCGCGATGGAGGAGCTGTCGATGATCCTGCTGACGATCCCGGTCTTCTTCCCGGTAATCGTGCAGCTGGGCTTCGACCCCGTCTGGTTCGGCATCATCATCGTGTGCGTGGTCGAGATCGGCCTGATCAGCCCGCCGGTCGGGATGAACATGTTCGTCCTCAAGACGTTGCTGCCCGAGGTGAGCACGGGGACGATCTTCAGCGGCGTGCTGCCCTTCATGTGGGCAGACGTGGTTCGGCTCGCTTTCCTGGTCGCCTTTCCGTGGATCTCACTGTGGCTGCCGAGCATGATGCGGTGAACGAGCGCCGCGCGCTCGCGTGGTTCGCGGTGGGGGCCGTGGTGGCGATGGCGTGGCTCGCGGCCCCCTTTGCCACGGGACTGCTGGTGGGAGCGCTGATGGCATTCACGGTCCAGCCCGTCTACGAGGCTCTCGCGCGGCGCACCGGCCGACCGGTGCTCGCGGCGCTCACGACCGTGCTGGCCTCCGCGGTGATCATCGTGGGAGCCGTGGCGGGTTTCGTGCGGCTCTTCGTCACGCGGGCTATCGCGCTCGCGCATACCGTCAGCGAGGAGCTGCGCCCGGGCGGCGCCATCACCGCCTGGGTGGATGCGGTGACGAGCTGGCTCGGTCGCTTCGGGGTGACTTCCGAGAGCCTGACGGAGCACCTGCGCGCCGCCGCCGGCGAGCTGGGCTCCCGATCGGCCGGGATTGCCGGCGCCTTCGCGTCGAGCAGCTTCATCGTCGTCCTCGGCCTCTTCTTCGCCCTCCTCACCATGTACCTGGTCCTGAGGCACTGGCCGCGGATGGTCACGACCGTGGTGGGCGTCTCGCCCCTTCTTCCCGAGTACACGCGGGCCCTCCTCGGCGAGTTCCAGCGGGTGGGCCGCATGACGCTCTCCGGGGCGGTGCTCACGGGGCTCGCGCAGGGCGCTCTCGCCGCCATCGGGTTCTGGATCACCGGGGTTCCCGATGCCGTGTTCTTCGGCGTCGCCACCGCGCTCGCCTCGCTGGTGCCCGCCGTCGGCACGCTTCTCGTCTGGGTCCCCGTCGGGCTCTATCTCTTCGCCATGGGGTATCCGGGCAGAGCCATCGTGGAGCTGGCGTGGGGCGCGCTGATCGTGGTGGGGTTCTGCGACTACGTGATCCGGCCTCGCCTGGTGGGAGACGAGGGGATGCCGGTGCTGCTCACCTTCCTGGCCCTCTTCGGAGGATTGGAAGTCCTGGGACTGTCCGGCCTGATCGTGGGCCCGGTGGTCATGGCGCTCGCCGTCGCCGTCCTCCGCCTGTATGCGCGTGAGGAGAACGCCAGGCGCTCCGCCAAGGCGTGACACGGCGCGCTGATCGAGCCATGCGCGCCGCAGGAGCGGAAGGGGAGGGGGATCAGCCCTTCGTCGCGGAGAGCGAGGTGAGCGCCGGGCGGCGGAGCAGCGAGACGGCGAGCGGGCCGAGGATCAGCACGCCGCCCACCGCGTTGAGGACGGCGAAGCCCCATACGCCGAGGATCATGCCGCCGGCGGTGGATCCAAGCGCGCCCATCAGGCCCATGGACAGGTCGGCGAGGCCCTGCGTGGACGCGCGCTCGGCGGGCGCCAGCGCGTCGGTCAGGAGCGCGCTCCCGGACACGAAAGCCAGGTTCCAGCCCACGCCGTTGAGGAAGAGCGCGAGCATGATCAAGGCGCGGTCGCTGCCCGGCACCAAGCCCGCCAGCATGACGGCCACGATCAGGATCGATGCGCCCGCGCCGATCATCAGGAGACGTCCGAACCGGTCGCACAGCCAGCCCGACAGCGGCGAGGTGACGTACATGCCGGCCAGGTGAGCGGAGACCGCAAGTCCGATCGTCCCTACGTGATGTCCCTGGTCGTGGAGATAGACCGGCGACGTGGAGGTCGTGCTGATCATGACGAACTGGCTGATCGAGAGCGTGGCCACGGCTATCTGCACGCGCACGTCGCGCAGGATCGCGCCGAGCCGGCGGGCCGCCTTGGCCGGCCGGCCCGTGTCGGCGATCGCCTGGGCCCGGCGCGCTATCGACAGCGGATCGGGCCGCAGAAAGATCTGGATGAGAAGCGCCGCGAGGGCATAGCCGGCCACGGCAATGAGGAACGCGCTCGCCGCCGACTCGACGCCGAGGAGCGCGCCCAGGCGCAGGGCGGGCGCCATGAGATTCGGGCCGATGATCGAGCCGACCGTCGAACCCCACACGATCAATCCCATCGCCCGGCCGCGCTCCGCCCCCGGGCTGACGTCAGCGGCGGCGTAGCGCGCCAGGAGGTTGGAGGTGTTCGAGATACCGAAGAGCGCCATGCCGCCCAGCATGAGCGGAAAGCTGTGGACCGCCACGCCCGCCATGCCGAGGAGAGCGCCGATGACGGCCAAGCCATATCCGAGCGCCAGGCCGGGCCGGCGCCCCGAGCGGGCCATGAGCCGGGCGAGCGGCCAGCTCGCCAGCGCGGTCCCGAGCGCCCCGACCGCGACGGGCAGACCCGACCACGTATTCGTTCCGGTGATGCTGGCGGCCAGGATGCTGCCGATCGCCATGCCGATCGAATGCCCGGTGCTCCCGCATACCTGCGCCACGAACAGCGTGGCCATCAACGTGCCGCGAACTGATCGGCGGCTCGACGTCGTTGTCAGCGCGTTCACTTGCCGGATGATACACTACCCGACGCAAAACGCTACGCGACCGCTGAGCCCTGCACGCCGAGGAGGAAACGGATGATCACCAAGTTCTCGAACGTCTACGCGGGACACGTCGACCTGGGCGACATGGGGCAGCTGGCCACGCCCGCCAATGAGCGCCGCTATCCGAACGAGCACCTGGCCTCCGTGTTCGAGAAGACCGAGGCCATCGCCCGGTGCATGGACGAGCACGGCTACCACACCCTCTGGCTGGCCGAGCACCACTTCCAGCACGAGGGCTACGAGTGCATCCCCAACATCCTGATGCTCGCCGTCCACCTGGCGCACCTGACCTCGCGGCTTCGCATCGGGTGCGGCTTCAACATCGCCCCCATGTGGCACCCGCTCCGGCTGGCCGAGGACTACGCCACCGCCGACATTCTGACCGGCGGGCGCGTCACCTTCGGGGTGGGCCGCGGATACCACACGCGCGAGGTCGAGACTTTCGGCGCTCCGATGCTCGACGCCGAGGCCAATCGCGATCTCTTCGAGGAGCAGGTGGACATCGTCATGAAGGCCTTCCGTACCGAGTCCTTCTCGCATCAGGGCAAGCACTACACCCTGCCCCCCGCCGTGCCCTATCGCGGCTACGAGCTCAAGGAGATCACGCTCGTGCCGCGCCCGCTCCGGCAGCCGGTCGAATGCTGGCAGCCCGTGGTGAGCGCGGGCGCCCGCGGCCTCGACTACATGATGAAGCACCGGATCAAGGGGCTGATCGGCGGCGGCGCCGCGACCATGGCGGAGAAGTCGATCTACGCCTTCAAGGACGCGGCGGAGCGGGCTGGCCTCGACTACAAGCTGGGCGAGGGCCTGAGTCTCGGCATCTTCTACCACCTGGCCGACTCGCGCGAGCGCGCCGTCCGCGAGATCACTCCGTGGTACGAGGAGCACGTCAAGATGTTCGGCCCGCTGGGCTTCGTGCCCGGCATCACGCCGGCCCAGCTCGAGGCCTCCACGCGGCGCGGCGGCTGGGATGCCGGCGGCGTGCCCACGCTCCAGCACTACATGAAAGCGGGCGCCTGGTTCGCCGGCCCGCCCGAGGAGCTGGTGGCCTACCTGCGCTCGCTCGAGGAAAAGTATCCCGGTCTCGAATACGTGCACCTGAGCAACAGCATGGGCACGCCCAAGGCCGCCATGCTGGAGCAGCTCGCCTGGCTCGGCAAGGACGTGATGCCGAAATTCACGGCCTAGCCCGCATGGCGAATCCCGAAGACCGGGCGGCCCTCTGGCCGCTCGAGCGCGGCGTGGCCTTCCTGAATCACGGCTCGTACGGCGCGTGCCCGAGCGAGGTCCTCCGCCACCAGGCCGCGCTCCGGGCAGAGATGGAAGCCGAGCCGGTGCGCTTCCTCGGGCGCGAGCTCGAAGGCCGCCTCGACGACGCGCGCGCGGCACTCGGCGCCTTCGTGGGCGCCGATTCCGATGACCTCGCGTTCATCACCAATGCGACGTCCGGCGTCAACGCCGTGCTCCGGTCCCTCACGTTCTCGGCCGGCGACGAAATAGTCACGACCGACCACACCTACGCCGCCTGCCGCAACACGCTGGACTACGTCGCCAATCGCAGCGGGGTGCGGGTCAACGTCGCCGTCATCCCATTCCCCGTCGCGTCCCCGGACGCGGTGGTGGACGCCGTCCTCGCCAAGGTGACGCCGCGCACGCGCCTGGCGCTCCTCGATCACATCACGAGCCCCACCGGGATCATTCTGCCCATCGAGCGCATGGTCACGGAGCTCCTGCGGCGCGGCGTCGAGACGCTGGTGGACGGCGCGCACGCGCCCGGCATGGTGCCGGTCGACCTCCGCGCGCTCGGCGCGGCCTACTACAGCGCCAACTGCCACAAATGGATCTGCGCGCCGAAGGGCTCGGCCTTCCTCTGGGTGCGCCGCGATCGCCAGGCCGACGTCCATCCGCTGACCATCAGCCACGGCGCCACGGGCGTGCGGCCGGGGCGCTCGCGCTTCCGCCTCGAGTTCGACTGGACGGGCACCCAGGACCCGACCGCCTGGCTGACCGTGCCGAAGGCGATCGAGTACATGGGCTCGCTGCTTCCGGGAGGGTGGCCGGCCCTGATGGCCCGCAACCGAGCGCTCACGTTGGCGGCGCGGGATCTTCTGTGCGCGGCCGCGGGCAGCGGGCCGCCCTCTCCGGATGACATGATCGGCTCGCTCGCGAGCATCGTCCTGCCCGACAGCGTGAGGACGGAAACGGGCTGGCGCGTTCGCGATCCGATACAGGGGCGGCTCTTCGACGACTGGGGCATCGAGCTGCCGATCATGCGCTGGCCCGCTCCGCCGAGACGCCTGTTGAGGATTTCCGTCCAGCTCTACAATCGCCCCGAGCAGTACATCCGACTGGCGGAAGCGCTGCGCAAGGAGCTCGCCGAAGAGCGCTCTGCCTCGCCCAGGTAAGACGGCTCGTCCGCGCTGGCCCACAAGGAGAGAAGCCATGCCGAAAAAGGAGATTGTCCGCGTCGAGATGGCCGCGTCCAATCCCAATCTGTCTCTCGCCACACGGTTCGGCAACCTCGTCTTCGTGGCGGGCCAGACCGGGAGGCACCCCGCGACGGGCGAGCTCGGCAAGGACATCCGGGAGCAGACGAGGAATGTCCTCGAGCGCATCAAGGCGATCCTGACCGCGGCGGGCACGTCGCTCGACAACGTGCTGACGGTCACGACGCATCTGACGAAACGAGAGGACCTGGCCGCCTATAACGAGGAGTACGGGCGCTATTTTCCCGCCAACAAGCCGGCCCGGACCACCGTCGAGGTCATGCTGAACTCGCCGGAGCTACTGGTCGAGATCACGGTCACGGCCTGCATCCCCGACTGAGGTCGCCCGCGGACGCATGACGACGCTGAAGGAGCTCGCGCGCGAGTACTGGGCCAACCGGCCGATGGAGCTCGCGGCGGCGCTGTCATACTACACGCTGCTCTCCCTCGCGCCCCTGGTACTGATGACGGTCGCGGTGGCCGGGCTGGTCTTCGAGCGCGCCACCGTGGAGCGGAGAATCGTGACCGAGATGGGTCTCCTTATCGGCAGCGAGGGGAGCGAGGTGGTGCAGACCGTGCTGCGGCATGCGAGCGACCCGGCGAAGGGCACGCTGTCGGTGGTGATCGGCACCGCCGTGCTGCTGCTCGGCGCCACCACGGTGTTCGCGCAGCTGCAGAGCTCTCTGAATCGGATCTGGAAGGTGGAGGAGAGCTCGCAGGGGAGCGCGGGCATGCTGTGGCTCTTCGTCAAGGAGCGGCTGCTGTCGCTCGCCATGGTGCTCGCCGTCGGCTTTCTGCTCCTCGTCTCTCTCGTCATCAGCGCCGCGGTGGTGGCCATCGGCGAGGCACTGGGCGGCGTGAGCAATGCCGGGATCGTGCTCGAGGCGCTCAACCTGCTCGTCTCCCTGATCGTCGTCACCGTCCTCTTCGCCACGATCTTCAAGGTCCTGCCGGATGCGCCGGTGGCGTGGCGCGACGTGTGGGTGGGCGCGGTCACCACCTCGGTGCTGTTCACCGTCGGCAAGAGCCTCATCGGGCTCTATCTCGGACGCACGAGCATCGGCTCTCCCTACGGCGCCGCCGGCTCTCTGGTCGTGATGACCGTGTGGGTGTTCTATGCGTCGATGATCGTGTTCCTGGGCGCCGAGCTCACGTACCTCCGCTCGAAGCAGAAGCGGGCATGAGACTGAAATCGGGGCGGCCGTCCTGTTTACCTCATGCCGAAGCCGCGCGCCATGAAGCTGGCGACGAACACGATCAGCACCACCAGCCCCATCTCGACGTGGTTGACGAGGTAGAGGGCGCGTGCCCGTGAGGTGTCCGGGGTCTCTCCGCGGCGGAGAGCCCCGCGCCACCCGATGAACGTGACCATGGGCCAGATCTCCAGGATGATGACGGTGGCGAAGAGCGCCATCTTCGTCCAGAAGAGCGGGGACTGCAGGTAGAACTGGCTGCCCTTCTCGAGGCCGCCGAAGGCGCGGAGCAGACCGGTGGCGATCCACAGCCCGGCCGCGATGCCCCATACCGTGTCGGCGGCCAGCAGCCGTCTGAGTCCATCCCGGTCGAGCGGCCCTTTGAGGGCTCGGCCCCGCAGGTACACGCTGGGCAGGCCCAACGCCAGCGCCAGCACGTGGAGAGCGGAGACGATCGCCGAGGTCATGTGATGCCTTCGGGGGGGGCGCGCCCGCCCTAGCTGAGCCGGTACTTCTTCTCCGCGTCGGGCCTGAGGGCGATGCCGTGGCCCGGCCGGTCCGAGATCCGGAACGCGCCGTCTTCGCACTTCGGCATGCCCTCGAACAGATCGGCGGGCACCCAGTCGATCCATTCCACGAGAAAGGCGTTGGGCAGCGCGGCGGCCACGTGCAGCGAGAGCTCGTGCACGACGTGGGGAGAAACCTTGATCTGGTGGGCGGCGGCGAGCTGGCCGATCCGCATCGTCTCGGTGAAGCCGTTGGCGCGGCAGACATCCGGCATCAGGTAACGAGCGGCGCGCCGCTCGATGAGCTCGCGGAACTCGTAGCGCGTGTAGTTGTTCTCACCGGTGGCGACGGGGATCCGGATGGCTCGCGCGACCTCGGCACAGGCCGCGATGTCGTCGGCCAGCGCCGGCTCCTCGTACCAGACGAGGTCGAGGTCCTCGAGGAGCTCGGCCTGGCGGATGGCGCTCTGGACGTCGAGCTTCTGGTTCACGTCCACCATCATCTTCACGCCGTCGCCGAGCGCCTTGCGCACCGCCTCTACCCGCTGGCGATTCACGAGGGGGTCTGGGGAATGGACCTTCATCTTGTAGTAGCGGCACCCCGCGCCCGCGTAGCGGGTGCTCTCGCGGATGAGATCGCCGATCGTGTACGAGCCCCAGCCGCCGCTGCCGTACGCGTCCACCCGGTCCGTGGTGGCGCCCCACAGCTTGGCGAGCGGGAGGTTGCCCGTTTTACCCGTCAGATCCCAGAGCGCGATGTCGAGCGCGGACAGGGCGTAGCCGGCGATGCCCACGCGACGGATGCCGCGGTCTGCTCTATACATCTTGTCCCAGAGCCGGCCGACGAGCAGCGGGTCCTCGCCGATCAAGAGCTCCGACAAACGGCGGGCGTAGGCTTCGATCGCCTCCGAGCCCGCCCCGCCGAACACCAGCGAGTAGCCCAGCCCCTCCGGCCCCGAATCGCTATGGATGCGGGTCACGACCAGGCGGTGCTCCGGCAGGTCGAGCGCGATCGGCTTGACGGTCGGGATGCGGAGCGTGAACGTGTCGATGCCGACGATCTTCATGGGTACGCCCCTCCGCGCTGGCGATGTACGACGAAAGAAATGTATCATGCCATGCCATGCCGCTTGGCTATCTCCATGGACCGCCCCGGCTCGCCGAAGATCCCGCCCTCCCGGCGCCGTTTTCCCGATCCGAGCTCCTCGTGATCGGGGCGTGCGCGATCTCGATGCTCATCGTGCAGATGGACTGGTTCGCGCTGAACCTGGCGCTGCCCGCCATCGCGCGCCAGTTCGGCGTGCCGCCCACCGATCTGCAATGGGTCATCAGCGGCTACATGCTCTCGATCGGCGCGCTGATGGTCACGGCCGGGCGTCTCGCCGACCTCTTCGGCCGCCGCCGGGTCATCGTGAGCGGGCTTGCCCTGTTCGGCGTGCTGTCCGCGGTGTGCGGCGCCGCTCCGAACGAGACATGGCTGATCGTCGCCCGCGTGGTGCACGGCATCGGCGCCGCCCTCATCTTTCCCGTGTCGATCGCCGTCGTCTCCGGGACGTTCACGGGGGCGCGCCAGGGCCGCGCGATCGGCGTGGTGCTGGGCTTCGCCGCCATCGGGACGGCGCTGGGCCCCTTCGTCGGCGGCACCTTCTCGGAATACCTGAGCTGGCGGGGCGTGTTCTTCGTCAATATCCCGTTCTGCATCGCCGCCATCGTCCTCATGCTCCGCTACGTGCGGGAATCACGCGACGAGACGGCGGTGCGTCACATCGACGTGGCCGGCATGCTCGCCCTCACCGGCTCGCTGGTGTGCATCAGCCTGACCTTCGACCGGGGCGAGGATTGGGGCTGGACGTCCGGGGCCACGGTGGGCACGCTCGTGCTCGGGGTGGCCCTGCTCGTGCTCTTCGTGGTCATCGAAGGGCGGGTGCGCGCGCCGCTGGTGGACCTCGCCCTCTTCCGCAATCGGCCGTTCGACGCGGTGGTCCTGGCCGGGTCGCTCTCCAACGTCGTGTTCTGCTTCGTGGCGGTCTTCTCCGCGCTGTATCTGCAGTCGGCGCGCGGCCTCTCGCCCTTCAAGTGCGGGCTGGTGTTCCTCGCGCTCTCGGCCGGGGCGGGCTCCGCGAGCTACTTCTCGGGCAGGCTGGCCGAGCGCTTCCCCGCCGATCGCCTGATGGCGATCGGCATGCTGCTGAGCGCGGCGGGGATCTGGGGGCTCACCAGCGTCGAATCGCTCTGGATCTACACGCCGCTGTTCCTCCTCACCGGCATCGGCCTTGGCCTCGGCTGGGCGCTCGCCAACGTGGCGACGCAGGCGGTGGTGCCGGCATCAGCGGCCGGCGCCGCCTCCGGCGTCACGCTGACCTCGCTCGTGATGCTCGGCGCGGTCAGCGTTGCCATCGCGGCCAGCGTGCTCGAGCTCCTGGCCGGGTCGCCGCAGGCCGCCGCCTCGGACAAACATGCGCTCGACGTGATCCTGCGCTCGGGCGCCGTGCTCTCTCTCGTCGGCGCGGCCGGGCTGCTGCTCTTCGGCCGCCACCGTTCGGCGGGGCCCGAGGGTGCTAGCCGCCGGCCGCCAGGCGCGCGCCCTCAGCCAGGCTCCTGAGCTTCGCGTAGGCCGTCGCGCGGGGGAGATGCTTCATCCCGCAATCGGGCGCGGCCATGAGCCGGGCGGCCGGGCGGCGGGCGAGCGCCGCCTCGATCCGGCGGGCGACCGTGTCGGGTGATTCCGCTGCGGGGTCGCCGAGATCGAGTACGCCGAGCACGACCGTCTTCGAGGGCAGCCCGTCGAGCAGCGAGAGGTCGAGCCGGGGTTGGGCCGCCTCGATCGACACCTGCGCCACCGCGCTCTTGTCCAGCTCGGGCAGAAAAGAGTACGCGTTGGGCTTCTGGATGCCGTCGCGCGCGGCGGCGATGGCGTAGCCGAAGCAGAGGTGGAGACACGTGGTCTTGGTGAGGCCGGCCACCGCCCGGTCGATCACGTCGACTCCATAGTCGCGGGCGCGCTCCGGCTGGGCCTCGAGGTAGGGCTCGTCGAGCTGGAGCACGTCCACCAGAGGCTCGAGGTCCAGGAGCTCCTCGTTGACCGCGGCCGCGTAGGCCATCGCGAGCTTCTCGCCGTTGCCGTAGCGCTCGTCCTGCGCAAGCCGGGAGAGGGTGAAGGGGCCGGGCACGGTGACCTTGATCGGGCGGGTGGTGATGGATCTGAGGAACTCCATCTCGCGACGCAGCACCGGGCGCGAGCGGCGGATCGGTCCCACCACCCGCGGCACCGGCGTCGGCCGTCCGAAGCGCCCCTGGGCCGTGCCCGGACGGTCGAGGTCGAGCCCCTCGAGGGCGTTGGCGAACTGGTTGAAGTAGGACTCGCGCCGCTGCTCGCCGTCCGAGACGAGGTCGATGCCCGCGCGCTCCATGTCGGCCACGGCCAGCCGCACGGCATCGTCCTGCGCCCCCTCGAGATCCGGCGGCTGGATGCGCCACATCTCCGGCACGCGGATGCGGGGGACGATGTTCTGCTCGAACCGCGCCCTGTCCACGAGCCAGTCGGGCTGCGGATAGCTGCCGACCACGGTGGTGAGGACGCGGTCGCTCATCGGCCCACCCTCAGTGCATGACGAGACCGCCGTCGACGCTGAGGGCCTGCCCGGTCATGTAGCCCGACCGCGGCCCGGCAAGGAAGGCGATCACATGCGCCACGTCTTCCGGCTTCTCCATGCGCCCGAGAGGCACCTGCGAGGCGCGCTGGCTGGTGAACTCCTCAGCCGTCATGCCGAGGAGCTTGCCCTGATCCCGCGCCACCGCCGTCCACATGTCGGTCTCGACAAAGCCGGGGCAGACGCAGTTCACGCGGACGCCGTCGGCGGCATGCGCCAGGGCCAGGCTCTTGGTCATGCTGATGACCGCGGCTTTGCTCGCGTTGTAGGGCAGGTTGGTCTTGCTGCCGATCTTGCCCGCCATCGACGCCAGGCTGACGATGCTGCCGCGCTTCTGGGCGAGCATCGCCGGCAGCACCGCCTGGCTCGCGAAGAAGACTGCCTTGGCGTTGATCGTCATGATCGCGTCCCAGTGCTCCTCGGTGACGTCGAGGGTCGAGGCCGCGCGATAGATGCCGGCGTTGTTGACGAGGATGTCGATGCGTCCGAGCTCGGCCTTGGCGCGGTCCACCATGGCGCGCAGGTCGGCACGCGAGGTCACGTCGGTCTGCGCCACCACGGCGCGGCGGCCGAGGGCGCCCACCTCCTCCGCGGTGCGCTTGGCTCCCGCCTGGTCCAGCTCGGCGATCACGACGTCGGCGCCCAGTCGCGCCAGCTCGAGCGCGGTGGCGCGGCCGATCCCACGGCCGGCGCCGGTGACGATGGCGACCTGTCCCTGTAGCTCCATTGGGAAACCTCAGCGCTTGCCGGTCGGCACTTCGTCGAAGGGCAGGTCGCGGTCCACGCGCACGTCCTGCGGCAGGCCCAGGACGCGCTCGGCGATGATGTTGCGCAGGATCTCGTCGGTGCCCGCGGCGATGCGCCCGCCCGGTGACGTGAGCAGCGATTCCTGGAAGGCGGCGCGAAGCGGCGCGGTGTCCTTGTCCATCACGATGCCGCCCATGTCGAGCAGGTCCATGGCGAAAGACGCGATGTCCTGGGCCTTGGGCGCGTTGACGAGCTTGCCGATGGAATTCTCCGGCCCCGGCGTCTCCCCTCGCGAGAGCGCCGTCATCGTGCGGAAGCGGGTGAGCCGGACACCCTGCGTCTTCACGTAGATGTCGGCCAGCCGCTCGCGGACGGCCGCGTTGCCGAGCGCCGGGCCGTCTTCGAGCGAGATCCCGCGCGCGAGGCCGAAGACCTCCTCGAAGTCGGGACCGCGCAGATCGCCCGAGGCGAGCCGCTCGTTCATGAGGGTGGTGATGGCCACGCCCCAGCCCGCGCCGACCGCGCCGAGCCGCTGGCGGTCGGGAATGCGCACGTCGGTGAAGTAGACCTCGTTGAAGTGTGACGCGCCCGAGATCTGCTTGATGCGCCGGGTCTCGATGCCCGGCGACTTCATGGAGAGGAAGAAGAAGGTCAGCCCCTTGTGCTTGGCCGCCTTGGGATCGCTGCGCGCCACGAGGATGGCCCAGTCCGACCAGTGCGCGCCCGAGGTCCAGATCTTCTGCCCGTTGATGACCCACTCGTCGCCCTGGAGCTGGGCGCGCGTGCGGAGGCCCGCCAGGTCGGAGCCGGCGCCGGGCTCGGAGAAGAGCTGGCACCAGACTTCATCGCCCCGCAGGGCGGCGGGCGCGTAGCGCTTCTTCTGCTCCTCGGTCGCGAAGGCGAAGAGCGTCGGCATGCACATGCCGAGGCCGATCTCGAAGTAGCCGCGCGGCACGAGGTAGCGCGCCTCTTCCTGGGCATAGATCACCTGGTAGACGGGGGGCAGGGCGCGGCCGCCCCACTCCTCGGGCCAGTGGAGCGCGGCGAAGCCGGCCTCGGCCTTCTTCGACTGGAACGCTTTGGCGCGCTCGAGGCCGTCGAATCCCTCGCGACCCGGGTAGCGGCTCTGCCAGGTCTCGAACGCGCCGCGCTTCTCCTCCGCATGGGCGGCCAGCCACCCCCGCGCCTCGCTGCGGAATGCCGCTTCTTCCCTCGTGTCGTCGAAATCCACGATGGCTCTCCTAGGCGGCGCCGGCTTCGAGCCGCGCGATGAGCAGGTCTTTCCAGCGCCGCGCGCTGCCCAGCATGAGGCCGGTGAGCTTCGCGCGCCGGTAGTGCAGGTGGCAGTCGAATTCCCAGGTGAAGCCCATGCCGCCGTGGATCTGGATGTTCTCCTTGGCGGCCTGGTAGTAGGCTTCGGTGGCGGCCACGCGCGCGGTGGCGGCGGCCACGGGCAGCTCGGGCGCGTCCTTTGAGAGTGCCCACGCGCCGTAGTAGGCGTTCGAGCGCGCCAGCTCGACGCCCACGTACATGTCGGCCAGCTTGTGCTTGATGGCCTGGAACGACGCGATCTGGCGGCCGAAGGCGAAGCGGCCGAGCGCGTATTCCCGCGCCATCTCGAGCGAAGCCTGCGCGCCGCCGAGCTGCTCGAAGGCCACGAGCACGGCCGCGCGGTCGAGAAGCCGCTCGACGAGCGGCCAGCCCTGGCCCGGAGCGCCCAGCGGCTCGGCCGCGGCGCGCTCGAACACGATCCGCGCGTGGGAGCGCGTCGGGTCCACCGTGGCGACCGGAGCGCGCGCGACGTCCGGATCCTTGAGATCCACCAGGTAGAGGCCGTCGGCGGCCACGACCACGGCAAAGTCCGCGACGTCGCCGTCGGCCACGGGCACCTTCGTGCCGCTCACGCGGCCGCCGTCGGCACGCGTCGCGATATTGCCGGGCGTCGTCACCCGCGGACCCTCGGCCAGGGCGAAGCAGCCGATGGCTTCCCCCTGGGTGATGCGCGGCAGCCAGCGCTTTTTCTGGGCCTCGCTGCCCGCGAGCAGGAGCACCTCGGCCGCCAGGTAGATCGTCGAGGAAAACGGCGTCGGCGCCAGGCTCCGGCCCAGCTCCTCGGCGATGACGCACAGCTCCAGATACCCGAAGCCGGCGCCGCCGTACTGCTCGGGGATGGCGGTGCCCATCCAGCCCATCTCGCCCATGCCGCGCCAGAGCTCGATATCGTAGGGCTCGGGGCCCTCGAGGATGCGCCGGACGCGCGCGGAGGAGGCGTGCTCGGCGAGGAACTTTCCCGCCTGCTCGCGCAGCGATTTCTGGTCGGCGGAGAAATCGAAGTTCACGGCGCGAGGATCATACGGCATCCTCGATTGAGATACCAGCCTGGGATTGAGATACCAGCCTGGGGCGAGACGCCAGCCGGGTGTTCCGGCTATACTTGCCTCCCTATGGCACTCATCGACCGCTACGGGCTCGCCATCAGCACCTCGTCGGCCGCTGCCGCCGAGCGCTTTCAGGACGGCATGGACAGGCTGCTCTCGTACGGGCCGGGCGCCGAGGAGTCCTTCGCGGCGGCCCTCGAGGCCGACGACGGGCTCGCGGTGGCGCACTCGGGCGTGGCGCTCCTCGCGGTGGGCCGCGGCGACGCGGCGACGGCGCGCGCGGCGGTTGGCAGGGCGCGCGACACCGTGGCCGGCGCGAGCCGGCGCGAGCGGCAGCACGTCGAAGCGCTGGGCGCGCTCATCGGCGGGGAGACCGAGCGCGGGCTCGCCTTGGTCGACGAGCACGTGGCCGAGTTCCCGCGCGACGCGCTCCTCGTGAACCAGGCCGGCAGTGCCATCGGCTTCGCCGGCGGCGGCGACCGCGAGGAGCGCCGCGCGGCGTTTCTCGAGCGCCTGGCCCCCGCGTACGGCGACGACTGGTGGTTCCAGTCGGCGCTGGCGTTCACCTATCACGAAGTCGATCGATTCGAGGAATCGCGGCGTCTGTCGGAGCGCTCGCTCCAGCAGTACCCGGGCAACGCGAATGCGAGCCACAACATCGCGCACATCTGCTTCGAGACGGTGGACACCGACGGGGGCGCCGCGTTCCTGGAGGAATGGCTGGCCGGATACGACGCCCGCGCGTCATTCCACTGCCACCTCGCCTGGCACCAGGCGATGTTCGAGCTGCAGCGGGGCCGCCACGCGCGCGCGCTCGAGGTCTTTCACCGCGACATCGTGGGCGCCGTCAACCCGCGTCTGGCGATGATCGACGGCTCGGCGCTCCTGTGGCGATTCCGGCTCGCCGGCCAGCCCGCCGAGCCCGAGGCGTGGCGGCGGCTCGCCGATCTGGCCGGGCGTGTCTCGCGCCCCGGCTTCGTGTTCGGCGAGGTGCATGCGGCGCTCGCCTACGCCGCCTGCGGCGACCACGCGGCGTTGGCCAAACTCTGCGACGGCCTGCGCGCTCTCGGCGAGAAGGGACATCCGATCGCGGGTAGCGTGGCGCTTCCGGTCGCGCAGGGAATCGCCGCGGTCGCGGCCGGCGATCACGCGGCGGCTCTCGCCCATCTCGAGCCGGTCGAGGCCGAATTTCACCGCATCGGCGGTAGCCACGCCCAGTGGGAGATCTTCGAGGAGACGATGGTGGCGTGCTACTTCGCTCTCGAGCGCTACGACGATGCCCTCCGCCTGGTGCGACGGCGCCTCGAGCGCCGCGCGTCGCCGCCCGACCGTCACTGGCTCGACCGGGCGAGCGCCGGGCTCAACGCGAAGCAGGGGACGACATGACCAAGGTCACGCCGAAGTTCACGCAGGTCACGTCGGGACTGCGTTTTCCCGAAGGCCCCGTGGCCATGCCGGACGGCTCCGTCATCCTGGTCGAGATCGAGCGCCGCGCGCTCTCGCGCGTCACGCCCGACGGGAAGATTCACGTGGTCGCCCAGCTCGGCGGCGGACCGAACGGCGCGGCGATGGGCCCGGGCGGCAAGATCTACGTCACCAATAACGGCGGGCTCAAGTTCATCGAGCGGCCGGGCAAGCTCTTTCCGGTCGCGCAGGCTGACGACTACACGACCGGCAGCATCCAGGTCGTCGATCCCGAGACCGGCAAGTTCGACACGCTCTACGACCGCTGCGACGGCCGGCGGCTCAACGGGCCGAACGACCTCGTGTTCGACGGCGCCGGCGGCTTCTGGTTCACCGACCTCGGCAAGACGCGCGATCGCGACGCGGACCGGGGCGTTGTCTACTACGCGAAAGCCGACGGCTCCCAGATCCGCGAGGCGATCTTCCCGCTCGAGCGCCCGAACGGGATCGGGCTCTCGCCGGACGAGCGGACGCTTTACGTCGTCGAGACGCCGACGGCGCGCTGCTGGTCCTTCAAGCTCTCGGCCCCCGGCGAGATCGAGTCGGCGAACGGCCCGTACCGGGGCGAGAAGGGCACGGTCGTCGCCGGCCTCGGCGGCTACCAGATGTTCGATTCGCTGGCCGTCGATGCCGAAGGCCACATCTGCGTGGCGACGCTGATCACCGGCGCGGTGAGCGACATCTGGCCCGACGGCAGCCGTGTCGACCAGCACATGCTCCCCGACATGATGGTCACCAACGTGTGCTTCGGCGGCCGGGATCTCAAAACCGCGTACGCCACGCTCTCGATGGGCGGCACGCTCGTGTCGTTCGAATGGCCGCGCCCGGGCCTGCCCCTCCGCTACCTCAATCGGTAGCCTCCCCGCTGATCCTCGCCGCCTTCCGCGTCCGCAGCTTCCGCTTCCAGTGGCCCGCCGACCTCCTGACGTCCCTGGCGTTCGAGATGGAGACGGTCATCCTGGCCTGGTACGTGCTGGTCCAGACTGGCTCGGTGCTCCTGCTGACCGCCTTCGGCTCCCTGATGTTCCTCGGTACGCTCGCCGCGCCGATGTTCGGAGTGCTGGGCGACAGAGTGGGCGGCCGGGTCATGCTGACCTCCATGCGCGGCGTGTACGTCATCCTGGCCGCGCTGCTCATGACCTTGAGCCTGAGCGGGACGCTGACGCCCGTCTGGGTCTTCGTCATCGCAACGCTCGCCGGCGTCATCCGCCCCAACGACCAGGTGATCCGGAATGCGCTCGTCGGCGAGACGATTCCGCCGCCGCACCTGATGGGCGCCCTCGGCATGTCCCGGGCGACCATGGACGTCGCCCGCGTGGTCGGCGCGCTCGCGGGCTCGGAGCTGTCCACCATCCTCGGCATCGGGGCCACCTATGTCTTCGTCACGACCTTCTACGTCGCGAGCGTCGTGCTGACCTTCGGCGTGGCGCGTCGACATCCGGTGTCTGATCCGGGAGAAAGGCCGCGCGCTGCCTCGCCAGGCGTGGCGCCGGCAGGATTGCCCACTCCTTCGCGCCGCCGCGATCTCAAGGAAGGTCTTCTCTACATCCTGCGGACACCCGCGCTCCTCGCCCCGATGTGGCTGGCATTCCTGATCAACCTCACCGCCTACCCCGCCTCGAACGGCCTCCTGCCCTATGTGGCCAAGAACATCTACTTCGTGGGCGCCACGGGCCTGGGATGGCTCGTCGCCAGCTTTTCGTTTGGGGGCCTCCTGGCCTCGATCGCCACCGTCGTGACGGGAGGACCGCGCCACCCCGAGCGTTCCATGCTCGTCTGCTCGGCGATCTGGTACGCCCTGCTGCTCGTCTTCGGCCACGCCGGGAGCCTGGGCGCTGGACTCTTCGCCCTCATGCTCGCCGGCTTCGCCCAGAACGTGGCGATGATCTCGATGATGGCCAGCCTGCTCGCCGCCGCCGGCGACCGGTTCCGCGGACGCGTCATGGGCGTGCGGATGCTCGCGGTCTACGGCATGCCGCTTGGACTGATAGCCTCGGGCGTCCTCATCGATCTCATCGGCTATTCGCGGACCATCACCGTCTCATGCGCGGTCGGCCTCGTTTTCACCCTCCTCATCGGGATCAAGTGGCGCACGGTGCACTCGGCGAACCACTGGAGCACCTCCTTGTGCAGCGGAATCCCCTTTGCCCGGCGGGACTCGAGCTCTTCGGCCTCCGACAGTCCCGGATAGAGGACGCGGTCCTGCCCGGGGGCGGGGGGCGCCGTCCTGAGCGTCTTGAGCATCTCGTCCATGGTGTCCTTGAACCGCTCGACGTCCGTGAAGGCGGCGATGTTGTACGCGGCGAACTGATTCTTGGATCCGCTCCCCGGCGCCAGCATGGTCGGCAGCGCGCCAGACAGCGCCGTCGCCAATACCTCGGCCATCAGCGCAAAGCCGTAGCCCTTGTGGGAGCCCTGCTCGCGGGTGCCGCCGAGCGGCGCCTGGAAGAAATCGTCCCGATCGAAGATGGGCTTCTCCTCCATGATCGGGTTGCCGTCCTTGTCGGTGACCCAGCCCGGCAGCAGCGGCGAGCCGACCCGCATCGCCAATCGGATCTTGTTGCCCGCGATGGCCGAGGTCGCCGCGTCGAAGAGCATGGGCGCCTCGTGGCGCGCGGGAGCGGCCAGCGCGATAGGGTTGGTGCCCAGGAGCGGCTTCGAGGCGAACGTCGGAACCACGTGCAGCCCGGCAGCCGTGAAGCACACGCCGACCATGTCCTGCATGGCCGCCTGCATCGCGAAATGGCCGATGGCGCCGAAGTGCCCGCTGTTGTGAACCGTGACCACCCCGACGCCCACCGCCCGCGCTTTCTCGATCGCGAGCCGCATCGCCTTCGGGCCCACGATGATGCCGAGCCGCTTCTCGGCATCGATCACTGCGGTGGCGGGTGACTGACGCTCCAGCCGCCACCCCGGGCTGGGGTTGAGCTTGCCCGCCTTGTAGTCGCGGACATACGCGCGCAGCATGTTCGACACGCCGTGTGTCTCGACGCCGCGGAGGTCGGTCATCGTCAGCACGTCAGCGGCTTCCGCCGAGTCTTCCCTGCTCACCCCCAGCTTCTCGAAGATCTCCGTCACCGTCCGGCGCAGCGCCGCCTCTGAGACCAGGACCTGGTCCTTGGCGGGAACCTTGAAGCGCTCGAGGATCATGGCGTGTTCCTCCCGCGCGGATGGTAGCCGATTTCGTTCCGATCCGCGATCGCCGTATCGAACAACGAAGGGTCACCGCGGTTGATCCGCCGGGTAACGCGTTGTAATCTCCTGGGTGCGCGATGAAATTCGGCGTCTGGATTCCCACCTGCCGGCACCTGGCCACGGTGGAGATCATCCGGCACTCGGCCGTTCGAGCCGAGCAGCTCGGCTATGACTCCGTCTGGGTCAGCGATCACGTCGTGGTGCCGAACGCCAACATCGTGAACTTCGGCGAGACCATCTTCGACCCGCTCGTGACGCTCGGAGTTCTCGCGGGGGCGACGAGCCGGGTGCGGCTCGGCACCACCGTGCTCATCGTCCCGTACCGGAACGCGGTGGTCACGGCCAAGATGGTGTCCTCGCTCGATGCGCTCTCCGGCGGGCGCGTGGTGCTGGGGATCGGCGCGGGCTGGGTGGCCGCCGAGAGCGCCATGCTGGGCGTGTCCTTCGTGGAGCGCGGTCCCATGACCGACGAGTACCTCGAGGCCATGCAGGAGCTGTGGACCAGCACGGCGCCGTCGTTCGCGGGAAAGTACACGCAGTTCAGCGGACTCACGTTCGAGCCCAAGCCCGTGCAGAAGCCGCACCCGCCCATCTGGGTCGGCGGGCACAGCCGCGCCGCCCTTCGCCGCACCGTCCAGTTCGGAGCGGCCTGGCATCCGATCAACCGCTCGCCCGACGAGCTGCGGATCGGCCGGGAGGAGCTGGCGCGACTCTCCCTGGCGCGGGGCCGCGCGGCGCCGCCTGTGATGACGCTTCGCAACGACGTCCGTGTCGTTCAGGCCGGCGAGAGCGTGCCCAAGTCCACCCATGGCGGGCGCGTGATTGCAGGCGAGCCGGCCCGCTTGGTGGAACAGATTGCTGAGCTGGCCGAGTGCGGAGTCGAACACCTGGTCCTGGAGTTCCTTTCCGCTGATGGCCGCGAGCTCGACGACCAGATGGCCGTCTTCGCCGAGCGCGTGCGGCCGAAGCTCGCGTGAGCGAGGAGGCCGCCGCTCCCGCAATGGCGGTCCGCCGGAGCGGCAGCGGGCCCGACGTCGTACTCTTTCACGGCGGCATGGGCTCGTGGAAGCACTGGATCCGGAACATCGAGCCGCTCGCGACGCGCTTCACCGTGCACGCGCTCGACCACCCGTCGTACGGCGCCTCGGCGCCGGTCCCGCGCGAGATGACCGGACCGGCCTACCTCGACCTCGTGCACGGTCTCTTCACCGGGATGTTTCCGGGCGAGGCACCGCTGCGCTTCGCCGGCTTCTCTTTTGGCGCGGCCATCGCGGCGAACCTGGCCAGGCGACTTGCGCCGCGCGTCACCCATCTCTGCCTGGTCTCACCCGCCGGCTTTCCGACACGCCGCTTCGGCGACCGACCGACCCGAAGCTACAGGGAAGCGGGGGACGACGAGAAGCTCTTCCGCGAGATCTGCCGCCACAACCTGCTCGTCAACATGCTGAGCGATCCGGCCAGCATCAGCGAGGAGACGCTGGACATCCAGGCCGACTGCGTCCGCCGGGCCCGCTTCAACAGCCGCAAGGTGAGCGGCGGCGGCACGCTGCTGGGCGATCTCGCCCAGCTGACCTGCCGGATCCGTCTCCTTTGGGGCGAGCGCGACGATTCCCAGTTCCGCCCCGCGGATCTCCTGATCGGTGAGATCCGCGAGGCCGTCGGCGCCCTCGACCTCCACCGGATTCCCCGCGCCGGCCACTGGTCCGCCTACGAGAACGCCCCAGAGGTCAACCGTCTGATGCTGGAGTTTTTCGAGAGCTGATTGCCCTAGCTCTCCAGAGTCGTCTTCATGACGGCCATGCCCTGGTCGATCATCCCGGCAATAGTGCCCGAGATCGTTTGGCAGAAGGTCGGCGATCCGACGTCGACACCGGCTCCGCCTGCCCCCATATCAGGCCTTCTTGGTTTCCCAGAGCCCGAGCATCGCGCCGGTCGGGTCGGTGATGATGGTGAACGAGCCCATTCCCGGCACTTCGGTCGCCTCCTTCATCACGGTCGCGCCAAGCGACCTGGCCTTGTCCGTTGTCCTCTTCAGATCGTCCACCAGCACATATGCCATCCAGGCTGAGGGGGCGCCGGGTATAGGGTTTTTCATGATGCCGCCCCCGGTGCCCTCACCGACTTTGATGATCGTGTAGTTGCTGTCGCCCATCGGCATGTCCTCGAGCTTCCAGTCAAACAGCTTCCCAAAGAATGATTTGGCCTTGCCGACGTCGTTGGACATCAATTCGACATGTACGAAAGGATTTCCCATGACGTGACCCTCCCTTGGATTCGATTTCGGAAGCGCCCGTGGCGCGCCCTTTCTTTTCTAGTAGCACGGAGTCGACGACCTCTCAACTGCTAGTCGGACAGGAGCTTTTTCAGCTCTTCGCGGGACCGCTGGCGCTCTTCGAGAGCCCGCTTGATTTGGCCGATCTCGTCCTGCAGGCGCGCGATGCCGCGACGATCGCGCTCGTCGAGAAAATCGAGAATCTTGACCTGCGAGTCCAGATATTTCCGCTGGGCCTGCTTGAGCTGCGGGAGGAAGGAGGCGCGAAGATCGGCAGGCATCGCGTTGACCTGGCCCTCCTTGCGTCTCAGCTCGGCCATGGCCTGCCGTTGGGCATCGCGGAGCGCGATGAACCGATCGGCCGAGGCAGGGTCCTCGCTTCGGAGCCCCTCGATGAACGCCCGCTCTCGCTCGGCGCCGTCGTCGCGGGCGGGCTGGGCCAATGCCATGCCCGACGAAGCCAGGAGAGCCAGAAGCATCGCCCACAGGACGGCCCGGCTCACGGCATCTCCGGAACGGTCCGCAGCCGCATGCCTGTCGCCTTGTCGAATACGTGATACCGCTTGAGAGTGAGACAAACCTGGTCGCCGCCGCGAAGGTTCTCCTCGCTGGGGATCTCGGCGAAGAGCTCCTGGTCCTCCACCGTGATGGTGAGGATCGTGGCGTTCAACATGGGGAGCCTCAGCTTGGCGGCGATGGTTCCCCTGATACCGCCCGTTCTTTCTTCCCTCGACACCTCGAGGTCCTCGGGCCGGACGCCGACGCGCGCATTTCCCAGTGACTGGCCTTGGGCCATGTACTTCGCGTCGATGAGATTGATGGGTGGAGTGCCGACGTGCCGGTTCAGGAAGCCAGCCACGAACGCGTTCCGGGGCCGGTCGTAGATCTCCTGGTAGGTTCCAACCTGCTCGATGCCGCCCCGATCCATGATGACCAGCACATCGGCCAGGATCAACGCCTCGTAGTGATCGTGGGTCACGTACACCGTGGTGATGCTGAACTGCTTCAGCAGGATCTTGAGGTTGACGCGGTACTTCTCCCTCAGGGCCTGGTCGAGGTTGGAGAAGGGCTCGTCCAGCAGGAAGAGGGCGGGATCCCTCGTGATGCAGCGGCCGAGGGCCACTCGCTGTTTCTCTCCGCCGGACAGCCTCGTCGGCTTGCGATCCATGAGATACGACAGCTCGACCCCCATGAGCTCGCTGGTCCGCTGGTACTTGGCCGCGGCCATTGCGTCCAGTTCCGGGGTCCTTTTCCTGAAATGAAAATACGACATCACGTTCGTTCTCGAGCTCAGGTGGGGATAGAGCGCGTAGTTCTGAAAGACCATGCCGATCCGCCGTCCGCCCGGGGGGACATCCTTCACGTCCACGCCGTCGTATCGGACTTGTCCCGAGTCGGGCTCGATCAAGCCGGCGATCATCTTCAGGAGCGTGGTCTTGCCACACCCGCTGGGACCCAGGATGACCACGGTCTCGCCATCGGGAATCATCACGTTCAGATTCTGGATGGAGAACGCTGCTCGGCCGCCCGACGCCCCCACCATGTCCCGCATGGCCCCAATGAGGGGCAGCCCGGAGCCGGCTCTGTCGCCGTCCTTGAGCGTCTTGCACACGTTGATCAGATCGACCCGGGCCATGACGTTGCTCCGGCCGCGCTCGCGGAGGCTAGTAGTACACCGACCGGCCGGCGCCGCCTGTCGCCACGATCAGCTCGCCGGTGACCGCCCAGGCCTTGTCCGAGGCCAGGAACGCGGTGACGTAGGCGATCTCGGCGGCGTCCACCATGCGGCAGATGGCGTTGCCGCGGGGGGAATCGGGGGCGAAGTCGCGGGTCTCGACGTCCGCGGGAGCCACGCCCAGCTCCGCCGCGCGGGCCGCCACCAGTCGTGGAGTCCGCTCGGTGCGCGTGATGCCCGGGTGAATGCAGTTGACGGTGATTCCGAAGCGGCCCACCTGGACGGCCAGGGTCTTGGTGAGATGCACGAGAGAGGTGTTGCGCGCCCCGCCGCTCAAGTTCCCGGCGTTGCGGGCGTTGGTCCCGCTGATATTGATGATGCGGCCCCACTTCTGCTCCTTCATGAAGGGGATGGCGGCGCGCGCGCAGCGGAGCGCTCCCACGTACTTCACGTTGAAGTCCTGCAGCAGGTCCTCGTCCACCACGGTTTCGATGGGCCCGGTGGCCGTGGCCGAGCCGCCCGGCGCGGAGCCGCTGTTCACGAGGATGTGGAGGCCGCCCAGCTGCGTGGCCGCCTGGGCCACCATCGCGTCCACCTGCGCCCGGTTGCTGACGTCGCACGCCAGCGGAATGACGCGGCGCTTGGTCTCGGCGGCTAGTTCTTTTGCCGCTGCCTCGAGCTGGTCCTTCGTGCGCGCCACGATGGCCACGTCCGCCCCCTCGCGGGCCAGCTCCCGCGCGATGGCTTTGCCGATGCCCAGGCTTCCGCCGGTCACGATCGCACGCTTGCCTTGAAGACCCAGATCCATGGTCCGCTCCTCCCAGAGAGTCGTTCCTGCCCACTCCGCGTCGCGGACGAGATTCTATCCCAGCCGGATCGGGCCGCGCCGGGATCTCGCCCGGCGGAGGGCGGAGGGCGGTGCCCGGCCGGCGCGGTGAAAGGTTGCTACCGCGCGGCCTCCAGCGCCACTTCACCCAGGCCGTCGATGGCGAAGCGCACGCGGTCGCCTGGCGCCGGGAACTTGGTCGTGATGCTGCTGCCCGTCATCACGATCATCCCGCTCCGGAGCATGCGGCCGTGGCGATTGAGGAGGTTCGCCACCCACGCCACGGCTTCGAAGGGATGACCCATGGCATCGCCGGTCTTGCCCTGGCCGGCGGGCTCGTCGTTGATCCAGCAGCGCGTCACCGCGTTTTCGAGGTCGAGACCGCGCCAGTCCGTCACCGCGGCTCCCAGGACGACCCCGCCGTTCCACGTGTTCTGCGCCACGAGGGTGAAGGCGTCGAGCGTCTTGTAGTCGGCGTCGCCGTCCTCGACCAGCTCGAAGGCGGGCAGGCACTCGGAGACCCGTCGGGCCACCTTCGTGCGCTTCCAGGGCCCGCCGCTTGCCGGCATATCGTCGTCGACGCGCACCGCCACCTCGAACTCCACCCCCAGATGATGGTAGGCCGCCACGTCGATCCGCGCGGGCGAGGGATGCACGGCCTTCGAGAAGATGGCGCCGGCCGCGGGCTGGTCCACGCCCGTCATCTGCTGCATCGCCTTCGAGGTCAGCGCGATCTTCCAGCCGGCGATGTCTCCACGTCCCGCTGCCCCCATCAGCTTGTGGAGCGCGTCCTGGACGCGATAGGCGTCGTCGAGCGGGGCGGCGCGGAGGGCTGCGTCGAGCGGGCGGTAACGGGCGCGCGAGCGGTGCATCTCGAAGCAGGCGCGGGCGGTGGCGTCGATGGTCTCTTGCGTCAGCATCGGTCCTACTCCAGCCCGAACACGCGGGCGGCGTTTTTGTAGAGCCACTTCTCCTTGACGGCATCCTTGAGCGGCAGGTCGAGATACTCACGGATCAGCGTCTCGTGCGGCTGGCCGACCAGACCCGCGGAGAGCCCGACCAGCACCTTGTCCTGTATGAGCGTGTTGCCGAACTGCATCAGCATCTCCCATCCGGAGCCCGGCTGGCCGAGATACTTGGCTCGATGGGCGGAGGTATCGAGGTGGAGCTTGGGATGGCGCCGGACGAGCGCGACCATCTCGTTCACCCACGGCCAGCCCCCGAGGCCGCCGATGATCGTCAGCTCGGGAAAGTCGATGGCGACCTGGTCGAGGTGCCTCGGATGGCCGAGGTCGTAGGGCCGGTCGGTCGCGTAGTTCATCGACGAGTAGATGCGTACGGGGACGCCGAGCTCGGCGGCCTTGGTGTAGAGCGGGTAGAAGCGGCGATCGCTGGCCGGAATGCCGTCCACGAGGGCCGAGACGCCGAGGGCCTGGAAGCCCTGCTCACGCACGCGCTGCTCCAGCTCGCGGACGCCGCGCATGCCGAGAAATGCGCTGATGCGCGCGAGGCCGATGAAACGATCCGGGTATTCGCGGCGCAGCTCTGCCACCTCGTCGTTGGTGGTGCCGAAGGGCACCGCGCGCACGATGCCCGCTTTTTCCATCAGCTCCACGTAGGCGGAGAGCTCGGTCTTCGGGCGCGCGTCGCCACCGCCCTGGCGCGAGCGGAAGATGCGCTCGTAGTTGGCCATGCCGTAGCCGGCCGGACGCTCGACGGCCGGGGGGGCAGGTGCCGCGGCCGGAGTCTCCCCGGTTGCGCGCTTCGGAACGCTGCACTCCATGTCGATCACTCGCATCACTTTCTCCCTCGCTTGACTACAATCGGCGCGGCGGGGCCGACGGCCTCCCGCAGCCGGGACGGCGCTACCACCCGGTAGGCCTGCTTGACGACGGCCGCAATCAGCGTCCAGTTGGGGCGCCGGTCGATGCGCACGCCGACCCAGCCGCGCGGGCCCACGTAGGGCGGCCGGAAAAATCGGACGGGATCCAGGAAGATCATCGACTCCTGCTCGCCGAGCGGCGCGGGCAGCCAGACCGCAAGGTGCTCGGCGCCGTGATGGTGATTGTCGAGCTGGGCGAAAAGCCGCCCTCTCACGCGCCACGTGGGCTCGCCCCACGCCACTTTCTCCGTGGTATCCGGCAGTGCCAGGCAAATCGCGCGCAGACGCTCGACCGGACTCTTTGTGCGCTGCGATCGCCGCCGCGAGGCCATGGGCCGTGATTCTAGCCGAAAGCCGGGGCGTCGCGGTCGATCAAACGGTGCCGGCCCCGGAGGCTCGCTCGAGCGCACCACATGGTAGGATCGGGCCGCGATCAGGAGGCGGCGGCGATGCTGATTCACGAGGTCCAGGCCGATCACTACCGCATCCCCCTGCCCATCGCGTTGTCGGACAGCACGCACGGCACCATCCGCGCCTTCGAGCTGATAACCGTGCGCGTGCGCGACACCGAGGGCGCGGAGGGAATGGGCTACACGTATACCGTGGGCACCGGCGGCGGTGCCGTGCACGCGCTGATCGCGCGCGACCTCGCCCCGCTCCTCGCCGGACGCGACGCGGAGCGTATCGAGGAGACGTGGCAGGCCATGTGGTGGGCGCTACACTACGGCGGCCGCGGGGGCGCCCAGGTGCTCGCCATCTCCGCGGTGGACATCGCCCTGTGGGACCTGCGCGCGCGCCGGCAGCGCGCGCCCCTGTGGCGCATCCTGGGCGGCTTCGATCCGCGCGTGCCCTGCTACGCGGGCGGCATCGACCTCGACTTTTCGCTCGACGCGCTGCTCCGCCAGACCGACGATCACCAGGCGCGGGGTTTTCGCGCCATCAAGATGAAGGTGGGGCGGCCGTCGCTGCACGACGATCTCGAGCGCGTGCGCGCCATGCGTGCGCACCTCGGCCGGGACTTTCCCCTCATGGTAGACGCCAACATGCGATGGAGCGTGGACGAGGCCATCCGCGCCGCCCGCGCCCTCCGCGACTTCGACCTCGTGTGGCTGGAGGAGCCGATCATTCCCGACGACGTGCCCGGCCACGCGCGCGTCGTGCGCGAGGGCGGCCTGCCCGTCGCCGCCGGCGAGAACCTCCACACGCTGCACGAGTTCCGCGCGTTGATCGATGCGGGCGGCGTCACCTTTCCCGAGCCCGACGTGACCAACTGCGGCGGGGTGACGGTGTTCATGAAGATCTGCCACCTCGCCGAGGCCTTCAACCTGCCGGTGACGTCCCACGGCGCGCACGATGTCACCGTTCACCTGCTCGCCGCGGTGCCGAACCGGTCGTACTTGGAGGCCCACGGTTTCGGGCTCGACCGCTACATCGCCGAGCCTCTTCGGCTCGAGCAAGGCCGCGCCGTCGCCCCGGACACGCCCGGCCACGGCGTGCAGTTCGACTGGAAGACGCTGGAGGATCTCCGCGCGACCTGAGTCGAACCCCTAAACGGTGGTATCGTGTCACGGCCACCACGGTCATCACACCGGGAGGAAGACGATGCCGGTATTCACGCGTCCTGACGCCGAGATCTACTACGAAGTCCACGGGTCGGGCTTTCCGCTCCTGCTCTTCGCGCCGGGCGGCCTCCGCTCGCAGCTCGAGTACTGGCGCTACAGCCCGAGCAACCCCGACGCCGCGCCGCCCTGGATGAATCCCATGGTCGATCTTGCCGGCCGGTTCACCGTCGTCGGCATGGACCAGCGCAATGCCGGCAAGTCGCGCGGCAAGGTGACGGCGACTGACGGCTGGCACACGTACGCCGCTGATCACTTGGCGCTGATGGACCACCTGGGCCATCGCCGCTTCCACGTCATGGGCGGCTGCATCGGCGGGAGCTTCTGTCTCAAAGCGTGCGAGATGGCGCCCGACCGGGTCACGGCGGCCGTGCTGCAGAACCCGATCGGCCTGCACGAGAACCGGGCGACCTGGGACGACGCCGTGCGCGGCTTTACCAAGAAGATGCTGGCCGAGGATCCCACGCTCACCGACGACGTCATCCAGGCATTCGGGCGCAACATGTTCGGCGGCGACTTCGTCTTCTCGGTCAGCCGCGACTTCGTGAAGACCTGCCCCACGCCGCTCTATCTGCAGCCCGGCACCGACACGCCTCATCCGGCCGAGACCAGCGCTGAGATCGCCAGCCTCGCACCCAACCTCGAGGTCCAGAAGGATTGGCGCGGCCCCGAGCATCTCGCCGAGTCGATACGCCGGGTCACGGATTTTCTGACGCGCCACACGCCAGCCTCATGAACGACGCCCTCACCGCGCAGACGGTCGAGCTGCTCCAGCAGATGATCCGCAACCAGTGCGTGAACGACGGCTCGGTCGCGTCCGGCCAGGAGGTGCGCACCACGGACCTGCTGCGCGCCTATCTCACGGGAAGCGGCCTCGACCTCGAGGTGTACGAGCCCGACGGCGCGCCGGGCCGCGCCAGCCTCGTCGCCCGCATCGAGGGCACCGACCCGGCTGCGCCCACGCTGTGCCTCATGGGCCACACCGACGTCGTGCCGGTGACACCCGCGACCTGGACGCGCGATCCCTTCGGCGGCGAGCTGGTGAACGGTGAGGTGTGGGGGCGTGGCGCGATCGACATGCTGAACCTGACGGCTTCGCAGGCCGTCGCGCTGAAGGAGCTGGCCCGGCGCGGCTGGAAGCCGCGGGGCACGCTCGTCTATCTCGCGTGCGCCGACGAGGAGGCCGGCGGCGTCCTCGGCGCGGGCCACGTGGTCAACCGGCACTGGGACGCGCTCGGGGCCGACTACCTTCTGACCGAGAACGGCGGCACCGTGAGCGCGCATGACGGCGAGCTGAACGTCACCGTACACGTCGGCGAGAAGGGCGTGGCCTGGCGCCGGCTGCGGGTCAAGGGCACGCCCGGCCACGGCTCGATGCCGTACGGCGCCGACAACGCGCTGGTCAAGGCCGCTCACATCGTGAGCCGCCTCGCGGACTACCGGCCGTCCCCGTACGTGGACGAGCTGTGGCAGACATTCGTCGGCTCGCTCGCCCTGGACCCGGCGGTGAAGACGGCCCTCCTCGATCCCTCGCGCGTGGACGACGCCATCGCACGGCTGCCCTCCGGTGTGGCGAAGTATGCATGGTCGGCCACGCACACGACCTTCTCGCCGAACATGTGCCGCGCCGGCGTGAAGACCAATGTCATCCCCGACGTCGTGGACATCGAGGTGGACATCCGCACCATTCCCGGGGACGACGAAGACGAAGTGCGTCGCCACATCGACAAGGCTCTCGGTGACCTGTCGGAAGAGGTGATGGTGGAGAAGCTCTTCTCCAAGCCCGCCTCGGTGTCGCCCACGGGAACGCCGCTCTGGGACGTGCTGGGGCGGGTGGTCGGCGGGCACTACCCGGGCGCGCGTCTCCTGCCGCGGATGATCGTGGGATTCACCGACGCGCCCTACTTCCGCGCCCGCGGCGCCGTCGCTTACGGCTTCGGCCTGTTCTCCCGGGCTCTCACGGCCGAGGCGATGGCGGGACGCTTCCACGGCAACGACGAGCGCGTCGATGTGGCGTCGCTCGCCCTCACCACGCAAGCCTGGCTCGACACCTGCGAGCAGTTCCTCGGATAGCCCACTCACTCAACGAAGAGGAGATCGTCGCATGACCGAGTCCGGACACACCCCGGTTTCCCGACGCAGCTTTCTCAAGGCCGGAGCGCTCGCCGCCGCGGCGCCCTTCCTGGGCGGAGTGCCGTCCGCGTCGGCCCAGAGCCCGGCGCGCGGCGCCACCAAGGTGCTCGACTTCCAGACCTCCGCCGATGTCGTCAAGGCCGAGCAGGAGGGCGAGGTCGTCTACTACGGCCATGACAGCGAGCAGGGGATCGTCACGATCCTCGACGCGTTCAAGAAAGATTTCCCGAAGATCAAGACCAGCTACGTGCGCCTGCAGACCGGGGCGCTCTACGCGAAGATCACGGCTGAGCGGTCGGCCGGGCGCTTCGGCGTCGACGTGCTCCAGCTCTCCGACATCTCTCCGGCCGTCGACTTCCAGAAGAAGGGCGGGTGGGAGCAGTACGCCTCGCCGGAGTACTCCGCGTACAAGGCCGAGTACCAGTCGACCCCCGCCGGCTACTTCGGCGTGCCCGGCGTCGGCTTCGCCGGCATCTGCTACAACCGCACCAAGGTGAAAGCGGAGCAGGCGCCGAAGACGTGGAAGGACATTCTCAACCCGGCCTTCAAGGACGGGATCAGCGCCAAGCTCGCCACCTCCGGCATGCAGCACTCGCAGTGGTACATGCTCCGCAAGCTCTACGGCAATGACTTCTGGCAGGAGTTCGCCAAGCAGCGGCCGAAGGGCTTCGATGCGCGCGCCCAGCTTTTCGACCGGCTCGCCAAGGGCGACGATCGCGTGTGCGCGCTGGCCGAGTACGCCGGGTACACGCTTTACCAGGAAAAGGGCGCGGACATCGACTTCGTGGCGCCGCCGGAAGGCCTGCCGGCGATCGCCATCTACGTCGGCGTGATCAACAAAGCGCCGCACCCAGAGGCGGCCAAGCTCTTCATGGACTGGGCGCTCTCGCGGCGTGGCCAAGCCATCTACCAGAACCAGAAGATCCTGCTCTACGGCTCGGTGCGAAACGACGCGGGGCCGATGCCCACGGGCAAGCGCCTCTCCGACTTCAAGCTCCTCTTCCCCACCGACTGGAACGACTACGTGGCGAGCCATCCGGTGTTCGTGAAGGAGTGGAACTCGATCATGGGGCTCTGAGCCCCACGCTGTGGAATACCCCGAGCGGACCCGGTCCTGGTGGCCGGGTCCGCGGCTCGTCAGCGTGCTGGTCGGTGGTGGCTCCGCCGTCCTCGTCCTCTATCCGATCGTGTATCTCATCCAGGCCTCGCTGAGCGTGGGCGACCCGCAGGCGCGCCCGCCGGAGGCGTACGGGCTCGCCAACTACACCGGCCTCGGCCGCTACGCGCACATTTTCGGCAACACGCTGCTGGTCGCCGTCGTGGCCACCGTCCTGGCCATCGTCCTCGGGTTCGGCATGGCGTGGATCCTTTCCCGCACCAACGTGCCGGGCCGCGAGGCCTTCGAGCAGCTCATGGCCATGCCCTACTACGTGACGCCGCTCATGGGCGCGCTCGCCTGGGCGCTCATCGCCTCGCCGAACAGCGGCTTCGTCAACCAGGCGTGGCGGGCGCTCGGGGGCGAGGGGCACGTCATCGACATCAACACGCCGTGGGGGATCGCCTGGGTCATGGCGCTCTTCGAGGGCGCCGTCGCCTTCGTGATGATCGGCGCCGTCATGAAGTCCATGGACCCCGCGATGGAGGAGGCCTCGCAGGTCCTGGGCGCCGGCCGCATGCGGACGATGCTGCGCATCACCCTGCCGCTGGTCCTGCCCGGCGTGCTCGGCGCGACCGTCTTCGTCTTCGCCGAGATGCTGGGCTCGTTCTCGGCCGCGCTGGTCCTGGGACTCCCGAGCCGCTTCTACGTCGTCACGACCGCCATGTACCAGCTCGTGTCCCAGTACCCGCCGCGCTTCCCGACGGCGGCGGCCATGGGCGTGTCGCTCTT
>WNFT01000615.1_pt1 | contig 52819 bp, 42 predicted proteins | sample 5400191 | NCBI WGS metagenome assembly WNFT01 (sample SAMN13153359, study PRJNA577476) | soil metagenome | isolation source: 80 cm saprolite under Madrone tree | place: USA:California | collected 2016-06-14 | reverse complement strand
GATGACGCCGGTCGAGGCGAGAAACACCTCGCCCGAATTGCACCCGACTGCTTTGGCGGCAATCGACGCCGTCAGCGCCGTGGCCTGTCGCCCGGTCTTGCCGGTGAAGGCATTGGCGTTGCCGGAATTCACCACCAGCGCCCGGGCAAACCCTGCCCCGGACGATCGGCCGCCTTTCAGCTTGGCGCGGCACCATTCCACCGGCGCGGACGGGCACTTCGATTGGGTGAAGACGCCGGCGACGGCGGTGCCCTTGTCCATCACCGCGAGCAGCACGTCGGTGCGCCCCTTGTAGCGGATTCCCGCGGCAGCGGTCGCGAGCTTCACGCCCGAAATCTCGGGCATGTCGGGGATGTCGGTCGGGGCGAGTGGGGAGACGGCGGATGACATGGACACTTCCGACTTCGAGGCAAAGGAAGCGCTCCTTATCACCTCTCCCCGCTTGCGGGGAGAGGTCGACTTTCGCGCAAGGCGAGAAAGTCGGGTGAGGGGGAGCCACCGCATGTGCAGCTCGCGGAGAGAGCCCCTCATCCGGCTCGCAAGATGCTCGCCACCTTCTCCCCGCAAGCGGGGAGAAGGAGAGAAGGCCGTCTTACTTCTTCGCGGGCGCCGTCTTGGTCTCGGCGGGTTTTGCGGCGTCGGGCTTGGCGTCGGTCTTTGCCGTCTCTTCGGGCTTGTCCATGCGCTCGACCTTGGCGGCTTCGCGCAGTTTGGTGACATAATCGGCTTGCGCCTTGCGGGTCACATAGGTTTCGATCTGCGCCTTGACTTGCTCGAATTCCGGCGCCTTGCGGTTGCGCTTTTCCTCGACCTTGATGATGTGCCAGCCGAACTGCGACTTCACCGGGTCGGAGATCTTGCCCGGCTCGAGCGAGAAGGCGACGTTGGAGAATTCCGGCACCATCTGGTCCTTGGTGAAGAAACCGAGATCGCCGCCATCGGACGCGCCGGGGTCCTTCGATTTCTTTTTGGCGAGTTCGGCAAAGTCGGCGCCCTTCTTGAGTTCTTCCGCGACCGCCTTGGCCTCATCCTCGGTTTCGACCAGGATGTGCCTTGCATGAACTTCCTGTTCGCCGGTGATCTGCTTGGAGGCGTCCTCATAGACCTTCTTCATGGCCTCGTCGGTGGTGGCGGCCTTGCCTTCGCTCGCCAGCAGGCTGTCCATCAAAAGCCGGTTGCGTGTGAATGCCAGCCGCTTCTTGAACTCCTCGCTGTTTTCGATCTTCTTGTCCTCGGCGGCCTTGGCGACGATCTTCATGTCGATCAGGAACGCCAGCACGTTTTCCTTCTTGGTCGCAGGGTCCATCTGCGCGAGGCTGGGCCCCAGTTCCTCCTCGGCAAGCGCGACGTCGCTCTGGCGGATTTCCGAGCCGTTGACTTTGGCAAGCACCGCGTTCGCGTCCTGGGCGCGCAGCGGCAGGCCGGCGAGCAGCACCACGGCGACACAACCCGTCGCGGCGGCGGCAAGGCCAAGGCGCAGGCCGGTTCTCATTTCCGGGAACGAAATGGTCATGGAAAATCCTTCAAAGATGGGCTGTTTGGGGCGGCGGGACACTCGCCCAATCATGTCGGCTTGGCAACGTGAAAAGTCTGTCAAAATGATGAAATCCTTGACACCTTGGCGCGTTGACAAGGCCCTGACCCGGCCATATCTCTGCCAAATCTAAGTCGATGGCTAGAGCGCGTATTTCGTTGCGTTTTTGGCCGTTGAACCTTGGATTGCTGAACTCCCACTCATTTGGCGGCCGCTCCCCGGATCGGGGCCGGCGCCGCGACGCGTCACGATGAGTTGATAGGCAACCGGGTCGACCCTTAAAGGCAGCTTTGCCGAACCGCAGAAACAGGAATTTGGCATGATCGGCGCGCTCGCCCGCAAGTTTTTCGGCTCCGCCAATGACCGGCGGATCAAGGGATACCAATCCCGCGTCGACGCCATCAACGAGCTTGAACCGGAGATCGCGGCACTTTCGGACGAAGCGCTGAAAGCGCGCACCGCTGAATTCCGCCAGCAGCTGGCCGACGGCAAGACGCTGGACGACATTCTGGTTCCGGCCTTCGCCACCGTGCGCGAAGCCGCCAAGCGCACCCTCGGCCAGCGGCATTTCGACGTGCAGTTGGTCGGCGGCATCGTTCTGCATGAAGGCGACATCGCCGAGATGAAGACCGGCGAAGGCAAGACGCTGGTGGCGACTCTCGCGGTCTACCTCAACGCGCTGTCCGGCAGGGGCGTGCACGTCGTCACCGTCAACGATTACCTGGCCCGGCGCGACTCCGAATGGATGGGGCAGATCTACAAATTCCTCGGCCTCAGCGTAGGCGTGATCGTGCACGGGCTCGACGATGCCGAGCGCAAGGAAGCCTATTCGCGCGACATCACCTACGGCACCAACAACGAATACGGCTTCGACTATCTGCGCGACAACATGAAGTACCGGCTGGAGGACATGGTCCAGCGCGGCCACGTCTACGCCATCGTCGACGAGGTCGATTCGATCTTGATCGATGAGGCGCGCACGCCCTTGATCATCTCCGGACCGCTCGACGACCGTTCGGACTTCTACAACACCATCGACACGTTCTTTCCCAAGCTCGACAAGACCGATTACGAGGTCGACGAGAAGCAGCGCACGGTAACGCTGACCGAAGCCGGCATGGAAAAGATCGAGACACTGCTGCGTGACGCCGAGCTGCTCAAGGGTGAGTCGCTCTACGACGTCGAGAACGTCTCCGTCGTCCACCACATCAACCAGGCGCTGCGCGCCCACACCCTGTTCCAGCGCGACAAGGACTACATCGTCCGCGACGGCGAGGTCATCATCATCGATGAATTCACCGGCCGCATGATGCCGGGCCGGCGCTATTCCGAAGGCCTGCATCAGGCGCTGGAAGCCAAGGAGCATCAGCCGGTGCAGCCGGAAAACCAGACGCTGGCCTCGATCACGTTCCAGAACTATTTCCGGATGTACGAGAAGCTCGCCGGCATGACCGGCACCGCCGCGACCGAAGCCGACGAACTGTTCGACATCTACAAGCTCGAGGTCGTGGAAATCCCGACCAACGTGGCGGTGGCGCGCCTCGATGAGGACGACGAGGTCTATCGCACGCAGAAGGAAAAATACGCCGCCATCCTGGCCGAGGTCGAGCGCGCCAATGCGCGGCTGCAGCCGGTGCTGGTCGGCACCGCTTCGATCGAAAAATCCGAAGTGCTCGCCGAGTATTTGAAAAAGCACGGCTACAAGCAGATCGATTTCGGCAACGAAAAGGCGATGGAAAAGCTTTACGCCGCGGCCCGCGCCGGCAAGCCGGCAAAACTGTTCGCGGTCTTGAACGCGCGCTTCCACGAGCAGGAAGCCTATATCGTCGCCGAAGCCGGCGTGCCCGGCGCGATCACGATCGCCACCAACATGGCCGGCCGCGGCACCGACATCAAGCTCGGCGGCTCGCTCGAAATGCGCATCCAGCACGAGACCGCCGATATTACCGACGAGGCCGAGAAGGCCGCCAGGATCGAGCAGATCAAGGCCGACGTCGAACGCTTCCGCGACCTCGTGCTGAAGGCGGAAGATATCATCGAGGTCGAGCCCGCGAAGGGCAGCAAGCCCGCCAGGACCGTGAACCGGCCCGGCGGGCTCTACATCATCGGCTCGGAACGCCATGAATCGCGGCGCATCGACAACCAGCTGCGCGGCCGGTCCGGACGCCAGGGCGATCCGGGACGCTCGAAATTCTTCCTGTCGCTGGAAGATGACCTGATGCGGATTTTCGGGTCCGACCGGCTCGACACCATGCTGACGCGGCTTGGCCTCAAGGAGGGCGAGGCGATCATCCATCCGTGGATCAACAAGGCGCTCGAGAAGGCGCAGCAGAAGGTCGAGGCCCGCAACTTCGACATCCGCAAGAATCTCCTGAAGTTCGACAACGTCCAGAACGACCAGCGCAAGGTGATCTTCGAGCAGCGCGTCGATCTGATGAAGGACGAAAGCGTCGCTGAGACGGTCGCCGATATGCGCCGCGCCTTCGTCGAGGATGTCGTCACCAAGCACGTTCCCGAGCACGTCTATGCCGAGCAGTGGGACGTCACCGGTCTCAAGGAAGAGCTGAAGCGCGTGCTGGACATCGAGCTGCCGGTCGATGAATGGGCCAAGGAAGAGGGCATCGCCGACGAGGAACTGCTGTCGCGTATCGAACAGCGCGTCGACGAGCACATGGCGGCCAAGGTGGCGCAGTGGGGCCCCGACGTGATGCGGTACGTCGAAAAAACCATCCTGCTGCAGACGCTGGATCATCTGTGGCGCGAGCATCTGATCATGCTCGATCATCTGCGTCAGGTGATTGGCCTGCGCGGCTACGGCCAGCGCGATCCGCTGCAGGAGTACAAGTCGGAAGCCTTCAGCCTGTTCGAGGCGATGATCGCGCATTTGCGCGAGGCGGTTACCGCGCAGCTGATGCGCGTCGAAATCGTACCGCCGGAGGAGCAGCAGCCGGTATTGCCGCACATGGAAGCGCACAAGTTCGATCCGAACACCGGCGAGGACGAGCTCGCGTTCGCCGACGCCTCGCTGGTGCCCGCGGCCACCGCCGACCGCGACCCCAAGAATCCGGCGAGCTGGGGCAAGGTCGGCCGCAACGAAGACTGTCCCTGCGGCTCCGGCAGGAAGTTCAAGCACTGTCACGGCAAGTATGCGTAAGGGCGGGGCGGCGTTGATCAGCCGCTGATGTCATCATCCGCGGAAGCGGATGATCCAGTGCGCCACGCCGCCTCAGTTTTTCCGAACGCCTCGGAATACTGGATGCCCGGTTTCGCGGGCATGACGATGATGATCTGGCTTACTTGAACGCCGAGAAGCGGCTCTCGAACGAATTGGCCGGCACGATCGGCGCTGCGCCAACGACCACGCCATCTTTCGCAGGCGGCGCAAATGCAGCGGCAGCCTGGGAGTCCGAGACCGCCGGTTTCAGCGGCGGCTGGGCGGCCGCCTGTTTGGTTTCCGCAGCCTTCGGTGCCGCGGCAACGGCCTTCGGGGCCGACGCTTCCGAACGCGGCGGCTCGCTCCGCTTGGCCTCGATGACTTTCGGCTTCGCCGGGATCGGCTGCGCGCTCGCGGTGGTGTCTGCCGAACCGCCGAGGCCCACCCTGCGGGCGAGGCTACTGAAGAACCCCTCCGATTGCGCGGCCGGTGCCGCCGACGCTACCCGCGTCGCAGGGGCCTGAGCCGGCGCCATCGAAGCCACCAACGGCTCTTGCGGGGATGTCACAGGTCCGCGCGGTGGATTGACGGTGGCGGGAATGGTGCCGGGCGCGCGGGTAAACGCGGCGAGCGACAGGCCTTGGCCCTCGCCGCCCTCAGACAATCCGGTATTGCCGTCGGGCAGCTTGGCGGCGAACACCTTGTTCATGCCACCGTCGATGCCGGGGTTGGCGCGGGCGACCGGCGTGCCCCGCGAAATCAGTTTGGCCGTCTCGACTTGCTCTTGCTGTTGCTTTTCGCGCACGGCGTCGGCGACTTCCTGCGGGATCACGTAAGCGGGGCATTTGGCCGAGGCATCGAACACCGGATCGCGCCTGGCATCCGGCGCCTTCTCGGCATTGAACACGTACTTCTTCTCGCAGAATTCGACCTTCGGCTCCTGTCGCGTCAACTCGAAATGATCGTAGCCTTCCTTGATCATCTTCCAGAACGGCATGTTCGGATTGTTGCGATGCTTGGCCATGTTCAGCGGCGTCATCTTGAACGGATAGGCCTGCAGCTGGAACGCTTTCTGGCCGCCGAAGAAGGATTCCCGCCCCAGCGAGTAAATTTCCGCGATCTGTTCATCGGTCATCGCATAGCAGCCGCGCGACGAGCAGTCGCCATGCACCATCAGCGCCGAGCCGGTGTGTCCCATCGCCTTGTCATAGGCGTTGGGATAACCGGTATTGAAGGAAAGATAATAAAGCGACTGCGGGTTCATCTGCGCCGGCGTAATCGAATAAAAACCTTCCGGGGCCTGGCGGTCGCCCTCGCGGACCTTGGGTCCAAGGTCTCCCGACCAGCGGCAGATCGGATAGGTCTTCAAAAGCGCGAAGCGGCCGGAGCGATCCTGCTTCCAGACCTCGAGTTCGGCTTCCTGCTTGAACAGCCGGACCAGGATCGGCGATTGCAGGTCCATGTCTTTGGCGTTCATCTCGGCGATCAGCCTTGGCGGGACGGGCTGATTAGCCTTGGCGTTGTTGGCGAGCGAAATGTCGTCGCTGTTGCAGCCGGCCAGCAGCACACCGGCTCCGAGCGCGGCAGAGATAATGAGCGCGCGAACCAGCGAACGATCAATCAATGTGGAGCTCCCCACCCAACAGGCAATCTTCCGCACCCCAACCTAGCGTTCATGCCCTGAAGCCGTTGACTAAAATACTATCCTTTGGCCCTTCGGCTCGCAAGCCGCTCAGGGTCGAGCGGTGGGTGCCAGCCCCGGCATGGTCAACAGACGTTAAATCTCGGTGTCGGGGCCTAATTGGGGCCGAAATGGAAGGATTTTTTCAAAAAAAGGACAGAGGGTTAACGGTTGGGCGGCCGACCTAGCCGCTATTTTTCCGAAAAAATCCGGCCTCAACCCATTTTCCGGCCGATATCGAGAAATTTCTGCCGCCTCTGCTTGCGAATCATGTCGCGGTCGAGATTGCGGAGGTCGTCAAAGGCCTGCGCGATGGCATCGCCCGTGGTTGCGATCATGGCGGCGGGGTCGCGATGCGCGCCGCCGGAGGGCTCCTTCAGGATCTGGTCGATCACGCCAAAGCGCAGCATGTCCTGCGCCGTGATTTTCATGCTGGTCGCGGCCTCCTGCGCCTTGGTGCCGTCGCGCCACAGGATCGAGGACGCGGCTTCCGGCGAGATCACGCTGTAGATCGCGTGCTCAAACATCAGCACGCGGTTTGCCGTGGTGATCGCGATGGCACCGCCCGACATGCCTTCGCCGGTGATGATCGCGACATTGGGCACCCCGAGCGACAGGCAGGCGTCGGTGGAGCGCGCAATCGCTTCGGCCTGTCCGCGTTCCTCCGCGCCGATGCCGGGATAGGCGCCGGCGGAATCCACGATCGAGAGCACCGGAATGCCAAACCGATCCGCCATCTCCATCAGCCGGACCGCCTTGCGATAGCCTTCCGGGCGCGCCATGCCGAAATTATGCTTGATGCGGGATTCGGTGGTGGCGCCCTTTTCCTGGCCGATCACGCAGATGCTCTCACCGCGGAAGCGGCCGAAGCCGCCCATCAGCGCTTCGTCCTCGCCGAATTTGCGGTCTCCCGCCAGCGGCGTGAATTCGCTGACCAGCGCGTTGATGAAATCGGTGAAATGGGGCCGCTGCGGATGGCGCGCGACCAGCGTCTTCTGCCACGGCGTGAGGTTGGCGTAGAGCTCGCTCAGCGCTTGCGTCGCCTTGTCCTCGATCCGCGAAATCTCGTCGGCGATGTCGCTGCCGGAGGCCGCCAGCGCGCGCAATTCGTCGATCTTGGATTCGAGCTCGGCTACGGGCTTTTCGAAATCGAGATAGGAGCGCATGTGATCCGGCATCAAATCAATATACGGAGGAACGCGCTGTCAAGCGAAGCGGATTCCGGTTCGCGTGAAGAAAGCCCGCTTTGTCAATTATTTAGCTCGCATTCCCGCTGCAAACGCGGATTGCGCGCCAGCAGAATCGGGAGCGGGAAATGGCTCTTTCAGCGGAGAAGCCGCGGAAGTCAAGGTCGCATCACCCGGGGCGATCACCTACTTCTCCGCCAGCGGATGCAGGTCGCGCACCAGGCTCTTCAAGCGCTCCTCCACCACATGAGTATAGATCTGCGTGGTCGAGATATCGGTATGACCGAGCAGCGTCTGCACGATGCGCAGATCGGCGCCGTTATGCAGAAGATGACTTGCGAACGCATGACGCAGCACATGCGGAGAGACCAGCCGCGGCGCCAGACCGGCGGATGCCGCCAGCTCTTTCAGGTCGCGCGCGAAGTGCTGCCGCGTCAGATGCCCGGTTTCGCCGAACGAAGGAAACAGCCATTTCGAGTTCGCCGCGTTTTTCTTCTTTTCCGGCTTAATGGCTTCGATCGCGGCGAGGTAATCGGCCATCGACTGTCGCGAAGCCTCGTTCAGCGGCACCAGCCGTTCCTTGTTGCCCTTGCCGCGCACCACGATCATGCGCGCGTCGCGCCGCGCCGCCGAGCGCGGCAGCGCCACCAGTTCCGACACCCGCAAGCCGGTGGCATAGAGCACTTCCAACAAACAATATAGCCGCATGGCGCGAAGCCGCTGCAGCGCAGAGGCATTCGGCGCGTCCATCAGCGCCTTGGCGCGCGCCAGCAGACGATCGACGTCCGATATCGACAGCACTTTCGGCAAGGCCCGCCCGCGCTTCGGACCGGACAGGATCGCCGCCGGATCGTCGGTGCGAATCCGCTCGTTCAGGAGGAAGCGAAACAAATGCCGCATCGCCGACAACCGGCGCGCCACGCTCGACGACTTGAAGCCGCGCCCATCAAGGTCGGCGAGGTAGTCCCGCAGCGCCTGGGTTTCGACGCCGGCAAAGCCTCGGCCGGTTGGAGCGAGAAATTCGGAAAAATCGGTGAGATCGCGGCGATAGGCGCCCAGCGTGTTGTCACCCGCGCCCTGCTCCGCTGCGAGCATGTCGAGGAAAAGAGTGATCAGTTTGGCATCCGAGATATTGCTGGAACGCATCCGCCGACCTTAGCCCCTATTTCTTGAGGAACCTGTCAGCCGGGATGGTGACGGTCATTTCCCGCGATTTCGGGTTAACGAAATTCGCCAGCGTGAAAACCACGCCATAGACGATGCCGCCGATGATCGCGAGAACCGTCAGAAAGCGGAACAGGCTGGGCATCAGCGAGCCTCAGGCGGCGAATTAACCATCAAAACCGGGCTGACTACCAACATGTTCGCTTTGCTGTTGCAAGACCTCTGGCAACGGTATCGGCCGGGGTAGTATAGGTGACACGGAACGCCGCAATCCGCGGCAATCGAGCATCAAGATGCCTGAAACTGCCACACCGGCCAGCGCCAGCACCTCCCGGGACGCCGAGATCACCACCGCGCTGGGAACGCGGTCGGTCGTGCTGGTAGGCATGATGGGCGCCGGCAAGTCCACCATCGGGCGTCGGCTGTCGGTGCGGCTACGGCTGCCATTCCTCGACGCCGATACGGAGATCGAGGCAGCGGCAGGCATGTCGATACCGGACATTTTCGAGACCCATGGCGAGCCGCAATTTCGCGATGGCGAGGCGCGGGTAATTGCGCGGCTGCTCGACAGCGGTCCGGCGGTGATCGCCACCGGCGGCGGCGCCTTCATGCGCGAAGAGACCCGAAGCCGTATCGGAGCCAAGGCGGTTTCGATCTGGCTCAAGGCGGATGCCGATATCATCATGCGCCGGGTGAAGCGCCGTGCCGACCGCCCGCTGCTGCAGACCGCCGATCCCGCCGCGACGGTCGGACGCCTGATGAGCGAACGCGAGCCGGTCTATCAGCGCGCCGATCTCACGATCTGGTCGCGCGATGTGCCGCACGAAAAAATCGTCGATGAATGTATCGAGGGCTTGCATGCTCTGCTGTCCGGCGGCGCTGTGAAAGAAACATCGGGCCGAATGGGCGCCACATGATGACCGCGCCCTTGAAACATTTCGAGCCGATCACCGTCGGCGTGGCGCTCGGCGAGCGAGCCTATGACATCGTGATCGGCCGCGATGTGCTGCAATCGCTGGGGGATCGCGTGGCCGTGTTACGGCCTGGCGTACGCGTCGCCATCGTCACCGACCGCAACGTCGCAAAACATTGGCTGGAAGGAACCGAGGCCTCGCTGTCGGCAGCCGGCATTGCCACCTCGCGCATCATTGTCGACGAAGGCGAAGGTTCGAAATCCTATGCCGGGCTCGGGCAAATCAGCGAAGCGCTGATATCGGCGAGGATCGAGCGCAACGATCTGGTGGTCGCGCTCGGCGGCGGGGTGATCGGCGATCTTGCTGGCTTCGCCGCCGCGATCCTGCGGCGCGGCGTCGATTTCGTGCAAGTCCCGACTTCGCTGTTGGCGCAGGTCGATTCTTCCGTCGGCGGCAAGACCGGGATCAATTCGCCGCAAGGCAAGAATCTGCTCGGGGCGTTTCACCAGCCGCTTCTGGTGGTCGCCGATACCGCTGTGCTGGATACGCTGCCGCCGCGCCAGTTCCGCGCCGGCTATGCCGAAATCGCCAAATACGCCGTGCTGGGCGACGAAGCGTTCCTCGCCTGGCTCGAGGCCAATCACGCCGATATTTTCGCAGGCGGCGGTGCGCGCGAACGCGCCATCGCCACCTCCTGCCGCGCCAAGGCCGCGATCGTGGCCCGCGACGAGCGCGAGACCGGCGAGCGCGCATTGCTCAATCTCGGTCATACCTTCGGGCATGCGCTTGAGGCCGCCACCGGCTTTTCCGACCGCCTGTTCCATGGCGAAGGCGTTTCCGTCGGCATGGTGCTGGCGGCGGAATTTTCCGCGCAGCTTGGAATGATTCCCGAATCAGACGCAGCGCGCGTCAAGCGTCATCTTGCCGAGGTCGGCCTGCCGACCCATTTGCAGGATATCGCGGGATTTGCCCAGGAAGGGCTCGCGGATGCCGACGCGCTGATGGCGCTGATGGCGCAGGACAAGAAGGTCAAGCGCGGCCGGCTTACCTTCATCCTGCTGGAGGCTATCGGCCGCGCGGTGATTGCTCGCGATGTCGAGCCGTCGCTGGTGCGGGATTTCCTGAAAGCCAAGCTGGCGCGAAAGCTCTAGAGTGATTGTTACGTCATGGACTGGCTTGCATTATCGATTGTCATTGCCTGTCTCCTGATCTCCGCGTTCTTCGCGGCGAGTGAGACCGCGCTGACCGGCGCGTCGCGCGCGAGCATGCTGCGGCTGTCGAAGCAGGGCAATCGCGAGGCCGCTGTCGTCACCAGCCTGCTCGCCATGCGCGAGCGGTTGATTGGCGCGCTATTGCTCGGCAACAACATTGCCAACATCGGCGCCTCGGCACTGGCAACCAGCATCTTCACGGCCTGGTTCGGTGAGGTGGGTGTGCTCTACGCCACCGCCGTAATGACGGCGATGGTCGTGATCTTCGCCGAGGTGCTGCCGAAGACGATCGCCATCAACGCGCCGGACCGGGTGGCGCTCTTGGTCGCGCGTCCGATGAAGGTGATGGTGTACCTGCTGGGACCGCTGCTCACCGTCGTTGAGGCAATCGTCCGGCTGCTGATGAGGATGCTTGGCATCAAGATCGGTCACAATCAACCGCTGCTGTCGCCGACTGAGCGGCTGCGCGGGGCCGTGGACCTGATTCATCACGAAGGCGGTGTCGAAAAGCACGACCGCGACATGTTCGGCGGGCTGTTGGATCTGCGCGAGCTTCAGGTCTCCGACGTGATGGTTCACCGCACCGAAATGGTGATGATCAATGCCGATTTGCCGCCGGAAGAGCTGGTGAGCGAGGTATTGGCCACCGAATACACGCGGATTCCGCTGTGGCGCGAGAAGCCCGAAAACATCATCGGCGTACTGCATGCGAAAGACCTGTTGCGCGCCATTCGCGCCGCCGAAGGCGATACCTCAAAGATCGACGTCTCGACCATCGCGCTGCCGCCGTGGTTCGTGCCGGAGATGCGTCCGGTATCGGAACAGCTGAAAGCGTTCCGCCGCCGCAAGACTCATTTCGCCCTGGTGGTCGACGAATACGGCGAAGTCGAAGGCATGGTGACGCTGGAGGACATCCTGGAGGAAATCGTCGGCGACATTTCCGACGAGCACGATGTGGTGGTGGCCGGCGTCCGCGCCCAGCCCGACGGCTCGGTGGTGGTCGACGGCTCGGTGCCGATCCGCGATCTCAACCGCGCGATGGACTGGCATCTTCCGGATGAGGAGGCGACCACCGTCGCAGGTCTCGTGATCCACGAGGCGCGCTCGATTCCGGAACGCGGCCAGAGTTTTACCTTTCACGGCTTCCGCTTCCGCGTGCTGCGCCGCGAGCGCAACCGCATCACCGCGCTGCGGATCGTGCCCGTGGCGCGCGAGGCCGAGGTCGAGGAGAAAAAGCCGAAGCGGGCGGGGACGGCGTTCTAGTCCCGGCTTTCCGAGGATGCGGCACTGCACCGTCCGTCAGGATGCCGTTTCCCCCGGCGCCTGCGCCTGAATCGCCAGCGCGTGCACGGAACCCGCAAGTTCCGCCGATAGCGCCGTATTAATCATGCGGTGGCGCTCAATCCGGCTCTTCCCCTGGAATGCCGCCGATACGATATAAACCCTGAAATGCGTCTCGCCGCCCGGTCTGTGCCCGGCATGGCCCTCATGCAGATGTGATTCGTCCGTGACGTCGAGGCTTTCGGGCGTGAAAGCTTCGCGCAACTTGTTGGTGATAAGGTCTCTGGCGCTCATGACCGCGGCAATACGTCCATGACCGCGCTCCGTCAATGCCGCATCGAGGGTGAAGTATTTGCAATGTCAAGACTTGAAGCTTTTCGCATTGCGTTGTCATAGTCAGCCATGCCGATCGATTCATCAAAATTCTTCGACTCCATTCGCATCAAGCCCAACAAGCTGAGCGCGAAGCAGCAGGCGCAGGCGCGCGAAGCCTCCGCGATGTGCGAATGGCCGGACTGCAAGAACAAGGGGCCGCACCGCGCCCCCAAGGGCAGGACCAACGACAAGGAATACTGGCACTTCTGTCTCAATCACGTCCGCGAGTACAACCAGTCCTACAATTTCTTCCAGGGCATGAATGCGGACGCGGTTGCGCGATACCAGAAGGATGCCCTGACCGGCCATCGTCCGACCTGGAAGATGGGCGCCAATACCAGCAGCGCCAAGCGGGGCAAAGGCAGCGCCGAAGCCGATCTGGAAGGCGCCTCCGATCCGTTCTCCATGTTTAGCGAGCTCAACGGCCGCGGCCGCTGGCGGCCGGGCCCGAATGCGGAGGCCAAGGTCGAAACCCGAAAGGTGTTCAACGCCGAGCGCAAGGCGCTGCAGGTGATGGGGCTTGGCTCCGATGCCACGCTCGAGACCGTCAAGGCGAAATACAAGGCGCTGGTGAAGAAGCACCATCCCGACGCCAATGGCGGCGACCGGTCCACCGAAGATCGCCTGATCGAAATCATCAAGGCGTATAATTATCTCAAGACGGTGGTACGCGGCGCGAGCTGACCTCTTCTCTCGTCGCCCCTGCGGTTTCGCAGGGACGACAGCGGAGACGATAGTTCGCGTTGCTCTCTCTAATACTAAGGCATCGGGCCGATATAGGCCGAGCTTGGCCGGATCAGCCGGCCGCCCCGCTGCTGCTCGCGGGCGTGTGCCGTCCATCCTGCGGAGCGGGCAACCGCGAAGATCGGCGTAAAGGCCTGCCGCGGGATCTCCAACGCGTCGAGCAGAATCGCTGTGAAGAACTCCACATTGGTGTCGAGCGGACGGTCCGGATTTTTATGCCGCAACGCCTCGCGGATATAGGTCTCGACTTCGCCCGCGAATGGAAGACCGGTGCCGCCGCCGGCAAGCCGCTCGATGGCGCCCTTCAGTACATCCGCGCGCGGATCACGGACGCGATAGATCCGATGGCCAAATCCCATCAGCCGCTCGCCGCGCGCCAGCGCGCCGTCGACCCACGGCTTGACGCGCTCGCTGGTGCCGATGGCATCGAGCATTTCCAGCACCGGCTCCGGTGCGCCGCCATGAAGCGGTCCGGTCAGCGCGCAATATCCCGCCGTCACCGCCGCGAACAGGTCGGCCTGGGTCGAGGCCACCACCCGCGTTGCGAAGGTCGATGCATTCATGCCGTGATCGCACACGGTGACGAAATAGGCGTCGAGCGCGGTGACCTCGGGCGCGCTGGCCTTGCGGTTGAGCATCATCGACAGCGTATCGGCGGCGTGGCTTAGCGTCGGATCGGGGGCGACGGGGTCACGGCCGTTGGCGCGCTGTACCAGCGCGCCGGCGATCACTGGAAACGCGCCGACAATCGTGGCCTCGTGCTGCAATCCGTTCTCTGCGCGGAGTCCGGCGATGGCGGCACGAAAACCATCCACGATCGACAGCCCACGGGTAATTCCCAGCAAGTCCGGCAGCTGGGCAAAGGCACGTTGGCGCGCTTCACCCAGGGCGGCGCGCACGGCGGCCTCGCCGACCGGCTGGCCCGTTGCGCCCCTCCAGAGCCGCGAGGTCACGCCCTCGAAGCCGGTTTTGCCCACGAGATCGCCGACGCGTTCGCCGGCGATGATCAGTTCGCCGCGCTCGCCATCGACATGGCTGAGCACTGTTTCGGCGGCAGGTACGCCGTCCAGCCCGATGGGCGTCTTGGAAAGCTGCATGTTCATGGTCGGTCTCCTTCGGTCTGAAGGATCGACCCTCTCGACAGATTGATCAATCTTGATTATGTAAATCAATATGAGAAAATCCACCGCGCTTTACCTCTCCGCCCGCGAGGCCTCCGCCGAACTCGCGATCTCGCCGGCCACGCTCTATGCCTATGTCAGTCGCGGATTGATCCGCTCGGAGCCGTCATCGGATTCGCGAAGCCATCGCTATCGGGCGGAGGACGTCCGCCTTCTCAAGCAACGGCGCACCCCCTCGCCGGAGTCGCGCGGCCTCAGGAGTTTCGACGCAGATCTGCCGGTGATGGATTCGGCGATTGCGACCATCACCGAGGACGGCCCGATCTACCGCGGCGTGAACTGCATCGAGCTGGCGGAAAAGGACACGCTCGAACATGCCGCAACCTTGCTGTGGGATGTCGCCGGCGTCGATGCGTTTTCCCGGGACAATTGTCCGCTGGTATCCGGCGAGATGCGCGCGGTCGCCGACGCCGCGCGCCATGCGGCACCGATCGATCGCACGATCGCCGTGCTGGCGCTGGCCGCGAGCGCCGATCCGCGCGCTTTTACCCGTGCCGCCGAGGGGCGCGCGATGGTTGGCGGCCGCATTTTGCGTCTGGTGGTCGCGACGATGCTGAACCATCCGCCATCAGCCGAACCGCTTCATCTCCAGATCGCCAGGGCATGGGCGCCGGACAACAAGCACGCGGCCGAGTTGATCCGCCGTGCCCTGGTGCTGCTGGCGGACCATGAGCTGAACGCCTCGACCTTCACCGTGCGGTGCGCGGCATCGACCGGACTGAATCTCTATGATGCGATCATTGCCGGCCTGGTGGCGTTGAAAGGCCCAAGACACGGCGGTGCGGGCGTGTTGGCGGCGCAATTGGTGAAGACGCTCGTGAATGGCGACGTGGTCCCCATCATCCGCGAGCGCGTTGCGCTCGGTGAGCGTTTCGCGGGCTTTGGGCATGGCGTCTACAAGCACGGTGATCCCCGCGCTCACGCATTGCTGCAAGCCTTGTCGCGCTCCGGCGCGGCGCCGAAGCTCACCCGGGAGATACCGGAGCGGATCGCGGAGGCGACCGGCGAATTCGTCAATATCGACTACGCGCTCGCGGTGCTGGTGCACACGCTGGGACTGGTGCCCGGCAACGAACTGGTGCTATTTGCCATGGCGCGCACGGTCGGATGGATTGCGCACGCCTGCGAACAATTGCGGCATGGCGGGCTGATCCGCCCCCGTGCCCGCTACATCGGCCCGGCGCCGAGGCGCGGCCCGGCATTCGCCAGGTCATAAGATTTACAGACCGAAATCCTATCGAAAATCTTTTCGAATCTGTTCCGCCGCCGGCTCGATCAGGCGTCCGTTCTGTCGGCGGCGGATCATCCAGAACGCCAGCGCGACAATCAACGCACCGCCGATCACGGCCAGCATCCAGTAGTGCTTGGCGATCCCGGTATGATGCGGAATCCCGGCATATTCATGCAGCGTGTGTACCGCCAGCACTCCCGGCAGCACGTGCGCGGGCGCCCACAGCAGCACCGCCGGGATGTTGGCGGCAAAAAAACGTGCCGGCGGCATACCCAGCGCGCCCGCCGTGATCGGCACGAAGGCGCGGATCGGCGGCACGAAGCGCGCAAAGAACACCGCCAGCGTGCCCCAGCGGTGAAAGAAGGCTTCGCTTTGCGCGACGAGGCGCGGATAATTCGACAGCGGCCAGGAGCTCAGGATTTCGCGTTTGGCGCGATGTCCGAGCCAGAACGCCGATCCATCTCCGAGCAAGGCGCCTGCAATCGCGGCCGCCAGCACCCACCCGAGCCGCAACTCGCCGCCGGGTATCAGCCCGCTCAGCGCCAGGATGATGGTTGAGCCCGGAATGACCGAGCCCACCACTGGAACGGCTTCCAGCAAGGCCGCGAGGAATACCGTGAGATAGGCAAGCTCCGGATGCGCCGACACAAACGCAATCAATGGATCGAAGAATGAAGCCACAAAATTCCTGTGTTGGCGTTTGCTGCAGCGCTTCAGCGGGGACCTCACCTAGGTAGTGACACGGCGGGGAAAGTGCCAGCGAGGCCCCGTTTTCGAACCGGCCTCCAAAACGAGCAGGTGAAAGCATGGCGTGATTCGCAGGGCAGCCTTCCAAAAACCGGGGCAAGCACCTATCTAGATGATTACGCAACGGAACTTTGATTTCGCGACGGGCTTCTGCCAATCGTTGCTCTCTGATAGGTTCCATGGAGCACCCATCCGCAGCCATATCGGAAATTACGGTTTCGGGAGCGCCCGAGACCCCGGAGGATTGATGACGACCGCCGCCGTGACAAAAGTTCAGGAGCCCGCCGGTTTGCCCGATATGAAGGTGTCGGTCCGGCAGGTGTTCGGTATCGACAGCGACCTCGAGGTGCCGGCCTATTCCGAAGTCGATCCGCATGTGCCGGACGTCGATTCGGACTACCGCTTCGATCGCGCCACCACGCTTGCCATCCTCGCCGGCTTCGCCAAGAACCGCCGCGTCATGGTCACGGGCTATCACGGCACCGGCAAGTCGACCCATATCGAGCAGGTCGCGGCACGGCTGAACTGGCCGTGCGTGCGCGTCAATCTCGACAGCCACATCAGCCGTATCGATCTGGTCGGCAAGGATTCCATCGTCATCAAGGACGGCAAGCAGGTCACCGAATTCCGCGACGGCATCCTGCCCTGGGCGCTGCAGCACAATATCGCGCTGGTGTTCGACGAGTACGACGCCGGCCGTCCCGACGTGATGTTCGTGATCCAGCGCGTGCTGGAAGTCTCGGGCCGCCTGACCCTGCTCGACCAGAACAAGGTGATCAAGCCGCATCCGGCGTTCCGGCTGTTCTCGACCGCCAACACGGTCGGCCTGGGCGATACTTCCGGGCTCTACCACGGCACCCAGCAGATCAACCAGGGCCAGATGGACCGCTGGTCGATCGTCACCACGTTGAACTATCTCGCCCATGACGAGGAAGTCGAGATCGTGCTGGCGAAAGCCCATCACTACCGCACCCAGGAAGGCCGCGACATCGTCAACAAGATGGTGCGGCTCGCCGATCTCACCCGCAACGCGTTTGCCAATGGCGATCTGTCGACGGTGATGAGCCCGCGCACAGTGATCACCTGGGCGGAGAACGCCGAGATTTTCGGCGACATCGGCTTTGCGTTCCGCGTCACCTTCCTTAACAAGTGCGACGAACTAGAACGGCCGCTCGTCGCTGAATTCTATCAGCGCTGCTTCAATACCGAGCTCGCGGAATCCTCGGTAAACGTCGCCCTGAGCTGATCGATGCCGGCGATTTCCGTCGAGCGCACGATTGGAAAGACCAAGCGCGCAGTCCTTGGCGGTCTCATCCGCTACAACACCGAAAAGATGGGGAAGCAGAAATATCGCCGCTTCGCCATCTCGCTGCGTGACGATGAGGCGATCGTCGGCGGAATTGTCGGCGAGGTCTGGATGACCGTGCTGTTCATCCAGTTCTTCTGGATCGAGCAGCGGTTTCGCGGCGACGGCCACGGCAAAACACTGATCGAAAAGATCGAGGCGGAGGCGAGGCGGTTCGGAGCGGTGCGATCCTATGTCGACACCATGAGCGTTCAGGCCCCGGACTTCTATCGTTCGTGCGGCTATGAAGCGTTCGGTGCGATCGATGGCTATCCCGGCGGTCTCACCCGCCACTGGTTTACCAAGGCGCTGTAAGGACTCGTGATGACGACGTCGAACATCAAATTCCGCACCGGATCGAAGGAGGCGCCGACCGAGCCGTTCAAGCGCGCGGTAACCGGCTGCCTGCGCGCGATCGCGAAAAAGCCGGAGCTGGAAGTGACATTCGCCTCCGAGCGTCCGGGCCTGGCGCCGGGCAAGGCGCGGCTGCCGGAGCCGGCGCGCAAGATGACCAGGCGCGATGCGGCGATCGTGCGCGGCCACGCCGATTCGATCGCGCTGAAACTGGCCTGCCACGATCCGAAGATGCACCGCAAGCTGATGCCGGGAAACCCGCAGGCGCGCGGCGTATTCGAAGCGGTCGAGCAGGCCCGCGTCGAGGCGCTCGGCTCGCGGCGGATGTCGGGAGTAGCCAAAAATCTCACCGCGATGCTCGACGACCATTTTCACCGCGGCAAGTTCGACGAGATCACGGACCGCGCCGATGCTCCCTTGTCCGACGCGCTGGCGATGCTGGTGCGCGAGCGCCTGACCGGGCTGGCGCCACCTGCGGCCGCCCGCAAGATGGTCGACCTCTGGCGTCCGCACCTCGAAGACAAGATCGGCACGCGGCTCGACCGGCTCGATCGGCTTGCCGAGGACCAGGCGAGATTCGGCGACGCGGTGCATGATCTGTTGTCGGCGCTCGATCTCGGCGACGAGCGCAACTCCGAAGCCGACGAGGACGAGAACCAGGACGACAACCGCGACGGCGACAGCGATCAGTCGGGGCAGGACGGTTCGCCCGATTCGGATGCGGCACATGAAATGAGCGCCGACCAGGCTCAGGCCTCGACCGACGAGATGTCGGAGAGCGCGATGGAAAGCGCGCAGGCCTCCACCAGCGACACCTTCGACGACGGCGAACTCGGCGACGACGAGACGCCAGGCGAGGCGACGCGGCCGAACAAGCGCGGCGCCAACGAGCCGCGCGGGCCGGAATATCATGCCTTCGCGCCGAAATTCGACGAGGTGATCGCGGCCGAGGACCTCTGCGACCATGACGAGCTGGAGCGGCTGCGCTCTTATCTCGACAAGCAGCTCGCGCATCTGCAGGGCATCGTGGCGCGGCTGGCCAACCGGCTGCAGCGCCGGTTGATGGCGCAGCAAAACCGTGCCTGGGAATTCGACCTCGAGGAAGGCATTTTGGACCCGGCGCGGCTGTCGCGCGTGGTCACCGATCCCTATCATCCGCTGTCGTTCATGCACGAGAAGGAAGCGACCTTCCGCGACACCGTGGTGACGCTGCTTCTGGACAATTCCGGCTCGATGCGCGGCCGCCCGATCACGGTGGCGGCGACCTGCGCCGATATCCTGGCGCGGACGCTGGAGCGCTGCGGCGTCAAGGTGGAGATTCTCGGCTTCACCACCCGCGCCTGGAAGGGCGGGCAGTCGCGCGAGGCATGGCTTGCCGCCGGCAAGCCGGCCAATCCCGGCCGGCTCAACGATCTCCGCCACATCATCTACAAATCCGCCGACGCGCCGTGGCGGCGCTCGCGCAAGAATTTGGGCTTGATGATGCGCGAGGGCCTGCTCAAGGAGAACATCGACGGCGAGGCGCTGGACTGGGCGCACAAGCGGCTGTTGGGCCGCGCCGAGAGCCGCAAGATCCTGATGATGATTTCCGACGGCGCGCCGGTCGATGATTCCACGCTGTCGGTCAATCCCGGCAATTACCTGGAGCGCCATCTCCGCCACATCATCGAGGAAATCGAGACCCGCTCGCCGGTTGAGCTGATCGCGATCGGCATCGGCCACGACGTCACCCGCTACTACCGCCGCGCCGTCACCATCGTCGACGCCGAAGAACTCGGCGGCGCCATCACCGAAAAGCTCGCCGAATTGTTCAGCGAGACCCATGGGCCCATCCCCGCCGCCAACGGCCACCGGCGCCGGCTGCACTCGTGAAAACGGGTGTATGAAATCAGCACCGGAGGACGCTACAAGCTCAGTTGCACCTCTTGCTGTGGGAGAGGTCGGCGCGCAAGCGCCGGGTGAGGGGTTAAGGCCTAACGAGAGACCGTAATCCCTCACCCCAGCCCTCTCCCAACGGGAGAGGGAGCGCGCCTGCTTTGCCGTGAGGTCGAGTGTTGCCTCGATAAGATGGATTCCATGCGCGTCCCCATCACCCGCCGCCGCGTTCTCAAATTCACGGCGGCGGGACTTTCGTTCGCGGCAATGCCCGGCATCGCGCGGGCGCAACTCGCAACGCAAGCGCCGCCGAAGCGGGCCGCGCTGGACGAACACTCCGTCACCGCACCCGTCGCGATCGAGGTCAACGCACGGCCGATTCCTTCCTTCGATCCCCGCGATCCCCAGCGCGTGCGCTTCGGCGCGCTGGAATATCGCGGCGGGCTGGTGCTGACCTCGCGCTTTCCAGGTTTTGGCGGGCTGTCGGCATGGCGGTGGCTGGATGCCAAGGGCGAGCGCTTCATTTCGGTCAGCGACAAGGGCAGCTGGTTCACCGGCCGCATCCTCTATCGCGGGCGCGAGATGAGCGGGCTCGCCGACGTCGAGGCCGCACCGCTGCTTGGGCCCGACGGCCGGCCGATCACGGCGCGCGGCTGGTTCGATTCGGAAGCGATCGCGCTCGATGGCAACCTTGCCTATGTCGCGCTGGAACGCGTCAACCAGGTGCTGCGCTACGATTTCAGCAAGGGTTTTACGCGCGCGCGCGGCGAGGTGGTGCCGCTGCCGCCGGCGGCGCGCAAATTGCCCTACAACAAGGGGCTGGAAGCGCTGGTCGTGGTGCCGAAAGGCCAGCCGCTCGCGGGCACGCTGATCGCGATCTCCGAGCGCGGGCTGGATCGCAACGGCAACATCATCGGCTTTCTGGTCGGCGGGCCGACGCCGGGACAATTCAGCGTTGCCAGAAGCAATAATTTCGATGTCAGCGACGCGGTGCTGCTGGCATCCGGCGAGCTTTTGGTGCTGGAGCGGAAATTTTCCTGGCTGTCGGGCATCGGCATCCGCATCCGCCGCATCGCGCTGAAATCGCTCGCCCCCGGTGGTGTCGTCGATGGCCCGTCGATCTTCGAGGCCGATCTCGCTCACGAGGTCGACAACATGGAGGGCATCGACGCCCATGTGACGCCGCAGGGCGACACCGTGCTGACGATGGTTTCCGACGACAATTTCTCCATGCTCCAGCGCACGCTCCTGCTCCAATTCGCGCTGGTGGAGTGAGTTTTTCTGGTACCCTCCCCTGGAGGGGTCGAGACGAGCGAAGCTCGCTCTCTGGGTCGACGCGACCCGGCGACGCGAAGCGTCGTCCGGTAGAGCGGCGGGGTGGGGTGACGGTCTCTCGTTTCGAACAGTGCCCGAGTTGAGAGAACACCCCGCCCCGTCTCGCATCTCGCTGCGCTCGATAGCGAGCCGACCCTCCCCCTCCAGGGCCCTCCAGGGGAGGGTAAGCAAGCGACGCCCCCCGGCCGCTGGCAATTGCGCCGGCGGGACCTAAATGTTGCAAAGCCCTCCCTCCCTCGAAAAATCCGGACATCCCCCTCATGAGTGCCCTGTTTTCCCCGATCAAGCTGCGCGAATTGAACCTTCGCAATCGCATCATGGTGGCGCCGATGTGCCAGTATTCGGCTGACAACGGCGAAGCCAATGACTGGCACTTCACGCACATCAACAATCTGGCGCTGTCGGGCGCTGCGATGTTCTGCATCGAGGCAACCCATGTGGAAGCCACGGGGCGCATCACGCCGGGCTGCCTCGGGCTTTACAACGACGCCACCGAAGCGGCGCTGAAGCCGATTCTGGCCTCGGTGCGCAAGCATTCCAAAACCGCTGTCGCGATGCAGCTCGCGCATGCCGGGCGCAAGGGCTCCAGCCACGTGCCGTGGGACGGCGGCCAGCAGATTCCGCTTCGGGAAGGCGGCTGGACCACAGACGCGCCTTCCGCCGTGCCGCACAAGGAGGGCGAGGCGCCGCCGCGCGCGCTCGATACTGTCGGACTTGAGCGGGTACGCGAGGCGTTTATGGCGGCGGCGAGGCGCGCCGACCGGCTCGGCATCGACGCGCTCGAAGTCCACTCGGCGCACGGCTATCTGCTGCATCAGTTCTTGTCGCCGATCGCCAACAAGCGCACCGACCAGTATGGCGGCAGCTTGCAGAACCGCATGCGCTATCCGCTGGAAGTATTCGACGCGGTGCGCGCGGCGTTTCCGAACAACAAGCCGGTGGGCGTCAAGGTGTCGGCGACCGACTGGGTCGAGGGCGGCTGGGATCTCGCGCAGACCATCGAATATGCCCGCGAGCTGAAAAAGCGCGGCGTCGACTGGATCGACGCCTCCTCCGGAGGGGCATCGCCGCTGCAAAAGATACCGCTTTCGCCCGGCTACCAGGTGCCGTTCGCGCAAGCCATCAGGGAGGCGACCGGCGTCACCACTTTTGCCATCGGCCTGATCACCGAAACGAAGCAGGCCGAAGACATCCTCGCCTCCGGCAAGGCCGACATGGTCGCGCTGGCGCGCGGCATGCTCTATGACCCGCGCTGGGGCTGGCACGCCGCCGCCGAACTCGGCGGCCAGGTCGAGGCCCCGCCGCAATACTGGCGCTCGCAGCCCTCGACGCAAAAGGCGCTGTTCGGCGAGACCAAGTTCGGTATGAGGTGAGGGGGCCCTCCTCCCTTTTCCCCCGGTGGGAGAAGGTGGCGCGATGCGAACACAGTGAGCAGCGCGACGGATGAGGGGTTTGCATCCGCGGAGAGTGACCCCTCACCCGCCCTCGCTTCGCTCGGGCACCCTCTCCCACAAGGGGAGAGGGGAAGCTCGCGCGGGCTCGAACCAGCGCGCGTTGGCGCGGCATCAATCCTCTCGTCTTCACATTTCAAACAGCCACAACACTCAACGTCATTGCGAGCCAACGGGTCGCGCGAATGCGCGCCCGATGGCAGGCTCCGCGAAGCAATCCATGTTGCCGCGAAGTAAGTGTGGATTGCTTCGTCGCTTTGCTCCTCGCAATGCCGGCATTCCCCGCGCAATGGTTTTACGGCTTACTTCGCGCTCTCCTCGGTGACCACGCTTTTTGACACCGTCGCCTGCGCTTCTTATCGCAGACTTGACGCCAACGATTGGGGCGTCGGAACCACACGACTTCACCGTACGTAGCAGACCGCGTTCGTCTCGCGCGCTGCCCGCGTCCACCGCATCCCGCTCCACGTTGATGACGTTGCGCAACGCCCCTCTGTCGGAACGGGACGGGGCGAATCAGTGAACTGATTTGGGTCAAAGGAAAACAGAAATATTTTTGCAAACGGGGCTTGACACGATTTCTGAAAATCAGAAGTGATTTGCCCGTCGGGCAGTTTTCGCGTACCTGTCATCGCGAGGAGCCATAGAGCGCAGGATGGATTGAGCCCTGCGCGAGACCATCACCCTCGTTCCGAACAGATGGGGATCGCATCGCTCAACCCATGCAGCGCGCCATCAACCTACGTTCGATGCCAGCACGACCACCCTGGTGTTGATCCGCACACGATCGTAGAGATCGATCGCGTCGTCATTGATCATTCGGATACAGCCGGAGGAAACGTTGCTGCCGATCTTCCAGGGTTCGTTTGTGCCATGGATGCGATACAGGGTGTCCTTGTTACCCTGCCACAGGTAAAGCGCGCGGGCACCGAGTGGGCTGTCGGGCCCTCCGGGCATGCCCTGGCCGCCCTGCAATTCCTTCAACCCGGCTGTGAGCTCGGGGTGGCGTTCGAGAATTTCCCTGGTGGGATACCAGTCCGGCCATTCCTGCTTGCTGTGGACCGTGGCCACGCCAGACCAGCCAAATCCTTCGCCGCCGACGGCAATTCCATAACGCCGGGCTTGTCCACCGCCCTCCACGTAGTAGAGGTAATGCTGCAGCGGATCGACAACGATGGTGCCGCGCGGCTCCCGCGTGGCGTACGCAACGTCTGTCCGGCGGTAGGCTGGATCGACCTCCGCCACGCGGGCCGGCGTGCTCGCGCACCCGGTGAGACCCAACATCGCACCGGTGGCAGAAACACCCGTAATCAGGACACGACGGCTCAGAACGCTCATATAATCAAGCCTTGAGCCCACCCGGTTTCAGGTCAAGCGGCTCTATAAAAGTCGATAGCCAGCCCGGCGAGTACGCCGAAATCATGATCATTCTGCGACGGACGGCTGTCCGTGTTCAATTTAGTCGTCCAAGAGGCGGATCGGCAATTTTCAGCAACTGCTTTTTCGAAGTTCTCGCCGGTGAACCGGCGGGCGAGGTGTATTCGGCGCATTCTACAGCCCGATCGCCACGTCTTCTTTCTGTTTGAGCGCGCTGATCCAAGCCCATGGCTTCCAGACCATCTCGGTCAAGAAGCAGACCCAACTCAGCGGCATCGCGGTGCGCTATGAAATGGATAACGGCCACAAGCGATATTTCCGCGCATGACGTTTCGACACCGCGCCTCCCGGTGGCGAGTGTAACGTGGAGGTAATTGAGCTAGTAGGGATCAATAAAGAGGTGATCGATGGTTAGTTGGACGGTGGTCGGTTTCGACTCGGCTTGGACGGACAACCCAAAGGCACTTGGCGCAGTTTGCGCGATCCGTTGCGACCATCACGGGCATTTATCATCAAGCAATCCCCAACTCGCAAGCTTCGACCAAGCATTTGATTTCATCGCGGCCGAGCAATCAAGATGCGATGTCTGTGTTGTCGCGCTCGATCAGCCGACGATAGTGCCCAATATAGGGGGTATGCGTCCGGTTGATAAAGTTGCCGCCTCGCTCATCTCCTGGCTTGGCGGCGGTGTCCAACCCGCCAATCGTTCCAAGAAGGGGATGTTTGACGACGACGCTCCTATCTGGCGTTTTAAGCAACGTTTGAGCGCAAGTGACGACGCGGAGGCCGCACGGACAGCCGAGCAAGGTCTCTTCTTGATTGAGGCATTTCCCGCGCTCGCGCTTCCCTCTCTAGAAGCCGCCTATTTTGGTCGGCTCGTTGCCCCGCGCTACAATCCCGGCAATGGACGGAGATTTCGCCTGCCAGATTGGACCGGCGTGACGACCATGGTGCATCGTCACGCTGTCACGCTGGGACTGGTTTCGCTCGCGACTTGGGCGAGGAACGCCAGTTTGATTTCGAAGCCCAGAAAGAGCGATCAAGATAAGTTGGACGCGGCGATTTGCGCGCTGGTCGGAATGCTGTGGCGTTCGAAAAATAGATCCGAATCAATTATGATCGGAAACGCTGAACTTGGGTACATGATCGCACCAGCGTCACCTGAGGTCCGAGCGCGACTGCGCACGGCGGCGGCTGTCCGCAACGTACCGATTGATGGAGCACATCTTCAAGACGCAAATGACAGGGCCGATCACCCGACGTGATGCATTGTTGCGGACGGTGGCTGTTGCATCCGCCGCCATGATTCCGGCCGCACCTTTGACCGGCATCGCCGCGCCTCTGAACAAGCTGGCTCACAGTGAGGAAATCGACAGGGCGTTGCAGGCAAGCGTCAGCGCCAGGGAAATACCTGGCGTTGTCGCGATGGCCGCGAAGGAACAGTCGGTGGTCTATGAAGGCGCGTTTGGCTTCCGCGACATCGCCGCGGCGTCGCGCATGTCGACCGACACGGTGTTCCGCATCGCCTCGATGGTCAAGCTGCTGACGTCGGTCGCCGCGCTGCAACTGGTGGAGCGCGGCACGCTGAAGCTGGACGAGCCGGCCGGCAATATCGATCCGGCGCTCGCGTCGGCCCAAATTCTCACCGGATTCGATGCCAAGGGCGTTCCGCAGCTGCGCCCGGCGCAAAAACCCCTAACGCTGCGCAACCTGCTGACGCACACCTCAGGCTTCAGCTATCCGCTTTGGGATCCAAATGTCGGCCGCTATCTCAAGCGTGCCCGCAAGAATCCGCACCTGCCGCGCATGCCGCTGATGTTCGAGCCGGGTTCGAGGTGGGCCTATGGCGGCAGCCTGGACCGGGTCGGCCGGATGGTGGAAATCGCCGGCGGCCAAAACCTCGATCGCTATTTCAGCGATCACATTACCGGGCCGCTCGGCATGAACGACACCGGCTTCTCGCTCGGCGAGCAACAGCGCGCGCGCGAGGCCAGCCTGCATGTCAGGGACGGGACTGGAAAGCTTGTTCCGCAGCCGCTGGAAAAGCCGAAGGTGCCGCAAGCGTTTTCCGGCGGCGGCGGCATCTATTCCACCGCGCCGGATTATCTGACCTTGCTGCAGGCGCTGCTGAATGGTGGAAGCTTTCGCGGGACAAGCATCCTTCAGCCGGAGACCGTTGCCTCGATGTCCACCAACCAGATCGGCAACGTTGAGGCGGGGATTCTCAGGACGACAAACCCGGCGCTGTCGAACGACGTGGATTTTTTTCCGGGGGTTCGGCTGCGATGGGGGCTTGGACACATGATCAATATCGATCCCGTTCCCGACGGCCGCAGGGCAGGCAGCCTCACCTGGGCCGGTCTGTTCAATACCTATTACTGGATCGACCCGACGATGCGGATCGCCGGCGTGATCATGATGCAGATCCTCCCCTTTGCCGACCGGCAGGCGCTCAGGGTCTATCGGCAATTCGAGCGCGGGATTTGCCGCGCGCTTGGGTCAGCGTGAAAATGGTTCACCGTCCGACTGATGAAACTTGAGAGTTGTCGAAGAGCAGAGCTGATCGGGTTTTGTCGAACGCCGCATAGCGGCTTCGCATCCTTGTCTAAAGCGCGATGGCCTTTAGTTGAATCGACACGGGTATTGGCCCACCTCGCCCCGCTTGCGGGGAGAGGTCGGATTGCCTCGGCGATGCGAAGCATCGTCCGGAGCAATCCGGGTGAGGGGGACTATCCGCGAGTCCGGTCTGTGGAGACAGCCCCTCATCCCGACCCTCTCCCCGCAAGAGCGGGGCGAGGGAGAAGTGGTTCGCCGCTTCAACCTAAACTCATCGCGTCCTCAGTGCAGCCCCATCGCCATTCCGCAGGAGGTCGACACCAATAGCGCAAGGCCGTTGACCTCGAACTCGGCTTCAAGATTGCGGCCGAACAGGCGCAGCCATCTATCCTGCGCCTCGTAGGCGAGCTTTTCGCGCTCGGCCGGACATTCATAAGCGGTGCCGGCTTCGTTCTGAAGATGATGCACCATCTCATGAACGAGGACGGATAGTTCTGAGGGCGTGGTGCCGGTCCATTTGTCCGAAAGGTAGATCGTCCTGGTCTGATCGTTATACAGGGCGACGACGTCGCGCCTTTTTTCGAAGGATGATTCCTGCACCTCGATTACGCTTGCTTGGCGCGCAAGCGCCGATAGCAGGCCCTTGGTGCGAAGCCCGGCCATCTCAATCGACGCTACCCGCTCGATGCGCGGGTGATCGAGGCACGCGGGCAGGGCGTAATTGGCCGAAATCCAGATGACGATGGCCGTCAAAAGCGCGTCCATGGCCGCCTCCTTTCGTCGTTCGGCAGGCGCTTCTTTTAGTCGCTGGTGGAAGCGGCCGTCCTTGGGATATGCTTGGATTTACCTTGGGAATTCGCTGGTTTTGTTTTGCGAAACGGCCAAGCCCTGGCGGATTTGAATGATCTACGCGTTCAAAGAGTATCTGCTCGACGCCGACCGCCGGGAATTGCGGCGCGGGGCTGCGCTGATCGCCGCCGAGCCGCAGACCTTCGATCTCCTGCTCTATCTCATTCGAAATCGCGAGCGCGTCGTCAGCAAGGATGACCTGATGGCGGCGGTCTGGAGCGGCCGTATCGTCTCGGAATCCACGCTCAGCAGTCAGATCAACGCGGTTCGCCATGCCATCGGTGACGATGGCGAGCGGCAGATTCTGCTCCGCACCCTGCCTCGCAAGGGGTTTCGCTTTGTCGGCGAGGTAAGGGAACAATGCGAGCGGGAAAAGCTCCGCCTCGCAGAGGTGGCGAGCGCTGCGCGCAACGATGCACCGGAAGCGGCGCGCAGCAGGAGCGACCGGCCGGAGCGCCGGCAACTCTCGGTGATGATTTGCAGCCTCGCCGGCGCCGGCGCCCATTCGCTGGCCCGAGACCCGGAAGACCTGCTCGCCGTGATGTCCGCTCTCCAGGACCGCATCAAGACGGTTATCACCGAGCACGATGGTTTTGTCGGCCAAATTTTGGGCGGCGAGGTCGTCGTCTATTTTGGATACCCGCGCGCGCGCGAAGACGACGCGGAACGGGCGGTGCACGCCGGCCTTGCCGTGATCAAGGCGGTCGCGTCCTTGAACACCCGGTCCGACAAGCCGCTGCAAGCGCGCGTTGCCGTTGCGACCGGGCTTGTCGTCGTCGGCGATCTGAACGAACTCGGCATTGCTGCCGACCATGCCGCAATCGGCGATGCCTTGCCGCTGGCGGCGGGTCTGGCGGCGCTTGCCGAGCCGGGCGCGCTGGTGATTTCCGCAACCACCCGTCGCCTGATTGGCGCGCTGTTCGACACGCGCGGTCTCGGATCGCTCAAGTTGAAATCGTCCGCCGATCCGGTCGAGGCCTGGCAGGTGCTTTCGGAAGGCGCGGCCACCAGCCGCTTCGAAGCGCTGCATTCGAAGCCCACAAAACTGATCGGCCGCGAGGAAGAGCTCGCGCTGCTGCAGCGGCGCTGGAGCCAGATCAAGTCAGGCGAGGGCCGGCTGGTGCTTGTTTATGGCGAGCCAGGGATCGGCAAATCGCGGCTGGTGTTCGCCCTGCAGGAGACGATCAAAGAGGAGCCGCACCATTGCCTGCGCCTGCAGTGCTCGCCGCATCGCAGCCAGACCGCGTTTTATCCTGTCATCAATCAACTCGAACATGCGGCCGGTCTTGCCGCCGGTGACAGCGACGCGGCCAAGCTCGACAAACTCGCGGCGCTGCTGGCGCCGTCGTCGCAAAATCCGGCGAGGGACACAGCCCTGTTCGCCGAGCTGCTTTCGATTCCGTGCCAGGGTTCGTCCGTGTTGTCGATTAGTCCGCAGCGACGCAAGGAATTGTTACTGGAGCAACTGGTGGGCCAGATCGAAGGTCTTGCCGGCGAGAAGCCGGTGCTGATCGTGCTCGAAGACGCGCATTGGGTCGACCCGACCACGCAGGAATTGTTCGACATCCTGGCGGAGCGCATCCGAACGCTTCCGGTTCTACTCATCATCACCTATCGGCCGGAATTTGTGCCGCCCTGGCTTGGCCAGTCGCATGTCACGGTGTTGACGCTGAACAGGCTCGGCCGGCGCGACAACATCGAAGTAATCCGGCAGGTGGCCAACGGCAGGGATTTTCCGCCGGTCCTGCTCGAACAAATCGTGGCACGAACCGACGGCGTTCCGCTGTTCATCGAGGAGATGACGAAGTCAGTCCTGGAAAGCGACATTCTGCGCGAACAAAACGGCGCTTACGTGCTCGCCGAGGCCTTGCCGCCTCTCGCCGTGCCCACGACGCTGCAGGCTTCACTGGTTGCCCGGCTGGACCGGCTCGCCTCGCTGCGCGCGGTGGTGCAGGCCGGATCGGCGCTGGGGCGTGAATTTGCCTACACCTCGATTCGTGCGGTCTTTGATCTCGGCGATGCCGAGCTCGCGCCGCTGCTCAGGCAGCTGGTCGCCTCCGAGCTGGTGCATCAGCGCGGCGTCGTCCCGCACGCCGTCTACACCTTCAAGCACGCGCTGGTGCAGGATGCCGCTTACGGCACCATGCTCAAGAGCCAGCGCGTTCAGATCCACGTGCGCATCGTGGAGACCTTCGAGCGCCAATTTCCCGAAATGCTGGAACGCAATCCGGACGTGCTCGCCTATCATTGCAGCGAGGCCGGTGCTTTCGGGAAGGCCATCGATTACTGGCTCAAGTCCACCCGCCTGTCGCTTGTTCGTTCGGCCGGCATCGAGGCGCAGGCGCAGCTCGAAAAGGCCGTGACGCTCTTGCCTGAAATCACCGACCCGGAGAGGCGCCGGCAATTCGAAGCCCGCATCCACGTCGAGCTCGGCAACACCTATGTCATGACCAAGGGATTTGCCTCGCCCGATGTCGCCACCGCGCTGACAAGGGCGCGCGATCTGCTCGATGAGGCCGCGCATCCCTTTGAAGCGCTTCGGGCGCTCGGCGGCCTTTGCAACTATCACTTGATCCGGTCGGAGGCGCCGAAAGTCCTGCAGCTGGCCGAGCCATTCCTGCGCCGCCGCCTTGACCCGCCGAGCGCGATGATTGGTCACTATGAGGCCGGCGCCGCCTGCCTGCACATCGGCAGGTTCGAGGACGCGAAGTTTCACCTCGAAACGGGGCTGTCGCTCTATGAAGAGGAATCCTGCCGTCCGGTGGCCTTCATGGCGGGCACGCACGTCCGGGCATTTTCGCTGGTCTGGCTCAGCCTCGCCTATCTTTATCTCGGCAGACTGAAACTGGCGACGGAAACGAGAGAGGCCGCGGTGAGCGACGCGCGAAGCCGGCTTCATCCGTTCACCCTGGTATCGGTGCTGTTGGCCTCGGCGCGTTTCTTCCTTCACACCCGCAATTTGCCGGCTGCGACTGCCACGACCGAAGAGGGTTTTGCCATCGCCACCGAGCAGCGCAGCCCCTACCACATTTCCCGCGCCAATATTTTGAAGGCCGTCAACCTCGTCGAGGGCGGCCGGGCCGTCGAGGGAATTGCACTGATGGATGCTGCGCTCATCGAGCATCGCAACACCGGGGCGAATTTCCAGAGCTCGTTCAACCTGTCCTGCCTTGCGGACGCCTATGCCCGCGCCGGCAATTCTAAGCGCGCACTCGATTTCGCCGGCCAGGCGATCTCCGAGATCGAGCGGACCGGCGAGCGCTGGTGGGCTGCCGAGGCTCAACGCATCAAGGGAAACATCCTGCTCGCCGCAAATCCCGCCGATCGCCGGCGCGCGGAGGATTGCTTTCTCTTGGCGCTGAAATCCGCGCAAAGCCAGAACGCGCGGTTTTGGCAGCTCCGCGCCGCGCATAGCCTGGCCAGTCTGTGGAGCGGGCAAGGCCGCGATGCCGAGGCGCGAAAATTGCTGGCGCCGATCTATGATGAATTCACCGATGGCATCGACTTGCCTGATCTGGACGATGCGAGAGGGTTACTGGATCGTCTGGGGAGACCTGTCTCAGGATAGCCTCGCGGGGACGTGAACGATCCGCCCTTTCTCGCCTTGCTGCTGGGAGGATATGGTGCCACCACCTCATTGCAGTCTGATCAACCTCACTCCGGACGGAACATCGCATGCGTCGGCGCGAGTTTTTCGCCATCGTCGGTGGCTCCTTGCTTTGGCCGCGCGCCGCACGCGCGCAGCAGGCGGGCAAAACCTATCGGGTCGGACTGCTCGCGACTGGCGGTGTCGTCGCCGCGATGGACGAGCGCCGTAACAGCATCCTGGAAGGACTGGCGGCGAACGGTTTTTTCGAGGGACGCAACCTCGAATTCGATGTCCGCTCCGGCGAAGGGCGATCCGAGCGGCTCGCCGAATTTGCCGCGGCCCTGCAGGCCGCGAACGTCGACGCCATCGTCACCTTCGGTTATCCCGCCGCCGCGGCAGCCAAGACCTCGGCAACCGACATTCCCGTGGTCGTGACCGGCGCGGGCGATCCGGTCGCCACCGGCCTTGCCGACAGCCTGGCGCGGCCGGGCGGCCACGTCACCGGCATGACGGAACTGTCGACCGAGCTCAGCGGCAAGCGGCTCGAGATCCTGAAAGAGGCGGTGCCGAACCTGCGCCGCGTCGCCATGCTGTTCAATGCCACCGACCTCGGCATGACGCTGCGCTCACAGGCCGCCGCCAATGCCGCCCGCGAGCTCAATGTCGACGTCCAGACCCTCGGCGTCCGGGAGCCGAACGATTTCGACGAAGCATTCGCCGAGATGACCAAGGCGCGGCCCGACGCCATGCTGATGGTTTCCGACGCGCTCACCGTGCTCAACCGCAAGCGGATCATGAATTTCGCCGCCGCCAACCGTCTGCCCGCGATCTATGAATTCAGCGCGCTGGTGCGGGATGGCGGGTTGATGTCCTACGGGCCCAACCAAAGGGCGATCGGGGTACGCGCCGGCGATTTCGTCGCCCGCATCCTGCGCGGCGCCCGCCCCGCGGACCTGCCGCTCGAACAGCCGACGCAGTTCGAGCTGGCGATCAATCTGAAGACCGCGAAAGCGCTCGGCCTCGAGCTTTCCCCGATCCTGATCGCGCGCGCCGACGAGGTGATCGAATAGCGGCGAATCACCTCGCCCCGCTTGCGGGGAGAGGTGAGGGCGTCAGCCCGCCTTCTGCTCCGGCGCCCCCGCCGCCTTCTTCTTCTCGATCGCCCGCTTCAGTTCCAGCGCGCGCGGCGACAGCTCGGTCGCTTTCGCCTTCAGCAAGAAAGCATCGAGGCCGCCGCGGTGATCGACTGATTTGATCGCGTTGGTCGAAACGCGCAGGCGTACGTTGCGGCCGAGCGCGTCGGAGATGAACGTGACGTTGCACAGGTTCGGCAGGAACCGGCGCTTGGTCTTGATGTTGGAGTGGCTGACCTTGTGGCCCACCTGCGGGCCCTTGGCCGTCAGTTCACAGCGCCGCGACATCTTCAAAAATCCTCTGCCATCCCCGGCACTTCCGAAAAGCGCATGGCGCGCGGCCCGGGGGTTCAAAATCACGTCCATCGAAGGGAGCGGCGGACGTATAGGGGGAGAGCGTCGGGGCGTCAAGGTTTTGGGGTGTCTGACGGTGCTGAAAACGTCGGTTTTACGGGCGTTCTGCAGCCGTCAACCATCATTAAAACGGCGTATTCCCCGCCGACACCATCCTTGCGGCAGTTCCGCCCGCAGATAACGCGGATTTGCGCAACACCAATCCGTTGTTTGGCCTCTATTTTCGCCTAAATGACAGTTCACAGGCGCGACCTCAAGGACCGGCTTCCAGTGACCACGCACCGCACGATTTCGCTCTCCGCGGCCTTGGGCTTGCGGGTGTCGGCGAGCCTCTGCGTCGGTGCCTTGCTGCTGCTCGCGGGGCTACCGCCGGCTTTCGCGCAGGGCAGGCTGGACGCGCGTTATGAGGCGACGCTATCCGGCATTCCGGTCGGCACCGGCGCCTGGACCATCGATATCGCGGACGACCAGTTTTCGGCGTCAGCCTCCGGCGGCACCGCGGGCCTGCTGAAAGCGTTCGCGGCCGGCTCCGGCACCGGCGCGGCGCAGGGCCGCGTCGTCAACGGCCTGCCGGTCGCGACCAATTATTCCGCGAGCACCACGACGTCGAAGAAAACCGAAGCCATCCACATGGTGCTGTCGAACGGCAATGTCAGGGAATACGGCATCGAGCCGGCGCCGCCGGTCGATCCGGACCGGCTTCCGATCACGGAAGCGCATCGCCGCGGTGTGTTCGACCCGATGACGGGATCGATGTTGCGCGCGCCCGCCAGCGTCGATCCGCTCAGCCCCGAGGTCTGCCGCGCTGGCGCGCCGATCTTCGACGGCCGCATGCGCTACGATCTCAAGCTCGACTTCAAGCGCATGGAAATGGTGCGGGCGGAGCGGGGCTATCACGGCCCGGCGCTGGTCTGCGCGGTATATTTCTCGCCGGTCGCGGGCTACATCCCCGACCGCCCGGTGATCAAATACCTCGCCGCCCAGCGCAACATCGAGATCGCCTTTGTGCCGGTGGCGGGAACCCGCATCCTGGTGCCGTTCTGGATGAGGATCCCGACCCCGCTCGGCCCCGCCACGCTGGAGGCCACCCAGTTCATCACCCAGGCCACGCCGCCGCGGGTGGCCAAGACGCAGTGACCGAAGCAGAGTGACCTTAGGAGACCCGTCATTCCGGGATGGTGCGCAAGCACCAGACCTCAGATGCGCAATTGCGCATCGGGGGAATCTCGAGATTCCGGGTTCGATGCTGCGCATCGCCCCGGAATGACGAAAGCCGCCGAATCCTGTTGACTCTTTGTCAGTTCTGATTCGACTCGCCATGCGCAAAACGTTTAAGGAATGCAGCGCCAATCGGTCCCTTGTGGAGCCGCGCCAGACTTGATCTAGTGCCGAAACCCAAGGGCCGACGCGAGATGTTGCGGTGAACGAAGCCGGAGGGCAGGCGAGTCACCGATTCGGGCGCGATTCGTTCCGCAACCGTTCCAGAGCTTAAGCCGCGACCTCAAACGCGTCGCATTGTGAGACAAATCGGCGCTAAATGGTGCCAAACAACAAATGAGTTGAGTTTCCCCCGTCATTGCGAGAAGCGAAGCGACGAGGCAATCCATCTTCCTTCGTGGCCCAATGGATTGCTTCGCTGCGCTCGCGATGACGAAAGGCGCAGCAATAAAAGAAACACCTGCAAAATATGACTTTCTCTTCTTCGTTCGGCCAAGACCGGGCTCCCGGCTCCGGCGTCACCGCCGTGCTCGGGCCGACCAACACCGGCAAGACCCATCTCGCGATCGAGCGGATGCTGGCGCATTCCTCTGGCGTGATCGGGCTGCCGCTGCGGCTGCTGGCGCGCGAGGTCTATAACAAGATCGCCGATCGCGCCGGCGTCGATTCGGTCGCGCTGATCACCGGAGAGGAAAAAATAAAACCGCCGAGGCCGCGGTTCTGGGTCTCCACCGTCGAGGCGATGCCGCGGGATCTCGACGTATCGTTCCTCGCGGTCGATGAAATCCAGATCGCCGCCGATCTCGAACGCGGCCACGTCTTCACCGACCGCATCCTGCACCGGCGCGGCCGCGACGAGACGCTGCTGTTAGGGGCCGCCACCATGCGGCCGATCATCGAGCGGCTGCTGCCGGGTGCGTCGATCGTCACGCGGCCGCGGCTGTCGCAGCTCGAATTCGCCGGAGACCGCAAGATCACGCGGCAGCCGCGGCGCACCGCGATCGTCGCGTTTTCGGCCGACGAAGTTTACGCGATCGCGGAACTGATCCGCCGCCAGCATGGCGGCGCGGCTGTCGTGCTGGGCTCGCTGTCGCCGCGCACCCGCAACGCGCAGGTGGCGATGTTCCAGAATGGCGATGTCGATTATCTTGTTGCGACCGACGCGGTCGGCATGGGGCTCAACCTCGACGTCGATCATGTCGCCTTCGCCTCCGACCGCAAATATGACGGCTATCAGTTCCGGCGGCTCAATCCGTCCGAATTCGCGCAGATCGCCGGGCGCGCCGGGCGCGCCACGCGTGATGGGACTTTCGGCACCACCGGCCGCTGCGCGCCGTTCGAGCCGGAGCTGGTGAACGCGCTGCAGAACCACACCTTCGACAGTGTGAAGGTTTTGCAATGGCGCAATTCAAAACTGGATTTTTCCTCGCTGGGCGCGCTGCAGGTGTCGCTGGCGCTGACGCCCTCGCATGAGGCGCTGACCCGCGCCCCGATCGCCGAAGATCTGCGGGTGCTCGATCACGCCGCGCGCGACGCCGATGTGCGCGAGATGGCGCATGGCGCAGCTGCTGTGGAACGGCTGTGGGACGCCTGCCAGATTCCGGATTACCGCAAGATCGCGCCGGCCGCCCATGCCGAGCTGGTGACGACGCTGTTCGAATTTTTGATGAAGAAAGGTCGGATTCCCGACGCATGGTTTTCAGCCCAGGTGGAGCAGGCCGACCGCACAGACGGCGATATCGACACGCTGTCGGGCCGGATCGCGCAAATCCGCACCTGGACTTTTGTCGCCAACCGCCCGGACTGGCTGGCCGACCCCGAGCATTGGCAGGGAATCGCCCGAGAAGTTGAAAATAAATTGTCCGATGCGCTGCATGAACGGCTCACGGAGCGTTTCGTTGACCGCCGTACCAGTGTATTGATGCGCCGCCTGCGGGAGAACACCGTTTTGAGTACGGAAATCGGCAAGACCGGCGAAGTGACCGTGGAGGGCCATGTAATCGGCCGCCTCGACGGCTTCACCTTCGCGCCCGACGCGGCGGAAGCCGGCTCCGATGCCAAGGCGCTGCAGGCGACCGCGCAAAAGGCGCTGGCCGGCGAGATCGACGCCCGCGCCGAGAAACTTTCCGCCGCTCCCGACGATCAGTTCGTGCTGACCTCCGACGGCACCATCCGCTGGACCGGCGATGCGGTGGCAAAACTGGTATCCGCCGACGACGCGCTGCATCCGCGATTGCGCATCATTTCCGACGAGCGCCTGAGCGGCGCGCCGCGCGAGTCAGTGCAAGCGCGGCTCGAACTGTGGCTGAAGACGCACATCGAAAAGCTGCTGGGGCCGCTGTTCGAGCTTGCCAAGGCCGAGGACGTCACGGGGATTGCGCGCGGCATCGCTTTTCAATTGATCGAGGCACTCGGAGTGCTGGAGCGTTCGAAGATCGCGGCCGAGATGAAGGATCTCGATCAGCCGTCGCGGGCGTCGTTGCGCAAATACGGCGTGCGCTTCGGGGCCTATCACATCTACATGCCGGCGCTCTTGAAGCCGGCGGCGCGCGCGCTGGCCTCGCTGTTGTGGGCCGAGAGGCAGGACAACGTCGATCTCGCGGCGCTGTCGGGGGCGCAGCATCTGGCGGGATCAGGCCGCACCTCGTTCCCGGTCGACAAGCAGCTTCCCCGCGATGCCTATCGCGTGCTGGGCTACCGGCAGTGCGGCGAGCGCGCGGTGCGGGTCGATATTCTGGAGCGGCTCGCCGATCTGATCCGTCCGGCGCTGTCCTGGCGCGAAACTTCGCCCGGCGAAAAGCCGGCCGGCGCCTTCGATGGCCGCGGTTTTGTGGTGACGCAGGCGATGACGTCGCTGACCGGTTCGGCCGGCGAGGATTTCGCCTCGATCCTGCGCGCGCTCGGCTATCGCATGGAGCGCCGCCCGCCGCTGCCGCCGAAACCCGTGCCGGTGGTGGTTGCAACGACTGCGGAGGCGACAGTGCCGGAAGCCGCCTCGGAAACGCTGTCGGAGGTGGCAGCGATCGAGGCCGCGGCAGCAACCGCGAATATGGCTGCCGAGGAAGCGCCGGTTGCGGCCGACGAGGTCAACGCCGCCGACGCTACCAGCGATGCTCCTCCGATTTCAGAAGACGCGGCGCGTGCGCCATCGGCTACGTTGCTGCCGGATGTGGCATTTTCCTCCGCGACCGCTGTGGACGAACCGGCTGCGGTCGAAGCCAATCCTGCCGAAGGCGAGTCGAGTGAAGTCTTGCCGGAGCCTGTGGCTTCGATCGAGGCTGCGCCGGTTGAGGCGCCTCCAGTAGAAGCGACGCCGGTAGAACCTGCGCCAATGGAAGCGACGCAGTATCAGGCTGCTGCTAAAGCAACCACCGAGACCGCTGCGGGGGGCGATAACGCATCGGCGGATGCTGCCACCGCCCCGGCCGCGCCCGATGCGGTTGCCATTCCCGAACTAATAGAGGTCTGGCGGCCCGGCGGCCGGTCGGACGAGCGCCGGCCGCGTCATGATCGCAGCCGTCATCGTCATCAGGATCGCCCCAAAGAAGGTGCCGCGCCTGCCACCGCTGCCGCGGGCGAGGGCGGCGAGGCCCTGAAACACGAGCGGCACCGGCGCGGCCGGCGCGACCGCGGCCGTGAATTCCCCAAACTCAGCACCGATGCGCCGCTCGAAGCCGCCGCGCCTGCGGCCGACGGCGCGGCGGTTCACGCACCGCGCGAGGACAAGGGTCGCCCCTCCCGCGAGCGGTTTCGGGGCAGGGACAAGGACAAGGGCCGGGATGCGGATCAGCAAAGGGGCAAATCTGCGGGCGGGCGCGACAATGGCGGCCGCGACAAAGGCGGCCGCGACAAAGGCGGACCTGACAAAGCTGGACGCGACAAGGGCGGACGTGACAGCGGGCCCTCGCACCGGCAGTATGCCACCAGCGCCTCCCCGCGCGAACGCGATCGCCCCATCGATCCCAATTCGCCCTTTGCTAAACTGGCGGCGCTGAAAGATCAGCTCACCGCCAACCGCAAGGATCGCTAGGCCAACAAAACTTTTCGTCGTCCCGGCCTTGAGCCGGGACCACACCACTGATGCCAAGATTATAAAAGGCTGGGGCCCCTATCCCTCTTGCGACCAACATCGGTGATTATGGGTCCCGGCGTTCGCCGGGACGACGTCCACTAATTGGGATGACGCATTCCTTGGAGCGCCAGCGTCTCGATAAATGGCTGTGGCACGCGCGGGTGGTGAAGGCCCGCACCAGCGCCGCGGCGCTGGTCGAGGCCGGCCATGTCCGCATCAATGGCGTGCGCGAGATGGCGCCGGGACATGGCGTGAAGGTTGGCGACGTGCTGACGATCGGGCTCGATCGCAGCGTGCGCATCCTCAAGGTAGTCGGATTTTCCGAGCGGCGCGGCGATGCGGCGGCGGCGCGCGTGCTCTACGACGATTTGCAGGATCGGCAAGAATAACTATCTATATCGCGACCGATTCAGCCTGGTTCAGAACCGCTCGAAAACGCATCCTGGAAGTGCCGTCTTTCCTTGCGGCTGCGGAGTTCCTGGGCTACGCAACCCACGTAAAATTCGTCCGTTTCGGAGTTTTGGATGACTTACGTCGTCACTGAAGCCTGCATCAAATGCAAATATACCGATTGCGTTGAAGTCTGCCCCGTGGACTGCTTCTACGAGGGTGAAAACATGCTGGTCATCCATCCGGACGAATGCATCGATTGCGGCGTGTGCGAACCTGAATGTCCCGCCGACGCCATCAAGCCCGACACCGAGCCCGGCCTGGAGAAATGGCTGGAGGTGAATACCGAATACGCCAAGAGCTGGCCGAACATCACCCAGAAAAAGGAATCGCCGCCCGACGCGAAAGATTTTGAGGGGATGGAAGGCAAATTTGAGAAATATTTTTCTCCAGCGCCGGGGACCGGCGACTAACGGAATACTGGGTTCTACTTAACCCTGATCGCGGGGATGTGGCTGGAATGCCCCGCAAAGCGTCCGAATCGGGGCGTAAATCATTGATTTTTGCGGAAAATGTGCTATATTGGGCACATTACAAGCCGAACCCGTCAGCCGCGTGTATGGCCCCTATGGGTTCCCGTGTAACCATCGAACAGGGGCGTGGCAGTTCCGCGCGCAGGCTGTGTCACAGAAAACGCGTAAAACGAGTGCTTCAAGAACAACCTCCAAAAAAGCCGCCGCGGCTAGCCGCGGTGCAACCAAAAGCCGTGCCCGGGCTTCTCTCAGGTCTGCCCGGGTAGCCAGCAAGGCTTCGGCTGCGAAATCCTCAAAAAACAAAAGAAGCATAATGCCAAACAAGACTGCAAAAACTGCCGCGAAAGCGAGGGGTTCGAAGGCCACTGCTTCGAAGGTCGCCGCCTCCAGGACTGCTCCGAAAACCGTTGCCAAAACTGCCGCCAAGGCTGCGGTCAAGCCGGTTGCGCACAAGCCCGCCGCAAAGCCTGCGGCCGTGGCGCCGCGCGTCGAGGAGCCGAAAAAGGTTTTGACCCAGCGTCAGGGCTTCAAGACCAACGAATTCGTGGTTTATCCCGCCCACGGAGTTGGCCAGATCCTGGCCATCGAGGACCAGGAGATTGCCGGCGCCAAGCTTGAACTGTTCGTGATCAACTTCATGAAGGACAAGATGACGCTGCGGGTGCCGACCGCCAAGGTCGCCAATGTCGGCATGCGCAAGCTGTCGGAGCCGGCTCTGGTCAAGCGCGCGCTGGAAACCCTCAAAGGCCGCGCCCGCGTCAAGCGCACGATGTGGTCGCGCCGAGCCCAGGAATACGAAGCCAAGATCAACTCGGGAGACATCGTCGCCATCGCCGAAGTGGTGCGCGATCTCTACCGCTCCGAATCGCAGCCCGAACAGTCCTACAGCGAACGCCAGCTCTATGAGGCGGCGCTCGATCGGCTGTCGCGGGAAATCGCCGTCGTGCAGCACGTGACCGAAACCGAGGCGGTCAAGGAAGTCGAAAGCCAGCTCGCCAAAAGCCCGCGCCGCGGCGCCAAGACCGAGACCGAAGCCGAGGCGGACGCTGATGCCGAGGGCGACGTCGATCCTGATGCCGATGGCGACGATGCCACGGTAGCGGATGAAGCCGCCTAAGCAATTTCGCCGATCGAACCAACAAAGAGCCCGGTCGAAAGACCGGGCTTTTTTGTTTGATTGTCATTCGGCGAATTTTGTCAACGAGGTCGTCCCCGCGAAAGCGGGGACCCATAACCACGAATGCGTGTTGTTGAATCCGTAGGCGGCCCCAGCCTTGTGCAAACACTGGCATCAGTGGTTATGGGTCCCGGCGCGCGCTTCGCTTGGCCGGGACGACGATGGTGGGATCAATCCACCACGATCTTGACGAGGTCGCGCACTTTCACCTGAGCGTGGGTATCGAGCCCGTTCAGGATACGGAAGCGATCGGCCGGGCGGTCGACGCCGGCCATGCGGTGCGACAGCGATTCCACGGTATCGCCGGGTTGCACGGTAATGACTTTTATCCGCAGCGGCCGCGCCGCCTGAATTTCCTCGAGCGTCAGGCGGCGGAACGAATTCACGGTTTCGCGCGCGTTGCGGTCGCTCTCGATGCTCTTCTGCTTGGCGGCGAAAATGAAGCGGTAGACGTCGCTGCCGAAACGCAGCGCATACACCTTGAAGTGCCACTGATCGCCGTGCGCCGTCGCAGATGCCGCAGGAAAGCCGTTGATGGTCAGATCCTCGGTCGAGGCCTTGTCGACGCCTTCCATCCAGCCCGAACTGAGATATTCGCCAAGCGTTTGTTCCGCCGGCACCCGCACCACATCGAAGCGCATCGCCTGCGTGCCGCCCTCGCGCACGCCGATCACCGCCTGGGCGGTGTTGTCCAGCGTGAAGGTTTCGGGGGCTGCGAAGGTGAAGCCGAGCTTGGGATGCAGGAAGCGCCGGCCGCGCACGAATCCCTCGCTGGGGTCCTCGCCATAGACGATGTTGTCGATGGCGCCGAGATAGGTTTCGCGATCGCGTTCGCCGCCCTCCGGCGCCCGGTACTGCCTTGCGGAGTTCTGCGCATTCTGCACGCGCTCCGGCGTTGCCGGGTGGGAGGACAGAAAGTCCTGCGCGCGCGGGTCGAGCGAGGCGGTCTTTCCCGCCTTCAGTGCGGCATTGCGCTCCATCGCCGCCAGGAAACGCGCCGCGCCGTAGGGATCGAAATGGGCCCGCGCCGAAATGCCGACACCGATGCCATCGGCCTCGAACTCCTGGGCGCGGGAAAAGCTTGCCATCGTCAGCTTGGTTTTCGCCAGCGCCAGCGCGGTCAAATCCGGATCGTTGCTCATGTCGGTCACGACGCGGGTAACGATCGCGGCCTGGCGCGCCTGGTCCTCGCGGATCGATGCGTGCTTTGCCAGCACATGCGCCATCTCGTGGCTCAGCACCGATGACAATTCCGAAGTGTCGCTCGCGAGCGCGATCAGCCCGCGCGTCACGTAAAGCTGGCCGGTCGGAAGCGCGAACGCATTGACCGCACCCGAATTGAGGATCGTCACCTTGTAGGCCTGATCCGGACGATCCGACGCCGCCACCAGGCGGTCGACCGTTTTAGTGATCAGCGCTTCGAGCTTCGGATCGTCATAGCCGCCGCCATAGGAGGACAGAATTCGCTCATGCTCGCGCTCGGCGGCCGGCGTCTGCGCGACCGTGCGGTTGGGCTTGATCGGACTTGCCGCCGGGGAGGCGGTCTGGAACCGGTTGATATCGCCGCAGGCGGCCAGCGCAAAAGCCGCGCACAGCAGGGCGGACGCAGCCCAAAGGCGGCGGCTCGTGCCTTTCTCGCGCCGTCCCGCAAACCCTGCCACAGCGGCTACTCTTTGTTTGTCCAGGGAACTAATTCCCACCCAGCAACTCAACTTGCCCCACCCGCAACAACTCGATTCGCGGCCCGGTCCGCGCCTCGACGAAGCCGCGGACGCGAATCCGTCGATTTTCGAAAGACTTAACACTGGTCCCGGCAGCCTCGAAGGCCGGCACCACGCGCCTCGAAATAGTCGCAGCAAAGCCCCGTGTCCAGTTCCGCCCGAAATTCAGGTAAGTCGTTGCCCCCGCCTGCCGGACGGACAACACCCTGCCTTCGACCACCATAAAGCGCCCGATCCCGGCCAAAATATCGCCCGGACTTTCCGCGTTTTTTATGGCCGTGGGATCGGCCCAGGTTCCACGCTTGGCCTGGCGCGCGTCGGCCTCCGCGGCCGTCAGGACCGAGGCGCAGTCCTTGTTGGTCACGGCGCCGGAGAACAGCGCCTCGCCCTGCGCCAAAAGCAGGCCCTGCACAGAGGTCTCGGAGGAGGAGAGAAACACGAAGGCGGGTTGGCGGCCGTAACGGTCGGGGGTGTCGTCCTCGCCGCGCAACGTCACGTCGCGTCCGGCCAGGATCGCCGACAGCGCCGATGCGCGCCTGGCTTTTTCTGTCACGGCCGGCTCGATGCCGGCAAGAAGGACCTCGCGGCCGTCGGCCAGACGAAAGGTGCGCGCATCGATGATCTCGACGACGCGGCCTTCGCCTTGCGGTTCGAATGCGCATCCCGCGGCGGAGGCCGGACCAGTGGCGGCGGCAACAAGGATGAGACTGCACGTCGACAGCGCTGCGGCCCATCCGCCGCAACGCCTTGCTCCTGCGGTCACGCCTTTCATCACGCTGCTCTCTGTCCGGATCAATTGCGCTATGCTGGCGATCCGCAAGGGCTGTTTATCCGAGATCGTCGTGGTGACGAAGGGGGCCAGATGGAAGTCAACGGCATCGCGCATATTTTTCTGACCGCGTCCAATTTCAAGCGCTCGCGCGAATTCTACCGCAAGCTGCTGCCGTTTCTTGGGCTGAAGCCGGTGATCGACAGCGACACCAGCTTTTACTGCGTCGGCGGTCGCACCGCGGTCGGGATCAACGCGCCGGCCTCCGAGCATGCAGGAGCCGTGTTCGAGCAAAATCGCGTCGGCCTGCACCATCTCTGCTTTCGCGCCCGCGAGCGCGCCGACGTTGATGAACTGCACGGCTTCTTGTGTTCGCTCGGCGCAACCGTCATTCGCGCGCCGCGCGAGGATCAATGGGCGCCGGGATATTATTCGCTGCTGTTCGAGGATCCCGACGGAATAAGGCTGGAGCTCAACCATGTTCCGGGAAAGGGGCTATTAGCGTGAGCGCCCGTTTTTGTTCGATGTTCTGCGACGTGGATTGTTGAACGGTCTGAAAATCCTCGTGGCCGAGATCGAATTGGCCTTCGGGTGTACGGGTCGTCAATCGCATCGTACATGCAGCTCGCTTAGCCCTTGCGATGGCTGCGCACGATCGTGCGGCGACATTCCTCAGCCGTCTGGCCTTTCCGGCTAGCTTCCGAGGCCCGCTTTTCCATGGTCTGGGTCAGATGAATCCCCTCGACCGCGCTGATCTTGGTAAAACGCGCGCGGCCGACCACGAAGCCGCTCACCTTGGTACCCTTCGCGGGCGGGTCTTTCTGCTTTGCCATGACAATATTATAGCATATTCGGGCGCGGCTGGGCAGGCCTTCCGGGGATCGGGATTTACGATCGACATAATCAACGACTTTTGGCTGTGCGGATCAGGAGTCAGGCATGACTCCGAGCCGGGCTGCTCCTTGCCGCTGCGCGGGCGTTGCGGCATGATCGAGGCAACGGAATAAGGGCTGCGAAAGCAATCGCGGCAGCGATTGGGAGGTTTTGATGAAACGAGTTCTTTCCGGGGTTTTCGCCTCGGTGCTGGCCGTTGCCGCGACCGCAGCGTTCGCGCAAAGCAAACCTCCGCTCAAACTCGGCGGCATCCTCGACATGTCCGGCCTTTATGCCGACATCACCGGGCCCGGCAGCGAGATGGCTGCGAAGATGGCGGCGGAAGATTTCGGCGGGGAAGTGCTGGGACGCAAGATCGAGATCATAGCGGCCGATCATCTCAACAAGGCCGATCTTGCCGCAAACATCGCCCGCGACATGCTGGACAATCAGGGCGTTGAAATGATCTTTGACGTGGCGGCGTCCGCCACCGCGTTGGCGGCCGGCGAGATCGCCAAGGCGCGCAACAAGATCGTGATGTTCAACGGTCCCGCCTCGATCCGCCTCAGCAACGAGGCCTGCGGTCCCTACACCGTGCATTACGCCTACGATACCTTCGCGCAGGCCAACGTCACCGGGCTCGCCACCGTCAAGGCGGGCTTCGACACCTGGTTCTTCCTGACCGCCGACTACGCCTTCGGACAGGACCTCGAAAAGGACACCACCAACGTCGTTTTGAAGAACGGCGGAAAAGTGCTGGGCAGCGTCAGGCACCCGCTCAACACCTCGGATTTTTCGTCATTCCTTCTGCAGGCGCAAAGCTCGAAAGCCAAGGTGGTCGGGCTCGCCAATGCCGGCGGCGACACCATCAATGCGATCAAGCAGGCGGCCGAATTCGGATTGACCAAAGGCGGCGGCCAGAAGCTCTCCCCGCTCCTGGTATTCATATCCGATATCGACAGCGTCGGTCTTGAAACCGCGCAAGGAATGCTGCTCGCCGAAGCGTTCTATTGGGACCTCAACGACGACACCCGCGCTTTCTCCAAGCGCTTCATGGAGCGCGTCAAGCGGATGCCGACCGCGGCGCAGGCCGGCGTCTATTCGTCGGTGATGCATTATCTGAAAGCCGTGAAGGCCGCCGGCACCACCGACTCGGCGGCCGTCATCAAGGTCATGAAGGACACCCCGATCAACGACATGTTCGCCAAGAACGGCAAAATCCGCGAGGACGGCCGCATGGTGCACGAGATGTATCTGTTCGAGGTCAAGAAGCCGTCGGAATCCAAGGGACGCTGGGACGACTACAGACTGCTCGGGACCGTCCCCGGCAACGAGGCGTTCCAGTCGCTCGAATTGTCACGCTGCCCGCTGGTTAAGAAATGACGAAGTCATTCCGGGATGGTGCGTAAGCACCAGACCCGGAATCTCGAGATTCCGGGTTCGATGCTTCGCATCGCCCCGGAATGACGGAGACGGGATTGCTTCGCGGAGCCTGTCATCAGGCGCGCGTTGCTGCGACCCGGCGGCTCGCAATGACGGACAACGACAACAACAAGCAACAAAGGCAAACACCTCATGAGCAATGAAATGGTCCTGCAAAAGCTCGATGCCGGGCTGCTTACCATCACCATGAACCGTCCCGATCGGCGCAATGCGCTCAATCCGGACATGACGCGCGGTCTGGTCGAGGCGGCGCGGCGCGCGGCGGAGGACCACGAGGTCCGCGCGGTTCTGCTGAAAGGCGCCGGCGGCACGTTCTGCGTCGGCGGCGATGTGAAGTCGATGGCGGAAGGACGCGCGCCATTGGCGTTCGAAGCCAAGATGGCAAACCTTCGCCGCGGCATGGAAGTCTCGCGCATTTTGCACGAGATGCCAAAACCGGTGGTGGCGCAGGTCGACGGCGCGGCCGCCGGCGCCGGGCTTTCGATCGCGCTGGCCTGCGATCTCCGCATCGCCTCTGCCTCGGCCAAGATCACCACCGCCTTCGCCAAGGTCGGGTTATCGGGCGATTACGGCGGCACGTATTTTCTCACCCATCTGCTCGGCAGCGCCAAGGCGCGCGAGCTCTATCTGATGTCGCCGGTGCTGACAGCGAAGGAAGCCTTCGACCTTGGCATCGTGACGCGCGTGGTTCCGGACGCCGAGGTTGAATCGGCGGCGCAGGAGATTGCGATGTCGCTGGCGCAGGGGCCGTCGGTGACGCTGGGCTACATCAAGCGCAACATCAACAACGCCGAACACCTGTCGCTGGAGGCCTGCTTCGACGCCGAGGCGATCCATCATTCGCGCTCCGGCGAGACCGCCGATCACAAGGAAGCCGCGAAAGCCTTCGTCGAGAAGCGCAAACCCGTGTTCCAGGGCCATTGAAATGGCCGGGGCCACTGAAACGGCCGGCTATATCCGGCTGCGGCAAATCTGTCTGGTGGCGCCGCATCTCGAACCTGTCGTCGGCGACATCGCCGCCATCATGGGACTGAATGTCTGCCATCGCGATAGCAACGTCGCCAAATACGGACTGGAGAACGCGTTGCTGCCGGTCGATACCATCCTTCTGGAGGTGGTGGCGCCGACCCAACCTGGCACCGCGGCGGGGCGCTTTCTCGACAAGACCGGGGGCCGCGGCGGCTATATGGCGATCTTCTGCTGCGACGATCCCGACCGGCGCGGCCGGCATGCCAGGGAGATCGGCGTGCGCGTCGCCAACGTCATCGATCACGCGCCCTATCACGGCGTACAATTGCATCCACGCGATTGCCGCGTGGCGTTCATCGAATTCAATCACACCGAGGGCAGCGACGATGTTTTGGGTCCCTATCCGCCGGCCGGACCGGACTGGCAGAAATCGATCCGCAAGGACTTCACGCAGGCCTTGATCGGCGTCGAGATGCAAAGCCCGGAGCCGGCAGGGCTGGCCGAGCATTGGGGGCGGATCATCGAGATACCTGCTAGCAAGAGCAAGACCGGCGAGCCTGAGCTCAAGCTGCCTGATGGCTGCTTCCGCTTCGTCAAGGGCGAAAGCGAGATCATGAGCGGCCTGACGTTCCAGGTCGTCGATATCGCCAAGGTGCGCAATGCGGCCAAGGCGAGGGGCTGCGCGGTGTCGGGCGATGGGTTCAACCTGTGTGGCGTCACTTTCCGTTTGGTGGCGTGAGGCCTTCCGTCATCACCGTCATCCCTGTCGTCATTGCGAGCGCAGCGAAGCAATCCATCTTGCCGCAAAAAGAAAGAATGGATTGCTTCGTCGCTTCGCTCCTCGCAATGACGGCAGGATGACGGGGGTATACCGAGCGCGGGGCCTCAATCCAATGCCATTGTGCGCTAAGCTAGAATAAGGATCCGGAATGCCGCACCCGCTCGACAGCTTCTTCTCCCCCGGCAGCGTCGCGCTGATCGGCGCATCGCGTGATCGGGAGAAAATCCCGGGCCGGCTCTTGTCGATGCTGCGCAAGAACGAATTTCCGGGAAAGATCTATCCGGTCAATCCTAATTACGGCGATATCGATGGTTTGAAATGTTTTTCCTCGATCGACGATGTCGGGCAGCCGATCGACCTCGCCATCGTCATCATTCCGGCCAAGGCCGTTCTCGGCGCGCTAAAACAATGCGCTGCCGCCGGTGTCAGGAACGCGGTGATCATCTCCTCGGGATTTGCGGAAGAAGGCGGCGACAGCGCCGCGATGCAGGATGCCATCGCGGCGCTTGCGAAAAAGACCGGGATGCGGATTTCCGGCCCCAATGCGGAAGGGTTTTACAGCGAAGTCCAGCGCGTCGCGGCCACGTTCAGTCCGACCGTCGATGTCAAAGCCAATGAGCCGCGGCTGATCGCAACCAGCCGGCGGATCGGCATTGTGGCGCAGAGCGGCGGCATCGGCTTTGCGATCTATCACCGTGCCCGCGCGCTCGGCATCGCGCTCAGTTACGTCATCAGCGCCGGCAACGAATCCGACCTCGGCGCCGGCGAGTTTTTCGAATACATGGTGCAGGATGCTTCCACCGACGTGATCCTGTTATTCATCGAGGGCATTCGCGACGTCGAGAAATTTCTCGCCGCCGCCCGCCGCGCCGCGGAAGTCGGCAAGCCCGTGATCGTGACCAAGGTCGGCCGCTCCGGCGCCGGCGAGCGCGCCGCCGCCTCGCATACCGCCAGCATGGCCGGCTGGTCGGCGGCCTATGACGCGGTATTCGCAAAGTACGGTTTTGTCGTCTCCAACGATCTCGATGAAGCCGTCACCATCGCCGCCGTGCTCACGACTAATCCGATGCCCAAAGGGGACCGCGTCGCCGTGCTCACGGTGTCGGGCGGCGCCGGCATCTGGGGCGCGGACACGGTTGCGTTGCAGGGCCTGCAGGTGCCGGAATTGTCTCACGAGATCCAGGCGGAGATCGGCAAGCTGCTGCCGTCCTATGGCGCGACGCGCAACCCGATCGACGTCACCGCGCAAGGCGTGCACAGCGGCGGCCTGCAGAAGGGCATCGATCTGCTCGACGTATCGGACGAAGTCGACGCCATGCTGGTGGTGCTGTCGCTCTCAAGCGACACAAGGATGCCGTTCAAGCAGGCCGAACTGAAGCCGGTGCTCGATGCGCAGAACAAGCCGGTCGTGTTCTACTCCTATACGCTGCCGTCCGACTTCGCGCGCAAGGAACTCGCGGCCTCCGGCGCGATCGTGTTGTCCGGGCTGACGCATGTCGGCGTCGCGATGCGGCGGATGGTCGAGCGCGCCAAATTCAAACTGGCGCCGCCTGCCGATGCCGCGGCCTTGCCAACGCGCGATATCTCCGCGCATCTCGCATCTGCAACGCTTTCGGAGTCCGACAGCAAGGCGCTGCTGCGCGAGGCCGGCATCGCGCTGCCGCACGAGATACTGGTGACGGAGAAAAGCACGCTCGACGATGCGATGGCACGCGTCGGCTTTCCCATGGTGATGAAGATCCAGTCGCGCGATATCCCGCACAAGAGCGAAGTCGGCGGCGTGCGCGTCAATATCAAAACCAAGGGCGAGGTATTCCTGGCCTACGAGGCGTTGCTCGAAAGCGCGCGCCGGCATCGCCCCGACGCGGCGATCCAGGGCGTGCTGGTCGGGCCGATGGCAAAAAAGGGCGTCGAGATCATCATCGGCACCATGCAGGACGCAACCTTCGGCCCAATGATCATGGCCGGTTTTGGCGGTATCACCACGGAATTGTTCCGGGACGTGATCTACCGGCCCGCGCCGGTGAGTGCGACGGAAGCTGCAACCATGCTATCCCAGCTCAAGGCCGCGCCGCTGCTCAATGGATTTCGCGGGGCCGCGCAGGCCGATATTCCGGCGCTGTCGCAGCTGATCTCGCAAGTCTCAATGCTGGCTGCGCGACATAGCCGCGAGATTTCCGAGATCGAGATCAATCCGGTGCTGGTGCACGCCGAGAGTCAGGGCGTAACGATCGTGGACGCACTGGTGGTGAGGAAGTCCGCCTCGTAGCCCGGATGGAGCGAAGCGCAATCCGGGACCGGCCGATCCATTTGCGGCATTGCCCCGGATTTCGCTGGCGCTTCATCCGGGCTACGCGTCATTGCGGGCGCGCGAAGCGCGAGCCCGGAATCTCGCGCAAATAACTTCTGGATTCCGGGTCTGCGCGCGGCGCGCGCATCGCGGAATGACGATGGGAGATCGGCGTCGACGACGCCCTTTGAACCTCACCGCCCCCTGAAATTGGCGACGCGGCGTTCGGCGGTGGCTTTGACGCCTTCCTGGAAATCTTCGGTGGCGCGCAGTTTGGTTTGCTCAACCAGCTCGTGATTGGTGGCGGCGAGCACGCGGTCGGCAAGGCCAGCCCGCATGGTGGCGCGGGTCGAGACCAGGCCGAGCGGCGAACACTCGGCAATTTCCTGCGCAAGCTTGATGGCCTCGGCGCGCACCTGATCCTGCGGCACGCACACATTCGCAAGACCCATTCGGGTGGCTTCCTCGCCGGTGACCCGGCGGCTGGTGTAGAAAATCAGCTCGGCGTTATTTCTCCCCACCAGCTCGGGCAGCGTCGCGGTCAGCCCAAAACCCGGATGGAAGCCGAGTTTTGTGAAATTGGCGGAGAACCGCGCTTCGGGGCAGGTGACGCGAAAATCCGCGGCAACCGCAAGTCCCAGCCCGCCGCCGATCGCCGCGCCGTGCACGGCGGCGACGATCGGCTTCTTGTTGCGGAAGATGCGCACTGCCTGAACGTAAAGGTGGTTGATCGGCAGGTTGGATGCGGGATCGGACTTGGCACGCTCTTCCTGTTCCTGGCGCGCCGGGTCGTTGAAATTGGCACCGGCGCAGAACGCCTTACCTTGTGCGGCAAGAACGGAAGCCCGGATTTCGATATCCCTGTCGAATTCCTCCAGCGCGTCGGCAATCTGGTTGATCAGGGAGACATCGAAGAAATTCAGCGGCGGCTTGCGGATTTCGATCAGGCCGACATGTCCGTGCTTCTCGACACCGATATCCGTATATTTGCTCATGGGTAGTCCTCGATTGATATGAGTGAGCGCAAGCCAGGCCGCGCGCCTAGCGCAATCCAAGTCCACGCGCGATGATACCGCGCAGCACCTCGGTGGTGCCGCCCTGGATGGTCAGCTTGGGCGCGGTCTTGATCGCGAACGACAGCTGATTTTCCAGGGTTTCGTGATTTGACGCATCGGGATCGACGAACGCCGCCAGATCGCGCACCCGGTGCGGCAGTTGCTGCTCCCAGACCGTGCCGATGTCCTTGACGATCGAGGCTTCGACCACCGGCTCCTTTCCGGCCTGCAGCATGCCCGCGACCGAAACCGACATCCGCCGCATGGTGTGAAGCTGCGCCACCAGCCGGCCGATGCCTTCGGCGCTGCGGGTGTCCGGCTTCGATCCGACCGCGCGGACCAGTTCGGTCAGCACATAATAGGTTTCCAAAAAGCGCTCCGGCCCCGAGCGCTCATAGGCGAGTTCGCTGGTCGCCTGCTTCCATGCGCCATCGATTTCACCCAGCACATGGTCGTCGGGCATGAAGGCGTCGGTGAACACCACCTCGTTGAATTCGAATTGGCCGGTGATCTGGCCGATCGGATTGACCTTGATGCCCGGCGTCTTCATGTCGACCAGAAACTGCGTCAGGCCGTGGCGGCGGTTTTCTTTTGTCGGCGGCGAAGTGCGGAAGATCGCGATCATGTAATCGGCGATATGCGCCGACGAGGTCCAGATCTTGGTGCCGTTGATGAGCCAGCCGCCGTCGGTCTTGGTCGCCTTGGTCTTGGCCGCGAACAGGTCGGAGCCGGAATTCGGCTCGCTCATGCCGATCGAGAAGCACACTTCGCCGCGGCAGATGCGCGGCAGGATGTCCATCTTGATATGCTCGGGGGCGTATTTCAAAAGCACCGGGCCGCTCTGCCGGTCGGCCACGAAGAAGCGCCGCGTCGGCGCGTTGGCAACGCGCATTTCTTCGGTCACGACATAGCGCTCGAGAAAGCTGCGCTCATGGCCACCATATTTCTTGGGCCAGGTCATGCCGAGCCAGCCGCGGGCGCCGACCCGGCGGGAAAATTCAGGCGCATCGGTGTCTTCGCGATTGGGCTTGTGCGGATCGAAGGTGCCGGCGGCGATTTCCTCGGCGAGAAATGCGCGCACTTCCTTGCGCAGCTTCTCGCATTCGGGCGGCAGGCGGATCGGATCGAAACGGAGGGCTGCGGTCATTTTTCAGGTCTCGACTTTCGTACGGACGAAGCTATTCCTCAGCGTGACGCCACCAGCGGCCACAATTCATCGGCGCCGCGCGCGGCGACCATTTTGCCGAGCTCGACCGCCCAGTAGCTCTCGGAACCGAAATCGTCGCGCCAGGCCAGCGCGCGCAAGGTGTAGCGATGCAGGATGTGCTCGATCGTAAAGCCGATCGCGCCGTGGACCTGATGGGCGATCGCGGCACCTTTTTCGGCGGCTTCCGAGCAGCGGACTTTTGCAGAGACCGCTTCGAGAAAAACCTCTTCGTCGAATGTTTTGCTGCTGGCGATGGCGTCCGCAGCCGAGGTTGCCGCCGCCAGCGCCGCCGCCGACTCGCCGGCGAGTTTTGCAAGATTGTGCTGCACCGCCTGGAATTTCGAGATCTTCTTCTCGAACGCGACGCGCTCGTTGGAGTAACGCACGCTGATATCGAGCATCGCTTCCAGGCTGCCTGCGATCTGCAGGCTTCGCGCCACTCCGCCCATCAGCATCAGCGAGGTCTGATCAAAGCCTGTTGGCGCCGGCTTGACCGCTGTGGGTGCAGCGTTGTTGAACGTCACGGTATCGCTGTCGTCGCCGGCGAGATTGTGGCCGGCCTCGATCCGGCAACCGGCAGCATCGACCAGTGCGACCGAGAAACCGCCGGCGCCGCTCGCGAGCACGGCGATATGTCTGGCTTGCCTGGCAAAGGGAACGCCGCGCGCGCGTCCTGACAGGGTGCCGTCCGCGTTCAGCGCGATGCGGTCTTTCGGACTTGCTGGCGCAACCGTCATCGCGCCATCGGGCGAGGGAATTTTCGCCTGCGAGAGTAGCCATCCCGCCAGCATGGTCTCGGCGAGCGGCACGGCGATGGCAAAACGCCCGGCCGCGCTCAATACGCTAAAACCTTCGGCCAGGCTGGCGCCGGAGCCGCCGCAATCTTCCGCGACCCATGACAGCGGCAGGCCGGCCTCGGTCAGCGCCTGCCACAGCGGCGCTTTCCAGGAACCTTTCTTGTCGTGGTTGATGGTTTGCGCGTCGGCGAGATCCGAAAATATCTTTTCCGCGGTCTCGGCGACAATGTTCTCACTCTCCGCCACAACGTTCCCCGTTCTTTCGATCGCGCAAATCCGCTTGGCAACTCATCCAAACGTCGGCTGCGTCTTTTCTTGCACCGCATGATGGGGAAAAGCCATTGCCATGACAAGCGCCGATGTCCGCAAATGCCCCTGCAACGGCGGCATGAAGGGAACGGCCGCCGCCAGCATTAATTCCGCGCAACGGAGTTTTGGCGATTTGCAGGCATTTTGGGGCACGATATGCTGCGTCTCAACGGCCGGCTCCAGATCACATGAGGAAATGCGGATGTCGAAGGATGGCTTGTGCGCGATTGTTACCGGCTCTGCGTCCGGCCTGGGGGCGGCGACCGCGGCCATGCTGGCCAAAGGCGGCGCGCGCATCGTGATCAACTATTCCTCCAGCCAGAGGGAAGCCGAACAGACCGCCGATGTTTGCCGCGCGGCGGGTGGCGAAGCGGTCGTGGTCCAGGGCGATGTATCGCGCGATGAGGATTGCAGGGAGATCGTCGCGGCAGCAGCCCCCTGGGGGCGACTCGATGCGCTGATCAACAATGCCGGCACCACCAAGCACATGGCGCACGAGAATCTGGACGGATTGTCGGCGGAGGATTTTCAGCGGCTGTTTGGCGTCAACACCATCGGCCCGTTCCAGATGGTGCGGGCGGCGAGAAGCTTGC
>WNFT01000222.1_pt1 | contig 52929 bp, 55 predicted proteins | sample 5400191 | NCBI WGS metagenome assembly WNFT01 (sample SAMN13153359, study PRJNA577476) | soil metagenome | isolation source: 80 cm saprolite under Madrone tree | place: USA:California | collected 2016-06-14 | reverse complement strand
GAGCTCCTTCCGGTCGACCGTCACGATAGGGGACTGGCACTGCGAACGACCGGGGTGCCGGAGATCGCCCGGCCGCGCGGGCCGGGCCAAGGCTCGGCCGGGACGCGAACCTACCCCGAAGCGCGGTCAGCGGAGCGAGGCGACGGTCCGCCACGCGTTTGCGGTCAGGAGCAGGCCGACCAGGACGATCAGCAGCGCCGCGCCCACCTGGAGCCACCCGACCCAGCGGCTGCTCAACCAGGCGAGCACGACCTGCCCGACGCGCGCGGCGATGACGCCGACGAGGACCAGCACCGACGCGAAGCCGACGCTGAAGACAACCACCGTGGAGAGCCCGAGGATCAACCGCCCGCTCGCGACTGAGGCCAGGAGGATGGCGAGGGCCCCCGGGTCGGGCAGGAGCCCTCCGGCCACACCCAGCCCGAGCAGCACGCCGAGACTCGGGCGGGCCAGGGCCAGCGCCTCGACGTTGTGCGTGTGGACCGGTCCCCAGCCGTGGCGATGGGGGGCGGAGGCGACACCATGGTCATGGGGCTCGCCGCCGTGGGCGTGCATGTGCTCGAGGCCCCCGTGGGCGTGCCGCTCTGCGTGTGCGTGGTCGCCGACCGCGAGAGGCGCGACCCGGAGCTGAGTCCGGAGCATCCAGAGGCCGATGCCGATGACGAGGACTCCCGTGCCCACCGCGAGGTACGCCTCCACCCGGTGCGGTACCACCCATGCCGATCCGAGGGTGGCCAGGAGCGCGACGAGGATGATCCCGCTCGTGTGGGACAGCGTCACGAAGATACCGAGGACGAAGGCGTCGACCGGGCGCCCGCGGGCGCCCACGATGTAGGAGGCGGCGATCGTCTTGCCGTGACCTGGTGTCGCGGCGTGCAGCGCTCCGAGCCAGAAGCTCGACACCAGGTAAACGAGCCCTTCGGTCATCGACCGACGAACACTACAGGCGCGCCGCCGGGCGTGTCAAGGCGCCGCGCCGTCGACGGCGGATCCAGGGCCCAGGTCCCGGCGCGGTCAGGAAAGCGGCCGCGTCGCCCGGGCGGCGCGGCACGCGTCACACCGGTCGAGGGGAAAACCCCTGCGCCGGGAGTCGGAACGCCTTCGCGAACTTGCTTGCAAAGGTCTGGTAGCCGATGACGAACGCCAGCTCCACGATCTCGGCCTCCGAAAAGTGCGCCCGGAGCCGGGCGATGCAGAGGTCGCTCACCTCGCGGTCTTCGCGGGTGACGCGTTCGGAAAACTCGAGCGCCGCCTTCTCCCGCGCGGTGAAGCGGGGGTCGTCGGCGTAAGCGGCGAGGGCGGCGAGCGCCTCGACGGGGACTCCGGCCGTCACGCCCACGGCGCGTTGGATGTCCATTCAGTAGACGCTGCCGCACAGCGTGGCGACGTGGACCTGGAGGAGGGCGCGGAGCCGCGCGTCGATCCGCCCCGCCCACCGGATCGCCCCGTAGAGGGCGCCGAGGCCGACCATGAGCGGGAGCCGGTGCGCCATGATCCGCTCGGGCGTCGGAACCTGCCCGAACATCCGCCGGCCGATCGAGTAGAGGATCCGAAGCACTAGGCTGGGCCGCTCGACCTCGATCACGCGGTTCATGTGGTTGCCTCCTCGCGCGGCTGTCCGCCCGCCCGGGGGATCACGGGCGGGGCGTCGCCCCGACCACCTTGCGCACGGACGCTCGGATCGCGGCGTCGAGCCTCGGTCGTCGGTGACGGACCTCGTGTCCGCGGCGGCCCGCGACGCGAACGGCCGTCGGCCCCTCTCGGTAGCCGGGGAAGACGAGCGGCAGGTTGGAAATCCTGTGCACGGCGGTGATGCTAGGCGCCAGCGGGGCGGGTGTCAAGGCGACACGGTTTGGTCGCGCGAGCCGGTTCGGGTAAGATGGATCCATGCTTCGCATGCTCGTCACGAGAATAGTCGTCCTCCTCGCCCTCGCCCTGCTCCTCGGCGCGCCGGCGACCGCCCAGCAGATCGAAATCAAAGCCAAGCCGCCGGAGCAGGCGCCAAAGCTCGAGATCGTGCCGCCGCCGGGAGCCAAAGAAATCACCCGGCCGCGGGAGTCCGACTTCTACCCCGACGACATCCGGGTGCGTCTGGACCCGGCCTTCATCGAGCCGTTTGCCGCGGTCAAGCAGACCGGACCGAACTCCGCCGTCCAGATGGGGCTGGCTGGCTGGACCTCCCCGAACACCCCGGTACCGCAAGGCGGCGACGCGTTCCGCGATGACCCCGGCTGGTTCGCGCTCGGATTCGCCATCGTGTGGGACGTGCCCGTCAACCAGGGGCGCCGCACCGCGCCGACTGGTCCGCCGAAGTAGCGTGGCACCCGCTCCGCGCTGGCCGGGGGACGCCCGGGCGGCGTGCGCGTTCACCTTCGACCTCGACGCCGAGACGCTCTGGATGGCACGCGACGTCCGTGAACCGGTCGCGCTCTCCCAGGGCCGGTTCGGACCCGTCGAGGCCCTACCGCGCATCCTCCACCTGCTCGCGGCGGCCGGCATCCGGGCGACCTTCTTCGTCCCCGCCTGGGTGGCCGAACACTACCCGGACGCGATGAAGGCGATCGTCACCGGCCACCACGAGGTCGGCTGCCACGGCGACGAGCACGAGCGGGTGAGCGAGCTCGACGCCGCTCGCGAGGAGGCGATCCTCACGAAGAGCCTCGAGACGCTGACCCGCCACGCCGGCCGCCGTCCGACCGGTTACCGCGCGCCGAGCTGGCAGCTCTCCCCGCGGACGCTCGGGCTTCTGGCCCGGCACGGCTTCGAGTACTCGTCGAACATGATGGACCGCCTCACCCCGTACCTGCACCCGCCGGAGGCGGGCGTGGCGCTCGTGGAGATCCCGGTCTCGTGGGTCCTCGACGACGCGCCCTACTTCCTCTTTACGGGACAGCGGAGCCTGCAGCCGCCGGGACCGGTGCTGCAGGCGTGGCTCACCGAGTTCGACGGCATCACCGAGGCCGGCGGCGTGACGAACTTCACCTTCCACCCTCAGCTCATCGGCCGGCCCTCGCGCCTGGCGTGCCTCCGGGAGCTGATCGAGTACGTCCGCCACACACCGCGTCTCTGGGTGGCGACGCTCGGGGAGATTAGCGCACACTGGAGATCCCACGGTGCCGCTCAGAGGTAACCTGCACGCCCACTCGCTCTTCTCGGACGGCGTCCGCTCGGCCGAGCAGGTGATCGCCGCGTACGAGGCGCTCGGCTACGACTTTCTCGCGATCACCGATCACGACGACCGGGTGCCGCCGCACTACTGGCGGGCACTCGCCGCCCTCCGGCCCCGGCTCTTGCTGTTCCGCGGGATCGAGCTCGACTATCGGCCGCTCTCCCAGCACGTGGGTCGGGTGTACGGCGACCGTGAGGTGCTCCACGTCCTGAACCACCCGGCGCGGTACAACCTGTCGCTGGACGAGACGACCCGCCGGGTGGCCGTCATCCGGGGGGACGGGCTCGCGATCGACGCCGTCGAGGTCACCGACACGGGTCACTATCGGCCGCAGTACGACACCGACGCGATCCGTCTGGCGAAGATCGCCACGGACGACTCCCACCGCGAGCCGCACGTCGGCCGCGCCTGGATCGAGGTCGAGGCCCCCCGCGATCGCGATGCGATCATCCGCGCGATCAAGGCGGGCGACCTCCGGCTGGGCTTCGCCCCGGGCGAGGGGGATCCCCCGGGCTAGCGTTCGAGGCCGTCGGGCCTGCGTTCCACGTACGCGAGTTCCACTGGCCCTTCAGTCTCCACTTGAGCTGAGGCATTACATCCTCCTGTTTTTCCGGCCGGGCGCACGATCACCCGGCGCCCCGAGCCGGTGCGGGCCGCGTCGGTCGCTCGAGCTGCCGTGGCGGAGCCAGAGCCAGCTTCGCCAGCAGGACAACCCGACCCGGGCGAGGTCCGGCACCTTGGACGAGGCGCGCCATCAGGAGCGAGGCGCAGTCCGGCGGGGAGAGGCCCCTACCGAAGCGCCATGACGACAGGGCTGACCCGGCCCTGCCCATCCCGGATCACGCAGTCCCTCCCGCGGGCCAGGGGCAGCCGCGCGAGAGCCGTAGGCGGCCAAGGCCGCCGTCCAGCGTGACCGCCCGGTCGCGACGGACAGGGGCTTCGATGGCCGCCTCACACACCGAGGTCGACCCGGCCGCCATTCCCCCGGCACGCGGGTCGCGGCAGTAGAGCTCGGGCTCCGAGGGCCGAACCACGTGTTGACGCGGTCGACGCCGAGACCGAAGATGGGTTCAACGCCGGCGGACCGCGCGCGCCGCGGGCCGGCCCCCCTGACCGTCGCCATGGCGCGTGTCCTAGCAAGGAAGGCTCGGGCCGACAGGGGGAAACGCGGGAGACTGCGAGACCCGTGAAGATTTCGAGCATCGCCGTCCACCGGCTGTCGATCCCGCTCCGGCGGCCCGTCCGTACCTCGATCCACGACCTCACGCATGTCCACACGGTGCTCGTGGAGATGCGGTCGGACGCGGGCCTGGTCGGATCCGGCTACTGCTTCGCCTTCCGGCGGCGCGCCGCCGGAGCCCTCCATGAGCTCGTGCTGGATCTCGCCCCCCTGTACGAGGGCAAGGATCCGGTCGAGGTGCGCGCGCACCACGCGGCCGCCTGGCGCGCGCTGAACTTTCTGGGCCACGCGGGCGCGGGCATGATGGCCCTCGCCGCGCTCGACGTCGCTTGCTGGGACCTGGCCGCCCGGTCTGCGGACCTGCCACTCTACCGCTACCTCGGCGGCGCTCGAGACCGAGTGCCGACCTACGCCTCGTCGGGGCTCTGGATCGACTATTCGGTCGACGACCTCCTCGCGGAGGCGGACCGCTTTCGAGCGCAGGGGCACCAGGCCATGAAGATGCGGATCGGCCGTCCCAGCGCCGCCGAGGACGTCGAGCGCGTCCGGCGGCTCCGGGAGGCCATCGGTCCCGGCGTCCACCTCCTCGCCGACGTGAACCAGGGCTGGGACGAGCCGACCGCGTTGCGCGTCGGCCGGCGGCTCGAGGCCTACGACCTCTACTGGCTCGAGGAGCCGCTGCCGTACGAGGACCTCGAGGGATGCGCGCGCGTCTCCGCCGCGCTGACGATGCGCGTGGCCACGGGCGAGAGCGACTACGGGAGCCTCGCCATGAAGCGTCACCTCGAGCTGCACGTGGCCGACGTGCTGATGCCGGATCTGCAGCGTATGAGCGGCGTCACCGAGTTCATGAAGGCGGCGGCCCTCTGCGAGGCCTACCACCAGCCCGTCTCCTCGCACCTCTTCACCGAGACGAGCTGCCATTTGCTGGCCGCGTCGCCGAACGGCCTGATCGTCGAGCACATGGACTGGTGGGAGGAGCTGTACGGGGAGCCGGTCCGGCTCCTCGACGGTCACCTGGTCGTCCCCGACCGGCCTGGGATCGGGTTCGAGCCGGATCCCCGGGCGCTCGCGCGATTCAGGGCCTGACGGAGTTCCGCGCCGGCCACCGTGACACGCGTCCACCATTTTGGCATGCCAGAGCGGCGCAGCGCCGTGACACGACCGTGTTTTCGCCAGCGTCTTCGCGGTGTTACGTCTGGCATCGCCGTTGCTTTCGCTCTACCAGCCGATGACACTCTTCCCAGGAGTGGAGGCGAGCGTGCGCGAACGTCGAGACGAGGAGCGTGGCGCCGTGTCGTGGCCCGTCCGTGTCTGGCTCGGTGAGGGCGTCTTCGTCGTGGCGCGCGCGGTCGACGCGAGCCCGGGCGGCCTGAGAGTGACGCTCTCGCCGCGCGCGAAGTCGATGATCCACGTCGATCGTTCCTACGCGGTCGAGCTGGACCTGGCCGGGGCCCCGATCCGGTGCGTCGCGACGGTCCGCCACGCCAACGGCGACGTCGGGTTCGCGTTCCTGGAGCGCCAGCCCACACTCGCCGCGTACGGCTCTCTGGCCGAGGCTCCGGCCCTCACGTGACGCCGTGATCCCCCGCGCGGAAGACGCCGTCAACAGTCGACGCGCTCCACGGATCGAGGAGCCGTTTGCGGTGCGGGTGGTCGAGGCCAGCGGGAAATCCTGGGTCGGCGAGGCCGCCAACCTGAGCCCGTTCGGGATCAAGATTCGCGAGGCGCGGATCGCCGCGCCCGCGATCGTGCGCCTCGAGTTCGAGCTCCCGACGGGCGGCGCCCGGTTCGCGGTCACGGCCGTGGCCATCCGCACGGATCCCGACGGCGCCGCGTTCGCGTTCGTCAATCTCCCGCGCGCCGACTTCCACCGCATCTCGAACGCGGTGGAGAGCCTCTTCCTGCGCCGCAAGCTCTGGATCATGATCGTCGAGGACGACCCGGCCCTGGCGGGGGACCTCGCCGACCTCACCGAGGCGCACGACAGCGCGACCTGCATCCTGCCGAGCGCCGAGGAGGCGCTGACGTACCTGGCGCAGGACCAGCCCGATGCCATCCTGCTCGACCTCGGGCTGCCCGGCATGAGCGGCCTCCACTTCCTGGACACGCTCGGAAGGCAGCAGCTGCGGATCCCGGTCGTCGTCGTCTCGGGAGCGGGCGAGGGAGAGGCGGTAACGTGCCTTCGCCTCGGCGCGCTCGACTTCCTCCGCAAGCCGCTCAACCTCGAGCAGCTCCGGCTGACCCTCAACACGCTGGAGCTGGCGAGCGTCAAGCGGCGTCTGCACGACATCGACCGAGCCCGCGACCTCGCCGCCCTCCCGTAGCCAGCCTACCGCGAGCGCCCCGCCGGTCAGGCGAGACGGATGATCCCCGGCTCCACCGGCACGAAGCGGCTGGCGACCTCCGGATCGTGGCCGGGCACGATCAGGCCCGACGTGCCGGCCAACGCGTGGATCGTCTCGAAGGCCGCCAGCATCTGGGGCAGGCTCGTGATGATCTGGGTCGGCTGCCGCCGCTCGACGTTGCGGTAGAAGTGCGAGGCGTCGGAGGTGAGGACGACCGTCCCCTTCGCCGTCTCGACCGAGACGATCTGGAGCCCCGCGGTGTGGCCGCCCACCCAGTGCACGCGAAGGCCCGGCAGCACCGGACGGTCGCCCGCGACGAGGCGCACGCGGCCGCCGTAGCTCAGCCGGACCAACTCCCCGAGCGCCGACGCGTTCGCGAGCTGTCGGTAGACGTCGAAACGGGACACAGGCCCTGTCCAGAACGCGACCTCGTCCTGCTGGATCCAGAACTCGGCCGCGGGAAAGAGCCTGTGGCCGTCCCAATGGTCCCAGTGCAGGTGCGAGATCAGCACGGTCCCGACGTCGGCGGGCCGGACGCCCGCCCGCTCCACCATGGCCGCCGGGCTCACGTAGTTCCGGAGGCCGCGGGCGGTCGCGTCCTCCTCGTGGCAGCCGGCGTCGACGAGCACCGGATGGGGACCGCCCAGGATCAACCACACGTAGAAGTGGAGCGTGAGCGGCTCGTGCGAAGGCTCCCGGTAGAAGAATTGACAGGCGGTCGTGTCCCGCTCGCCATACTTGAGCGCGTAGACCTGATACATGGCAGAGCCTCCTCGGTGCGCGTGCGCCGCGTGAGGCCCGATCCTAGCCGCTGGCGGCGGACGACGCAACGCCCGGCTCGTCCACTGCCGGCCCGAGGAGGGAGCGCAGATGGACCGTAGCGATCCGCCCGACTTCCAGACGGCCCGCGCCGGCCGCGTCGCTGACGCGCTCGCCCCGGATGGATCGGAGATCCGGCTGCTCGGCGCCGTGCGCGGCGGCAGCGTCGTCCACTGCACGCTCCCGCCCGGCCGCACGTCGCTCGCGGTGCGGCACCAGACCGTCGAGGAGATCTGGTACGTCCTCGGCGGCCGCGGGCAGGTGTGGCGCCGACAGGGGACGCGGGAGGAGGTCGTCGACGTCGAGCCGGGAGTGGCGCTGACCATCCCGCTCGGGGTCCACTTCCAGTTCTGCACCGCGGGCTCGGAGCCGCTCCGATTCGTGATCGTGACCATCCCGCCGTGGCCCGGTGCGGAGGAGGCGGTCCGGGTGAAGGATCACTGGAAAACGTGATAGCCTCTGGGGGCGCCGCGTCGGCGTGCGGCCGGTCGACGCGCCGTCCACGGCCCGCGAGCGCCCCGAGGAGACCCGATGGCGCTGATCCGAATCGGCCACAGCCCCGATCCCGACGACGCGTTCATGTTCTACGCGCTGACGGCGGGGAAGGTGCGGATCCCGGGCGTCGAGATCGCCCACATGCTCGAGGACATCGAGTCTCTGAACCGGCGCGCGCGAACGGGGGAGCTCGAGGTGACCGCGGTCTCGGCGGCGACCTACGCGAACGTCGCCGATCGCTACCGGCTCATGGACCCGGGGGCCTCGATGGGGAAGGGGTACGGGCCGATCCTGGTGGCGCGCGACGCCATCGACCCGCGCGATGTCGGGAGCCGCGTGGTCGCGATCCCCGGGGCTCACACAACGGCGGCGCTGCTCCTCCGCCTGTTCTGCGGCACACCGCCGACCGTGGTCGTCGAGTTCGACAAGATCCCCCACGCCGTCCTCGACGGGCGCGCGGACCTTGGGCTCCTGATCCACGAGGGACAGATCACCTACGCGACGCTCGGGCTCCGGAAGGTGCTCGACCTGGGTCAGGCCTGGGAACGCGAGACGGGGCTGCCGCTCCCCCTCGGGGTCAACGTCGTGCGGCGCGAGCTCGGCGTCCCGATGCACCAGGCGCTCTCCCAGGCCCTCCGGGACTCCATCGCCTGGGCGCACGCCCACGTCGACGAGGCCCTCGCGTACGCGATGCGCTACGGGCGCGGTATCGACAAGGACACCTGCCGGCGATTCGTCCTCATGTACGTGAACGACCTGACGCTCTCGCTCGGCTCCGAAGGGCGGCAGGCGCTCGAGCAGCTCTTCGCGCGGGCCCACCGCGCGGGCGCGCTCGCCGCCATCCCTCCGATCGACCCGGTGTAGCGGAGACCCCCTCCCGGACCCGATGCGGCGCGCGGCGTGTGGCCTGGGGGGATGGGCACTCCTTGCGCCGGCGGCGTTCCTCGTGGGACGCCGCGGCCCATCGAACCCGTGAAGGTCGCGGCCGGGTTCCGCGCGCGCCGCCTCGACGATCCCGGCCTTCGCGCCTACCTCGCCGCCAACCTTCCAGACGCGGCGACGCGGGCGCCGGGAACGCTCGACCCTGCCGCGCTCACGCTCGTCGCGTTCTACTTCCACCCTGACCTCGACGTCGCGCGGGCGCGGGTCGAGGTCGCCGAGGGCGGGATCGTCACCGCGGGCGGCCGCCCGAACCCGGTCGTGTTTCTCGGCCCAGAGTACAACGCCGACAGCCTCGTCACCGCGGGCACGTCGCCCTGGCTCGCCACCGTCGCCATCGCCATTCCGATCGAGACCGCGGGCAAGCGCGGCTACCGGATCGAGCGGGCCCGGCACCTGACCGAAGCGACTCGCCTCGAGCTGGCGGACGTGGTCTGGCGCGTGCGGAGCCAGGTGCGGGCGACGCTGACCGAGCACCTCTTCGCCCGCCGGGAGCTCGAGGTGCTCGAGGCCGAGGAGGGCATCCGGGCCGAGTCCCTGGCGGTCATGGAGAAGCGGCTCGCCGCCGGCGACGTGTCGCGTCCGGACGTCGACTTGGCGCAGGCCGAGCTCGCGAACACCCACCTCGCGGCCCGCACGGCCCAGACCCGCCTCGCGGAGAGCCGTGCGAGCTTGGCCCACGCGCTGGGTCTCCCGCCAGCCGCGCTCGACGGAGTCCGGCTCGTCTGGCCCGAGCTCGATGGGGTGCCGGCGGCTCCGCCCGCTCCGCCGGCCGAGCTCCAGCGACAGGGGCTCGTCAACCGGGCCGACGTCCGCCGGGCGCTGGCCGAGTACGCGGCGGCCGAGGCGCAGCTCCGGCTCGAGATCGCCCGGCAGTACCCCGACCTGCAGATCGGCCCTGGCTACAAGTTCGACCAGGGGGACAACAAGTTCTCGATCGGCGTCTCTCTCACGCTGCCCATCCTCAACCGAAACGAGGGCCCCATCGCCGAGGCCGAGGGTCGTCGCCGCGAGCTGTCCGCCCGGTTCCTCGCGATCCAGTCGGCCGCGATCGGTGACATCGAGCGGGCCCTCGATCGCTACGGGGCCGTGCTGGCCGAGGCCCGCGAGGCGGAGGCGGCTCTGGCGGCCCAGGGGGCCCGCGAGCAGGCGGCCGCCCGCGCGCTCGAGCTCGGGGAGTCCGATCGGCTCACGCTGGTCGGCGCCCGGCTCGGGCGGGCCCTGGCGGCCCGCGCCCGGCTCGACGCGTTGCGACGGGCGCACGCGGCGGCGGGGGCGCTCGAGGACGCCGTGCAGCGGCCGCTCGGGGACGCGGCGCCGCCTGAGCCGCCGTCGGCGCGTCCCCGGGTGGACCGGTGAAGGCCGGGGGATGACCCGGCGCCCGCTCTGGTGGACCGCCGGCGTGGTGGCGGTCGCGGGCGGCGGCGCCCTCCTCGTCTGGATCCTCGGCGGTGGTCGCGCCGCGCCCTCTCGCGAGCGCGGGCCGGCGGCCCAGGTGCCTTCGCCGACGGCGCGGCGGGCGGGCGACGAGGTCGTCGTTACGCTCGACGCCGAAGCGCAGCGGCGGATCGGGCTCCGGACGGAAGCCCTCCAGCCGGCCGCACTCCAGCCGGAGGTCACGGCCTACGGTTCGCTCGAGGCGGATCCGTCGCGCTCGTTCACGCTGCGCGCGCCCCTGGCTGGCCGGCTCGCCCCTCCGCCGGGGCGGGCGTGGCCAGGCATCGGCGCGACCGTGGCCGACGGCCAGGTCGTGGGCCACCTCGAGCCGCGTCTGGCGCCCGTCGAGCGGGTCGACCTCGCGGCGCGGCTGGCTGCCGCCCGGGCCGACCTCGAGGCCGTCACGGCCTCGCTGGTGGCGGCGCGCGCCGCGCTCGAGCGCGCACGGACGCTCAACGCCGAAGGGAAGATCGTCTCCGACCGGACCCTCGAGGAGGCCGAGGCGCGGGTTCGCGGCGAGGAGGCCCGGCTCCACGCGCTGACCGAGGCGGTCGGGCTGATCGACGCGTCGCTGACGGCGCGGAGCGGAGCGACGGGCTCCCGGCCCCTCGCGGTCGGGCACGGCGGCGAGGTCGTCGAGGTCCCGGTCCAGCCCGGGGAGGCGGTCGAGAGCGGCCAGCCGCTGCTCCGCGTGGCCCGCTTCGATCGCCTCCTCGCCCGCGTCTACCTCGCGGCGGGCCAGAGCGTCGAGGAGATGTCCCCGCGGGCGCGGATCGTCGTCTTCGGCCACGAGGTGAGCCCGCTGCACGGTGAGCGGGTCGCGCTCGCCGCCGCGGCGGACCCGACGACGCGGGGGCAGACCGTGCTCTTCCGGGTCGGAAGCACGGGCTTCCCACTGCGGCCCGGCGCCGCGATCACCGCCTACATAACGATCCCCGGGCCGACGCGGACGGGCGTCGTGATCCCGCGCACGGCCGTCGTGCGGTCCGAGGGCCGAGCCTGGGTGTACGTCCAGCTCGGCGAGCCGCGCTTCCGGCGGCAGGTGGTGAGCCTCGACGCCCCCACGCCGGGCGGCTGGTTCGCGGCGTCGGGCTTCGCCGCCGGCGATCGGGTCGTCGTGGACGGCGCCCAGACCCTGCTCTCGGAGGAGTTCAAGTCGCAGATCAAGCTCGAGAACGCGGGGGAGTACGGCCGGTAGCCGCCGCTGATGCTCAAGACGATCGTGGCGCGCTCGCTCCGCTTCCGTGGCATCGTGCTCGCGCTCGCCTGCCTGGCCGTCGGCTACGGCCTCTACGCCGCGTCGACGGCCAGGCGCGACGTCTTCCCCGAGTTCGCGCCGCCCCAGGTGGTCATCCAGACCGAGGCGTCCGGACTTTCTCCGGAAGAGGTGGAGGCGCTCGTCACCCGCCCGATCGAGGCCGCCGTGAACGGGGTGGGAGGCCTCGAGACGATCCGGTCGGAATCGATCCAGGGGCTCGCGGTCGTCACCGCGACCTTCCGGGAAGGAACCCGGATCCTCCAGGCTCGCCAGCTGGTCGGCGAGCGGCTCGCGACCCTGGCCGGGCAGCTGCCGCAGGGTGTCCACGCGCCCGCGATGGTGCCGCCCACGTCGGCCGCGAGTCTCGTCCTCGTCATCGGGCTCACGTCCGGGGCGCGCTCCCTGATGGATCTCCGCACGTTCGCCGACTGGACGCTCAGGCCGAGGCTGCTCGGAGTGCCCGGCATCGCCAAGGTCGTCGTGTTCGGCGGCGAGGTGCGCCAGATGCAGGTCCAGGTGCGCCCCGAGCGGCTGCTCGGCTACGGCCTCGCGATCGAGGATGTGCTCGCGGCCGCCCGGCGCGCGACCGGGGTGCGCGGCGCCGGGTTCGTGGAAACCGAGGCCCAACGCATCGTCCTCCGGACCGAGGGCCAGCGCCTCACCCCCACCGAGCTCGGCGAGGCGGTCCTGGCGCACCGCGAGGGCGCGGTCGTGCGGCTGCGCGACGTGGCGAACGTCCTGAACGCCCCGGAGCCGAAGGTCGGCGACGGCGCCATCGACGGCCACCCCGGCGTGCTGCTCGTGCTGTCGAGCCAGTTCGGCGAGAACACCGAGGAGGTCACCGAGGCCGTGGAGCGCGCGCTCGACGAGATGGCGCCCGCCTTCGCGAGCGAGCGCATTACGCTCCACCCGGCGCTCTTCCGGCCCGCCAGCTTCGTGCAGACCGCCATCGACAACGTCATGCACTCGCTGCTCCTCGGCGGCGTCCTCGTCGCGGTCGTCCTCTTCGTCTTCCTCTTCGACCTGCGCACGGCGTTCATCTCGCTCACGGCGATCCCCCTCTCGCTGCTGGGGGCGGTCATCGTGCTCGACCGCTTGGGGCTCACGCTCAACACGCTGACGCTCGGGGGTCTCGCCATCGCCATCGGCGAGGTCGTCGACGACGCGATCATCGACGTCGAGAACATCTTCCGCCGGCTGCGGGAGAACCGGGCGCGTGACGCGCCGCGGCCCGCGTTCGAGGTGGTACTGGAGGCGTCGCTGGAGGTCCGGAGCGCGGTCGTCTACGCGACGTTCGTCGTCGCCCTCGTGTTTGTGCCGGTGCTGACGCTGTCGGGACTCCAGGGGCGCCTCTTCGCTCCGCTCGGGATCGCGTACATCCTGGCCGTGCTCGCCTCGCTGGTCGTCGCCATGACGGTCACGCCCGCCCTGTCGTTGGCGCTCCTGGCCCGCGGGCTCGGCGACGGGGCGGAGCCGCGCTTCATCCTCGCGCTGAAGCGGCAGTACCGCCGGTTCCTGGGGGGGCTGACGGGTCGGCCGGCGCTCGTGCTGGGGGCGACCCTGGCGCTCTGTCTGGGCGCGGTGGCGACGCTCCCGTTCTTCGGCGGCTCGTTCCTGCCGGACCTCCGGGAGGGCCACTTCATCGTCCATATGTCGGCGGTGCCGGGCACGTCGCTGCGGGAGTCCCTCCGCGTCGGCGCGGCGGTGGCGGAGGATCTCCTGCGAAGCCCCCACATCCGGTCGGTCGCCCAGCAGATCGGGCGGGCCGAGAAGGCGGACGACACGTGGGGCACGAACTACACCGAGATTCACGTGGACCTCCGGCCCCTGTCGGGGCAGGACGCCGAGGCCGTGGAGGACGAGATCCGCCGGGCCCTGACGAAGTTCCCCGGCGTCTATTTCTCGATGCGAACGTTTCTGGCGGAGCGGATCGAAGAGACGCTCTCGGGGGCGGGGGCCCAGGTCGTCGTCAACGTATTCGGCGACGAGCTCGGGGTGATCGACGAGACGGCGCGGGAGATCGCGCGGGTCCTGGCCCGGATTGCCGGGGCCGTCGACGTCCAGGTGGCGTCGCCGGCGGGGACGCCCGAGATGATCGTTCGCCTCCGGCCCGAGCGCCTCAAGCAGTTCGGCTTCCGGACGCTCGACGTGCTCGACGCCGTGCAGGCCGGCTACCAGGGCGCCGTGGTCGGGCAGACCTACGAAGGGAGCCGCGTGTTCGACGTGACGGTGATCCTCGATCCGGCGGACCGCCGGGACCCCGAGAGCGTCGGCGGGCTCCTCCTACGGAACGGCGCGGGCCTCCGGATCCCCCTGCGGGAGCTGGCCGACGTCTATCCCGCGACCGGCCGCTCCTCTGTCCTCCACTTCGCCACCCGCCGCCGGCAGGTGGTGACCTGCAACGTCCGCGGCCGGGACCCGGCCTCCTTCGTCGCCGAGGCCCGGCGCCGGATCCGGGCGGAGGTGACCTTCCCCGCGGGCGTCTACCCGGCCTTCGCCGGTGTGACGGAGGCGCGCGCCCGGGCCCAGCGCCAGCTCCTGCTCCATTCTTCCATCGCGGGCGCCGGGATCGGGCTCCTGCTCTGGCTCGTGTTCAAGAGCTTCCGCACCCTCACGCTCGTGCTGGCGAACCTGCCCTTCGCGCTGGTCGGCGGCGTGATCGCGGTGTCCGTGACCGGCGGCTGGCTCTCGGTGGGCTCGCTCGTGGGCTTCGTCACCCTGTTCGGTATCACGATGCGCAACTCGATCATGATGGTCTCGCACTTCGAGCATCTCGTGGCCGTCGAGGGGTTGACCTGGGGGCGCGAGGCGGCGCTCCGGGGCGCGTCCGAGCGCCTCGTTCCCGTGCTGGCGACGGCCCTCGTGACCGGGCTCGGCTTGCTCCCGCTGGCGGTCGGCAGCGGCACGCCCGGACGGGAGATCGAGGGGCCCATGGCGATCGTGATCCTTGGCGGCCTCGTCACCTCGACCGTGCTCAACTTGCTGGTCCTCCCGACGCTGGCCCTGCGCTTCGGGCGATTCGCCGGGCCGCCATCGTCGTGAGGTGATCGCCGAAGAGGCGGCCTGCCCGCCCGATGAGCAGGCCGGCGTCGGCGCGCGGATGGCTAAGCGCTTGTTTTTGCGCGACGTGGTCCTGCCGCTCGGTCTGGCATTGGGTTTGCCTCATCGATCGGCATGAAGAGCCCGCGCTGGCGCGTGGCCATCCTCGACGACCACGGCCCCTCCCGGTCCGACCTGGCGGCGGCCGTCATCGCCGCGGGCGGCGCCGTCGCCGAGACCGCCGAGGACGCGAGGGCGGCGGTGGGGGTGGTGGGCCGGGCGCGGCCGGACGTCGCGGTCTTCGCGGTGGGTCTCCGGGATGGCGACGGCATCGACGCCGCCGCGGCGGTCATGGCCGCCGATCCGTGTCCGATCGTACTCTGCACACGCCGCCGGGGCGACGCCCTCATCGAGCGCGCACGGCGCGCGGGAGTGATGGGGTACCTTCTTAAGCCGCTCCGCGCCGAGGAGCTCCCGCCCGTGCTCGACTTGGCGATCGCGCGCTTCGCCGAGATCCGCGACCTCCGCCAGCGCCTGGAGGCGCGCAAGCTCATCGAGCGCGCCAAGGGCCTGCTCATGACGCGGCAGGGGCTCTCCGAGGAAGAGGCGTTCCGGGTCCTCCGGCGCACGGCGATGAATCGCCGACGGTCGATGGCCGAGGTCGCGCAGGCGGTGATCCTCGCGGAGTCGATGGGCCGCGAGGCGCTCGCCAGGTAGGCCGGCGTCCGATGCGGGACCTGGAACAGATCATCGGCGAAGCGCTGCACGCGATGCTGCCCGAGCTCATCGACAACGAGCGCGGTCGCCTCCATCGGACCGTCATCGCCCGCCTCGAGCGGCCGCTCTTGGCCGCGGTCCTCGCGGCCGCCGGTGGCAACCAGCTCGAAGCGGCGCGGATCCTCGGGATCAACCGCAACACCCTGCGCAAGCGGCTGCGGCTGCTGGGCCTCGCGGAGCCCCGTCTGTCCACCGCTCGCCGTGCCTAAGGAATAGGCAGGCGCCCAAAGCGTCGGCAGCCGACCCGCAGGCGCCCGCGCCCCCAAGCTGGCAAAAACACGAGGGATTGGCTTGACTCGGCGCGAGGCACACCGTTTGCTCCTGGCCGCGGCGAGCTGCGGACAATGGCGTCCGGCGGGCCGCCTACCATTCACGCAGCACGAAAGGAGTCGCCAATGTCCGTTAGGGTTACGCGTCGAGACTTTCTGAAGGGCACCGCCGCCGTCGGCGCCGGCCTCGCCGCCGGCGTCGGCTTCCCGGCGGCCATCCGGGCGCAGGGCGGGAAGGAGGCGATCAAGGTCGGTGTCCTCCACTCGCTCAGCGGCACGATGGCGATCAGCGAGGCGCCGATCAAGGAGATCGTCCTCATGGCGATCGAGGAGATCAACAAGGCCGGCGGTGTTCTCGGGCGCAAGGTCGAGCCGGTCGTGGAGGACCCGGCGTCCAACTGGGACCTGTTCGCGGAGAAGTCCAAGAAGCTGCTCCTCCAGGACAAGGTCGCCGCGGTGTTCGGCTGCTGGACCTCGGTGAGCCGGAAGTCGGTTCTGCCCGTGTTCGAGAAGTACAACGGGCTGCTCTTCTACCCCGTGCAGTACGAGGGCGAGGAGTGCTCGAAGAACGTGATCTACACCGGCGCCACCATCAACCAGCAGGCGACCCCGGCGATCGACTATCTCATGAGCCCCGAGGGCGGCGGCAAGACCAAGTTCTACCTCCTCGGCTCCGACTACGTCTATCCACGCACCACGAACAAGATCCTGCGGCTCTACCTGACGAAGGTCAAGAAGGTCCCGGAGTCCGACATCGCCGAGGAGTACACGCCGTTCCACCACCAGGACTACCAGACGATCGTCGGCAAGATCAAGAGCTTCGGCGCCGCGGGCGACGCGGCCGTCATCAACACGATCAACGGCGACAGCAACGTGCCGTTCTTCAAGGAACTGGCCAACCAGGGGCTCACCGCCGACCGGACGCCAACGATGTCGTTCAGCTTCGCCGAGGTGGAGCTGCAGACGCTCGACGTCAAGCCGCTAGTCGGCCACCTGGCGTCCTGGAACTACTTCATGTCGCTCCGGACCCCCGAGAATCTGCGGTGGGTGAAGGCCTACAAGGCCTGGTGCGCCAAGCACGGCACGCCCGACAAGCAGTGCGTCACCGACGATCCGATGATGCACGCGTACGTGCACGTGCACCTCTGGGCCAAGGCGGTGGCGAAGGCGGAGTCGACCGATGTCGACGCCGTGCTCCGGGCCCTCGAGGGGCTCGAGATCGACAGCCCCGTCGGGAAGTATAAGGTTGACCCGAAGAACCACCACACCTGGAAGCCGGTCTACCTCGGCAAGATCCGACCCGACGGCCAGTTCGAGGTGGTCTGGAAGAGCAAGGGATGGGTGCACCCCGAGCCGTGGAGCAGCGTGACCTACCCGAGCCGGGAGTGCGACTGGAGCAACGGAGGAAAGGGCACCTACGACTTGGTCGAGGGGAAGCACGTGTGGCTCTCCGAAAGGAAGTAGTCTCGCTCGGCGCGGTCGCGCTGCTCGTCTCGGCCGGAGGTCTTGTCCCCCGGGGGGCGGCCGCCGCCCCCGGGGCCGCCGGCGCCGACTTCGAGGCGATCGCCGGGCAGCTCGCCGAGCCGGCGACGCAGACGACCGCGATCGCCGCGCTCGGCGGGCTGACCGACCCGGCCGTGGAGCCGCTCCTGCGGGCGCTGAAGGACGGCGCCCTCTACCGCTGGAACACCGGCGTGGCCGTCCTCGGCGACGACGGGGCACTGCGGGACCTGGCCGGCCGGCCGGTTCTGGATAGTCGCGGGCAGCCGGTCGTGCCGCGGGAGGGGCAGGAGGCGATCGCGCTCGAGCAAGCCTCCTTCGGCCGGGTGCAGGCGATCCTCGAGCGCCTGCAGGTCTTCACGGGCGATCCCGAGGGGCGCCGGTCGGCCGCCTTCAAACTCGGCAGCGCCCGGGACCTCACGGCGGTCCCGGTGCTCGCGAAAGCCCTCGAGCAGGAACACGACGCGCGCACCCGGACGGTGCTCGAGGAGGCCCTCGCGAAGCTCCGCCTCCTGGCCCCGGTCGCCGCCACGCGCGCGGACGCCGCCCGCGCGCTCGGCCGGCTGCGCTCCGAGTCGGCGCTGGCCGAGCTCCGGGCCGCGCTCGAGCGCGAGGCCGACCCCGCCACGAGGCAGAGCGTGCAGGCCGCGGTCCAGAGCATCGACTCCTTCGTCTTCCTCCGGAGCGCCGTCGGCTACCTGTTCAACGGCCTGAGCCTGGGCGCCGTGCTGCTCATCATGAGCCTGGGGCTCGCCGTCACCTTCGGGCTCATGGGCATCATCAACATGGCGCACGGCGAGATGCTGATGATCGGCTCCTACACCGCCTGGGTCGTGCAGGAGCTCTTCGCGACGCACTTCGCCGCCCACCTGGACTACTACTTCGTGATCGCGCTCCCGCTCTCCTTCCTGACGGCCGGGCTGGTCGGCCTCGCGCTGGAGCTGGGGATCATCCGGTTCCTCTACGGCCGACCGCTGGAGACGCTCATCGTCACCTGGGGCATCGGAATGATCTTCTCCCAGTCTGCCCGCCTCTACTTCGGGGACCAGACGAGCGTGAATTCGCCAACCTGGTTCCGGGGGGGCGTCGAGGTCCTCCGGGGGCTGATCTTCCCCTGGAGCCGGATCTTCATCGTGATCCTCGCGCTCGGGGCGCTGGCGGCGCTCTCCCTCCTGCTGCGCTATACCTATGCCGGGCTGAGGGTGCAGGCGGTGATGCAGAACCGGTCGATGGCGGCGTGCCTCGGCATCTCGACGCGCCGGATCGACGCGCTGACCTTCGCGCTCGGCACGGGGCTCGCCGGGATCGGCGGGTGCGCGCTCGCCCTGATCGGAACCGTCGATCCGGAAGTGGGCAAGACCTATATCGTCGACGCCTTCATGGTCGTCGTGCTCGGCGGGGTCGGCAAGCTCGTCGGCGCCGTGGTGGCCTCGCTCGGGATCGGGCTCGCCAACAAGCTCCTCGAGCCGGCCATCGGGGGCACGGCCGGCGCGATCTACGCCAAGGTGGCCGTCCTCGCGATCGTGATCTGGTTCCTCCAGTGGAAGCCCACCGGGCTCTTCCCCTCCCGGGGCCGCGCGGCGACCGAGGCCGCCGAGGCCGGCTGAGGCTCGGATGACGGCGGAGGCTCGGACCCGGGACGCCCAGCTCCTCTGGGTGGCCGCCGGCGGCGCCGTCTTCGTCGTCGTCCTGCCGCTCGCCAACCTCTCGGGCTTCGTCTCCGACTACTACCTGAACCTCTTCGGGAAATACCTCGCGCTGGCCGTCCTCGCCCTCGGGATGGATCTCATCTGGGGCTACACGGGGGTGCTGTCGCTCGGCCAGGCGATCTTCTTCGGGATCGGCGCCTACTCGATCGGCATGCACATGCTGCTGGAGGGAAGCGGCAAGGGAGTGTACGGAGAGCCGGTCCCAGACTTCATGGTCTGGAACCAGGTCTACCAGCTCCCGCTCTTCTGGAAGCCGTACAAGTCCGCCCCCGTCGCGCTCGCGGCCGCGGTCCTGCTGCCGGCCGGGCTCGCGGCGCTGATCGGGCTCCTGACGTTCCGCCGCCGGCTCCGTGGCACGTACTTCGCCATCCTCACCCAGGCCATCGCCTTCGCCGTGTGGCTCATGTTCAACCGGAACGAGATGCGCCTGGGGGGCACCAACGGGCTGACCGACTTCAAGTCCATCCTGGGCTTCTCGCTGAGCGCCCCCGCGACGCTCCGCGTGCTCTACCTGATCACCGCCCTCGCGCTGGGCGCGGCGCTCGTGCTCGCGCGCTGGCTCGTCCAGTCGAAGAGCGGCTTGGTGCTGCAGGCGATCCGGGACAACGAGCGACGGCTGGAGTTCCTCGGCTACGACACGAGCGGCTACAAGATCCTCGTCTTCGCGATCTCCGGCGCCCTCGCCGGCCTCGCCGGGATGCTCTACGCCCCGCAGGTCGGCATCATCACGCCGAGCCAGATCGGCGTGCTGCCCTCGCTGGAGATCGTCATCTGGGTCGCCTTCGGCGGCCGGGGGACGCTCTGGGGCGCGCTGCTCGGCGCGGTCTCCATCAATTGGCTCCGGAGCGTGCTGACCGGCACGTACCCGCGCCTCTGGCCGATTATCCTGGGCGGTCTGTTCGTGACGGTGATCATGTTCTTTCCCGAGGGACTCCTCGGGGTCGGCAGCCGGCTCAGGGCCGTCCTCGCGCGGAGAGTCCCCCTCGCGCCCGCGGCGGCACCGGCCACGCGGGCGTACCCTCCCTCCGACAAGATCTGACGCATGGCCACCCTGCTCTACGTGGACGGGCTCACGGTCTCCTTCGACGGGTTCCTGGCGCTCACGAACCTCAATCTCATCCTCGAGCTCGACGAGAAGATCCGCCTGCTCATCGGGCCCAACGGGGCGGGCAAGACGACGCTCTTCGACGTTCTCACGGGGCAGGTCGAGCCGGTGGCGGGCCGGGTCATCTTCGAAGACCGCCTCAACCTGCTCGGCCTGAGCCGGCACCGGATCGCCGCGCACGGCGTGAGCCGCAAGTTCCAGACGCCCTCCATCTTCCCTCGCCACACCGTCTTCGAGAACATGGCCCTCGCCTCGGGGGAGAAGGGCTGTCTGGCCAACACGTTCGCGGGCACGCCGGCGGTGGAGCGGGAGCGGATCGCCGCCGTGCTGGCCCAGGTGGGGCTCCTGCCCCACCTCGGGACGCCCGCCGGTACGCTCGCGCACGGCCAGAAGCAGTGGCTCGAGATCGCGATGCTGCTCGTGCAGTCGCCGACACTGCTCCTGCTCGACGAACCGGTCGCCGGGATGACCCGGGCCGAGCGGGAGCGGACGGTGGAGATCCTGGCGGGGATCGTGGAGCGCTCGGCGTGCACGGTCATGTTGATCGAACACGACATGGAGTTCGTCCGACAGGTCGCCCGGGGCGGGCACCGGGTGACCGTCCTGCACGAGGGCCACGTGCTCTCCGAAGGCTCCCTGGACCGCGTCCAGACCGACGAGCGCGTCATCGAGGCGTACCTGGGGCGCGGCCGCATCGCCGTCACGACGCCATGCTAACGGTCGAGGCGATCGACGTCGCGTACGCGGAGACCCGCGTGCTGAACCAGCTGAGCGTGGCCGTCGGAGACGGGCAGGTGGTGTGCGTGATGGGGCGAAACGGCGTCGGCAAGACCACGCTCCTCAAGGCCGTCGTGGGCCTCGTCCCCGCCCGGCGCGGGACGATCGCCTTCGACGGGACAGACGTCACCCGCCTGCCTCCGTACGAGCGCGCCCGCCTGGGGATCGGCTACGTTCCGCAGGGGCGCGAGATCTTCCCGGGGCTCACCGTTCTGCAAAACCTCGCGGTGGGCGCGCGCCGCAAGCAGCCGGAGCCGGCGTCGCTTGACTACGTCGTGTCGCTCTTCCCCGCCCTCGCGGCGATGCTCGGCAAGCGCGGCGGGGACCTGAGCGGCGGGCAGCAGCAGCAGCTCGCGATCGCGCGGGCGCTCATCGCGGACCCGAAGCTCTTGCTCCTCGACGAGCCGACCGAAGGGATCCAGCCCTCGATCGTGCACGAGATCGCCACCGTGCTCGAGCGGATCAAGGGGGAAGGCACGCGCTCGATCCTCCTCGTCGAGCAGTACCTGGAGTTCGCGCGCGCGATCTGCGATCGGTTTTACGTCATGGAAAAGGGCGGAGTCGTGTTAGAAGGGGACCGGGCGGCGTTTCACGTGGACGAGGTGAGCGCGTACCTGAGCGTGTGATAATTCCCGGCGCGCCGGCGCCCCGACGCCGGTGGGAGTTCCAGCATGCACCTGACGCCGCGTGAGCAGGAGAAGCTCCTCATCTTCACGGCGGCCGACGTTGCCCGCCGGCGGCGGCGCCGCGGCTTGAAGCTGAACCACCCCGAGGCGCTCGCGCTGATCACCGCCGAGATTCTGGAGGGGATCCGCGACGGCCGGCCGGTGGCGGAATTGATGGAGGCGGGGATCCACATCCTGTCCCGCGACGACGTCATGGAGGGCGTGCCCGAGATGCTCGACGAGATCCAGGTCGAGGGCACCTTCCCGGACGGCACCAAGCTGGTCACGATCCACCGGCCGGTCCGCTGATGGGCGAGCCGACCCGCGGCCGACGGCGAGGCCCGAGCACGACCCGCCGAGTGACGCGGCGCCGCCGCGGGTCCGGCCCGCCCGCCGCCGGGCCCGGCCGACGCCCCGCACCGGTCCGGGTGGTGCCGGGGGAGTACCTCCTGGGTGAGGGAGACGTCGTCGCCAACGCGAACCGACGGACGATCGATCTGACGGTCGCCAACACCGGGGATCGGCCGGTCCAGGTGGGGTCGCACTTCCACTTCTACGAGGTGAACCGCGCGCTCCGCTTCGACCGCCTTCGGGCGTTTGGCATGCGGCTCAACATCCCGGCGGGGACGGCGGTCCGCTTCGAGCCGGGCGACGCCAAGCACGTGACGCTCGTGGAGCTGGGGGGCGCCCGACGCGCGTGGGGGCTGAACGGCCTTAGCAACGGGGCGGCGACCCCGGACGTCGAGCGCTTGCGGGCGTGGGAGGCGGAGGGGTGACGCTCCGGCTGACGCGGCGGCAGTACGCGGACCTCTACGGTCCGACCGTGGGAGACCGGGTCCGGCTCGCCGACACCGACCTCCTCATCCTGATCGAGCGGGACCTCACCACTCCCGGCGAGGAGGCGAAGTTCGGCGGCGGCAAGGTCCTGCGCGACGGCATGGGTCAGTCGGCCCGCGCCACGCGCGCCGAGGGGGCGCTCGACACCGTGATCACCAACGCGATCATCCTCGACCACTGGGGAATCGTGAAGGCGGACATCGGGATCCGCGACGGCCGCATCGCGGGCATCGGGAAGGCCGGCAACCCCGACATCATGGCCGGGGTCAGCGCGGGCATGGTGGTCGGCGCCGGCACCGAAGTGATCGCGGGCGAAGCGCGCATCGTCACCGCGGCCGCGATCGACGCGCACGTTCACCTCATCTGCCCGCAGCTCGTGGAGGAGGCGATCAGCGCCGGGGTCGCCACGCTGATCGGCGGCGGCACCGGTCCCGCCACCGGCACGAACGCGACCACCTGCACCCCCGGCGCCTGGAACATCCACCGGATGCTCGAGGCCGCCGACGGCTTCCCGGTCAACCTCGGCTTTCTCGGCAAGGGGAATAGCTCGACGCCGGCGCCGCTCGTCGAGCAGATCGAGGCGGGCGCGATCGGCCTCAAGCTCCACGAGGACTGGGGGACCACGCCGGCCGCGATCGACTGCGCGCTCGGCGTCGCCGAGGAGCTCGACGTCCAGGTCGCGATCCACACCGACACCCTGAACGAGGCGGGGTTCGTGGAGGACTCGATCCGGGCCTTCAAGGGCCGGACCATCCACACGTATCACACGGAAGGCGCCGGCGGCGGCCACGCCCCGGACATCATCAAGGTCTGCGGCCAGCCGAACTGCCTGCCCTCGTCGACGAACCCGACGATGCCGTTCACCGTGAACACGATGGACGAGCACCTGGACATGCTGATGGTCTGCCACCACCTGAACCCCAAGGTCCCCGAGGATCTCGCGTTCGCCGAGTCGCGGATCCGCGCCGAGACGATCGCGGCCGAGGACATCCTGCACGACATCGGCGCGATCAGCATGATGTCGTCGGACTCCCAGGCGATGGGGCGCATCGGCGAGGTCATCCTCCGGACGTGGCAGACCGCCGACAAGATGAAGCGCCAGCGGGGTCCGCTGCCCGGCGAGCAGGCCGGCAGCGACAACCTGCGGGCCCGGCGCTACGTCGCGAAGTACACGATCAACCCCGCCGTCGCCCACGGCCTCGCCGCGCACGTCGGTTCCGTCGCGGTCGGCAAGCTGGCCGACCTCGTGCTCTGGAAGCCGGCGTTCTTCGGGGTGAAGCCGGAGCTCGTGGTGAAGGGGGGGCTCATCGCGTGGGCGGCGATGGGCGATCCGAATGCCTCAATCCCGACACCGCAGCCGGTCCGCTACCGGCCGATGTTCGGCGCGTTCGGTCGGGCGCCGCTCTCCACCTCGCTCACGTTCCTCTCGGCGGCGGCGCTCGCGGCCGGCGTGCCGCAACGGCTCGGGCTGGGCAAGACGGCGGTGGCGGTGGCGCGCTGCCGTGGCCTCGGCAAGCGCGACATGGTGCTCAACGACGCCCTGCCGCGCCTGGAGGTCGACCCCGAGACCTACGAGGTCCGCGCCGACGGCGAGCGGCTCCGGTGCGAGCCGGCGCGGGTCCTCCCGCTCGCCCAGAGATATTTCCTTTTCTGAACCGATCCGCTACACTTCACACGGGCTCGTCATGTTCAACCTGATCCCGAGAGAGGTGCGCTTCTTCGACGAGTTCGAGCGGCAATCGGCCAACATCAGGCGCGCGGCCGATCTCCTCCACGACCAGATCTACGACTTCGCGGACGCCCGCGCCAAGGCCCACGCGATCAAGAACGTCGAGCACGAGGGCGACGCCATCACCCACGAGATCATCAAGCGCCTCAACACGACGTTCGTCACCCCTCTCGATCGCGAGGACATCTACGCACTCGCGACCCGCCTCGACGACGTGCTCGACTACATCGAGGCGGTGGCAGAGCGGCTGGTCGTCTACCGCATCAAAACGCCGACCTCGGCGGCCCGGGCGCTGGCCGACGTGATCGTCCGCATCACCAACGCCACCGACGCGGCGGTCAAGTGCCTGCGGACGCTCGATCCCGAATACCACGGGCACATCATGGAGGTGAACCGGCTCGAGAACGAGGCCGATGGGCTGCTCCGCGACAGCCTGGTCGCCCTGTTCGAGGAGAACGCCGATCCGATCGAGGTGATCAAATGGAAGGAGATCTACGAGACCCTCGAGACCGTGACGGACCGCTGCGAGGACGTCGCGAATGTCATCGAGGGCATCATCCTGAAGATGGCCTAGCCCCGTGCCGTCTCTCGTCGTCTTCATCATCGCCGTCGCCCTCCTCTTCGACTTCGTCAACGGCTTCCACGACGCGGCCAACTCGATCGCCACCGTGGTGTCGACGCGGGTCCTGACGCCGCTCCAGGCCGTGGTGTGGGCCGCCGTCTTCAACTTCGTCGCCGCCTTCGGCTTCGGCGTGAACGTGGCGACCACGGTGGGCCGGGGCGTCGTGCACGCGGACGTCGTGGATCCGCGGGTGATCCTGGCCGCCCTCGTCGGCGCCATCAGCTGGGACCTGATCACGTGGTATTGGGGGCTGCCGACCAGCTCGTCGCACGCGCTGATCGGCGGCCTGGTGGGCGCCGCCGTGGTCAAGGCGGGGTTCGTGGCGCTCGTCCCGGCGGGGCTGTTGAAGATCGGCCTGTTCATGGTGCTCTCGCCGCTGATCGGCTTCGGGCTCGGGTTCCTGATGATGCTCGCGACGCTCTGGACCTTCCGGGCCGTGCACCCGGGGCGGGTGGACCGGCTCTTCCGGCGCCTGCAGCTCGTGTCCGCGGGGGCCTACAGCCTCGGCCACGGGACAAACGATGCCCAGAAGACGATGGGAGTCATTGCCGTCCTGCTCTTCACCACGGGGCGCCTGGGCCGGGAGTTCTACGTGCCGTACTGGGTGATCCTGGCCGCTCACGCGGCCATCGGCCTCGGGACCCTGGCCGGCGGCTGGCGCATCGTGAAGACCATGGGCATGCGCATCACCAAGCTACGCCCGGTCGGCGGGTTCTCGGCCGAGACCGCGGGGGCGGTGACGCTCATCGGCACCGCGATCGGCGGCATCCCGGTGAGCACGACCCACACGATCAGCGGCTCGATCATGGGGGTGGGGGCGATCTCTCGCTTCTCGGCGGTCCGGTGGGGCGTCGCGGGCCGCATTGTGAGCGCGTGGATCTTTACGATCCCGGCGGCGGCCCTCGTCTCCGCGGTCGCCTGGTTGCTGCTCCGACCCCTCCCCCTCTGACCGGACGCCCGAGGTCGGACCGTCGGGCCTCGACTGGGCCTCGACCGAGCTTGTCAGGACGAGACGTTGTGGTAGACTCCCTAACCGTGTGGATTCCCATAAATCGGCGGCGCGCCGCCGCGGCGCGGCGGTTCCGCGGACGCGTCGCCCAGTCGAGGGTTGGGTGACTTCACGAGCGGCGAGACAGGTTCGAAGCTTTCTCGGTGAGCGGTTGCGCGCGCTGCGTAAGCAGCGGGGTCTCAGTCAGGAGCGACTCGGCCACCGATCGGACCTCAGCGGGAAGTTCATCGGCGAGGTCGAGCGCGGCGAGAAGTCGATCTCGATCGACAGCCTCTACCGAGTGGCCGTCGCGCTCGACGTGCCTCTGGCCACGCTGACCGACGTCCGGCTCGACGGAGCGCGGTCCGTGAACGATCGCGAGGCGGAGAAGATCTTCGCGCTCGTGACGGCCCGACGCCGACCGGAGGAGATCCGCAAGGCGTACGACGTCCTCCGGGCGCTCTTCGGCAAGGCGTCGTAGGCCAGGCTTCCGAGATTCGTCCGGACTGACCGCGGCGGCGCGGTAGCCGCGGTCGCGCGGTGTCTGGCTCGGCTCCTCACACCCCGGGGCCGGCCGAGTGTACAAGAGTGTCCCCGAGTTTCCCCGGTTGCGTTTCCCTGTGTTCTCCAGCAGAATCCCGGTCCAAGCGTGACACATCCGTCGCACATGAGGAAAACCCATGGGTCAGATTCAGGGGGTGGCGGGACGGATTAGGCTGCGCCTGCGTCAGCTTGGCTACTGGAAGCACGACCGTCCAGATGTCCGGCGCTTCTGCGAGGATCGCGGCTACACGACCCAGTACCTCTACGGATGGCTCCGGGGACGGACCCCGTCGTTCGCCTACGTCACCCGGCTCGCGGGCGACCTCGGCGTCACCGTCGAGTGGCTCGCCCTCGGTAACACTGCCGGCCCCGAGGAGCGGGCCGCCCCGAGGCGCGGCCGGCGCGCGGCGCCGGGCCCCGCGGATCCTGAGCCGGGCCCGGAGCCGCCCGCCCCCCGGCCGCTCGACGCCGGCCGGGCCCACGCCGGGCGCGGCAAGGTCATCGAGCATCCGCTCGCGCGCATCGGCGCGCTGATGGAACGGCTGTCCAAGTCCGAGGCGGAGCTCCAGTCCACGGTGCGCGCCTGGCGCGACAGCGAGGAGCGCTTTCGGAAGGTCTTCGAGGATGGGCCGCTCGGCATGGCCGTCTTCGACCCTCGCACGCTCGTTTTCCAAGGCGTCAACCAGCGGTTCGCGGAGATGCTCGGGTACCGCCCGGACGAGCTGATCGGGCGCCACGTGCTGAGCTACAGCCATCCCGACGATACGGCGCACGCGACGGCCTCGCTGGGGAAGGTCCTGGCGGGCCACGCGCCCTTCGTCACCCGGGAAGGCCGCTACATCCGCAAGTCGGGCGACCTCCTCTGGGGCCATGTCACGACCATCATCATCAGGAGCGACGCCGCGGGCGGGCTCTGCGGCGTCAAGATGATCCAGGACGTGACGGAGCGGCGGGGCGCGGAAGAGCGCCTCCAGAGCCTCTTCGACCGCGTTCCCGTCGGTCTCTACCGGGCGACGCCGGACGGCCGGCTCCTGGACGCCAACCCGGCCTACGTGCAGATCCTCGGCTATCCGGACCGCGAGGGCCTGCTCGCCACGAACGCCGAGGCCCTCTACGTCGACGTCGAAGATCGCCGGCGCTGGCGGGACCGGCTCGAGCGCGACGGCATCGCGCGCGACTTCGAGAAGCAGCTTCGACGCCCGGACGGCACGGTCATCTGGGTCCGCGACAGCGCCCGCGCGGTCCGTGACGCGACGGGGCGGGTCGTGGCGTGGGAAGGCGCCGTTGAAGACATCACCGCGCGGAGGCGGGCCGAGAACACGACGCGGGCCCTCGCGCAGGTCGACCGCGAGCTGGCCGGCACGCTCGATCTGGCCCGCACAACCGCGCGGATCGTGACCGCCGTCCTCGATCTCCTGCACGCCCAGCGGTCGTTTCTTTTCCAGCTCGACCGCGACGGCGGCTCGATGGTCTGCGTGGCGGCGGCGGGGGTGGGCGATCCGGCGGAGTGGATCGGCCGCTCGGTGCCCGCCGATGCCGGGATCTCAGGCCTTGCCATCCGTGACCGCGAGCCGCGGTGGTCGCCCGACCTCCTCGCCGATCCGCGGGTCACGCCGGCCGACGGCGCCCGCGAGCGCGGCCAGCTCGACACTGACGGCTCGGGGCTCGGCGTACCGCTGACGGCCGGGGGTGAGGTCCTCGGCGCGCTCGCCGTCGACGACGCCCGCGGGCGCGTCTTCACCGAGGAGGATCTGCGGCTCGTCGCGGCGTTCGCCGATCAGGCGGCGCTCGCGCTCCGCAACACCCGCCTCTACGAAGAGGCTCGGCAGGGGCGGCGCGAGGCACAGGTGCTGGCGGACCTGACCGGCACCATCAACGCGTCGCTCGACCTCGACACGGTGCTGCAGCAGATCGCCGACGGCGCCAGGGAGCTCTGCCAGAGCGACCTGGCGCGGATCGCGCGCCGGCGGTCGACGACGACCGAGATGCTCATCACGCACTGGTCTGGCGCTCGGTACGGCCGCGCCGACGGCCACCCGGTTGAGTCCGGCCGAGGCATCGGGGGCGTGGTCTTGGACACCGGCCGGCCCTTCCGCACCGACAACTGTCGCGCGGATCCACGGATCAACGAAGACTCCGTCGCGGTCGCAGACGCCGAAGGGACGATCGCGGAGATGGTGGTGCCGATCCGGGTAGGACGCAGGATAGAAGGGCTGCTTTACGTCGGCAACCGGTGCCACCGGCCGTTCACCGACCGCGACGAGGCGACCCTGCTGCGGCTGGCGGATCACGTCGCAGTCGCGATCCGCAACGGCCGGCTCTTCGAGGAGGCCGAGCGGCGCCGCTAGACTAGGCGGCGCAGGGCTTGGCGCAAGTCGGCCACCTCGGCTCGGAGTCGCCGCGGGCCGAGGCTCAGAAGACGCGGAGCGGCTCGTAGGCGGTGGTGCGCTGGACGGGGGTGAAGCCCGCCTCGCGGATGAGCGTGGTGATCTCCTCCACCGTGATCGTGTTCACGTAGTCGGCGGCGCGGTGGACGTTCTCCTCGAAGAGGGTCCCCCCCCAGTCGTCGGCGCCGAAGTGGAGCGCGACCTGCCCGGTGGGCTTGCCCTCGGAGAACCAGGAGGCCTGCACATGCGGGAAGTTGTCGAGGTAGAGCCGGGCCGTCGCGAGCACGCGGAGGTACATGGTCGGCCCCTTGTACTGCCTGATCCACTTCTCGAGGAGCGTGCGGCCAGGCTTGAACGACCAGGGGACGAAGGCCGTGAAGCCGCTGGTGTCGTCCTGGAGCGTCCGGATCGCGTCCAGGTGGTCGAGGACGTCCTCCGGCCCCTCTACGTGGCCGTACATCATCGTGGCCGTGCTCTTGAAGCCCTGCCGGTGCGCCTCCCGATGAACGTCGAGCCAGGTCTCGGGCCCCCCCTTTTTCGGCTCGATGCGCGCTCGCACTCGCGCCGAGAGAATCTCGGCGCCGCCGCCGGGCAGGGTCGACTGGCCGGCCTGTCGGAGCCGGGCGAGGACCTCGCGGACCGAGAGGCCCGAGACCTCGGCCATCGTGCGGATCTCCGACGCCGTGAAGAAATGGGGCGTGACCTGCGGGAAGCGCCGGCGTGTCTCCCGGACGAGCGTGAGGTAGTAGTCGAGGGGGAGCGCCGGATTGTGGCCGCCCTGCAGCAATACCGTCGTCGCGCCCTTGACCGCGGCGGCCTCCACCTTCGCGAGCACCTGGTCCACGGTGAGCGTGTAGGCCTCGGGGTGACCGGGCTTGCGGTAGAACGCGCAGAACTGGCAGTCGGTGACGCAGACGTTCGTGTAGTTCGGGTTGGAGTCGATGACGAACGTCACCGTCCGCTCGGGCAGCCGCCGGACGCGCGCGGCGTGGGCGAGCGCGCCGAGCTCAAGTAGCGGTGCGGCGGTGAGCAGATAGAGGCCGTCCTGGCGGTCGAGTCGCCTGCCGCCCTCGACCCGCTCCCAGATGGCGTCGAGCGCGGTGGCCACGGGGAGGCTCACGGCCGCGGCTCCAGCCGGCGGCGGAGCTCTGCGATCGCGCGCTCCTCGTCGGGTCCGAGCCGGTACCTGAAGCCGCGGAGGTAGCGCTGGACTCCGGTCTCGTCGAGCCCGACGTCGCGCCGCACCATCGCGATCCGGCGCAGGGAGACGAGGGCGTCGCTGATCGAGGCCTCGAGGGCGTCCGCGAGCTCGGCGGCGGCAGTGGCGCCGAGCGACGCGCGGACGCCCCAGCGGGCGAAGACGCACGGCAGGCCCGTCCACTCGACCCACTCGGTGCCGACGTCGATCCGGTGCGGGGCGGGGTGGCCACCGTGCAAGGCGCGCAGGGCCTGGTCGCCGATCAGGAGGACCGCATCGCTCGGAGACGCGGCGTCCACCCAGGCCTGCGGCGTCACCGCGTACTTTGCGGCGAGGAGCAGGCGAAGGATCTCCACGGAGGTCGACGTCTCGTCGGTCACGCCGACGACGGCGCCGTCGAGCTCCTTCGGCGGGCGGGCCGAGAAGAGGATCACGCTCTGCGCCGGGCCGTTCGTGGCGATGCCGAACGGCAGCGGCCGGAGAGTCGGCTCCAGCCGGAAGAAGTCCACCAGCGAGAGTGGCCCCGCGTCGACCCGGCCGGCCTCCATCGCCCGCCCGAGCGGGCGCGGCGGGAGCGGCAGGAGCTCGTGCCCGTCAAGGTTGAAGTAGAACGGCTCAGAGTTCAGGTAGGGGATGCGGCCGACGCGCACGTCAGTTCCAGACGCGGACGACGTTGTAGAGCGCATCCCGCTCCACGGCCGTCTTGCCCGCGTCGTGGATCATGCGAAGGAGCTGCTCCCGCGCGAGTCCCACGGGACTCTCGGCCTTGGCCATGTGGGCGATCCTCTCGTCCTCGAGGGTGCCGTTGACGTCGTCGGCGCCGAAGTGGAGCGCGATCGACGCGGTCTGCTCGCCGAGCATCACCCAGTAGGCCTCGACATGGGGGAAGTTGTCGAGCAAGAGCCGGGCGGCGGCGATCGTGCGGAGGGCGTCCGTGGGGGGGGTCTGCCGGGGCACGAGCTTCGTGTCGCCGACCTGGTAGACGAGGGGGATGAAGGTCAGGAACCCGCCCGAGGCATCCTGCTGGGTCCGGAGCCGGAGCAGGTGGTCCACACGCTCCGCCAGTGTCTCGATGTGGCCGAACAGCATGGTCGCGTTGGTGGGGATGCCGAGCGAGTGGGCGACCCCGTGGATCTCGCACCAGCGGTCCGGGTCGGCCTTGCCGGTGTAGGCGAGGGCCTTGGCGACCCGCCGGGAGAAGATCTCCGCGCCGCCGCCGGGCAGGGCATGGAGCCCCGCCGCCTTCAGGCGCTGGAGCGCCTCCTTCGGCTCGATCTTCCAGCGCCGCCAGAAGTAGTCGATCTCGGCCGCGGTGAACGCCTTGATCTGCACCTCGGGGCGCGCGAGACGGATGGCCTCGATCAGCCTCTCGTAGTACTCGAACGGCCAATCCGGGTGGTGCCCGCCCACGATGTGCACCTCGTGCACGCCGTCCTTGATCATCCCGAGCACGTCCTCGATCGAGTGCTCGAAGGCGCCGGGCCGACCTGGCTTGCGTGCGAAGTCGCAGAATCGGCACGACAGCACGCAGACGTTGGTGGGGTTGATGTAGCGGTTGATGACGAAGTGGACGCGGTCGCCATGCCGCCGTGTCTTGACGTGATCGGCGAGCCACCCGAGCCCGAGCAGGTCGCCGGTCTCGAACAGGGTGAGCCCCTCGTCCCGCGAGAGGCGCTCCCGCGCACAGACCTTCGCGCAGATCCGGTCGAGTCGGGGGTCGGCGAAACGCACGGCGCCTCCTTGGCGGAGTGCAGCGGCCGAGCTCTCCGAATGGTAAGTACCGGCCGCGCCGCCTGTCAAGAACCGGGTGGGGAACCCCGACTGATGGGCGCCGACGACTCGATGACGCCGGGGCGCCAGGCGGGGCGACGCTCGCTCAGGCGGCGGGGCCGAACGCGATGCCGGTTTGGTTCGGCTCGACGAGAGGCCGGAACCGGACCGTCTGCCCGACGGCGAGGGCGTCGAGGGGGATGTCGACGATGCGGCCGTGGACGGAGACGCCCTCCCGGAGCCGCACGAGCGCGACGGCATAGGGGGCACCGTTGGCGCCGCCGCGCGGCGGCACCCGGAACACGGTGAAGCTCGCGACCGTGCCGGATCCCTCGAGCGGCACCGTCTGCCACTCGCGGCGCCGGCAGGCCGCGCAGGCCTCCTGCGGAGGCATGGCCAGGGCCGCGCAGTGGGCGCACCGGATCCCCGTGAGCCGGCCTTGGCGGGCCTGCTGGAAAAAGGCGTCGAGCATGATCACGATCGCGATCCTCCCCCGCCAGCGGCGCGGTCCGTGCCAGGTCGACCACTATAGCAGAAGCTACGCCATGCTAGCATGCCGCCATGCCGCGACCGCTCATCGCGATTCTCGGCTGCGGCTGGATCGCCCGCCGCCATGCGGCGGCGGCGCGGCGCCTCTCGGCCCACCTCGACCTCGCCTTCGCGAGCCGGAGCGGTACGCGGGCGCGCGCCTACGCGCGCGCGTTCGGCGCCGTGGCCGCCTTCGACGGCTACGAGAGCGCGGTCCGCGACCCGCGGGTGAGGGCGGCGATCGTGTGCACCCCGCACGACCGGCACCTCGCCGACGTCCTGCTCGCTCTCGATCACGACCGGCACGTACTGGTCGAGAAGCCGATCGCCCGGACCCTGGCGGAGGCCGACCAAATGATCGAGGCAGCCCGCGCCCGGGGCCAGGTCCTGATGGTCGCCGAGAACTTCCACTACATGCCGGCGTTCCGGCGCGTGCGCGCGGTCGTCGCTGGAGGCCGTCTCGGCGCCCTGCGGGACCTCCTCCTCACCTCCCGGGGCTTCCGGGAGCGCACGGGCTGGCGCCTTGATCCCGAGGCGGCGGGTGGCGGGTGCCTGATCGACGGCGGGATCCACTACGTGCACAACCTCCGCTCGTGGGGCGGCGAGGTGCGGCGCGTCTTCGGCCTGTCGCCCCCCCCGACCTTGGCCAGGCTGGCCGGCGAGGACGCGGTCAGCGCGCTGCTCGAACTGGACCGCGGCGTGGTAGGATTTCTGGCGAATTCCGTGGCAACCCCGGGCATTCCGACCTTTCAATGGGCGTCGGTGTCCGGCACACAGGGTACCTGCTTTGCCGACAATCGCGGCCGGCTCGTGGTGATCCGCGGGGGCAGCGGATCGAGTGTCCGGGCCTACTGGCGAGATCATCGGGGATACGAGGCGATGCTGAGGGCGTTCCTGCACGCGATCACCACCGGTCTGGCGCCGGAGACGGATGGCGGCGAAGGCCGCCGCGACCTCGCGGTGGTGCTCGCCGTCTACCGCTCGCTTCGCGAGCGGCACCCGGTGGACGTCGAATGCTGAGCGAGGAGGCCGTGCTGCTGCTCGCCTGCCTGGCGGTGACGGCGCTCGTGATCATCGCGTTGCTGGAAGTCGTCTGGCCCTCCCGGGCTCGCCATCCGCGGGCCCGCGTCCGGTACCGGCGTCCGCACGCCACGCGATCGCGGGATGGCCGCCCGGCCTACCGCCGGACGGCGCCGGAAGCCCGCGAGGCCGCGCCACGCTCCGGACCCCCAACCCCGCGCAGGGTGGCAGAGGCCCCCCCGGTCGTGATCGAGCGCCGCGGCGAGAGTGTCTTCGCGCGTGCCGTCGGATCCCGGGGGGCGCCGCTGCCGGCACCCGGCCTCGAGCCGCCGTCGGAGGCTCTGGCGGCGGAGCCGGCCCCACCGGCGCCGGCACCCGCCCCGGTCGCCGCCGGCCCGGCGCCGGGCCCCGTCGTCGACCGCGGGACGGCCGACAGCAGCCTTCCCCTGGAGGAGTGCTTCTCGCTCTACCAGGACAAGCGCTACGCCGACGTGATCGCGCGGGCGGCGCAGGCCCTCGAGCGGGACGCGGAGGCGGGTCGCCGCGGCCAGACGTTCGCCCACGAGGTCGCGGCGCTCTGGAGCGTGACGGGGTTGTCGCAGCAGGCGCTCGACGACGAGGAGGGCGCCCGGGCGGCGTTCGAGGCGGCGATCCGCGCCGCGCCGGCGTCCGAGCGCCCCACCTACGAGCGCCACCTGGCCGCGCTCGCCCTCACGGTCGCGCGCCAGCTGATCGCGCGGGCGGACACCCTGCCCGACGTCGCCGGCGCTGAGCGGTCGGGCGCGCTCCGGCAGGCGGTGCGCTGGCTCCGCCAGGCGCTCGCGAGCGCGCCGAACGACGCGACCCTCCAGCAGGCCCTCGCGCGGGCGTGCGCGGGGCTCTGGGACTCCTATGGGCAGTTCGCGCGGGCGCTGATCCAGCGGCAGGAGTTCCCGGGCGCCCGCCGCGTGATCCGGGAAGCCCTCGCCGAGGACGGGTTCCCCGAGGAGCGGCGGGAGGCGTTCAGCGACCTCCTGGCGGCGACCTTCAGCGGCGAGATCGGACAGCTCACCGCCCACGCCATCCGCGTCATGCAGGACGAGCACGAGCGCGAGGCGCTGGCGTCACTCGAACGCGCCGAGGCGCTGCTGGCGTCGGTCCCGACCGAGACGCTCACGCCTAAGCGCCGCGAGGAAGTGAACCGCCGACTCTGGTGGGGCTACACGAAGCTCGGCGCCCGCCGCGTGGCGTCCGGCGAGTACGAGGACGCCGTCGAGCCCCTCTTCCACGCGCTCAGGCTGAGCGACGCCAACCCCGAGCAGCAGGACGAGGCGCGGGCGGCGCTGGTCCAGGCCCTCGACGGCGTCGCCGAGGCGCGGGCAGAGTCGATCGGTCGGCTCCTCAAGACCGGCGACCGGGACGCCGCCGCCCGGGAGAGCGATCGGCTCCGACGGCTCCTCCTCGAGGGCATCGAGCTCGGGCTCACCAAGAACGAGCTCACGTCCGCGCTCACCCGGACCCGCCGCGTGTTCGAGCAGGTCGAGCCCTCGCCGTGATGCGGAGGAGGGGTGCTCGTCAGCGGCGAGCCCGGCCGTAGCCCGCCGCGGCGTCTCCGTTGCCGATGATCCCCTTCGCCAAGGGCCACGGGCTCGGCAACGACTACCTGGTGCTGGACCGGAGGGACCTGCCGGGCGAGCTGTCTGCGCGCGCGATCCAGCGGATCTGCGACCGCAATCGGGGCGTCGGCTCCGACGGGATCCTGCTCCGGGTCGCGAGCGCCCGCGCCGATTTCGGCCTGCGCATTTTCAACCCTGACGGGAGCGAGGCGGAGAAGTCCGGGAACGGCCTTCGGATCTTCGCGAAGTACCTCCACGATCACGGGCACGCGAAGGCCACGGTCTTCACGGTGGACACCCAGGGCGGCCTCGTCGAATGCGCGTGCCAGGTCGTGAACGGACGGGTCGCGGCGGTGGCGGTCGAGATGGGGCGAGCGACCTTCCGGGCGCCCGAGATCCCGATGAACGGTCCCGACCGGGAGGCGATCGGCATCCCCCTCGAAGTCGCCGGCACGATCCTGACCGTCACCGCGGTGTCGGTGGGCAACCCGCACTGCGTGGTCTTCGTGGAGCGCCTGGACGAGGGCGAGGTCCGGCGGCTCGGGCCGCTCGTCGAGCGGCACCCCGCCTTCCCGAACCGGAGCAACGTGCAGTTCGCCCGGGTCCGCGCTCGGGATACCGTCGACGTTCTCGTCTGGGAACGGGGTGCCGGCTGGACGCTCGCGTCCGGCTCGTCCGCGTGCGCGGTCGCCTCGGCCGCCGTACGGAACGGCCTGACCGACGGGAGGGTGACGATCCGGATGCCCGGCGGGCAGCTCGCGGTCGAGGTCCGGCAGGACTGGTCGCTCCGCCTCGAGGGGCCGGTGGAGGAGATCTGCACTGGTGTACTGAGCCCCGAGCTCGAGCGACACCTCTGATCGGGCGTCTCTGCGTCTTCTGCGGGTCGCGCGAAGGCGTCCGGCCGGAGTACGCCGACGCGGCCGCCGCGCTCGGCCGCGAACTGGTGGCCCGGCGGGTCGAGCTCGTGTACGGCGGCGGCTCGGTCGGCCTCATGGGCGTGCTGGCCGATACGGTCATGCAGGCTGGCGGCCGGGTGATCGGTGTCATCCCGGGCCCCCTCGCAACCCGCGAGGTCGCGCACGCGGGCCTCACAGAGCTGCGTGTCGTGGCGAGCATGCACGAGCGGAAGTCGATGATGGCCGGGCTCGCCGACGGCTTCATCGCCCTGCCCGGTGGCCTCGGCACGCTCGAGGAGCTCCTGGAAGTGCTCAGCTGGGCCCAGCTCGGCGTCCATCGGAAACCCGTCGGCGTGCTGAACGCGGCCCACTATTACGACGGGCTGCTGCGGCTTCTCGCGTACGCCGTCGACGAGGGCTTCGCACTCGCCGAGCACGTCGCCCTCCTGCAGGCGGCGCCGGCCGCCGCCGAGCTCCTGGACCTCTTTGCCGCCTGGCGCCCGGCCGCGACCCGGCGGGCGTGGCTCGCGCCGACCGAGACCTAGCGTCCGGGGCGGCGCCGAGTGGACCGCCGCCCGCGCTCGTGCTAGAAGACTCTCGTCGCGTGGGCACCGCGCGAGCCCGCGGGTCTGATCGCGGGAGACCGGAGCGGAGGCGCGTGATCACGATCGAGATCCAGGGACTGCCGAGCGGGAGCGCCTTGCGGGCGCGGGTCGCCCAGCAGCTGACCCACGCGCTCCGTCCCCTCGGCGACGCACCGGTGCGGGCGAAGGTCACCTTCATCGACGGCGACGGCCCCAAGCACGGCGTGAGCATCCGGTGCGCCCTGACGGTCCGCCTGCCGCACCGGCCGGTCGTCCGCGTCGAGCAGCTGTCCGACACGCCGACGCGGGCCTTCCGCGGCTGCTTGGCGACGCTCGAGCGTCAGCTCAAGAAGTACCGGGAGCGCCGAACGGAACGCCGCCGGCGGCCCAAGAAGTACTACGTGGCCAAACGGCTCCTCGCCGAAGGCCTGCCGCCGGATCTCGTCGACCGCCCGCGCCGGGCGGTTCCGGAGGACGGGTGACGAGGCTCTACCGCCGGATCCTCCACCCGACCGACTTCTCCGCGGCGTCGCGTCGCGCATTCGCGTGCGCGGTGGCGCTGGCCCGGCGGGACCGCGCCGAGCTCCTTCTGCTGCACGTGCTCGCGTCGCCGGCCGCGTTCGCCGGCGACGGGTACGTGACGCCGGAGACCTGGCAGCGGATCGAGGCCGCGGCCCGCCGCTCGGCCGAGTCCCGCCTGAAAGCGACGCTCGCCCGGGCGACGCGGGCGGGCGGACGGGCGCGGGCGATCCTCGTCGAGGGCGTCCCGTTTCACCAGATCCTGCGGACGGCGAGGGCCAGGCGCGCGGACCTCATCGTGATCGGCACCCACGGCCGGAGCGCGATCTCTCGGCTCTTCATCGGGAGCGTGGCAGTGCGCGTGATCCAACTCGCGCCGTGCCCCGTGCTGACGGTTCGCGGGCGGTAGGGGGGCCGCGCGAGCCGGGCCCGTCAGGTCAGCGTGCCGCCGTCGAGGACGATCGTGTGGCCCGTGACGTAGGAGGAGGCGTCGGCCGCGAGGTAGAGGACCGCGCCGACCATCTCGTCGGGCTTGCCGGTTCGGCCGAGCGGCGTCGTCTTCAGGTATTGGCCGAGGATCTCCGCGTTGGTCCAGAGCGCCTCGCTGAACCGCGTCTCGATCAGCCCGGGCGCGATCGCGTTCACGCGGATGCCGTGGGGGCCGAGCTCGCGGGCGAGCACCTTAGTGAGCATGATGACCGCGGCCTTGGAGACGCCGTAGGCGCCGATCAGCGTCGGCACCCGGAGTCCGCCCGTGGACGAGACGTTGATGATCGACCCGCTCTTCTGCGTCATCATTACCCGCGCCGCCTGCTGGCTCAGGAGAAGGCAGCCCTTGACGTTGACCTCCATGACCTTGTCCCACGCCTCGGGCGTGATGTCGACGAGGGGCCCGAAGTGGGGGTTGGTCGCGGCGTTGTTGACGAGGACGTCGAGGCGACCGAGCTCGCGCGTGGTCGTGGCGACGAGGCGCTCGACGTCCTCCGGCCGCCCCGTATGGGTGGCGACGGCGAGCGACCGGCGGCCGAGCGCCCGGATCTCCGCAGCGACGGGCTCGAGGTCTGGGAGCTTGCGGCTCGCGACGACGACGTCGGCGCCGGCGGCAGCCAGACCAAGCGCGATCGCGCGGCCGATTCCGCGCGACGCCCCGGTGACGACGGCGACCCGCTTGTCGAGGCGGAACAGCGCGGCGCTCATTAGCCGTATCATATCGGAAATGTGGTATTCGACCAGGCCTCCATCTGAGGGACACCAAGACGACCTAACCGTACAAGAAACCGACGAACCGGGTAGTCGTTGATGCTCGTGGTGTACCCTGGGTTGGCCTGGTTTGGTAGCAGAGTGGTAGCAGCTTAAATGACCGCGACGACAGAACCGCCGCCGACAGCACGGCGCCCGAGAGTGAAGATCGCGATCTACTGCGAGCATGGCGCCCTGTCGGCTGATCTCCGCACCTTCCGGCATGACGGACGCATTGAGCTCGTCAATTTCCCCATACGACCCTGATTCGCGAGCGCGGGCCATCGCGCCTTCGGCGACGCCGTCCGACGCCCGAGCTCTGGGCGTTCATGCCGAGGGCGGGGCCCCGCCACAGCGGGGAAACGGTGATGACCGAGTCGTCTAAGTTCATCGGTGCCAGCGTTGCCTTCAATCGGATGCTAACGCATGCGGATGGGGCAGCCAACAGCGCCGCCACCGTGCTCATCCAGGGCGAGAGCGGGACCGGCAAGGAGCTGATCGCGCGGCGCATCCACGACCGGTCGCCGCGGCGCCAGGGTCCGTTCGTCGCCGTCAACAGCGCGGCGCTGCCCGAGGGGCTGCTCGAGTCCAAACTCTTCGGCTACGAGAAGGGTGCCCTCACGGGGGCGGCGGGACGCAAGGAAGGGTTTTTAAAGCTGGCCGATGGCGGCACCCTCTTCCTCGACGAGGTGGCCGACCTCTCCCCGGTCACGCAGCCCAAGATCCTCCGGGTGCTCCAGGAGGGCGAGTTCGAGCGGGTGGACGGGACCAAGACCCTCCGGGTCGACGTGCGGGTCGTCGCCGCCACCAACCAGAACCTCGTGGCGCTCGTGTGCGAAAAGCGCTTCCGGGAAGACCTCTATTACCGGCTCAACGTCAGCACGATCACCGCCGCGCCGCTCCGCGAGCGCCGGGAAGAACGTGGCGATGCTGGCGCAACACTTCCTGCGCGTGTACGCCGCCAAGGACAACCGGCGCCTCGAGGGCTTCACGGACGAGGCGCTCACCTGTCTGGAAGCACACTCCTGGCCTGGTAACGTCCGAGAACTGGAGAACGTGATCGAGCGAGCGGTGGTTCTGGCGAGGGGCGGTCGAGTCGAACGGGATGACCTGCCCGACGAAATTCAGTTCCCGCAGGATGAAGGTGAGACTGGCGGCCCTCAAGCAGCATCGCGTCTGCCAAGGACACCGACGGGAGCGGCACCCGGAGCCGCCGCGCTGCCCCCGAGGCCGCCAGCAGACTTTGTGGATCTCCTTGTTGACCCATTTTTCCGAACCAAGCTGCCGAGACGGATCAACCGACGACCCTGAGTCCGCCATCAGGAAATCGAGGACCAACAGCAGTTCTATTAGAGCGTTGTGAATGACGCTCGATCAGCTTTACGACGAGATTCTGCTCAGCATGGAGTCGATGCTCGCTTCCTTCGAGAAGCGGGTGCCAGCCCCGTACCAGATTCCATGTAACGGGGATGGTTGGAACCCGGCGTGAGGAGGAATACCGCCAAGATTTCCGCCGGAGAACGACGAGTGGACACGTCGAGCCCTCGCTGGCGATCCCGAGGCGCTGGAGGAGCTGAGGCACTGCCGCCGCGAGCTGCGGCGGCGTGAACGGGAGGCGCAGTGGCTCGCCCGGGCCATGGCCGACCCCGGATATCGCGCCTATGTACAGAAGCTCTGGCGCGAGGTCTTCAAGTTCGATGCGTCGGAGATCGAGGAGTGGACGGCCAGGGCCCTCGCAGGTGACCCCGAGTTCGAGCGGCTGTTCTCCGAGCGGGTGGAGCAGGCCGAGGAGACCCCGTGATGCCCGCCGCGGCCCCGGGCCTCGACCAGCTCGCGGCTGACCCGGCTCTCGCGGCCGGGCTCGCGCCGGCCGTTGCACGCGACCTCCTCGTGCGCCTGGCGTCGCTCCAGGCGCTCCTGCTCGTCGCGGCTCTTGCCGGCGACCACTCCGCAGAGGTCGTCGCACCCGTCGACTACCTGACGGCTGACGATGTGGCCGCGCGACTCCAGATGCCGAAGGGGCACGTCTACGAGCTGATCCGACGCGGCGCGCTGCCGAGCATCCGCCTCGGGAAGTACGTCAGGGTGCCGGCGGCCCCGCTCACCGCCGAGGCCCTTGACAAACTAGTGTACGTAGCGCATAGTCAGGGACATGACCGGCGACGAGGTTCGGCGGATTCGCAAGCGCCTCGGGCTGACGCAGCGCCAGCTCGCCGAGCGCGTGGGCGTGACTCCAAGCTCGTTGGCGAGGTGGGAGCAGGGCGTGTTCGGCGTCCGCGAGTCGGCCGCCCGGCTCCTCCGCCTCCTAGCCGATCAACCTCCGCAGAGAACGCGGAGACGTAGGGGGCGCTGACCACATGGCCTGCATTCGGAAGCGACGCGGTAAATACGTCGTGGATTACCGGGACGCCTCCGGCGTGCGCCAGTGGGCGACGTGCGAGAGTAAAGGCGCCGCGGAGAACGTGCTCGCCGACAAGATCCGGGACGGACGCCAGCGGCGACGCCCGGCCGTCGACCCCGAGATTGTCGTCGACGCTTACGCCGACCGCTGGCTTGGGATGGCCCGGGCGACGCTGAAGTCAAGCAGCACGGCGTCCTATGAGACGCTCTACCGCGTTCACGTCCGCCCCCGGCTCGGGGGGGTGAAGGTTCGCCACCTGACCCGCGGTCAGCTCCGCGCGTTTCTGGCCGAGCGGAGGACGCGCGCCCGCGACAGTCCCGCCGCCAACGGGATCCTGTCTGTGCTCCGCCTGCTGTTGCAGGCCGCGGTCGAAGATGGGGTGCTACTTGCCAACCCGGCCGCCCGGCTCGGCCGCCAGCTCCGCCTCGAGCCCTCGACTCGGGCCCGCCAGGAGCTAATCAAGGCGATAACGCGGGCGCAGCTAGCCCGGTTTCTCGACACGGCGGCCCGTGTCGATCGTCGGCATGTCGCCTTGTGGTTCACGATGGCGCGGGCGGGGCTGCGCTCGGGCGAGGCCTTCGGGCTGTGGTGGGAGGACCTCGACTTCGCGGCTCGCGAGATGCGGATCGCGCGGAGCCTGGGCCCCCGGGGCGAGCTCAGCACCCCGAAAAGCGGGAACCCGCGAACGGTCGACCTGAGTCAGGAGCTCGTCGGCGTCCTCCGGCGCCTCCAAACGGAGCGCAAGGCGGACGCGCTGCGCCGCGGGTGGGGCGAGATCCCGCCGTGGGTGTTCGTGAACCGCGACGGGGGGCCGCTTAACCGTCTCGTCGCCGAGCGCGCCTTCAAGCGCATCCTGAACGCCGCGGGGCTCCCTCCGCACTTCACGCCGCACTGCCTGAGACACAGCTACGCCTCCCAGCTACTCCAGGCCGGGGCGCCCCCGCTCTATGTCCAGCGCCAGCTCGGGCACCACTCGATGAAGCTGACGGTCGACACGTACGGACGCTGGCTGCCCGTCGGCGATCGCGGCCTGGTCGACCGGCTCGACGAGGCGGCAAGTGGTAGCAGAGTGGTAGCAGCGGGGCGCGGGTCGATCCCGCAATCTCACGATTCTCAAGCGGAACCGGGGCCAACGCCGCTCAAAGTATCGGGATTGTGGTAATTTGTAGCCGATGTTGAACCTCGCGCTGATCGCCTATGTCGTGGCGACGGGCCTCGCTCTCGCCTACCTGGTCCAGCGAGAGGAGGTCACCTACCGGCTCACGACGGCGGTGACGCTCGCCGGCTGGGCGCTCCAGACCGCAGGCCTGATCGCTCGGACCGTCGAGGGCGGCCGCGGGCCGTTCTCGAGCTTCCCCGAGGCCGTCTCGGTCGCGGTGTGGGCGGCCGTGCTCCTGGAACTCTGGGCCGAACGGCAGTACAGGATCAGGGTGCTCGGAGCGTTCGTACTCCCGGTCGTGGTCGTGCTGAGCGTCTCGGGGACGATGGCCGGGCCGGCCCTGCAGTCGACCGCGCTCCATAACGTCTGGATCACCGTGCACGTGGTCTTGGCGCTCCTCGGCATTGCGGCGTTCGTCCTGAACTTTGCGGGATCCATCATGTACTTGCTTCAGGAGCAGCAGCTAAAGGCCCGGCGTCCCGGCACGTTCTACTACCGCCTGCCGTCGCTCGAGACACTCGACCGCCTGACCTTCCGCGCTCTCACCCTCGGGTTTCCGTTCCTGACCGTCGGGCTGATGCTGGGCGCCCTCTGGACGGGACGCTTCCACCCGCTGATCGCGTTCTCGGCCGTCGCGTGGGTCATCTACGCCTTCACCCTGGCGAGCCGTGTGGTCGCGGGCTGGCGCGGCCGGCGGGCGGCCTACTGCGCGATCCTCGGCTTCGCGGCGCTCGTGCTCACCCTCGGGGCAGGCGTCCTGCTGCCGGGGCCCCACGGCTCCTGAGGGCGCACCGCCATGGTCACCTCCGTCTCCCCCCGCCTCGGCAGGCTCTCTCGCGGGCCCGCTTCGGCCGCGCGCCCCGCGGCGGGGACGTTCGGGCGGGAGGCGGCGCCTCCCGCCGAGGCCTGACGTGGGCACGCTCTTCGTGTCGGGCCTGAGCCACCGGGAGGCGCCGGTCGCCGTGCGTGAGCAACTCGCCCTGGAGGCAGACAAGCTCCGAGAAGTCCTGGGCCACGTGATGGCCACCGGCGCGCTCGCCGAGGTCATGATCCTCTCGACCTGCAACCGGGTCGAGGTCTATGGGGTCGCCGGCGCGCCGGCCGCGGCCCGGGCCCTGACCTTCCGGCAGCTCGGCGCGCAGCGCGGGATGGCGCTCGACGGCCTCGAGCCCATGCTCTACACGAAGACAGAGACCGACGCGGTCCACCACGCGTTCCGCGTCGCCGCGAGCCTCGACTCGATGATCGTGGGCGAGCCGCAGATCCTCGGGCAAGTCAAGGAAGCGGTCGCCGTCGCCCAGGACTGCCAGACCCTGGGCCCGACCCTCCATCGCCTGTGGATGAAGGCGTTTGCGGTCGCGAAGCGGGTGCGGACGGAGACCGACGTGGCACGCCACGCAGTGTCGGTCTCGTTCGCCGCGGTCGAGCTGGCGAAGAAGATCTTCGCCGGGCTCGACGGCCGGACCGTCTTGCTGGTGGGGGCCGGCGAGATGGGGGAGCTGGCCGCCCGCCATCTCGTCGAGCAAGGGGCGTTCCCCATCTACGTCGCCAACCGGACCTGGGCCCGGGCGCAGGAGCTCGCCCGCGCGCTCGCCGGCACCGCCGTCCCCTTTGCCGACCTCGGGGCCACGATGGCCATCGTCGACATTGTCGTGACGTCGACGGGCGCGTCCGAGCCGATCATCACGCGGGAGGCGGTTCAGCGCGCGCTCCACCTCCGGCGCTCGCGGCCACTGTTCTTCGTGGACATCGCGGTACCGCGCGACGTCGAGCCGACGGTCAATGAGTTGGCGAACGTCTTCTGCTACGACATCGACGCCCTCAAGCAGGTCGTCGATGCGAACCTGCGCGAGCGCGAGCGCGAAGCCCAGCGGGCCGAGGCGATCGTCAAGCACGAGGTCGAGCGGTTCGTGACGCGCCGCCGCGACCAGGAGGTGGTGCCCACCATCGTCTCGCTGCGGACGCGGCTCGAGGCGATCCGCCAGGCCGAGCTCGAGAAGGCGCTGGCCAAGCTGCCCGACGCCTCGGCGGAGACGCGCCAGATACTCGAGGCGCTGTCGACCGCCATCGTCAACAAGATCCTCCACGCGCCTATCACGAAGCTCCGCGAGTCGTCGCGTGCGGGACAGGGCGGCTCGTGGACCGCCTTCGTGCACGAGCTGTTCGGGCTCCGGCGGGATGCGCCGTGACGCTCCGCATCGGCACGCGCGCCAGTCCGCTGGCGCTGGCGCAGGCGGGCTGGGTGGCCGACCTGCTCCGCACGACGGGCGTCGAGGCCGAGCTGGTCCCGATGCGGACCGAGGGCGACCGCCTGGAGGAGGCGCGGCTCGGCCAGGCCGGTGGCAAGGGCCTCTTCGTGCGCGAGATCGAGGAGGCGCTGCTCGCGGGCGGCATCGACCTGGCCGTGCACAGCCTGAAGGATCTGCCCGCCGAGCTGCCGGCGGGACTCCGGCTGGCCGCCTTCCCGCGACGCGAGGATCCCCGCGACCTGCTCGTGACGCGGGGCGCCGGTGGGCTCGCCGACCTGCCGCCCGGCGCGCGGGTGGGGACGTCGAGCCTCCGCCGCCGGGCACTGCTCCTGGCGGCGCGCGCCGATCTCACCGTCCTACCGATGCGCGGCAACGTCGACACGCGCCTCCGACGGCTCGACGGGGGCGACTGCGACGCGATCGTGCTCGCGGCGGCCGGGCTCGCCCGGCTCGGGCGGACGCCGCCGCACGCGTGGCCGCTCGAGCCGGAGGAGTTCGTGCCCGCGGTCGGGCAGGGGATTCTGGCCGTCGAGGCCCGCGCCGGCGACCGGGCGGTGCTCGCGGCGGCCGCGGCGCTCGACGACCCCGAGACGCGCCCGTGCGCCGTGGCCGAGCGCGCCTTCCTCCGCCACCTCGGCGGCTCTTGCGCGACGCCGATGGCGGGCCACGCGATGCTAGAGTACGCGTCACTGCGCATGACCGGCGTCGTCCTGAGCGAAGACGGCCGGGCGTGCCTCCGGGACGGCGTGACCGGGGCGCCCGAGGATGCCGAGGCGGTCGGCCGATGGCTGGCGGAATCGCTGCTCGCGCAGGGCGCCGCGAAAATCGCCGTACTCAATCCGGTACAATGAGCCGATGACCGCCGGCGCGTCGATCGACGCCCGTCCGCTGGCGGGTCGCCGGGTGGTGATCACCCGCGCGGCCGCGCAGGCCTCCGCGTTCGCGCGGCTCTTGAGCGCGGCCGGTGCAGACGTGCTTGAGGCGCCGACGATCGCGATCGGGCCGCCGGACAGCTGGGGACCGCTGGACGCGGCGCTCGAGCGGCTGAGCACGTTCCAATGGGTCGTCTTCACGAGCGTGAACGGCGTGGCGATGGTCGGCACCCGCCTCGCCGACCGCGGGCTCGGCTGGACGGCGCTCGCGGGCGCCCGGGCGGCGGCGATCGGCCCCGCCACCGCCGCGGCCCTCGAGGCGTGCGGGGTTCGTGCCGAAGTCGTGCCCGAGGAGTACCGGGCGGAAGGGCTCGTGGAGCGCCTGCGGGAGCTCGTCCGGCCCGGCGACGCCGTGCTCCTCCCCCGGGCCGCGCAGACCCGCGACGTCCTCGTAACCGAACTCGCGCGGCTCGGCGCGAGGGTGAGCGAGGTGCCGGTGTACCGCACGCGGCCGGTCGCGGAGGCCGCGGCGCGCTTGCGCGCCGCGCTCGAGCGCGGCGAGGTGGACGTCGTGACCTTCACGAGCTCGTCCACCGCGCAGAGCTTCGCCGCCCTCTTCTCGGACGAGGAACGGGCGCGGCTGCTCGCGGGCGTGACGATCGCGTCGATCGGGCCGATCACCGCGGCCACGGCGGCGTCGTTCGGGCTGACGACCCGGGTGATGCCGGACGAGTACACGATCCCGGCGCTCGCGCGCGCGATCGTCGCGCACTTCTCGAGCCGTGCCGAAAGGAGTGGTTGAGGATGGCTCCCCCGATCTATCGCCCCCGACGGCTTCGCGACAAGGCGCTGCTCCGGAAGATGGTGCGCGAGACCGCGCTCTCGAGCGACGACCTCATCTATCCGCTGTTCGTCGTGCACGGGCGCGGCCTCCGCCAGCCGATCGCTCCGATGCCGGGCCAGTACCGGCTGTCGGTGGACGAGGTCGTCAAGGAGGCCAAGGACGCGGCCAGCATGGGCATCCCGGCCGTGCTGCTCTTCGGCATCCCCGAGGACAAGGACCCCCGCGGGTCGGAGGCCTACGCGGACGAGGGAATCGTGCAGCAGGCCACCCGCGCCATCAAGGACACGGTGCCGGACCTCCTCGTGATCACCGACGTCTGCCTCTGCGAGTACACGAGCCACGGTCACTGCGGCGTCGTCGAGGACGGCCGCGTGAAGAACGATCCGACGCTCGAGCTGCTGGCTCGCACCGCGGTGTCGCACGCGGAGGCGGGAGCGGACCTGGTGGCGCCGTCGGACATGATGGACGGGCGCGTGGCCGCGATCCGGGAGGCGTTGGACGAGGCGAGTTTCGGCGACACCCCCATCATGGCGTACTCGGCGAAGTACGCGTCGAGCTTCTACGGGCCGTTCCGCGAGGCCGCGGGGTCGAGCCCGCAGTTCGGCGACCGCCGCTCCTACCAGATGGACCCTGCCAACGTCGTGGAGGCGTTGCGGGAGGTCGCGCTCGACATCGACGAGGGGGCGGATATCGTGATGGTGAAGCCCGCTCTGCCGTACCTGGACGTGGTGTCGCGTGTGAAGGCGGAGTTCGGGCTGCCGCTGGCCGCCTACTCGGTATCCGGCGAGTACGCGATGATCCGAGCCGCGGGGACGCTCGGATGGCTCGACGAGGAGCGGGCGATGATGGAGGCGCTCGTCTCGATCCGCCGCGCCGGAGCCGACCTCGTGATCACGTACTTCGCCAAGGATGCGGCGCGGCGCCTGGAATCGAGACGGGCGTGAACCGGCCGGACGCCCGGTGGGGCGGGGCCCGGGTGTCGCCCGACTCGACGCGAGGCCCCACCGCAGCTCGATGAAGATCTCCGCGAAGGGAGAGTACGCCCTCAAGGCGATGCTGGACCTATCGATGCGCGAGTCGAGCGGCCTCGTCTCGATCCAAGAGATCGCGGCGCGGCAGTCGATTCCGCAGCGCTACCTGGAGCAGGTGCTGCTCCAGCTCAAGCGCGCGAGCCTCCTGACCTCCAAGCGTGGCGCGGCGGGCGGGTACCATCTGACCCGGTCGCCCGGCGAGATCACGGTCGGCGAGGTGCTCCGCGCGGTCGAGGGCGAGGTCGCGCCGTTCGAGCCCGCGCGGCGCCCCCGGCGCGGCGCGGCCGACCACGGGAGCGACCTGACCGAGCTGTGGGACGATCTCTCACGGGCCGTCTCGGAGGTGATCGACCGGAAGACGTTCGGGGACCTCGCAGCGCGGGCGGCCGAGCGTCGAAGCGCCGCCCGCCCCATGTATCACATCTAACCACTGGACCATCCCGGACGCGGGAATCGACGGGGACCACCGGGTGAGGGTGCGATGAGACCGAAGATCGCGGGCAGCGTGCTCGACCTCGTCGGCAACACCCCGATCGTCCGGCTCCGCCGGGTGGTCAAGCCGGGCGGGGCGGCGGTGGTCGCGAAGGTCGAGTCGGTGAACCCGGGAGGCAGCGTGAAGGACCGGATCGCCGTCGCCATGGTCGAGGACGCCGAGCGGCGCGGCGTGCTGCGGCCGGGCGCCACCATCGTGGAGCCGACCAGCGGCAACACAGGGATCGGGCTCGCGATGGTGGCGGCGGTCAAGGGGTACCGCCTCATCCTCACCATGCCCGACGACATGAGCGTCGAGCGGCAGCGCCTGCTCTCGCGGTTCGGCGCCGAGATCCAGCTCACGCCAGCGATCGAGGGCATGACGGGCGCCGTCTACGCGGCGACCGAGCTCTGCCGCGAACACCCCGACTACTTCATGCCCCAGCAGTTCCAGAACCCTGCCAACCCGGACATCCACCGCCGGACGACGGCGCTCGAAATCCTGGACGGGACCGAGGGGCGGCTCGACGTCTTCGTGGCGGGGGTCGGCACGGGCGGGACCCTCACGGGCGTCGGCGAGGTGCTGAAGGAGAAGGTGCCGGGGATCCGCGTGGTCGCCGTCGAGCCCGCGCGGTCGCCCGTGCTCGCGGGGGGCAAGGCCCGCCCCCACGGCATCCAGGGCATCGGCGCCTCCTTCGTCCCCGGCGTCCTCAATCGAGCCGTGATCGACGAGATCGTGCACGTCCGCGACGAGGACGCGACCGGGATGTCGAAGCGGCTCGCGCGCGAGGAGGGGCTCCTCGTGGGCATTTCGGCCGGCGCCAACGTCTTCGCCGCCGCTGCCCTCGCGGCGTCGCTGCCGCCCGAGAGGCTCGTGCTCACCGTGCTGCCCGACACGGGCGAGCGCTATCTGAGCCTCACGCCATAACCGGAGGACAGTAGTCCAGTGAGCGTCCACGTCTACATCCCCACGCCGTTCCGGCGGGCGACGAATAACCGGGATCGGGTCGAGGCGCGCCCCGGCGACGTCGGCGCGCTGCTCGACGAGCTCGAGTCGACGTTCGTCGGCCTCCGCGGCCTCGTCCGGAACGAGGCCGGCGAGGTCCACCATCACGTCAACATCTACGTGAACAGCGAGGCGATCGAGGCGCTCCAGGGATTGAAGACGCCCGTCCGCGACGGCGACGAGGTGACGATCATCCCCGCGCTGGCCGGCGGCGCATGACCGTGACACCCGACGAGCTGCAGGAGATCCGCCGGCACGCGGAAGCCGACTACCCGAGCGAGTGCTGCGGGGTTGTCCTCGTCCGGGGCGGGGATGAACGGGTGCTCGTCCGACTGCGGAATGTCCAAGACGCCCTGCACCGGAGTGACCCCGTCAGGCATCCCCGCGACTCGAGCACCGCCTACGCCGTCGACGGCCAGGAGTGGTGGCGGCACGTGTGCAAGCGTGAGGACGAGGGGTACCATGTCGCGGTGATCTACCACTCGCACATCGACGTGGGGGCCTACTTCTCCGCGACCGACACCCAGAACGCGCTGCTCGGCGGGGATCAGCCCGGGTATCCGGACGCGACGTGGGTCGTGGTCTCGGTCGTGAAGGGTCGCGCGGACGCCGCGGCGGCATTCCGGTGGAGTGCGGTCGAGCGAAGCTTCCTCCCCGTCGACGGTCCCGTGCTCCGCGCGTGAACCGGTCCGACTCGCTCTTCGCCGCCGCCCAACGGGTGATCCCGGGGGGAGTGAACAGTCCCGTGCGCGCCTTCCGGGGTGTCGGCGGCCGCCCGTTCTTCGTCGACCGCGCGGAGGGCGCCCGCATCTTCGATGTGGACGGCAACGCCTACATCGACTTCCTCGGCTCGTGGGGACCGCTCATCCTCGGTCACGCGGCGCCGGCGGTGGTGGAGGCCGTCGTGAAGGCGGCGCGGCGGGGCACGAGCTACGGCGCGCCGACCGAGGGCGAGGTCGAGCTGGCGGAGCGGATCACGGCCGCCGTTCCGTCGATGGAGATGGTGCGGCTCGTGAGCTCGGGGACGGAGGCCGCGATGAGCGCGATCCGCCTGGCCCGCGGCGCCACCCGGCGCGACGTCATCGTCAAATTCGACGGCTGCTACCACGGGCACGCCGACAGCCTGCTCGTCAAAGCGGGGTCGGGCGGCGCGACCTTTTCGCTGCCCGACAGCGGCGGAGTCCCCGCGAGCCTCGCCCGCCTCACGGTCACCGTCCCCTTCAACGACCTCGCGGCGGTCCAGCGGGTGTTCCGCGAGCGCGGCGCTGAGATCGCGGCCGTGATCGTGGAGCCGGTGGCGGGGAATATGGGCGTGGTACCGCCGCAGTCCGGCTTCCTCGACGGGCTGCGCGCGGTGACGCGCGACACCGGCGCACTGCTGATCTTCGACGAGGTGATCACCGGCTTCCGCGTGGCCTACGGCGGTGCCCAGCAGCGGTACGGCGTGCGGCCCGATCTGACGTGCCTCGGCAAGATCATCGGGGGCGGCCTGCCCGTGGGCGCCTACGGCGGTCGCCGCGACCTCATGGAGCAGGTGGCCCCGCTCGGCACGGTCTACCAAGCCGGAACGCTCTCCGGGAACCCCCTCGCGGTGGCGGCCGGGCTCGCGACCCTCACGGTCCTCCGCGATCCCGCCGTCTACGACCAGCTCGAGCGACTCGGGGCACGGCTCGAGGAAGGGCTCCGGGCAGCCGCGCGGAAGGCGGAGGTCGAGGTCACGGTGAACCGGGTCGGCTCGATGCTCACGGGGTTCTTCTGCGCCGGGCCGGTGACGGACTACGCCGGAGCCAGGCGGTCGGACACGGCTCGCTACGGGCGCTACTTTCACGCCATGCTCGCGCGCGGCGTGTTCCTCGCCGCCTCTCAGTTCGAGGCGGCCTTCGTCTCCGCCGCCCACAGCGACGCCGACGTGGAGCACGCCGCGGCCGCCGCCGCGGAGGCGGTAGCGGCGCCGGCCTAGAGAGTGGCCCGAGATCGGTTGACTTGGGTTTTTCGCTGGTGATAGTCTTCACAAAGTCTTTCCTAGCCTCCGGGAGGGTACGACTCTCGCGATGACGGTGAAGGCGGGCGGTGGCGAGCTCGGCGTCGTGCTGCTCGCCGTGCCCGTCGGGCGGGCCCCGAGGTCACCGGCGCCGGGCGCGGCCCGGCGCCCCGCGCAGCCGATACGCCGAGTCCGCCGACTCCTCCCCCGCGCCGGACCCGTCGCACCACCGACACCCGGACGGCCTCTGGACGAGGAGAGGGTGGCCTGATGCAGCGACGAGACTTCTTCCGAGTCGTGGCCGCCACGGGCGCGGCCGCGGCCGCCGGCGGTTGCGGCGGCGCGGCCGAGAAGCTCCTGCCCCAGGTCGTGCCGAACGAGTCGATCGTCCCGGGCGCCCCCACGTACTTTGCGACGGTCTGCCGCGAGTGCCCGGCCGGCTGCGGCGCCCTCGCCGAGAACAACAATGGGCGTGTCACCAAGCTCGAGGGGCACCCCGACCATCCCGTCAGTCGCGGCGCGTTCTGCCTGCGGGGCCACGCCGCGCTCCAGGGGCTCTATCATCCCGACCGCCTCTCGGGCGCGCGCCTCGGCGGCAGACCCGTCACCTGGGAGGCGGCCCAGACGGCGCTCGTCGCCCGGCTCCAAGCCGCCCGTGGCAAGGGCACGAGCATCGCGCTCGTCTCCCAGCTCGAGACCGGCAGCCTCGGTCGCCTCATGGACGCCTTCCTCAAGGCGCTCGGCGCCCGGCCGCGCGTGGCCTTCGAGCCCTTCGCGTACGAGGCGATCCGGGCGGCGAACCAGCTGACGTTTGGTCGCGATGCGATTCCGTACTACGCCTTCGAGGAGGCGGGGACGGTCCTCTCCTTCGGCGCCGACTTCATGGAGACGTGGCTCTCGACGGTCGAGTACAGCCGCACCTTCGCGCACATGCACACGCTCAGGGACGGGCGGGCCGGCCTGTTCGTCCAGGTCGAGCCCCGCCAGTCGCTGACGGCATCGAACGCCGACCTCTGGGTGCGGAACGCGCCCGGCACCGAGGGTGTCCTCGCGCTGGCGATCCTCAAGGCGATGGTCGAGGAGGGGCTCGCCGACCGCTCGTTCGCCGAGGCGGTCCAGGGGGTCGAGCTGGAGACCGCCGCGCGGGATGCGGGCGTGAGCGTCGAGATGATCAGGCGCGTCGCCCGCGCCTTCGCCGCCGGCCGGCCGGGTCTCGCCGTCGGCGGCGGGGTCGCCGGGTCCGGGCCCAACGCCACTCAGACGCAGACGGCGATCAATCTGCTGAACATGGCGGTCGGCGCGGTCGGCCGGACCGTGCGCTTCGGGCCGGACTCGGCCTTTGGAAAGGCGAGCCCGTACAGGGACGTGGCGCGACTGACCCAGGCGATGGCCGCCGGCGAGATCGAGGTGCTCCTGCTCGCGAACGGCGTCAACCCCGCGTTCACGCTCCCGGCCGGCCTCAAGTTCGCCGACGCGATCGGGAAGGTCCCGTTCGTGGTGAGCTTCTCCACCATGCCAGACGAGACGACGGCGCTCGCCCACCTCATCCTGCCCGACACCCACTGGCTCGAGAGCTGGGGCGACTACGCGGCCCGGGACGGCGTGGTCGGTCTCCTGCAACCGACGATGTCGGCGGTTCGCGACTCGCGGCCGACGGGCCAAGTGCTGATCGAGGTCGGCCGCGCCGTCCTCGGCACCTCGGAAGGGACCGGGCCGCTGCCCTGGGCGAGCTTCGAGGCCTACCTGAGGAGCGCGTGGGAGCCGCTGGTCGGGACCGCGGGCTGGGGTCCGACGCTCGAGCGCGGCGGGGTCTGGAGGGCGACGGCGCCGGTTCCCGTCTCCCTCCGGCGGCCGCCGGTCGCGGTCGCGCCCGCGAAACTTGACGGCGATCCGGGCGGCCTCGTGCTCCTGGCGTATCCGTCGCTCCGCTGGTACGACGGACGCGGCGCGAGCCGCTCGTGGCTCCAGGAGGCGCCGGACCCCGTCACGCAGGTCGCGTGGGACGGCTGGGTCGAGGTCCCGCGCGCGGCCGCCGCGCGGCTCGGCGTCGCGAACGGCGACGTCCTGCGGGTGGTCTCCCCGCACGGCTCGCTGGAGCTCCCCGCGTACGTCTCCGACAGCCTCCACCCCGACGCGGTTGCGATCCCGATCGGCCAGCACTACGCGCCGTACCAGACGGGGCGCTATGTGCGGCCGGAGGCCGGGCCGATGAACCCCCTCGCCCTGCTCGGGTCGACGACCGACCCCGTCTCGGGCGGGCTCGCGTTCCTCGCCGTGCGCGTGACGCTCGAGAAGACCGGGAGGCGCCGGCCGCTCGCGATCCTGCAGGCGACGCACGACCAGGATCAGCGCGAGATCGCCCAGGAGCTCGACCTCGCCGCCGCGCGCGAGCTCGAGCTGCGTGGCCACGCGCCCGACCACGCCAATCTGCCGAGCCTGTATCCCGACCCGGTCTACCCGAACCACCGCTGGGGGATGTCGATCGACCTCGACGCGTGCATCGGGTGCTCGGCGTGCATGATCGCCTGCCAGGCCGAGAACAACGTGGCGGTGGTCGGCAAGCCGCAGGCGGCGTACGGCCGGCAGATGCACTGGCTCCGGGTCGAGCGGTGGGCGGAGGGGGCCGCCGACCACCCGCGCAACATCTTCCTGCCAATGCTCTGCCAGCACTGCGAGGTGGCGCCGTGCGAGCCCGTCTGCCCGGTGTTCGCGGCCTACCGCACGGACGAAGGGCTCAACGGGCAGGTCTACAACCGGTGCGTCGGGACCCGGTACTGCGGCAACAACTGCCCCTACGAGGTGCGTCGCTTCAACTGGTTCTGGTGGGAGTGGCCCGCGCCACTCGAGGTGCAGCTGAACCCGGACGTCACCGTCCGCCAGCTCGGCGTCATGGAGAAGTGCACGATGTGTCTGCAGCGGATCATCGCGGGCAAGGATCGGGCCCGGGGCGAGAACCGCGCGGTGCGGGATGGCG
>WNFT01000416.1_pt1 | contig 52963 bp, 49 predicted proteins | sample 5400191 | NCBI WGS metagenome assembly WNFT01 (sample SAMN13153359, study PRJNA577476) | soil metagenome | isolation source: 80 cm saprolite under Madrone tree | place: USA:California | collected 2016-06-14 | reverse complement strand
ATTGCGGAATGCGTTTTGAAACATCGCGTGTGAGCGACCACCCCGTCTGCGCCGCTTTGGTGGCTTCGCAGCATTTTATTAATGGCGCAGCCACCCCTCCTTTGCAAGGAGGGGAATACGCTGTCCCTTACATTCGTCACCGTAATTACGGAAAGCTGTACAAGTACAGAGGGCGGATTTGCTTTAGGGTTAGAAATTGCTGATTGCATCGCGCAGGATTCCAAGCATCTGATCGATTTCATCCCGCGTCACGTTCAGCGCAGGCATGAAGCGTAGGGCCGTGGGGCGCGGTGCATTGATCAACAGCCGGCGCGCCAGGGCCGCTTCGACGACTTTGGAACCGACTTCGTGTCGCAGTTCAAGGGCGAGCAACAGACCCTGGCCGCGCACTTCTCCCAGGCCGAGTTCCTCGGAGAGCGCGCGCAACCGGGCCGCGAGGTACTCGCCGTTTCGCTCGACGTCGGCGAGGAAGGCCGGCCGCGAAATCTCCTGAACCACGGCGTAGCCTACCGCTGTCATCAGCGGGTTCCCATTGAAGGTGCCGCCCTGATCGCCGGCTTCGAAAACGCACACATCCTCGCGCGCAAGCAAGGCAGCCAGCGGGACGCCGGCTCCGATGCCTTTTCCCAGCGTCATCACATCCGGGCGGATTCCCGCGTGTTCAAAGTGAAACATGCGGCCTGTCCGCCCGATGCCGGTCTGGATTTCGTCGAGCACCAGAAGCACGCCAAGCTCGCCGGTGAGTTCCCGCAAACCCCGAAGAAACTCGTTGGAGAAGGGAACAACTCCCGCTTCACCCTGGATCGGTTCGAGCATGACGGCCGCGGTGTTCGGACCGATCGCGCGGCGCGCAGCCGAAAGGTCGTTCCTGGGTACCCGCACGAAGCCGGAGACCTTGGGTTCGTAGAGGTCCTGCCACTGAGGTTTTCCCGAAGCCGACATGGTGGCAAGGGTGCGCCCGTGGAATGCGTCCTCGAACACCACGATCTGATAGGCGCCGGCGCGTTTCATCGAACCCCACTTGCGCGCGAGCTTGATGGCGCCTTCGTTGGCCTCGGCTCCACTGTTGGCGAAGAAAACCCGGTCGAGTCCGGAGAGACGTGCGAGCAGCTCGGCCAGGCGCCGCATCGGCTCGTTGTAGTACGCGGGGCTGACGTTGATCACGCGCTCGGACTGTGCGGCAAGCGCCTCGCGTACGATGCGCGGCGAGTGGCCGAGCGAGTTCACGGCCCAGCCCTGCACGAAGTCGAGATAGGCGTGTCCTTCGGCGTCGTAGAGCCAGGAGCCGTCACCTCGCACGAAGGTGATATCCGGGCGCTGCGTGATGAACATCAATGAATCGCGGGCCTGCATGGTAGTGGTTATCTTACGTCAGGGAGAGAAGAAAAAATTTTGAAATTGGACGAATCCTGCATCTCAAATCCGAAATCCGAAATCTTGAATTGGACTGTGGTCCAATCGGATATTTCGGATTTCGGATTTGAGATGCAGGATTCGTCCAATTTCAAAATCTCCTTACTTGACTGTCCCAGCACGCTGAAGTAGCGTCGAACCCCAACAAGTCTTCTTGGCGAAGGGAGCTGTCTATGCGTGGTTTCTTTCTGTTCGTTGCGGGGATTCTGGTCGGAACCGTCATTCAGACGACTGTCGCGCAAAGCCCGGCGGCTCAGCCGGCGGTGAGGCTGAACCACGTTGCCATCAGCGTGCCGGACGTTGCGCAGGCGATGACCTGGTACGGGGAGAAGCTGGGATTTCGTGAAGTCGTCCGGAACACGAATCCGCAGGGGCAGCTGATGGCGGCTTATATCCAGGTGAGCCGGGACACCTTCATCGAGTTGCAGCAGGCGAATGCACAGCGTCCTGCTGGACTCAATCACTTCGGATTGGAGGTGCCGGACATCAAGAACACCGTCGCTACGTTCCGGCAGCGCGGCCTGATGGTCAGCGATCCGGGGGCGCCGAGCGCATTCACGGGCGGTATCCTTGCGAACATCACCGACCCGAACGCCGGCCGCATCGAGCTGAGCGAGCAGCCGCCGGAGGGAAAGTTGCGCAAGGCAACCGAGAGCTGGAAATAGCGCTGTAGCGGCGGTCATAGACCGCCGCTACAGTGCAAAGCGCGTCGAAGGAGTAAATGGTGGCGGCATTCGTCTGGTTGTTGAGCGTGGCGGTGATCGGCGCCCAGGGCGCGCGCGACGAGCGGCCGCGGATGGCGGAAGAAGTCTTCAAGAACGTGCAGATCCTGAAGGGAATTCCCGTCGATCAGTTCATGGGAACGATGGGTTTCTTTTCCGCATCGCTCGGCCTCAACTGCACCGACTGCCACGGCGATAAAAGCGGCGGGGACTGGGCTCTATACGCCGACGATAACGCACGGAAGCAGATTGCCCGCCGGATGATGCTGATGGTGAATACCATCAACCAGACGAACTTCGGCGGCCGCCAGGTCGTCACATGCAACACGTGCCATCGCGGCAGCGCGCGTCCCAACGTGATGCCGAGCCTGGACCTGCTCTACAGCAGCCCGCCTCCCGACGAGCCGGGAGACCCGATCCAACAGGCAGCCGGGCAGCCGGCGGCCGATCAGATCCTGGATAAGTATCTCCAGGCGCTCGGCGGCCCGCAACGGCTGGCAGCGCTCAACAGTTTTACGGCAAAGGGCAACTACATCGCTTACGATGATGCCGACAAGAGTCCTCTGGAGATGTATGCCAGGGCGCCCGGACAGCACACGATCATTTCCCACTCGCGTTCAGGCGACACCACCTGGACCTTCGACGGACGCTCCGCCTGGATTGCTGCACCTGCGACCGATAAACCGGTGCCCCTGCTCGCCGTCACGGGTCAGGATCTCGACGGCGTCAAGCTGGAATCCGAGGTGTTCTTTCCCGCGCGAATAAAGCAGGCACTGACTAACTGGCGGGTCGGTATTCCGACGCTCATCAACGATCGGGAAGTGAATGTCGTGCAGGGAACCACCGCGAATGGCGGAACCGCCACGTTGTGCTTCGATGTGGAAACCGGGCTGCTCACCCGGCTCGTGCGGTTTTCGAGCTCGCCCGTCGGCCGCGTGGTGACGCGCGTGGACTACAGCGACTATCGTGAGGTTGCGGGCGTCAAGATACCGTTCAAGTGGACGGTGACCTGGCTGGATGGCCGATCCACCTACGAACTCACGTCCGTTGAGCCGAACGCCGCCATCGATGCATCGCGGTTCGCCAGGCCGGCGTCATCGGCGCCGCGGTAGCGCCTGTCCAGTTTTGGAGCTGTCTACAGCGGGCACGTAGCCGTGGGCTTTATGCCCGCGTTCAAACACAATTAAAGAATTCTTCTGGCGGTACTTGAACGCGGGCGTAAAGCCCACGGCTACGTGCTTTCCTGAAGATTTTGCGCGTATCATTGACAGGTCCAAGGGAATTCTCTACATTCGCGCTACCGCGGAAGTTGGAGGTGTTATGAGAGAGAAAGTCTTCGGTGTGCTGCTTGCCACGGCGGCCGTGCTCATGATGGCAGCGCCGCTCATTGCGCATCACGGCGCGGCGAGCTTCGACACCGAAAGGGAGCTCACGCTGAAGGGGACCGTGACGGAGTGGATCTGGGCCAACCCGCACTGCTTCCTGAAGTTCGATGCGAAGGATGACACCGGCACGGTTCGCAACTGGGTAGTCGAATCGCAAAATCCGACCGACATGACGGTTCGCGGCTGGCGCCGCACTTCATTCAAGGTTGGCGATCAGGTTACCGTGACGCTACAGCCGGTCAAGAACGGCGCACCAGTGGGACGCATAAGAAAGGTCGTGCTTGCCAACGGAGAGACGCTGGGAACCACGAACCCAGCGCCCGCTGCAGCCCCTGCGCAACCGGCGCCGCCGGAGAGATAACGCCATGGCGAATCGCTTCCGCTTCGGCGTCATCGTCGCCGCGGCCCTGACGTTGCCGGCTGTCTCATTCGCGCAGAACCAGCCCTGGAACAATCCTGGCCGTGCGCTGAACCCCAATCAGCAGCAGGTCGAGGCCGGTCCGGCGCCCCGCCGCGACCTTACCGGGATCTGGGATGCGGGCGGTGGCGGCATCGGCGCGACCGGCTATCCGACGTCTCCTCTAACGCCCTGGGGGGAAGAGGTGAGCAAGACCCACAAGGCCGGAGACGGCTCGCGGATGGTGCCCCTCCCTGAAATCAACGACCCGCTGTCCACCCTGGGAGACCCCGCGGGCTTTCCGCGCCTCCTCCTCTTTGAGTTGCGCCCATTCCAGGTCGTGCACACGCCGAACTCGGTCCTGATGCTCTACATGTTCGAGAAGAGATGGCGCGTCATCTGGACGGACGGCCGGCAGCTCCCAAAGGAACCGGACCCTCGCTGGTATGGCTACTCGGTCGGGCGGTGGGAAGACGACACCACGCTTGTCGTCGAGTCGGTCGGCATGGACGAGCGCACGTGGCTCGATAACTCCGGCAACCCGCACAGCGACCAGATGCGCGTCGAAGAGCGCTACCATCGCGTGAACCAGAACACGCTCGAGCTTACTGTCACGATAGACGACCCGAAGACGTACGCGAAGCCGTGGGTTCCGCGGAACAAGCTCCCGCTGCGGCTGCTGCCGGCCGGCACAGACCTGATGGAGATGATTCCTTCGGCGTCGGAGGCGGCAGCGTATCGCAAGGCGATGGCGGAGCCGATCAAGTAAGGAAGTAATTAACGCGGGCTAAAGCCCGCGACTACATTTTGTCGATCACGTTTGTCCCCAATGTAGTCGCGGGCTTTAGCCCGCGTTAAGCATGAGCCACGCTGCGGTTGCCGCAATACGTTCGTCTGCCCGCCATGGCTTGCCGGCGCTGTGTCCGATGGATACCAGAGTGGTCGTGAGATCTTGCGGCTTTCGGCGCAACTCCGTCAGGGCCTGGTCATTGAAGGTTCTATCCGAGAAACTGCGCCATCGCAGTTTGTGCTCATCGGCTGCGACCTCGAGAACCCGGCGAAATAGTATCCCTTCCGCCGCGTGCGCGCGAATGTGCGGATTCCCTATGGCTTCCAGCTTTCGATCCGGCGAGCCCACTACACCGATGCTTCTCACGCGGCATCCTTTTGACTGAAGTTCCTTCAACAACCCCGACAACACGTCGACAGCGATACTCTCGATCTGCCGCTCGAATGGCCGCACAGCGGACTGCGCATCGACCCACGGCATTTCCATTACTTCGTGGTGAGGCTGGCCGGTGGCCGGACGATGCGGATCGTGTAACGCAACCTCCCATCGTGCCAGGAACGCTGGCCCGGAGTTTCCAGAGGTGAGTGCCACTGCAATCGCTCTTCCCGTTTTTGCTCGAAATCCGATGCTGGCCGTCTGCATAGACATGTTACCGTCCGCGGATTTTAGCAAACCACCAGCGGAGGCCGACGAACACGAAACGCCAATCGCGAAAGAATTCCGGAGGCTTGCCCTCGAATCCATGGCCGAGGAATTGAAGAAGCCATCCGAACATGAACATCGCTACGGGTACTGCCCAGAAGCCAGGCACAAACAGAAGGACAACAAACAAGGGGATGGAAGCGGCAATGAGGGGAATGCCAATGATGTGACAAGCGCGATTAACCGGATGCTGATGGCTGCGTCCGTATTCGTGAATCCATTGCTTCCAACTTTTTCCAGCGAACATGTAATGTCTCAATACACCATAAACAGCCGCGGAGCGGCGACAGAGTGTAGCCCCGGGCGTAAGCCCGGGGTTTTTTAGACACGATCTCAAACGACACCTACCCCGGGCTTGCGCCCGGGGCTACACTCTGTCGCCGCTCCGCGGCTGAATACCCGCTCCGGTTTCAGCGCGAATTCGCTCCCAAAGATTGCAAACCCAGCAATCGCGCCGGGTTCTGTTTCGCCATCTGATCGATTTCCTGCTGCGTGAAGCCTTTGGCGCGCAATGCAACGAGGAAGGCGCCGAAGCCGTCCGGCGGTAACGCGTTTCCTTTCTGGCCGAGGTCCGAGGAAAGAATGCAGAATGCGGGGCCGATTTTGCGGATGGCCTCCGCAAAACGATCGATCCGGGCCGGCGCGCCGGCCTCGGCGAGGGAACCGCCAGTGAACTCGATGAATGCTCCCAGCTTTGCCGCTTCCTGCATTTGCGGAACATCCATCAGAATCGGCGCATTCATCGCGTGTGTGACGACCATGCGTTGGGCGCCTTGCCGGCGTGCCTCACGCAGCAGCATGAGGCCTTCTGCTGAGGAAACGTGTCCGGTTGCCAGCACGAGGTTGTGTTTGGCGATGACAGAGATGACTTGCTTCACTTCCGGCAACAGCTCGCCGTTGCGCGTCACACTCACCGATGGCCGATTTTCCTTCGAGTAGCGGACCTGGTTCTCGGCGTCGAAGGTGGACATCCAGACGATACGCCCCCATCCTCCCGAGACCTCCGTCATGTGCTCGACCGCAACCGGATTCATTCCACCGACCGTCAGGTTCAGGTCGATGCCACCGAACACTTCGATACCGGGGACTTCCTTGCGCACAACGTAAGCCAGAGCCGCGGTCGGATCGTAATGGTTCTTCAGCACGATCGCGCGCATTCCACGGGTACGCGACAGCTTGGCCACATCGATCGCATCGATGGACCGCGGCCGGTTGTCGGGATCGCTATGAACGTGGATGTCGATGGCTCCTGCAACCGCCCGAGCCGCGGCGTCGTCTGTTCCGCCGCGCTGACTTGCGCCGGTCGTTCCCACTGTTGCGAAAACAAGCAGCAGGAGCGCGGTCCGGGTTTTGGAACCGTGTCTGAGTATTCTCATGGTACCTCCAGCGGTTTTCACCGTCCGGCCATCGCGGCTTCGACCGCACTGGGAAAGCGTTGCTCGAAGTCCAGAATGTCGGCCCATTCCGGCTGCACAGCGATACGAACCATGCGGGGAAACAAGCTGCGAAACCGTTCTACCCACGCGCGGCCCTGCTCGGCACCCCAATATCGTTCGGCTGCCATGACATATTCGGGAACCAGGCCTTCGACGGTCTCAACCTGGATGGTGCCTCGGACTTGGAGAACTTTATATGGCGCGGCCTCCGTGTCGATGGTCACTGCGACCTTTGCCCCGGATGACAACGCCTGGTTCTTCGGGGCTTTCGGCGGAGTGCCGACCACGATTTCTTTACCGTTCCATTGGAACCAGACCGGGACGACCCGCGGCGTTCCGTCGCGCCAGACATACGCCAGGCGGGCGGGAATCTTCGATCGCAGCAGTTCTTGTGCGAGAGGAGTGTTGAGCAAGGCGAGATCTCCGTGCTTCGTCGACATTTGTTCCTCCTGGGAGGTGTGTATCTTAGTACACAAAGAGAGGGTTTTTAGCCGCAGATTACGCGGATTACGCAGATGGGCGCCTAAAATACTTCTTAAAATGCGCCCATCTGCGTAATCCGCGTAATCTGCGGCTAAAAACCTGTCTCTGTCTTGTTAGATTTCGATACGCCCAACACCGAGTTGTTCGGCCGCCAAACGGGCGACCAGCTGGTTCAGGGATTCGCCGGAGGAGGGAAGGACGAAGGCATTACCAGACCAGTCGAGTTTGAAGCTGGTGGATTGGGCGGAAATCCAGATCTGGCGTGTCGAAGCCTGCGGACTGATGACGATCTTGCCGGGGTTGGGGTCTTCGATTTCAATGGTAAGCACGCCGTTTTGAAGATAAACCTCCGCCTCGTAGTTCTCGGCGACCACGTCCAGGGACCGGTTGAGTTTCTCCAGCGCGGCATCGCAGTACGTGCGAAATTCAGCTTCGGTGATGGCCATGGTCTGTATTATAGGTCCGGAATGGGCGTTCTCCTCACTCCGATCATTGTCAAACAGACACTCGAGCTTGAAGACTTGCGCGGCAGGCGCATGGCCGTCGATGGGAATGGCGAGCTCTATCAGTTCCTCGCACTGATTCGCCTGCGGGACGGTTCCCCGCTGATGGACTCCCACGGCCGCATCACGTCTCACCTTTCAGGGCTGTTCTATCGCACGACGAGGCTCATCGCGGATTACGGCCTGGAGCTGGTCTTTGTCTTCGACGGCAAACCTCCTTCACTCAAATCGGCCGAGATTGCGCGGCGCCGGAGCATCAAGGAAAAGTACGAGACCGAGCATGCCGAAGCGGTGCAGGCCGGCGATCTCGCCAGGGCATACTCCAAAGCCACCATGACCTCACGCTTGAGCCGCGGCATGGTGGAGGAGGCGCGCGAGCTGCTGCAATTAATGGGAATCCCCGTTGTGCAGGCGTCATCCGAGGGTGAAGCCCAGGCCTCGTACATGGCCGCGGCCGGACAAGTCTGGGCGGCGGCCAGCAAGGATTACGACTGCCTGCTGTTCGGCGCGCCACGGCTTCTGCGCTTCCTAACGATTTCGGGTAAGGAATTCCTCCCAAGTAAAGGCTCGTTTCGTCCGATCACACCCGAACTGGTCGATGCCGGCGTGATGCTGCAACATTACGGGATCACACGTGAGCAGTTGATCGACCTGGCGATTCTGGTCGGAACGGATTTCAACGACGGCATCAAAGGCATCGGCCCGAAAAAAGCGTTGAAACTGGTCACCGACTTCGGCTCAATTGACAACATGCCTTCAGAGATTCGAGAAGCCGCAGGCCCTTCCGTTGCGGCTATTCGAGAAATATTCCTCCGTCCTGAAATCACGGACGATTATTCCATCGAATTCCGGCCGCCGGACCTCGATGGCATTATTCGATTCCTCTGCGACGAGCGTGAGTTCTCGCGGGAGCGTGTGCGGGCAGCGCTCGAACGGGCCTATCCATGAACGCATTCGAGTTGACAAAGCAGTTGATGTCCATTGGGTCCATCACGGGAACAGAGGGCGAAGTCGGGGAGTTTCTTTCATCGTATCTGGGGAATCTGGGATACAAGGTCGAACGTCAAAACGTCACACCCGATCGATTCAACGTTCTCGCGTTTGCCGGTGACGCGCGGGTCGTGATGTGCACACACATCGACACGGTTCCCCCAACGCTGCCTGTTCGAGAAGACAACGAATTCCTGTATGGACGCGGCGCGTGCGACACGAAGGGAATTATTGCGGCCATGCTCGAAGCCGGTGAGCGCCTTCGCCGGGCGGGTATTACCAATTTCGGATATCTGTTTGTCGTCGGTGAAGAAACCGATAGTGCCGGCGCAAAGGCGGCCAATACGCTCCAATGGAATTCCCAATACGTTGTCGTTGGTGAGCCGACGCAGAATCAACTCGCCCGGGCGCAGAAGGGTGCGGTAATGGTGAACCTCACCGTAGACGGCCGCGCCGCGCATTCCGGATATCCGGAACTGGGAGTTTCTGCTATTGAAAATCTATGGAGAGTCCTCGAAGAGGGCCGCAACGCTGATTGGGGAAACGATCCTGTACTCGGCAAAGGCACCTTCAATATCGGCGTATTTCAGGGCGGCGAGCGAGCGAATATTGTGCCGGCTCGCGCCACAGCCTCGGTTATGATCCGGACCATTGAGCCCCGCGTCCAGGTTGAAGAGAGGATGCGAAGGATTGCGGAGAATCGAGCTACCATGGAGGTGGTCTCGGGGTCGGATCCCCAGGTGATGCACGTGGTTGAAGGCTTTCCGACAACCGTCGTCTCGTTTGGAAGCGACGTGCCGCATCTCGGGAATATGGGTAAGCGGCTCCTTATCGGACCGGGCTCGATTCTGGAGGCGCATACAGCTGGCGAGAGGATAAAGAAGACCGAGCTCATGGATGGCGCAGATCTGTACGAACGACTCGTACGGAAGTTGTTGTTATGAAGATCGCACTGATGGGATTCGGCAAAATGGGACGCGAGATCGATTCCATGGCGCGCGAACAGGGCGAGACGATCTCGAGAGTCTTCGATTCGCGGCACCCCATAAAACCGGAAGCGCTCGCCGATGTCGACATGTGCATTGAGTTCTCCACGCCGGACGCCGTCGTTTCGAACATCCGTGCAGCGATCGAGGCCCGCAAGGACATCGTGGTCGGCACGACGGGCTGGGACGCGCACCTGCCTGAGATTCGAAATAGCGTGAAGGAATCGGGACTGCTTTACTCCACGAACTTTTCCGTCGGCATGAACATCTTCTTCCGCCTTGTGAGACGGGCCGCCGAGTTGATGCGCAATGCTCAGGACTACGATCCTTATATTCAGGAAGTGCATCATCGGCAAAAGGTGGACAGCCCGAGCGGGACCGCGCTTTCACTGGCCAGGATCCTGCTGTCTCAGATCGATCGGAAGAAAGGCGTCCTCGCCAAGCCTCCTGAAGGTAAAATCCCTCCCGAGATGTTGCACATTTCTTCCACGCGCGCCGGTGTAAATCCGGGAATGCACACGGTGGCTTTCGACTCCGAGGGCGACCTGATCGAACTGCGACACGTCGCTAAGAGCAGGCGGGGCTTTGCCCAGGGTACTCTCATCGCGGCGCGGTGGCTGCGAGGCAAGAAGGGCGTCTACACGATGGACGACGTGGAGTTGTAGGAAAAGAGGAAACCATGACGAAGAAGCCATTTCAAGGAACGGGAACAGCGCTGATCACACCTTTCAGGCCGGATGGTTCGGTCGATGAGAACGCGCTCCGACGAATGGTCGACTTCCAGGTCGCCGAGGGCATCGACATGTTGTTGCCGTGCGGCACCACCGGTGAAGGCGCCACACTCGACGCCGATGAAACCGATCGGGTCACGCAGATCGTCATCGAGCAGGCGAAACGGCGTGCAATGGTGATCGTCGGTGCGGGCAGCAACTCAACTGCGAAGGCTATTCAGTTAACGAAGCGGGCCAAAAAGCTTGGGGCCGATGGCGTACTGTCCGTGGGCCCTTATTACAACAAACCGACGCAGCAGGGATATTACGAGCACTTCAAAGCGATCGCCGAAGCCGAAGACATTCCGGTTGTTGTTTATAACGTGCCGGGCCGAACGTCGGGCAACATCGAGCCAAAGACGATGCTGCGGCTGGCCGAAGTTCGGAACATCGTGGCAGTGAAGGAAGCATCGGGAAACATCGGCCAGATCATGGAAATCCTTCGGGATCGTCCGCGGGAGTTTCGTGTGCTGTCGGGCGACGACCTTCTGACGTGGCCGATCGTCGCCATGGGCGGCGATGGCGTGGTGTCTGTCGTGTCCAACGAGGCGCCGAGGATGATGCGCGAGATGGTCGATTGGGCGCTCGAGGGAAATCTCGCCAGGGCCGGGGCGCTGCATTACAGGCTGATGCCGTTGATGAACATCAATTTCATCGAGTCCAATCCAATACCCGTGAAGGCCGCTCTCGCCATGATGGGTCTCATCCAGGAGAATTACAGATTGCCGCTGGTGCCGATGGCTGCTGCGAATCGCGAGAAACTGGCGAAGGTTGTTGAAGAGCTGGGGCTGCTTCAGGCTGTAGGAAAATCCTGAGTGGTGCCAGCCGCGGAGCGGCGATAGAGTGTAGCCCGGGCGCAAGCCCGGGGGAGGTGTGCGTGAGATTTCCCAGCCCTGAAAGGGCGGCAGATTCCGTGGGATTACCAATGAATCTGTCGCCCCCCCGGGGCTGGGACTTCAACATGGTTCAACCCACGGGCTTACGCCCGTGGCTACACTCTATCGCCGCTCCGCGGCTGTAGAATCCGCGTTAGAAAACAGAGGGCTCCGTGAATCTTCCCGAACAGATTGATCGTCTGCTATCCCTGCCCGCCGAAGAGGCGCGCCGCGAAGGCATGTCCGTCGTTGAGGAATTGCGGCGCGGCCTGAACGCAGGCGAGTTTCGCGCGGCCGAAAAGACGGCGAACGGCTGGAAGACCAACATCTGGGTAAAACGAGGCATTCTGCTGGCGTTCAAAATCGGCGTTGTTGCCGACCGCTCCGTTCCCGGCGAGTTTTATTTCTTCGATAAGGACACGCTTCCCGCAAAAGCCTTCATTACAGCGAACGGCGTCCGCGTGGTGCCGGGCGGGTCGACGATCCGCGACGGTGCCTACGTGGCGCGCAACGTGATCTGCATGCCTCCGATGTTCATCAACATCGGAGCCTACGTGGACGAGGGTTCGATGGTGGATTCCCACGCTCTCGTCGGGTCCTGCGCCCAGATCGGCAAGCGCGTGCACCTCTCCGCCGCGGCCCAGATCGGCGGTGTGCTCGAACCTCCGGGCGCTTTGCCGGTGATCGTCGAAGACGAAGCATTCGTTGGGGGCAATTGCGGGGTCTACGAAGGCGTGATCGTGCAGTCACGCGCCGTTCTGGCGCCCGGAGTGATTCTCACGGGCGGGACAACTGTTTATGACCTCGTGCGCGGCCAGACCTATCGCAAGACCGCTGATACTCCGTTGATCATTCCCTCCGGCGCCGTGGTCGTGCCCGGTTCCCGGCCCGCCACCGGCGACTTCGCCGCCAGGCATCAGGTCTCCGTTTACGCGCCCGTCATCGTGAAATACCGGGACGAAAAGACGGACGCCGCGACCACGCTCGAAGAGGGCCTTCGGTAAGTAGATTTTGAAATTGGACGAATCCTGCATCTCAAATCCGAAATCCGAAATTTCCAATTGGACTAGAGCCCGTCCAATCCGAAATTTCGGATTTCCGATTTGAGATGCAGGATTCGTCCAATTTCAAAGTCTCCTCCCCATGTGGAAGTGGAATTCCTGTACCCCAGAGGAGGGCTTCTGGCTCCTTCGGGGGCACCCCGCCAAGCGTAAATGAAACAAAAGCCGCGTTCCTTCTGTGGCAGATGCTTTGCTTGAAGTGAGACATGGTGCAACGGCTGATCCTGCCACTGGCCTTCCGTTCGCTACTGGTTTCAATCCTCGTCGCCGGAGTTGCCGCCCTCTTCACCGCGCCGGTCGGTCTGGTGGGCGGGGAACAGACGACGTCCGCCACGCTCAAAGAGATGTCCGCAGGCGTTTCCTGGACAGGCAATTCCATAGCGAGCGAGGTATTCACGCTGAAAGTGGAGATTGCGGATGAGTATCGGAAACTCCATCCGAACTTCGCGGTATCGGTGCGCCTGGAGTGGGACGACCCGCAAAACGATTTCGATCTCTATCTCAGGAAAGACGGCCAGACAATTGAGGACTCGGTCCATGAGCAAACCGGATCCGAAGAAGTACGATTGGACCAGCCCGCCAATGGCACTTACGATATTGTCGCGCATGCGGTTGCGGTCGCGCCCAGAACGAGCTACTACGGACGTGTCCGAATTCTTCCCGAGTCGCTGACTGCGCGAACCGCATTTTAGGGTCCAGGTTAGCCGGAATGTTCCAGAATGCACGTAGCCGTGGGCTTCATGCCCGCGTTCAAACACAATTGAAGAATTCTTCGCGGTAGTTGAACGCGGGCATAAGGCCCACGGCTACGTGTCCGCTGCCGGCGCTCAAGAATTCGAATGGGCTTCCCGCCTCTGACAATAGTTCCACTCCCTCGCCTATTCTTTCCTCAACAGGCCCATGTATAGTAAAAAGAGTGCGGTTATTTGGGGACCAACGTCTAAACCACCTGAGAAAACACGTGTTTGTCCCCGAAGACCGCCGGAGGCTACTTAATGTCGACTAAGGCCCTTGATCGAAACGAAACAGTGACCACGACCGGCCAGGAGCAGGAAGGGGCGGCATTTCGCCCATATATCCCCGCCGGGGTGCGCTTGCGTGAGTTGAGTCCTCTTGCCTTGATACTGGGCACGTTGCTGGGCATCGTTTTCGGCGCTTCGTCGTTGTATCTGGTGTTAAAGGTCGGCCTGACGGTCAGTGCTTCGATTCCCGTGGCGGTGATTTCAATCACGCTGTTTCGAATTCTCTCCAAACTGGGTTTGCGCGATGCCACCATTCTCGAGAACAACATCGTTCAAACGGCGGGATCGGCGGGCGAATCGATTGCCTTCGGCATCGGCGTCACGATGCCGGCAATCCTGATCCTCGGATTCGATCTGGAACTGACGCGAGTGATGCTGGTAGCAATCCTGGGCGGCCTGCTCGGGATTCTCCTGATGATTCCGCTGCGGCGAGCGCTCATCGTTGCGCAGCACGGTGCGTTGAAATATCCCGAAGGCACCGCTTGCGCGGAAGTCCTGAAGGCCGGCGCATCAGACGAATCGCGTGCAGCGGCAAGGGCAGCAGGCGGGCAAACGGATCTCGTGGATCAGGCGGCCTCGGGCGGCAAGACCATCATGGTGGGGTTCGGACTGGGGTTTCTTTATTATGGGATCCAGTCCATTTTCAAAACGTGGAAGGAATACCCAACCAAAGTCTTCGGGCAGCCATTTGATTCAGGATCGATTTCTGTGGAAAACAATCCTGCGCTGCTGGGCGTCGGCTACATCATCGGCCCGCGTATCGCCGCAATCATGATGGCGGGAGGTGTGCTGTCCTACCTGGTCTTGATTCCGGCAATCAAATTTTTCGGGGCCGGGCTTGCGGCGCCCCTGGCCCCGGAGACCGCCAGGCTCATCCGGAACATGGACGTTTCGGCGATTCAAAAAGCCTACATTCTTTACGTCGGCGCCGGTGCTGTGGCTGCGGGCGGTATCATCAGTCTTCTTCGTTCGCTGCCGGTCATCTGGGCCGGATTGAAAAGCGGGCTTGCGGATTTCCGCGGGAGCAGCCGGGCGCAAACGGCCGGCGTGCCGCGCACGGACCAGGATCTTTCCATGAAGTTTGTGGTGGGCGGGATCATTCTGCTGCTGATTGCGATCATGCTGGCGCCGCAGCTCAACCTGCGTTTCAACCTGCTGGGCGCTTTGTTGATCGTGGGATTCGGTTTTCTCTTCGTAACGGTGTCGTCGCGATTGACGGGTGAAATCGGCTCTTCATCCAACCCGATCTCCGGAATGACAGTAGCGACATTGCTGCTCACCTGCCTGGTGTTCCTGATCGTCGGCTGGACCGCGCCCGGCTACTTTGTGACGGCTTTGTCGATCGGCGGTATTGTCTGCATCGCTGCTTCAAACGGCGGCACCACCTCGCAAGACCTCAAGACGGGCTTCCTTGTCGGTTCGACACCCAGGTATCAGCAGATTGCGATTCTGGTGGGAGCGCTGACTTCCGCGCTGGCTCTGGGGCCGATTTTGCTGGCAATGAATCAGTCCGGCACGGTCTATGTACCTGTCGCGCAAAGTAAGGACTTCAGTTTTCCGGCGGGTTTCCACTTCACCACCGATCAATACGTGATGAGCGGCACTGAGCCCAAGCGCGAGCGGCTCGCCGGCAGCCAGGCCGGCTCGGACACGAACTCCTACTATGTCGTCCACAAGACGACGACCGAGTACGGGCCCGCGGGACGTTACTTCGTCAACGATCAGGGTGTGCCGATGTATCTTGCGGACCCCGGGATCAACGGCATCTACGACAAGGTTCCAAACTCTTCCCAAAGCGTTGCCAAATTTTCAGCTCCGAAAGCGACACTGATGTCCTACATCATCAAGGGAATCCTCAGCCGCGAGCTGCCATGGGGCCTGGTGCTGCTGGGTGTGATGATCGCCATTACGCTGGAACTGAGCGGTATTCCATCACTGGCCTTCGCTGTGGGCGTGTATTTGCCGATCTCGACCTCGTCGCCGATATGGGTTGGCGGTCTCGTGCGCTGGCTCGTGGACAAATACCTCACGCGAAAGCCGGAGAACCAGGGATTGACTCCGGACCAGATGGCGGCGGAAACGGACAAGAGCCCGGGGGTGCTGCTGGCTTCGGGTTACATCGCGGGTGCGACGCTGGCGGGCGTGGTCTATGCGTTTTTGAACCTGCGTGAGGGAATTGTCGCGAGACTCGTCGGCTTTGAGGAATGGTCCACCGCGAACAATCCGTTTTTTGCGGGGCGTTACGCCGATTTGTTGGGATTGATTCCGTTCTTAGCCTTGACGGTGCTGCTGTATCTGGTGGGCAGGGAACTCGTCCTCAAACCAAGGGTTGTTGCGCGCCGTTAAAGAACGCGGGCTGAAGCCCGCGACTACATTTGAAACGTGGAACAACCAATGTAGTCGCGGGCTTTAGCCCGCGTTCAGTGGCCATCAGTCATCAGTGATTTTAGACTCCTCACTCTCCTCATCCTTGTTCGGTAACCGCGTCACCAATACCTTATCCACGCGCTTCCCATCCATATCCACCACTTCGAAGCGATGGCCCGCAGCCTCGAAGGTATCGCCGGTGACGGGAACGCGTCCGACCTGCAACATCACAAGGCCTCCGAGGGTCTGGTAACTTCCGCCCTCTTCTTCAGGCAGCTTCGGGATCTTCAGCGCTTCCTTGAGATCGTCGATCAAAAGTTTGCCGTCAATGAGCCAGGAGCCGTCGGGACGCTGCACGATCATTCTTTCCTGAGGCATGTCGACAGAGGCGACGTCGCCGACAAGGTCCTCGAGAATGTCGTTCAACGTCACAAGGCCCTCGACGCCGCCGTACTCGTCAACCACGAGTGCCATGTGCGTTCGGGACTTCTTGAACATTTCCAGCAGCTTCAGCGCCGGTAGCCCTTCGGGCACGAACAGCGGAGGCCGCAGGTTCTCTTTCAGGTCGATCCTCACGCCCGCGAGGCAGCGTGTGAGCAGATCCTTCGTCTGGACAATTCCGAGGGTGTTGTCGAGGCTGCCCTGGCCGACCGGGAACCGTGAGTAAAGAGACGATGCCAGTTTCTTCTTGGTCTCCTCGAACGGATCGTCCAGATCGAGCCAGACGACTTCTCGCCGAGGCTTCATCAGCGCGCTGACGGCGCGGTCGCCCAGCTTGAAAATACTTTTGACGATATCGTGCTCGGCTTCCTCGAATACTCCGGCCTCGGCTCCCTGCTCCATCATCACCTTGATTTCCTCTTGAGTGACCGGAGGCTCGTCAGACGGCTTCAGGCTGAACGTTCGCAATACGACCCGGGTGGAGCTGCCGAGCAGCCGCACGATGGGTGCGCCCAGCCGCGAGAAGAAATTCATTGGCTTTGCCATCGCGGCTGCGATGCGCTCCGGGTTGTGCAGCGCCACACGCTTCGGAACCAGTTCTCCAATAACCAGTGAGAAGTAGGCGATCAGAGCCACGACAACGGCAAACGCGAGGCTCTCGCTATAGCGAGCCACTGATGGAAAACCGTCGAGCCGCATCGCAAGTTGACTCGTCAATGTCCGCTCGCCGTAGGCGCCGGTCAGAATACTGATCACCGTAATTCCAATCTGCGTGGTGGCGAGAAACCGATCGGGATTGGCGGACAGTTCCAGCGCGGTCTGCGCGCTGCTGCTGCCTTCGTTGGCCCATTGTTGAAGCCGCGGTTTTCTCGATGAAACCAAAGCCATTTCAGCCATCACGAAGATGCCGTTGACCACAATCAGCAGAAGGATGACAAGAATTGGGACCATGATGATTAAAATAGCAGCGGACCAACAAGATGAAGAAATTGATTCTTTCGCTGCTGGTTGTTTGCGTTGCGGCAGCAGTCACAGATTGCGCACGGAATCCCGTCACCGGCCGGCGGGAGATCGTTCTGGTTTCCGAAAGCCAGGAAATTGCGATGGGCCAGCAGTCGGATCCGCAGGTGCGCGAGGAGTACGGCACCGTAGATAACGCCGCGCTGCAAGCTTACGTGCAGGCGATGGGACGCAAGCTTGTAGCGGTGTCGCATCGCCCGAATCTGGAGTGGCACTTCACGGTGGTGGACTCGCCCGTGGTAAACGCGTTCGCAATTCCAGGAGGATACGTTTATGTGACGCGCGGAATCCTTGCCTATCTGGGAAATGAAGCGGAAATGGCGGGCGTCATGGGTCATGAAATCGGGCATGTGACCGCACGGCATTCGGTTCAGCAGATCACCCGCAGCCAGCTCGCACAAATTGGTCTGGGCGTCGGCAGTGTCCTGTCGCCCACGTTCGGGCAATTCGGAAATCTGGCGGAGAGCTCGCTCGGCGTGCTCTTTCTCCGTTACAGCCGCGATAACGAGCGCGAAGCCGACCGGCTCGGCGTCGAATATGCGGCGCGCGCGGCATGGGATCCGCGGCAGGTCAGTAACTTCTTCGATGTCCTTGCCCGTCTTTCCGCAGCCAGCGGCCGGGAGACGATTCCGGGATGGCTTCAGACGCATCCCGATCCGCCCCAGCGTGTTCAGACTACGCGCATGCTTGCGCAGGAATGGATCCAGATGCTGGGTCTCACCGAAGAGCGGATGGTTGTGAATCGGGAGAATCACCTCAAGAATATCGATGGACTGGTGTTTGGAGACGATCCGCGGCAGGGCTTCGCGGAGGGTGCACGCTTCTATCATCCGGTGCTTCAGTTTCAGATCACTTTTCCTCCAAACTGGCATATCGAGAACACGCGCACGGCAGTACTCGCGCTCGATCCACAGCAGGGGGCGCAGTTGCAGTTGACCATAGCGAAAGCTCCGGCGGGTACGACGGCTGTTGCGTACGTGAGATCGCTGGCCTCGCAAGGATGGGTTCCGCAGCTGGGTCAGGAGGTGATGATCAACGGCAATCGTGCCTACCTGGCGACCTACACAATGCGCGTGCAAGGCGGGACGCTTGTGGCGCGCGCGGCTTTCATCGAATATCGAAATGAGATCTTCGAAGTGGTTGGCGTTACGCCGGACTTCCGGCGGTATGGCAGTGCGATCGAGCAGTCGCTTCGAAGTTTTGACCGGGTAACGGAGCAGAGAATATTGCGAGCTCAGCCGGATCGCCTGCGCCTGTATACGACTCGCGAAGGGGATACGCTTATTGCCATTGCTCAGCGCACAAACAATCCACGGGTGGATGCGGATCAATTGGCGATCTTGAATCGGTTAGCAGTCGGCCAGCCGATAGCCCTGGGCCGGGTGATCAAGATTGTGGAGCGGGGATACTGAGAACAGTTCTCAGTTTCGGGGTTGGGCCAAAAAAAAGCCGGGGAACCCGACTTCGAAAGGAGAATTTCGTGTGCAAAATGCACTGCAAGTCCCCCGGCCAGCGCCGCCCTTTCGGGCTTTGCCTCTATTCTTAGACGCATCGGTTAGATTACAAGGAGATAGGAAGATTCCTACCCGATTTAACATGTTGGTTTTGTTGATCCCACAGTCACCGCAGCAGACGCACCCAAAGCGGAGGTCCAGCGGCATCTGCGGGGAGCGAAGCGGCCTTCACCCATCCTCAAAGTCCGGACAGCCGACTATTTGTCCAGGTGGATCGATGCCTAAACACTACGGCGTTCGTTACCAACGTTGCGGGTTTTCGCCGCAGAGCTTCGATATGGCGATAGGGCACACCAAAGAAACAGGGTGGCATAGGAGCCGCTTTCCCGTCGTGAAGCCGGTGATCGTCGTGGCTGGACGCGTCTTGGTGACGAGTTGCGTGATTGGCGTCCCAGGGGTGCCGTTAACGGTGGGCGTGCAACGAATTTCGTACGCATCCGCGCCGCCAACGGACACAAGGACGATGTGAAGCTCGCCGCTGTTCTTGCCTGGTGTGATTTTGCGAATGTACTGAGACAGCGGCGGCTTGGGCGTCCTTCCCGCCAACGAACGCGCTCCTGCAGGGCAGGGGCTGTGCCAATCGGCAGATGGTTGGCGCTGAGCCAACAAATTGAATGTCTTGCAGACGGAGGGGCTATTTAGATGGCGTGCTGGGTTAGGCCAGAATCCAGGTTTCTCTGGATTCACATCCAGAAAAATCTGGACTCAGGGCTTCCCGGACTTGCTGATCGGCATCTCAGGGAAACCACTGTCTTCCCGGACTTGCTAATCAGCATCTCAGGGAAACCACTGTCTTCCCGGACTTGCTGATCAGCATCTCAAGGAAACCACTGTCTTCCCGGACTTGCTGATCGGCATCTCAGGGAAAACACTGTCTTCCCGGACTTGCCGATCGGCATCTCAGGGAAAACACTGTCTTCCCGGACTTGCTGATCGGCATCCCGGGGAAACCACTGTCTTCCCGGACTTGCCGATCGGCATCCCGGGGAAACCACCGGTTTCCCCGAGAAGCTATTTCACGATGAGTTCTTTGCAGAGCGCGAGAAATATTTCGGGTTGAGATCCAGCAGGCGATTGCCGCCGGTTTTCCGGAGCGCTCTTTCGATGATCGCTTTCTTGCAGGCGTATCGCCTTGAAGCTGGCTGTGTACTGCTTCCGCTGTCCCATGTCTTCTCCTTAAGACAGCGGCTTCCCACCTTAGCTTGTCCAGTTTTTGGGGTCAGCTCACATTTCATGGTTTCATGGCGGGGGCGCTCAAAGTAAACAAGTTCAATCTCGCGTGTCGGCTAGCCGGAAAAGCGTAGGCGTCCGGTTGATCGTTGACCAGACGCTTACGGAAAAGCGACATTAATCCTCGTTCAAGTCGCCAAGGATTGACGAATCATGCCGTACGAGATGGCTCTACCCTGCGGCGTTACTCACGAGTAATCGCCGCGAGCCGTCTCGAATGCCTACTCAGAGAGACATTTAGATCTATTCCGAACAATGTAGGCGGCAAGCTGGAGCGTCAGGCGGTCGAGCAGCTTCGAGTGTGCTTCGGTCTGCACTTTCGACATTCGAATCCAGCGTCGATGGTCGATAACCGTCCGGATGATCCAGGTGAGCGCGCCAATAACGGTAAGGACCACAACGAAGATGGCCATCATCTCCAACATGTCCCTGCTGATTTCACGCTCCCGATAGATCGGATCCTGGCGAAAGTTTCCCGCAAAAAGCCGCGCCGGCCCCAGGAAGAATGCCGGATTCCGTGCGATTTCCGAATGCTGATCCAGGAAACTGGACAGAGCCGGATATGGTTTCAGATAGTCGGAATTGGTTAGAAGGGAAGGGTCCAGCCTGAGCACTTCTCCGAAGGAGGGCGGGTACTGCTGGAGCAATCGCTGTAGCTGAACGCGGGTAAAATTCGCATTCTGGTCGATTTGCTCGAGACCGAACTGTCCCCGCTGCGCGGCGGCGGTGCCGGTGGCGAAGACTGTCGCTAACAGGAGAAGCCCGGCAGACCGCCTCAAGAATCGAATCATCAAATCACCCTCACCTCTTTATTACGCAGATGCGGGCATAAAGTTAACGGGTTTGTAAACACTAAGGCACGAAGGCACAAAGAAAGGCCGTAAACAAAAGTCATTTAAGCGGCCTTTCTTTGTGCCTTCGTGCCTTAGTGTTTACAATCCGCGGCTATTTCTCTGAGCCGTTTAACGCTTCGATTTCCTGTTGGATAGAGTAGGAGATCAGTTCTTCTCCGTAGCGGTCTTCGAGGAGCAGCCGCCGGAAGTAGTCCTTTGCGGTGTGGTGGCCGACCTGCTGGAAGGCGATATTGATGCTGCTGTTGAGAACCGCGCCGACGACGGGGACAAGGATCCCCAGCTCCTTTTGAGTCATGACGATGCCCAGACGATCGGCAACGTAAGTAATCAGCCGAATCATTTGTGGAGCTTCGCGTTCGATCAATTGCCGATCGATAACTACGCCAGCGGTTCGGGCGGTGAACATGCCGGATTCCCGAATCGATGTGACGACGGCGGTCTTGAGCGCGAGGTATCCCTCATCGGTGGTTTCCGATTGAGGCGCCATCGCGGCCACCAGGTGCGGCAGGTTTTCCGGATTTCGCGACGAAAAGCCGTAGGCAGTCGCGACGCGGCAGGTGTGACGCGAGAGCAGCATCATCGATGTCGTGATGTCGGTCAGGATCAACGATGGAATCACCAGCTGCGCACCCGGAATTCCTTCAGCCATCGTGGTTGCGCTGCCGAGGAGCGCACCCTCGACGCCCAGCAGGAGGGTGCTGCCGAAGCGGAACGAATCTGCCACGGCATCGAGCTTGCTCAGGGGCATATAGCGAAGCGACTCAAAATTGTCTCCGATGTTTATTCCCCGCGCGGCGTACCTTCGGGCAATATCCTTGGTATTGGCCAGCTTGTTCGCAGCTCGAAAAGTCTTGATCAGGCCTTCTTCGATCCACGAGTGAATCTGATCCGCAAGACCTCGAAGCGCCCGGCTGTTGGACTGGCGGCCGCTGTTCAAGAGCCTGGCCATCGGCCGCCCGGCAGTTTCAAGCAGACGCTGAACGGCGTTGGGTTGCACACGATGCTGCGCAAGCTCGCGAATAACCTGATGTTCGTATTCTGTGAAGACCGGTGAAACAGAACTCATGCCGTCAGTATAACAGGTGGGAAAATGAACGCGGGCTAAAGCCCGCGACTACATTGGCAGGCAAACTGGTGCCGCAATGTAGTCACGGGCTTTAGCCTGCGTTTAACGCTGTCGGGTAAAGCGAAACTCCCTGGACTGAGATAATTGCCGGTAGGAACCGAACCGCGTGTCGGCATTTTCGACGAAATCCAGTGGAGTAGGAGGATCATCCTCACCTGTGTATACCTGAATCACCTGGTACGTGGTCTTTCGTTGAGCCGGTGTGCGGCCGGCATCGCGGATAAGCCGGCGCAGCTCGCGGGGCTGGATAAGCTGGCCGTACTGCGCACCTGCCGATGTGGAGATGCTCTCGTTCATGAGTGTTCCACCGACGTCGTTTGCTCCCGCCGCCAGCAGATACTGCGCGAGCTTGGGCCCTTCCTTCACCCATGAAGATTGAATATTCCTGATCGAAGAACCAAGCATCAGGCGTGCGACGGCATGCATTTTCACAACTTCCATTCCGCTCGCTCCGGGCCTGAGATTCCCGACGAGGCCATGGTGATACATCGGCGCCTCCTGATAGATCATCGAGAGCGGAACGAATTCGGTAATCCCATGCGTGTCGTGCTGGATGTCCCTCAGCAGGTTCATGTGTTTGACCCAGTGAAGAGGAGTGTCGATATGACCGTACATGATTGTCGAGGTGGTCGGTATTCCCAGGCTATGCGCCGTGGTGATCACCTCGATCCAACGTTTCACGGTGATGCGTCCGGGGGAAATCGCATCGCGAATTTCCTGATCGAGAATTTCCGCAGAGGTGCCTGGAAGCGATCCCAGGCCTGCCTCTTTGAGGGCGGCCAGATACTGCTCGATCGAGATGCCGGAACGCGTTGCTCCATATAGGACCTCTTCCGGTGAAAACGCGTGGATATGAACGCTCGGCACAGCCGACTTCACGGCACGCGTCAGCTCGATATAGAGACCGCCGTCCATATCCGGAGGAAGGCCTGCCTGCATGCAAACCTCGGTGGCACCCATGTCCACGGCTTCCTGGGTGCGGCGGATGATCTCCTGAAGGGGCAGAAAGTAGCCTTCTTCGTTGCGGTATGTACGGCTGAAGGCGCAGAATCCGCAATGCTTCACGCACACATTCGTGAAGTTCACATTGCGGTTGACGACGTATGTCACCACGTCGCCGACCTGACGCCTGCGTAACTCGTCGGCCGCTGCGACGGTCGCCTGAAACTCCGGACCGCTCGTTTCGCACAGTTGCAGCGCTTCCTGCCACGAAATATCTTCGCCCTCCAGGGCCCGCGCGAGAATCCGGGTAACGGCCGATGTCATAGTGCTCCCTCCAGAATGTCGGCATGGAGTTTCGACGCGACCGGTTTCAATCCTGCCGGTAGAAAGTCCGGACGGTCGATGTAGTCTTCATAAATCGCCAATCGTTCCCGGAGACTAAACCCAGCCTCGCGGCAGGTCGTCGCGAGAGCGTCAATGTGCGGCCACGCGGCTTCCGGATTGACGTAATCCTGAGTGACGGGCGAAATCCCGCCCCAGTCGTTGATACCTGCAGCGAGGAGCAGCTTGTGATCATGGGGATTGAGGTTCGGCGGAGCCTGAATATTCATGGTTCCTCCGAGCAGCAAGCGTGCGGTGGCCACGGTCCTTGCAATCTCGGCGGAGTCCGGCTCCGCGAATCCGGCCATCCGCGTACCGGGTTTGGCGCGGAAGTTTTGAATGATCACTTCCTGGATGTGTCCATAGGTCTCATGAAGCTCGCGAATGGCGATCAGGCTGTCCACGCGTTCCTGGCGTGTTTCTCCGATCCCGATCAGAATGCCGGTTGTGAACGCGATGCCGAGCTCTCCGGCCTCGCGCAACATGCGCAGGCGGACGGCGGGATCCTTGTCCGGTGCGGAGAAGTGAGGCATACCTTTGAGAGACAGCCTGGGACTCACGTTTTCGAGCATCAGGCCGAGGCTGGCGTTGACGGGCTTGAGCAGCTTCATCTCGTCGCGAGCGAGAATCCCGGCATTCGTGTGGGGAAGGAATCCGCGTTCGATCGCCATTTCGCAGGCCCGGTGAACGTATTCGGCGGTAGTGCGGTGACCGAATTGTGAAAGAGTGTCGCGATACTGCGGAAAGGCAAGCTCCGGCTTGTCGCCCAGACACATCAAGGCTTCTTTGCAACCGCGTTCGCTGCCTCGCCCGAGCACATCGGCGATATCGTCAGGCGTCATCGTCCACGCACCGGGCTCGTTTGGATCTTTCCGGAAAGTGCAATACGAGCAGCGGTCGCGGCACAGGTTCGTGACCGGGAGAAAAATCTTTCTCGAGTAGGTAACGATCCTGCCTTTGAATCGATCGCGCAGTTTGCCGGCCGTATCGAGCAGGGAATCCAGTTCCTGGTCCGGGCAATCGATAAGGCGATAGCCGTCTTCCCTTGAAAGAGACATGGCCCATTGAGTGTACTCTTATTTTGTCTGGCTGGAGCGTCTGCCTTGCATGTGTTCGTCGGCGAGCCGCAGAAGTTCGTCGGCGGTTTCGGGAGGATTCTGGCTGACGGAGTAACCGATGCTGCATTCGACAGTGAGGGGGAGGCCGCGGTAGAGAGCCAGGGCATTAAGCTTTTGCTGGACGCGATGGACGACAACTTCGGCGTCCTTCGCGCCGGCTTCAATTAATAGGGCGGCAAATTCGTCGCCGCCGTGGCGAGCCACGAGGTCCGTGCTGCGGGAAGACTCGACCAGCGCATCGGCCACGGTGCGAAGGACGTCGTCACCAACGCTGTAACCGAAGCGGTCGTTGATGTCTTTCAAGTGCAGTACATCGACCACGATCACAAGAACACTTGAACCTCTTCGTTTCGTTCCAGCTGTAAGGCGCCGATAAAGTTCGTGGAACGCGCGGCGGCCGGGCAATCCGGTGAGCGGATCGGGGACGTGTCGCGCAAGCAGCCGGTCTGCTTCGTACAAACGTCCTGCAAGCACGCGCAGGAGCGCCACGGACATTTCTGTGGAGAGCTGTAACATCTCCAGGAAATCTTCCCGGGGTATGGCGATGCAGCGCGTGCGCACCAGCGTAACGACACTTGCGGATCGAGGACGCTCTCGAAGCACACCGAGCTCACCGAAGATTTCGCCCGCGCCCAGCTCGCCCAAGAACATCTCGACCGGGCTGTCGGGCAGGGATTCCACAACGCGCGCGCGTCCTGAAACGATCGCGTAAGTGTGTAGTCCCGCATCGTCCTGACGGATGATGACGTGGCCGGACGGGTACGTGTGTTCGGTTGCCCGACCGGCCAGATGTTCCAGCAATTCGGGAGTCAGGGTTGCAAAAAGCGGAATAGACGCCAGCGCTTCGGCCAGCCGGCCCTTCGATGCAGGCAATTCGTGGTCGACGGCAGGCTCCGGGATTTCACCCACACGCCGGGCTGGTGAAGTAACTTCGACGGCGTTTCCGGCGCTCATCGTCCGTGCGAGCCATGCGCGAACGCGCGTACGCAGCATGGGCGGACTGAAGGGCTTTGCGAGATAGTCTGTCGCGATACTTTCCGCGCTGTACAACGTGTCGGTCGCCTCACCATCCTCTGTCAAAAGAATGATGGGCAGATCGGGTTTCCCGAGGCGGCTTCGCAAAAGCTGAATGAAGCTTGCGCCGTCTCCATCCGCCAATCTCGTGTTGATGATGACGAGATCGGGAGAGTAAACCGAGGCAAGATCGAGGGCGGTTCGGCCATCGGGCGCCGGTGTGAGGCGAAGGCCATCATCGGGCAGCACCTGTTCAATAGCGGCGACGTCTCCCTGCTGCGCGCTCACAATCATGACCCGCCCACCTGCAATCGGGCGGCGAGCGAGGGCAGACGATTCCGCCACTGTTTTCTCCCAACCTCGTCCGGCAACCTCGAATTCCATTCCTTCCGCCGCCGCGAAGACATCCAGCGGCCATCCCATCACGGTCACGCGGGAGCGTTGAATCTCTTCAAGCCGCTTGAGGCACTCGTCGTCGTGCGTTGGATCGTGATGAAACAAGGCAACCCGCGGTACTCCCGCCGCCGCGCAAATGTCGGTCGCGTAATCGGCCGGGCTGTGCCCCCATCCAAGCTTTGTGCGGTACTCTTCACTGGTGTACTGCGCATCGTGAATGACCAGGTCCGCACCTTTGAGAAATTCGATGTGCCTCTGATCACCGGGATGTTGAAACACGGGGCCGGGCGAATTCCAGAACGGTTCGTGATCGGTGACATATGCGACCGTCGCTCCACCGCTGGAAATACGGTATGCGATTGTCGGTGCCGTGTGATTGAGGTATTGAGTTTCGACAAGAACATTGCCGATGCGGAAGAAGCCCTCTTCGAGCTCGGTGTAATGAAGGCGGCTGGCCAGTTCCTTGAGCTTGACCGGGAAATACGAATATTGCATCTGGCCGGAAAGCGAATCTTCAAGACTTCGCTGGAAAGTAGACGAACCGTAGATATTCAACTCGGTTCCGGGCAGGAAAGCCGGCGTGAAGAAAGGGAAACCCTGAATGTGATCCCAGTGCGTATGGCCGATCAGCAGATGAATGCGATGCGGGACGGGACGTCGCAGCATGTCCAGACCAAGAACCCGAATGCCTGTGCCGGAATCCAGGACGAGCGTCGTGCCTTCCGTGGTTGTCAGCTCCACACAAGAGGTATTGCCGCCGTAAAGCGCCGTTCTGTGTCCCGGTGTCGGGATCGACCCTCGCGTACCCCAAAAGCGAACACGCATGATTAACTTAATTTTGATCTATTGCCGCCGCAGCCGCCACGGTCTTCTTGACGAGAACCTGCAAGTCTTTATAGATATTACAGAATCGGCCCATAGATATTGCACGATGTCTATCCAAAGTATATCGTCCGTCCATGTCTGAATATTCGAAAAACTCACCCGTTTACGACGAGCGTCCGTGGGGTAACTTTACAGTTCTCGACGAGGCGGAAACCTATAAGGTCAAACGCATCGAGGTTTTGCCGCAGAAGCGTTTGAGTTATCAAAAACATACATACCGTTCCGAGCATTGGATGGTGGTTCACGGCAGTGCCAAAGTCACCCTCGACGGCAGGGAAATCACTGTCAACTCAGGTGGCACCGTGGACGTGCCGGCCGGGGCCGCGCATCGCATTGAAAACGTGGGGACCGAGAAGCTGGTCTTCATCGAGATCCAGCGTGGGTCGTACCTCGGTGAAGACGATATCCAACGCCTTCAAGACGACTACGGCCGGGGATAAAACTGTAGCGGCAGTCTATGACCGCCGGTGGGCGCTCATAGAGCGCCGCTACAGTTTGCGCCTTTGTGTCTTTGTGGTCTACCGCTGTATACTTCAGGTCGCCCTTCCCCATTTCCCCGGTTCTCCACATGATTTCCGACGAAGAGCTTTTCTTTCTCTACGGGAAGAATGCTGTCATTTCCCGTAAGGGCCGTTTTACATTTGTCCACCTGGATCGCCCGTCGGGCGAACTTGTGCGCGCCCGGACCGAGAGCTTCGATCCCGACGAGTTTTTCCAGTGCGATTGCCGAATATGCCAGCTCACCAAAGAAGGCGGAGTCGTAATATTTGATGATTCCGGCTACGAAGATGAGGAGATCCTTCTCGAATGAGAACAAAACTCTAGTCAGGTTAAGGACAATTCTTTAGGATCTAACCATGGCTCCACGAAATCGGAATTTGATCCTGGGCTCCGGGTTGGTCCTGGTCGTGTGTCTTGCCGCCATCGTCTACGTCGTGCCCCGGTCCGACGTTCTCACCGAGAGTCTTCCGGGAAGGATTGCGGATCGCGACTTCTGGACTCTCGTCAGCGATTTCTCCGAGAACGGAGGGTTCTTCCGCTCCGATAACTTCGTTTCTAACGAGACGACGTTCCAATATGTCATTCCAGACCTGAAGGAAAGGACGAAACCAGGCGGCGTGTATCTCGGAGTAGGCCCGGACCAGAATTTCACCTACATTGCGGCGATTCGACCGAAGGTGGCATTCATCGTGGATATCCGGAAGCAGAATATGCTCGAGCACCTGATGTACAAGGCTTTGTTCGAGCTTTCCGAGGATCGGGCGCAGTTTCTATCCAGGCTGTTTTCCCGCCGTGTGCCGGCCGGCGCGGGAGACAAAAGTACGGCGGAGTTGCTTGGGGCTTTCAACGCTGCGGAATCTGATCCGGCCCTGCAGACGCAGAATCTGAAGGCGATCGTCGAGCGGCTTCGCGATTACCATGGCTTCTCGCTGACCGCGGACGACATTCGGACGCTCGAATATGTTTACTCGGCATTTGTGAAAGCCGGTCCGGAAATCCGCTACTCGTTCCCGAGTCAGTATGGCTGGGGCCGATTCCCAAGCTACTCCCAGTTGATGCTCGAGGCGGACGAAGACGGAGTGAGGCACAGCTACATGTCTTCGGACGAAAACTTCCAGTTCGTGAGGCAGCTGGAGTCGGAGAACCGTATCGTGCCGGTTGTCGGCGACTTTGCCGGTGATAGGGCTCTCAGGGCCGTGGGACGCTATCTCCGGGATCACGGAGCAACCGTAACGGCTTTCTATACATCCAACGTGGAGTTTTACTTGTTTCAGACCGAGGACTGGAAAAAGTTTTTCGGCAATCTCAACGAACTCCCAGTGGATAACGGGAGCGTTTTCATTCGCGCCTACTTCAACAACCTTGGCTTGCAATTTCCCAACCAGGTGGCGGGATCGCGCTCGGTGACTTTGCTGGATAGCATGCAAGGGATGCTCAACGCTTTTGACGACGGGCACATCCGGAGTTACTCCGATGTGATCAAGCGCTCGCTGTCCCCTGGCCCCTGACTGTAGCGGCGCTCTATGAGCGCCGAAAAACCGGCGCTCATAGAGCGCCGCTACAGCAGGAGTGCTTCTTGTCGTTCTTTCGCCCGGCGGGCGCGGACGAGGGGATCATTCAGAAACCGCACGAACGGCAACATGCCTCGAAAGGTCTCCTTAACTAGTTTATAAAATTGTGGAGAGGTTGCGGTAGCGGGAGGAAAGGTTCGACCCGCCAGAAACTGCTTATGTCTCAGATAGTCCGCGACGGGATGGTCCGGGCGGAATCCAGCCGGTATCCGGGAAAGCTGCTCACCGGATATCGTGCCGAACAACCTGCGAAATGTCCTTCCTTTGACGATCGCCAGAAACGCTTCCGGGTGGCTGGCCAGATGGTTCCGGATTGCGTTAAGGTCTTCAGGCATCGGCATGTACAGGCCGCCGCCGATCAGCAACTCCGTGGGGGAGATATGGAGGTAAAAGGCGGCGCCCTGGTGCTTACCTAGCCCGGATCGCGGGAAAACGGCGGCTGCGTGCGTTTTGTAGGGAGATTTATCTTTTGAAAAGCGAGTATCGCGATAGATACGATAGACTGAAACCTTAGGTGAAGCGACCATCTCAGGAGCGAACTGCTCGAACTCCACGGCGATTGCCGCGACCAGGTCTTCGATCGGCTTCTTAACGTGGGCTTCGTAAATACCTTTGTGGCTCTGGAACCAGTCGCGATTATTATTGCGCTTCAGCGAGCGAAGGAATTGCAGTCCTTCCTTCGGAAAGGCTGAAAAAGTCTCCGTTTTCATGCGCGCCATTATATGCAAACCGAGATGAAATCACCGCATACCGTTATCGACAAGTTCTCCTCACTACTGGAGATATCCCGGCGGATCAACTCGGAAAAGAACTTCGACGAACTGCTCAACATCATCACCGCCGAGGCGGCGAAACTGCTCGACGCGGAGCGGGCCACAATCTTTCTGCTGGACAAGGACAAAGGTGAACTTTGGGCCAAGGTTGCCCTCGGCGTTTCCGATACCATTCGCTTCGACGCGCGCCTGGGCATCGCCGGAGCGGTGCTCATCGCGGCCAAGACCTTGATCGTCGAAGATGCATACAAGTCGCCGCTCTTCTATCCTTCGATCGACTCCGTCACCGGCTATCACACGCGCAACATCCTCAGCGTCCCGCTCCGAAACTTTCGCAGAGAGATCACGGGCGTCTTCCAGGTATTGAACAAGAAGGAAGGAAAGTTCATGCCTGAGGATGAGCAGTTTGTCGAAGCCCTGGCTGCTCAGGCGGCCATCGCGTTGGAAAACGCGCAGGCGCTTTCGCAACTCGCGTCCCGGCAACAGGAATTGATCGAGGAAAACCAGATCCTTCGTAAGGAAGTTGAGGAACGATACAGCGAGCGAAACCTTCTGGGCACAACTCCGAAGATGAATGACATCCGGTCGTTGATTGCAAAAACCGCGGGAACGTCGGTCTCTGTCCTGATCACAGGTGAGAATGGCACCGGCAAGGAGTTGTCCGCGCGGGCGATTCATTTCATGAGCCCGCGGCGCAGCAAACCTTTCGTTGCAGTGAATTGCGCAGCGCTTCCTGAAGCACTGGTTGAGAGTGAATTGTTCGGCATCGAAAAGGGCGTCGCGACCGGCGTCGAACGGCGCGTCGGGCGAATCGAATCGGCAAACGGCGGCACGCTTTTCCTCGACGAAATTGGAGACCTCAGCCTCACGGCCCAGGCCAAACTGCTGCGGGTACTCCAGGAGCGGGAGGTCGAGTGGGTCGGCGGGCGCCGTCCGGTGCCCGTGGACATCCGTCTCGTGGCCGCGACGAACAAGGATCTCAAAGAAGAAATCCATCAGAACAAATTCCGCCAGGACCTGTACTTCCGTCTCAACGTCATTCACCTCCGCATGCCTCCGCTCCGGGAAATCCGGGCGGACATTCAATTGCTGGCCATGCATTTTTTTCGCAAGCACGGGAAAGAAATGGGTCGTGACGTCAAGGGTTTCTCGCAGGACGCTCTCAAAGTCCTGACGGCATACACCTGGCCCGGCAACATCCGCGAACTCGAAAACGAAGTGAGGCGTTCGCTGGTACTCGCGACGGGGAAGGAAATTGAAGTGAATGATCTTTCCGACCATATCAGCGAGGAGCGTCTCGAGGTCGCAGGAGGTTCTTCCGAAGGCGTGAGTGGCGATAAGCAATTGCTGAAGGATCGTGTCACCAACCTGGAGATTCAGATGATCCGCGACGCCATGTCCCAAACCGAAGGCGATCGGCGGCGGGCTGCGAAGATGCTGGGGCTCAGCCACCAGGGCTTGATCAATAAGCTCAAACGCTACGGCCTGGAAGACTAGCCTCGATCCATGCGTGCTGCCGATACCCCTGAGCGCATTTCCTCCTTCCTGATGGACACTCTGGTTTCCACGAACAGCTTGAATAATTTTCTCGAGTCCGCGATACCCGAGATCTCCGCCGTGTTCGGCGCTTCAAGGGGAATACTCCTGGACTACCGGGAGAATACCGCCCGCTTCGATCTTCTTCATTTTGCCGGATTCTCGGAACAGGCGCGGTTTGAGCTTCAGCACCGGCTGAAGGAAATGGATCTCACGAAAGCCGTCGAGCAAAGGCAACCCTACCTGGGTGAGTCAAACCCCGCAATGTTGTTCCTGCCCCTTTATTTCACGGAGACGCTGGAAGCCGTCATCGTTCTGGAATCGGATGGCCTGATCGAGTTCACGCCTCAGCGGCTGCGGATTGCCGGGATCGTTTCGCGGTTTGTCGGCCTGCTCATGTCGTCAAATCGGCTTTCGATCAATCAGGCCGGCGGGATCGATTTCGATGACCTCGAACGGGCACGGGAAATCCAGCAGAGTTATCTCCCGGCACAGAACCTGGTGACGGATTGTTACGAGATCTATGGATACAACCAGTCTTCAGCGCTGGTGGGCGGCGATTACTTCGATTACTTCACGCGCGAGAAAGCTATCCAATGTATCCTCGCCGATGCCAGCGGGCACGGATTGTCGGCTGCGCTTATCATGTCCAGCTTCCGGGCTTCCCTTCGATCGGAACTACAGCGTGGCACGGAGTTCACCGGGCTCTTTAGTGTTCTGAATCAGTCTGTCCATTCCGGTGGGTCCATCGCCCAATATCTAACCGGTGTCTTTTTTGATTTGGATGAAGCCAGTGGCCGCTTACGATACGTGAATGCCGGCCATTACGAGCCGGCTGTCGTGGGCAATGATGGCTCGACCGGACGGCTTTCGGGAGGCGGACCGCCGCTGGGGATGTTCAAGAATTCCAAATACCCGACAGGGGCTGCGAAAGTCGAAAGCGGTGACCTGTTGGTCCTGTTCACCGATGGTTTGACCGATCTTCGTAACCAATCGGATGAGTTTTTCGGTGAAGAACGAATCCTGGACAGCGTCGCCTCGAATCGTCATGCGCCACTGAGAGAGATCGCAAAGGTCGTGCTTGCCGAGGGTATGGCATTCAGCGCGACGCCGCATCCTGAGGATGATCTGACACTTCTTCTGTTTCGATTCTACTGATGCCGCGCATTGTCATACCCGATGACGAGCCGTCCGTGATGTCGCCCAGCACGGCGTACACGAGACTCGCCGGACACGACGTACGGACCTATTCCAGCCGGCCTGCCACGTCTGACGAGCTTCTGGAACGAATTCGGGAAGCGGAGATCGTCATCAATATCCGCTCCACGTCGCGATTCACAGCAGACATCCTTGCGCAGTGCAGAAACCTTCGACTGATTTCAATCTGGGGCACGGGCACGGACAACGTGGACCTGATTGCGGCCAAAGCGCGCGGAATTCGAGTCACGAACACGCCGGCTGTTTCTGCAACATCGGTGGCAGAACATGCACTGGCGTTGATCATGGCCGTGATGAAGCAGATCGTTCAGGTGGATCGCGAGATGAAAGAAGGAAAGTGGCCGCGCGCCATGGTGGGGCAATTGTTTGGGAAGACTCTCGGGTTGATCGGAACCGGTGCGATTGGCCGTGAGGTTGCCAGGCTCGGGAAGGGAATTGGGATGCGCGTGATCGCCTGGACTTTTCATCCGGGAGACGGCGTTGCGGAAGCTGTTTCGCTCGAGGAGGTCTTCCGGCTATCGGACGTGGTGAGCGTGCACGTGCGGCAGTCGCCGGAGACGCTTGGAATGATTCACCGCGGGTATTTTGACCTGATGAAGCCAAGCGCGATCTTCATCAATACCGCTCGTGGGCCGATTGTGAAAGAGGCCGACCTTCTTGAAGCATTGCAAACGAATCGAATTGCCGGCGCGGGACTCGACGTGTTCGAGAAAGAACCGCTGCCCAAAGATTCTCCGTTCTTCGCACTCCCGAACGTTGTGCTGACTCCTCACTCGGCGGGTATTACGCCGGAAGCGACGGAAGCCGGCCTGGCGCTGGCGATCGAGAACGTCTTTGCTTTCCTGGCGGGACAGCCCATTAACCTGGTGCTCTGATAACTTCGGTGAACGTCAGTTGCACCTTCACGTCAATCGTGTTCGCAGCGCCGCCGACCGAGCGCCGATAGTGAACCAGGGCGCCCGTCGTTTCATCGAATTGGGCAGTGGTATACACCGAATAGCCCTCGGGGGCGCCGAGCATAGCCGGCTTTTCCGCCAATCCGAGCTCCTGTTCGAGCATTCGAAACAGTCCGTCCATCGAGTAATCCTGCCCCCGGCCGGGCGGGATGACCAGGCCGTTCCGTCGCAGGCTCTCGACCTGTCCGCCTCGCGCGGTAACCTCGAAGCGGCCGGTCTCGACCCGATCCCCCGACATTTCGATAACCAGGTGATAGAAGTCCGGGCGATGTGCCTTCCATTTCTCTTCGGCCTGGGCGAGAATGGCTGGCGTCAGCGGCTCGAGGCGTGAACAACCTGCGGACAACAGGAGAGCCAGCGACAGGAAGAATTTGGAACTCACCGGTATGACGTTACTCTAAAGAATCCGGGTGCGCAACAGCGCGACTGTGCGATAAAGTACAACCGGAGAATGTGCGCTACATGAGCGGCTGTGAATGCAAGCCCGACAGGGCACAGCCAATCATTAAAGGAGCTTCGATAATGGCAAAGGCAGCAAAGAAGAAAGCGAAATCGAGCACAAAGTCCGCGAAAATCGTCGCTAAATCGAGAACCGCAAAATCGGCCAAACCCGCCAAACCCGCCAAACCCGCCAAGAAAAAAGCAGTAGCGAAGCCAGCTCGATCGGCAGCGCAAAAGACATCAGGGCAAAAGACATCAGCGCAAAAGACATCATCGAAGGTCGATCCGTTGAACCGCAAACAGTACACCTCCGTCACGCCGCTGCTTACCGTTCGCGATATCCGCAAGGCTGTGGATTTTTATGTGGACGGCCTGGGCTTCACGCTGCGCGGCATAATGGACAGCCCGCAAGGACCAATGCACGCCGAACTACGATTTCGGGAGCCCCGAGTCTCGCGAACAGCGTAGTTTCAGCGCAAACACCATTGGGAATACACCGGTCACACTCTACCTGCTGGTTGATGATGTCGACGATGTTTTCCAGAAGGCCGTTGACGCCGGTGGCAAAGTGGCGATGCCCGTCATGGATCAGTTCTGGGGCGACCGCTCTGGAATGATCGCCGATCCCGAGGGGAACAAGTGGATGATCGCCACGCACAAAGCGGATTACACCGAAGCTCAAATGACGGAGGCCATGCGAAAGATGGCGCCCCAGGGCGCCGGAGGCGGGGACGCCGCCGCGGCGGCCGCAGGTTCCGAGCCCGAGCAATAAGCAGTTCTTTCGAATTTCCATGGATCTTTCCGTTGTTCTTCGCGACCGTTTTGGTTTCGAAGAGTTTCGTCCCGCACAAAAGCAGGTGATTGACAAGGTCATGGCGGGACAGAACGCGCTCGCCGTAATGCCGACCGGAAGCGGCAAATCGCTGTGCTACCAACTGCCGGCGTTGACGCTTCCGGGCCTGACCCTTGTCGTTTCTCCACTGATCGCCCTGATGAAGGACCAGGTCGATCAGCTCAGTCAACTCGGTCTGCCCGCCACATTCATCAACAGTACGGTGTCGCGCGATCTGCAGAGAAACCGTCTGGAGCAGGCGATCTCCGGGCGGATCAAGCTGCTTTACATCGCGCCGGAACGCTTTCAGAGCGATGAGTTTCGAGCCGGCCTCGCGCGAACCCGGATCAGCCTGTTTGCCGTTGACGAAGCGCATTGCATTTCGCTTTGGGGACACGACTTTCGGCCCGACTATCTGAAACTGAGTCATGCGATCCGGGATTTTCAATCTCCGCCCGTTCTCGCCCTTACAGCCACCGCCACGCCCGCTGTGCGGGTCGACATTCTGAAACAGCTTGGCATCGAGCACGCGGCCCAGATCGTCAGCGGATTTGATCGCAAGAATCTTTATCTCGAAGTCCGCGAAGTCGGAACCAATGTTGAGAAGATTCGAGCAATCATCGAACTCGCCCGCTGGGCGCCTGTGGGCATCGTGTACGCGGGAACCCGCAAGAACGTGGATGAAATTCATGGGAACCTGCGCCGTGCAGGAGTCGAAACCGCGGCTTACCACGCCGGTCTGGCCCAGGCCGATCGCAAGGCCGTACAGGAACGATTTATGAGCGCGTCGGAATGCGTGATCGTCGCCACGAACGCGTTCGGCATGGGCATCGACCGCAGCCAGGTCCGGTTCGTCGTTCACGCCGACATCCCGGACTCCGTTGAAGCCTACTATCAGGAAATTGGCCGCGCCGGCCGCGACGGCCAGCCGGCGCGCTGCCTGCTGCTCTTCAATTACGCCGACAAATGGATTCCGGAGTTCTTGATCGATTCGAGCCACCCGCCTGCCGAGATTCTCAAATACGTTTTCGGAAAGTTGTGCCGCTACGGCGAAGGACCCATTGTAGGCGATGCCTGGCGCAAACTGTCGGCTACCAGGGACCACCGGTTCCATGCTTCGATCACGCTTCTTCAGCGTTTCGGATATCTCGACAGAATTCAAACGCAGGCCGGCCGAGGAGTCCGCATCCTCAAGGCGAACGACACAGCGCTGCACGGCATCAACTTTGAAGAACTCGAAGCGCGGCGGCAGTTTGAGTACAAAAAACTCGGCGTCATGCTGAATTACGCCAGCCGCTTCCGGAAGCACTGCTTCCGCAGCTTCATCCTGAGCTATTTTGGCGAATGGAATCGAAGCCGCGATTGCGGCAATTGCAGCCGGTGCAACCCCCAGAAGTATCCTCGAAGCGCCGCTCGCACGGCGGTTCCAGTTGAGAGCAAGCCCGCTCCTCCGCCTGTCCAGGCACTGGCATCCTCCGAATCGGCGACGATCATCGCATTGAAGATCCTGTCGTGCGTGTTGAGGGTGCACCAGAAGCTGGGCAGGGAAAAGGTGGCCAAGATTCTGGCCGGTTCTGAGGATTCCTCGGTGAAGGACTACAGGTCGCTCTCGACGTATGGGCTGCTGTCCGATTACTCGATCAAGTCCGTGACGGAAATGATCGACTACCTGATCGCAGAGAACTATATCGCCCAGGAAACAGGCTTTCGCCCGTCAATTCATGTGACAACGAAGGGAGAGGTGTTTCTGAAAGAGAGACCAGAGATCGAAATCCCCGGCGTCAGCCACTAAAGCGAAATTCGGGGTCAGACGTGTGAATTCCCTTTTTCCAGATAAAGATGCCTTGTGATCGGAAAAAGGGAATTCACACGTCTGACCCCGAATTTCGCTTTAGCCGCCCAGCGTGATCATTTCGATCTTTTTGTGGTCGCGAGGCTGGTAACCGCCCGCCTGGACCTGTTGCCAGCGGATATCGGAGTAACGGTCCGTGCGGCCAACCCAGATTTTACCGATTTGTTCGCGCAGTTCCTCGTCGGACGCGCCGGATCGAAGCAGCCGCTTGATGTCAAAGCCGGATTCGGCAAAGAGACAGGTGACGAGCTTCCCATCGGCGGTCAGTCTTATCCGCGTGCAACTCGAGCAAAAAGGCTCTGTCACGGAACCGATGATGCCAATCTCGCCGGCCCCATCCAGAAATTCATAATCCACGGCTGGAGCGCTGCCATGGGCGCGGCCGACCTCGCGAACCGGGAAGCGGGCATGCACTTTTTCGAGGATTTCCTTCTTCGTGACGGTCTTTTCCAGACTCCAGGCGTTCGCGTTCCCGACGTCCATATACTCGATAAAGCGCATCTCGAAACCGTTGTCTCTCGCGAATCCGACCAGATCCAGGATCTCGTTGTCGTTGATACCCCGGATGATGACGGCATTGATCTTGATCGGCTTCATTCCGGCCTTCTGGGCAGCAAAGAGCCCCTTCAGGACATCGTCCAGATTGCCGCGCTTGGTCATTTCCCGGAAACGGTCGGCCTTGAGCGAATCGATGCTGACGTTGATCCGCTGGAGGCCCGCCGCCCGCAGGTCGGAAGCCTGTTCGGCCAGGACGGCTCCGTTTGTCGTGAGGGACAAATCGAGCGAATCCTGAAGTCCGGATAGCCGCCTGACAAGCTGATGGAGATCCTTGCGAACGAGCGGTTCGCCTCCGGTCAGGCGGATTTTTTCGACGCCGAATCCAAGGAACAGCCTCGCAAGACGTTCAATCTCCTCAAAAGACAACACTTCCTGGCGCTCAATCCACGTGTACTCATCGAACGGCATGCAGTACGTGCATCGAAAATTGCATCGGTCTGTGACCGAAATTCGAAGATCCCGCATCGAGCGGTGAAGGACATCCTCAACGGACATGCCGGCATTATCGCACTAAAAACGCTGGGGTGCCCGGCGAATTAAGTAGTCGCATAAGGGTCATTATGTAAACTACCCGACTGTAAACCTGGCAAGAAAGTTTAAGAGTTCTGAAAAACCTCAGCGGCTTGTCCCTCCTCCGAGCGTTCGAGAGTGTGTTCACGAAAACTTCACAAATCCTGTGGAAAAGCCTGTGGAAAAGCGCGGCGGTACCTGTAATAAGCTACCTAAAATGAACATCTATAGCAGTTTGCACCGAATGTGAGCAGTTATGCCACTGTTGAAAAGCTCCCCCCAAAAACCGCGAAAAAGCCCTTATTTCTTGCAATAATTCCGAGCGGTGCGGCTTCAGCCCAATACTGACGCGGGTTGTGTAATGGCCATGTGCCAGATACATTGTCAAATCGACTTATTCCCGGGATAATGCGCCATGGCATCGATCTGGCTTGGGACTTCAGGCTTCAGCTATAAGGACTGGAAGCCGGTTTTCTACCCTCAGGATCTCTCCGATAAACAATTTCTTCAGCACTACGCGACGAAGTTGAATAGCGTCGAGATCGACTACACCTTCTACCGCATGCCCAACGCGAAGACGATTGAAGGGTGGCGGAACGCGACCCCCGAGAACTTCCGGTTCACTCTGAAGGCGTCGCAACAGATCACGCATCGGGAGCGGCTCAAGGTTCCTTCTGAGGCGCTCGAGTACTTGCTCGGCGTCGTGCCGGGTCTGGAGAGCCGGTTGGGCATGATTCTGTATCAGTTGCCGCCGTTCTTCAAAAGCGACGCCCAGAAGCTGGAAATGTTCTTGTCGGTACTTCCGCGCGGAATTGCTGCAGCCTTTGAGTTTCGTCACGACTCGTGGTTCAACGAGGATGTCTATCGATTGCTGCGAAAATTTAATGTAGCCCTGTGCATCCACGATGCGGACGACCACACGACACCCATGGAACTGACGGCCGGTTTTACTTACGTTCGGCTGCGAAGGTCCGAATACAGCCCGGAACAGCGGCTGGAGTGGCAACGGCGGCTTCGGGGTTGGGCCGACCAGGGGACGGAAGTCTTTGCATACATCAAACACGAAGACAATCCGGATGCTCCGCTTATTGCAATGGAGTTTGCGAAGGGCTTGTAGGCGCCGGCTAAAGCCGCCGCCTACATATGCTTGGCCACCTTCATGTTTATCGTTACTTTAATTCCTGGCGATTTAATTCCTGGAGGGTTTGCTTGAGTTCATCGAGTTTGACTCCCGCCTCACCGAGCTTACCTTCGGCGGTCAGCCGCTGATAGTCCACGAAGGCCTGGTTCGCGCGGCGAACCAGCGACTGAACGGACCCCGATTCATTTTTCGCTGTGGTCTGCTCCGCACCCTGGGATGGCGCTGCGGCCGGCGCAGCGCGGCCTGTAAGCAGCTGCGAGAGTGCATCGGCAAACCGCGGGGCGTATGCCAGCCGATCCTGAGTAGCCAGAACTACCAGCCGAAGCTCGGGCATGGGGCTTCGCTCGGCCTGCAGGTACATGGGTTCGACGAACAGCAAGATGTCATCGAGTGGGATAACGAGAAGATTGCCCCGGATGACGGTCGAGCCCTGCTGGTTCCAAAGCGTCAGCTGTGACGAAAGTTGCGGATCCTGATCGATCCGCGCCTGTATCTGCAGCGGGCCATCGACAAACCGAGTCTTGGGAAACCGGTAAGCCCGCAACGTGCCGTACTTATCGCCGTCGCTGCGGCCGCCCAGCCAGCCGATCAGGTTGTTGCGATTTGCAGGCGTGAACGGAAGGATTGAAACGAATTCCAGTTCTTTGCTGGCGGGAAATCGCGTCAGAATGAAGAACGGCTCGATTGTATCTGCCGATTTCGGCCCCTGTTGAGTGCGGCCTTGCTGGGCAACTGTCCACACGTCTTCCCTGTTGTAGAAAACCTGTTCATTCTCGACGTGGTAGGTGGAGTAGATCGCTGCCTGGGCCCGAAACAGCAATTCCGGATAGCGCACATGGCGCTGCAGGAAATCGGGCATCTGACCGGCGGATGAGAAGAGCGAGGGAAACATTTTCTGGTAAGACTGAATCAGGGGATCGTCCGGATCGAAGACATAAAAGCGAACGGTGCCGTTGTATGCGTCGATGACGGCCTTGACGCTGTTGCGGATGTAATTGAGCGGCCGATTACGGAAGTTGATGTGCCGGGCGTAGGGATAGCGGTCGGATGTCGTGAAGGCGTCCATGATCCAGTAGAGTGCGCCGTCCGTGCCGATGACGATATAAGGATCGTCATCAAATTCCAGGAAAGGGGCGAGTTCGGAGACGCGCTCGCGGATATTTCGGCGCATCAAGAGCATGCTGTCCGCCTTGACGTCATCTGAAAACGGGACTTTCGTGATATCGCCGACCGTCCAGGCCAGCAGCAGCCTGCGGAAAAACGAACCCATTCGAATCCCGCCGGTACCCTCGTATGTGGTGTAGTTGTTCGCATCCCCTTCGGGGTAATTGAACTCCTTCTGGCCGGTTTTGACGTACACGGGCCAGTTGGTGATCTCGCCGAAATAGATTTCGGGCCGCGTGACACGAACATCTTTCTGCGTGCTTTCGACAGGCATGTTGGACAGAACGAACTCGGGCAAGCCTTCCCTGGTAAAGCGGCTCACGGGATTCATCGTGATGCCGTAACCGTGCGTGTAAATCAACCGCTCGTTCACCCAGTTTTTCGAGCCCGCGGCCAACTTGTCCAGGCTGAGCTCGCGGACCGCGAGCATCACCGCCTGCGTCTTGCCGTCGATCGTGTAGCGGTCCACGTCGATATCGGGAAAATCGTAATAGCTTCGGATTTCCTGGATCTGACGCAGTGTCGACTGAAGCGCCCGCCAGTCCCAAAGCCGCGCATTGTCGAGCGTGTCCGCATGGGCGGCCGGATCGAACACAGCGTTTGTAAGGCGCGGTTCGAAAGGAACCTCTTCGATGCGATCGAGGGCGAACGCCTTTCTCGTGAATTCAATGGTGTTCTTGATATAAGGCGTTTCGCGCACCAGTTCGTTGGGACGCACGACGAAATTCGTGACGTAGCCCGGAGCGAGAATTCCCGCCACCAGGTACGTCAATGCCGGTATTGCCACCGCCACACCGATATTGCGGATCCTTGCCAGCCGGATGTTCGCGGCCGCCACAGCTGCGCCCATGATCAGTGCGGCAATCACGAACCACAAGCCGGGCACAACGATTTTGTCGTCAACGTATCGAATTCCTGTGAAGAGGTTGTTCTCAGTGAGTATGAGCGTGTATCTGCTCACATATGTTTGGGCGGCCATCGCCAGCAGAAGCAGGCTCACGCCGAGAGAGACGCCACGGAACGCGGCCGTCATGTCGATCACTGAAAGCAGGATGGACGCCAGAAGGCCAATCACGCAGATGGACAGAAACCACGCGGCGACGTTTTCGAGAACCGGTAGTGTAAACAGGTAGAACGATATAGGCCGCTGGAAAATCGGATCGAACACGGAAGCAGTCGAGACCCGGTTCACGAATAATGTATAGATGTTCCAATCCGAGCTGAATGTGAGCCCGAAGAAAAACCCGAAGACGACAGCCACCGGTAGCGTCAGCCGCTTGAGCGTCTCCACGGTAGGGATCACGATCGCCTCGCCGCCGATTTCAAGGAATGGACGCCGCGCGTATGCACTTGAAGGCATGACCAGCCGGAACACGACATACAGCACCATGGCTGTAACGATGCCAAAAGCGAGGAAGACAAGGCCCTGCGCCTTCAGCCGGTACCAGTAGACAGCCTCGAAACCGAGGCTTCCGAACCACAAGCTTTCCACGTAAAACGAAATCGATTGAAAGGCTGCGGCGAGAAGGAAGACGATGACAACGAAACGAAGGACAAGAGCCCGCGCCCTTTTGGGGTCGATGGGCGAGTGGTAGTTAGGGGGACGCATGGTCCCCCTAATACTACATGAACGCGGGCTAAAGCCCGCGACTACATTTACTTTACGAGTTTGCCGTCGAGTGTAACGCGAAGCGCAAACGTATCCGACCCTGCTGGGATGTCGAAGCCGTCAATGATGACCTGCCAGGTCCCAGGCGTCGGATTCACGACTGTTGCCGCTTCCGGAGAATTCAGTCGGGCGCCGTCGTCGTTTTGATTCAGGTTCGGATCCACCAGAATCATATCCATATCACTGGTGGGATAGTGGCCCCAGTTGTCACCGAAAGAAAGGCGGAAGTCGGCGCGCCTCACGCCTGGGGGAACCGTGAGCGGAAACATGATCTGTTGATGATGTTGAATCGTTCCCCGTGTTGTTACCCCTCGAAGGCGGTCGGTTTCCGAGGATACGGTCACCTTGGCAGAAACTTTTCCCGCGTTGGTGTACGATCCGCTGAAGGTGATGCGCATGATCCCCGGCTCGGGATTGGGGATGGTAAAGGTCCCGCCGGTGATGTAAGGATCGCCGAGGTTGTAATAGTCACCCAGCGCGCCAATCTGTGAGGTTTTGGCGCTGTGAACCTGCAGATAGATTTGCTCCGGAAAAGCATTCGGGTTTGGCATCTGGTTGAACGTCGCGTTGAAATTGGTCACATTGATCACGACTTGCGTCGTATCTTCCGGGATTTCGTAAAGAATCTCGGCGCGTTCACCGGGGGATAGATTCCCGGTCGACCTCACGATCGACTCGTCGGAAATATGCAGGTTGGTTCCCTCCTCCAGGTTTTCGGCAACACTCTTCGTCGGCTTTGGGAAGGAAGGCAGCGAGTCCGAGACGCGGCCTGCAGCCAGCAGAGCCTTCGCTTTTTTGGCATCCGGAAACCCTTCGCCGTAGTCCAGCGAGGAAAATCGTGACGTGAGTCCCGAGGGATCACCTGACTGCACAATCGCATTGCGTATTTCGGTGGCGTCTGCCCTTGGAAAGGCCTGCCGCAGAACTGCTGCAATGCCGGCCACAAGTGGCGCGCTGAAACTCGTTCCGTCCGACATGTTGATATCGCTCGTGGAGTCGTAACCCTGCCCGAAATTGCCGAGACCGACTGCGACCACGCCTGGTGAGAGGCGCCCGTCTGCGTTCGGACCACGGGCACTGAAAAATGCAACCTGCGTGGCGTCCGAAGGCCTATAGAGCTTACCGAAGCCGAGCACGTTCGCTATGTCCTGCTCGACGCGCTCGTTCGCAGCCGCGCTGACCGCACCAACCGCAATGGCACTCTGTGAAGTAGCCGGACTGCTCACCGTGAGGCCTGATGGTCCGGCATCACCGGCGGAAACGACCGGGACGATACCATTCTTCAGCAGAGCGTCCACACTGCGGTCGAACAGATCGCGACCGGCATTCAGGGTTGTGTTCCCAAGGCTCAGGTTGCAGACCTGAATGTTCACGCCGCCTTTTTCATGGCGATCAAATTTCTTTCGAATATCGATGAGGTGATCAATCGCCGCGATAATTCGCGACTCCGGTGCTCCAGCCGAAGCATTGACCCCAAAAACACGAACTGCATAAATGCTGGATGAAGGGGCTGTGCCGACCAGAGGCAAATCATTTCCGACGAGGGCTCCAGGAAAGTGCTCGTTAAGCGAACTCGCGAGATTGCTGTTGGCGCCGAGGCCGAACAGGATATTTCCGGTGATCAAGCCGGCAACGAAGGTGCCATGCGGTTCGTTGTTGGGATTCGAAAAGCCCATACCGTCACCAACGAGATCCACGCCTCCAACCACGGCATTGTCCTTATCCAGGAGGGGAAACCTGGGCTGCACGCCGGTATCGACAACGGCCACAATAACTCCTGATCCGGTGAGCCCCTGCGTGTGCAGGTCACGGACGTTGAGTCCCAGATTATTGAGCCGATACGCCGCCTCAGGCACAGTCGAAAAGTTCGTAATCAGCGACGCGGATAGGGTCCTTGCAGTTGGGAGGCCCGACTTGCCGTGCTTGAAGACGTTTGCTGCAGGAGCCGGAATGCTAAGATCCTTTACCACTTTGCCCGGTCCGGTCAGCGCCCGGAGCGTTCCCATCGCATTGCTGGGAACCTCTGCCGCGACTGCATCCACGTACTGGTACTGTTGCTTGACTCTTCCACCCAGTGCCTGGATGTCGGAAACAACTTTTGTGTAGGGCTTGCTCGTTTCGATGAGCACGCTTTCGATTTTTTGTGAGGTTTGGGCGCAAAGTGGCCCCGAGAGACAAAGAACGGCCTGCGCGACAACAGCCATCGCGCGAAGTCCTCTAGACTTCAGCATCAGAATTCCTTTCTGTACTCCAACCCCCGCGTATTGGATCTGGAGCACATCCAATGTATTTATAGACGAGTGCTTGTCAAGGCTCAATTTTGGACGACCCTGGACGGGTTCGCCCGCGTCCACTCTTTTCGGCAGGACCCTGCAGGAACTTTAGGAGTATTATCATAATTTGTTCCCGGGGGGGCCGCCGAGACTGCGGTGGTCTTGTAATTGGAGGAATTAATGAGAAAGCCCCTGCTGTTTCTGCCGGGCCCGATGCAAGTACCGGATCACATTCGGGCGGCTGGAGACAGGCCATTGTTTTCACATCGTTCGGCCCAGATGAACGAGTTGCTCGCGAGGCTCGAGGAGGGTTCGAAACCGCTCTTCGGGACCAGGGGAACCGTGATTTTCCCATCCGCGTCCGGCTCGGGAGCAATGGAATCGGCGGTTTGCAATCTCACTTCACCGGGGGAAGAAGTAATTGTTGTGGTCGGGGGGACGTTTGCCGAACGGTGGGCACACATCGCCACGGCTTTCGGAGTCACCGTTCGGACGGTGGATGTGGACTGGCGCCAGGGCGCGACTTTAGCGGAAGTCGAGAATGCGCTGAAGCAATGGCCGAACGCGGAAGTCATATTCCACACCTGGAGCGAAAGCTCGACGGGTGTTCTAAACGATATGGCCGCCATCGGAAAGTTGATCCGATCGCAGAACAAAATCCTTGTTGCCGACGCCGTTTCCGGTCTCGCTGTTTCGCCGATGGCGATGGATGACTGGAATATCGACGCCGTCGTGGCCGGTTCACAAAAAGGGTTGATGCTTCCGCCGGGCCTGGGCGTCATCGCGATAAACTCGCGCGCATGGGAAAAGAACGAGCGGTCCAAAACGCCCCGATACTACTTTGATTGGAAAAAGCTCAGGGGAACAGTTCCCTTCACTCCGGCCTTATCGCTGTTGCTGCAGTTGGATGCATCATTGGAATACATACACGCGCAGGGCATGGAACGCATTTTCGCCCGCCGCGCGCACGTTGCGGATTCCATTCGTGACCTTGTTCGGCGGTCGGAGATGGTAATTTATGCGCTTAAATCGGGCAACGGAATAACCGGTGCGGTTCCGCCCAAGGGTTTCGACATCGGAGGGCTTCTGCGCCGACTCGACCGTGATTTTGGGATACAGATTGCCGGTGGATTAGGCAAACTTAAGGACACAATGTTTCGTATCGGTCACGTAGGACACGTCACTGACGAAGAAGTGGAGTACTTCATCCAAAGCTTTGAGCGTAGTCTGAAGTAGCGACCGTTCGTAGCGACCGTTCAAGTATTTGATGCAGAAACGACGCTTCCCACAAATACCAGAGCGTATTCAGCGTTTGGAGGAGCTGGCTTACAACCTGAAATGGAGTTGGGATTACCGCGCACGGCTTCTTTTCAAACGTCTCGACCCCGAGCTCTGGAAAAATATTCAGCACAATCCTGTAAAGCTCCTTCACGAGATCGATCCCCAGCGGCTTCTTCACGCGGCCCGCGATCCCGATTTCCTGCGCGAATACGAACAGACCATGAAGGGTCTCGATCGTACGAGCAAGGGCGCTGAAAAATGGTTCCCGCGTGAATTTCCTGACCTCGCGAAAACACCGATAGCATATTTCTCTGCCGAATTCGGGCTTCATACATCGCTTCCAATCTATTCCGGCGGTCTGGGCATTCTTGCGGGCGATCACTGCAAGGAGTCGAGCGACCTCGGGATTCCCCTGCTCGGCGTCGGTTTCGTTTACCCCCAAGGGTACTTCCATCAGCGCATTCAGGCTGACGGCTGGCAGGAAGACATTTACGAGTTGCTCGAACGCAGTGAAGCGCCGATTGAATCGGCCAGTCCGAAATACGACGAGCGGTTTCTGGTCGAGTTGAAGGTTGGAAGTCTCAATGTTTTCGTCGTTGTGTGGCGGGTGAACCTGGGCTCGGTGCCACTCTACCTGATGGATACCGATGTCGAAGAGAACCAGCCCATGGACCGGGAGCTTTCAGCTCGTTTGTATGGAGGCGACAAGGAACACCGCGTTCGCCAGGAAATTGTGCTGGGAATCGGCGGAGTGCGAGTGCTGAGGGCGCTCGGAATTCATCCGAATGTCTTCCATGCCAACGAAGGCCACACGGCATTCATGTTGCTCGAACGGACGCGCGAACTGGTGCAAATGGGTCTTGGCTTCGAGGAAGCCGCCGAGCAGATTCGCGCGACGAGCATTTTCACGACACACACCCCCGTGCCGGCAGGTCACGATGCGTTTCCGCTCCACATGATGGAGAAACATTTCGCCGGCTACTGGGACGACCTCGGCATCACCAAGCAGGAGTTCATGGACCTGGGCAAGTTCGGTGACGCGTTCAACATGACCGTCCTTGCCTTGCGCATGTCCGGATGGCGAAACGGCGTGAGTCATCTTCATGGCCGGGTGACCCGCCGGATGTGGCAGGTCGTATGGCCGGACACTCCGGAGGACCAGATCCCGATCACTTCGGTCACTAATGGCGCTCATGCGCCGACCTGGATCGCGCCCGAACTGGGGCTGCTGTTGGATCGGTATCTGGGTCCGGAATGGGTCGACAGACACGACGACATCGCGTTCTGGAATCGCGTCATGGAAATCCCAGATGAAGAGCTTTGGAACGTTAAAGTGTTTCTCAAGCGGAAGTTCCTGGCATTCGCCCGGGAACGTGCACGGGCGCGCTGGACGGAAGACCGCGTCGATCCGCGGCAGGTGATCGCCATGGGCACGCTGCTGGATCCGGACGCTTTGACGATCGGTTTTGCGCGGCGGTTTACGGGATACAAGCGCGCCTCGCTGATCTTCCATGATCTGAACCGCATTAAGGCCACAATGCTCGACCGCTGGCGGCCTGTACAGATCGTTTTCGCCGGCAAGGCGCATCCGGCGGACGAACACGGAAAACATCTCATCCATCAGATTTATTCGCTGGCTGCTGATAACGGCATGGCCGGTCACGTGGCCTTTGTCGAAAACTACGAAATGCATGCGGCCCACTTCTTCACGCAAGGCGTGGACGTCTGGCTGAACAATCCTCGACCGCCGCTGGAAGCCTGCGGAACCAGCGGACAGAAGGCCGCGATGAACGGTATTCTGAACTTCAGCGTTCTCGATGGATGGTGGTACGAGGGCTATAACGGCAATAACGGCTGGGCGATCGGCGATCCGCCGGAAGATCTCGACGTGCATTACGATGATGCCCGCGATGCCGAATCCCTGTATCGGCTGCTGGAGGAGCAGATCGTTCCACTCTACTTCGACCGCGACCAGAACGGGCTTCCGCACGGCTGGATTCAAATGGTCAAGGAATCGATCCGTTCCATCGTTCCGCGGTTTTCCGCCAGCCGGATGCTGAAGGAATACGCGTCGCGCATGTACGTGCCGGCCTCGAAACAAGCCGTCAAGGTCCGCTCTTAACCCCGGTTCTTAAATCACTAATGTCCACTGCCCAAGTGATTAGTGATTTTGGAAGCCCATGAGGCAACGTATTCCACGGCCCGTGGGAGCGACTCCTTGTCCCCTCTCCCCGTCTTCAGCGAGTGATCGCCGCCTTCGATCCAGATCAGGGTCGCGCGATCTCCGATTTTGCCGGCGACTTTTTCCAGCAACGACCGCTCGGCAAACGTGTCTTTCGTACCACTGATGAACAGCATAGGGAGCTTCAGGTCGTAAAGATGCTGGTCGCGAATCTGATCCTTCTTGCCGGGGGGATGAAGCGGGTAGCCGAGAAAGACGAGCCCCTGCACTCCGGGCGTGTCCCCCGCGATGTACGAAGCCACGCGGCCGCCCATTGATTTTCCGCCGATAATCACGCGCTGCGGCTCGTGCCCGGCTATCACTTCGCTCACCACGGTGCGGTAACGTGCCTGGAGCTTCGGCTGAGGATCAGGCATTTTGCGCTTCTGGTCGATATACTCGAAGTTGAACTTGATCGTCAGAAACCCGCGCTCTGCGAGTTGTTCATGAAAGTACGACATAAACGGGGAGTTCATTCCCTGGCCTGCGCCATGGGCAAGAATGATCGCGGTGTCGCCGTCCCAGGAATCAGGCTTCGCTGCAATCCAGTTCACGTGCTACATCTTAAGGCAAAAGGAGCGTGGGGGAACGGGCGCTTGGAAAATGGATCGGGCAAGTTTTGAAAAGATGGTGGACCAGGCCATCCGGGAGTTACCGCCGGAGTTCCGGAAGAAACTCTCGAATGTCGTGGTCATGGTCGAAGCTAGCCCCTCAGACGAACTGCTCGATGAGCTCGAGGTCCCGCCCGGCGACACGCTCTTCGGTTTGTATGAAGGCACTCCACTAACCGAACGCGGATTTGAATCGCCTCTATACCCCGATCGAATTCGCATTTTTCAGGACCCGATCGAAGAAGAATGTGAGAACGAGGACGAGATCAAAGAAGAGATAAAAACCACGATCGTTCACGAGGTGGCGCACTTCTTCGGCCTGGATGACGACTACCTCGAAACGCTGGGATACTGAGACAGATTTTCGTAATTACTGTGACGTATTTGACGGGCAAGGCGCATTCCCCTCCTTGCAAAGGAGGGGTGGCTGCGCCAGTAATAAAATGCTGCGAAGCCACCAAAGCGGCGCAGACGGGGTGGTCACTCACACGCGATTTTTCAAAACGCATTCCGCAATGTAATCTCTGAGCGACCACCCCGTCCGCGCCTTTTCGGAACGGGGACTTCTTCTTGATGGCGCGGCCACCCCTCCTTTGCAAGGAGGGGAGTGCGCTAGGTTAGATCTGCAGGCTCCAGAGAGTACGGCGTTCGGGGTCGAAGCCGTTGGATTCGAGCGTTCGCTCGATAGCGGCATTATTGGGGTGCACTTCGGTGCTGATCCGGCGTATACCACGCTGCCGGGCAATATCAAGGAGTGCCGACAGCAAACTTCCGCCGACGCCTTTGCTTCTCCATTGCTGCTCGACCCAGAGGGCGACGATGTCCATCGTCTCGCCGCCAAACTCCGCGCGCCATTCATACGCCGCGTAGGCATAACCACAAAGGCCTGTCTTGTGTTCAGCCACCAGCACGACTCCCAGGTCATTGGACTTCATTGTCCGTTCGAAAACACGCCGGGCGTCTTTCACGGTTCCTTCGGCGTGAATCTGGGTCAGAAGCTGGGAAGCCAGTTCCAAAAGCTGTTCCATGTCCTGCGCTGTCGCAACACGGACTTGAATTGAGCCGGCACTGCCTGGTGGGTTGCGCGTTGTCACGGGCCTCATTGTAAATCCTAATTACAAATTCTGAAATCCGATTTCCGAGTTATATTGTTTACCGACACCCATGCGGCGCATTTTGACCCTGAGCAGAAAATCCGTATCCGGCCTGGGGATGGCTTTCGTCCTTCTCCTGGGTGCCATCGTCCTGCCGTGGCCGCAGCAACAGCCGCGGGCTGCCACGGACGTCCAGGTTTCGATCGAACAGTTCGGTAAATACATCGATGAGTGGTCGGAGCCGGAAGGTTACTTCGATTCCGACAACTTCATTTCAAACGAAACCTCCTATTTGCATGTGATCGACCAGTTGCGCCAGCGGGTCAAGCCCGGCGGGTTTTATCTCGGGGTGGGGCCGGACCAGAACCTTTCCTACATCGCTCATACTCAGCCGTCCGTGGCGGTTATCACCGACATCCGGCGGCAGAACATGCTCGAGCATCTGCTATTTAAAGCCCTGTTTGCGATGGCCTCGAATCGAGTGGAGTACGTCTCGCTGCTTCTCTCCAGGGAGGTTCCGTCTGTCAAGCCGGGCGCTTCCTTCGAAGACCTCCTTGCAGCCGTTCGCCGCTCGCCATCGTCCGAAAAACTGTTCCAAAAGAACCTCGCGACGGTTAAGGAGATCCTCCTCGAAAAGTACAAGCTGAAGCTGGACTACGACGATCTCACCAGGATCCAGTACGTTTACCGGACGTTCTGGCAGGAGGGCCTGGACCTGCGCTTTTCGTCCCTGGGCCGCGGGAACGCGTTGAATTATCCGACGTTTGAGGAGATGCTGGTGGAAACCGACCGCCAGGGCCGCCAACAGAACTTCCTCGCCTCGGAGGAGCTCTTTCAGTGGTTGAAGAAGTTTCAGGCCGCGAATCGGCTGATTCCGATCGTTGGTGATTTTGCCGGGCCGCACGCATTGAGAGCTGTGGCCGCTTTCCTGAAAACGAACGGATTACGCCTCTCGACCTTTTATACATCCAATGTCGAGTTTTATCTTTACGGGCGATCCACCTGGACGCGCTACGTGGCGAACTTGCGCGCGTTTCCCGTCGCCGACGACTCGGTATTCATTCGTGCCTATTTCCCAACCTATGGCCGGCAGCATCCGATGAATCTTCCCGGCCATCGTTCTACTTCGCTGGTCCAACCGCTGCCGAAGTTTCTCGAGCAGTCCGGCACATTTTCTTCGTATTGGGATGTCGTCCGGCCGTGAAGTTCCTCTGCCTGTTGTTATTAGTTCTTTCGCCGGCCAGGGAAGCCCGTTATTTTCCGAATATTGTTTACGGGCAAATTCTCATTGGAGCGGGCACTTCACGATACGAAACGGTTTTCACTCTTGTGGCGGCCAGGGAAACACGCGCGACTCTCGGCGTATTCACCGACAAAGGCGAGCCCATGAATGCGAGTTTCGTGGACGCACAAGGCCGGCCTGCGGGAACGGGCAGCTCGTTCGAGTGCTACCTCGTGGCCGACCGGCCTGTGCAAATCAGACTGGCACTGGCACCGGATGATGCCGGGGACGACGTTGCTGTGAAGACAGGGTGGGCGACAATCCAAAGCTCCGCTGAGCTGGAAATTAGTGCAGTCGTCCGCATCACCACGCCGGATGGCAAGCTGCTGACGCGTCACGTGCTCGCTTCCCAGAAGCCGCCAATCGGCGAGTGAGCCCTGGCAGCCCGTGGTAATTCGGGGACAGACGCATAAATCACCTAAATTCTTCTAATGCTTTCAAAACGAATTTAGGTGATTTATGCGTCTGTCCCCGAATTACCACGGGCTGTCAGGCGCTCCTGACCAGGGTTCGAACCATTTCCGCTGGTCTTTCACGCACAAGCTGCCACTTCTTCAGTTTGTTGCGCAGAGCTTTATACGAAATCTTCAAGCGTCTTGCGGATTCCTTGCGATTCCAGCCGGTTTCTTCGAGAACCCGCAGGACGACTTCCTTCTCAGCCATTTCTGCGGCGTGGCCGGCCACTTCCTTCAACGACACGTTGCCGGTATGAACAGGCACAACCTGTTCCTGGTTGTTACCTCTCAGCTCGGAAGCGATGTCGGCGTCCGGAAGAATAAGGTAGCGCTTAACGACATTTTCAAGCTGCCGCACGTTACCCGGCCAGTCGTATCGGAGGAAGGCCTCGATTAGATCCTTCGGGAACTGCTGCACCGGGCTCTGGTATCGCTCGCGATACTTCTCGACGAAGTGAGTGCACAGCAGGGGAATATCTTCCCGCCGATCCCGTAAGGGGGGAACCTCGAACTTGATGACATTGAGCCGGAAATAAAGGTCGTTGCGGAACTCGCCTTTGAGCACGGCTTCTTTGAGTTTCTTGTTCGTGGCCGCGAGCACACGCACATTCACCCTCACAGGCTTCTTTCCGCCAAGCCTGCTGAATTCGGCGTCCTGCAGTACGTGGAGAAGCTTTGCCTGGAGATGCGGACTCATTTCGCCGATCTCATCCAGGAGCAGCGTTCCCTTGTCGGCCTGTTCGAACTTGCCCATCTTGTCACGAATTGCACCGGTGAAGGCGCCTCGCTCGTAACCAAAAAGCTCGGATTCCAGCAGTTCGTGAGGCAGGGCGGCACAGTTCACCTTCACGAATGGCCCGTCGGAGCGATTGGATTGCTCGTGAATAAAGCTGGCCACGACTTCCTTACCGACTCCGGACTCGCCCAGAATCAAAACCGGTACGTCCGTTGATGCGACATGCCGGGCGATGTCGATGATCCGGAGCATCTGCGGATTCGAAGTGAGAATGTTGCCCTGCTCGACGTAAGCGAGCTGCTGCTTCAGCGTTTTGACTTCTTCCTTGAGCCGTTGCTTCTCGAGCACGTTCTCGATTGCCAGCTCGAGCGCTTCTTCTTCAAACGGCTTCGTCAGGTAATCGGAAGCGCCCATCTTCATGGCTTCGACTACGGTTTTGATCTGACCGATACCGGAAAGGATGATGATCGGAAGTGCTGGGTAGATCGTCTTGAGGCTGGACAGGACCTCAATACCGTCCTTCCCCGGCAGCATCACGTCCAGCAGAATCATCGAAGGAGACTGGCCGGATGCCAGACGTTCGATGGCTTGATCGCCTGATTCGAGGCATTCCACGCTATGGCCGCGTGCAATAAGGAATGTCGCAAGATATTCCCGGGTACTCCTATCGTCGTCTACGACCAGAATTGACCGCTTGTTCATGGCCAGATTTCTCCTCTTCGTCAATTAGAATGGCCGGCAATGTGAACAGGAATGTGGCACCCGCACCGGGCTTGCTGCTCACAAAAACACGTCCTCCATGCATTGCAATGACATCGTAAATTCCCGAGAGACTGAATTCGCCGACATCCGCATTCTGAGGGGGCACTGCAGGAATGGCATTCACCGAACGTTCGAAGATCTTCCCGAGCATATCGGAAGGGATGTCATCACCGTTACTGGTGATCTTGATGGTTACTTCCTGTTCCCTGCCGTGTGAAAACTCCGCGGTGAGGCGGCCTTCTTGGTGGTTGAGCTTCAGAGCTATGGCGACGAGGTAACTGAAGACATACGACATCTTCTCCTGATCGCCGATGATCGCAAAGGACTCGTCCGGAATAGTCTGCGAAAGATTGATGGATTTCTGGCGGAGGGCCGCTTCCTGCGATGCCACGCACTCCGCCCACACGTTCCGAAGATCGAACGTGCTTAACTTGAAATTCTGGGCGCTCTGCTGGGCCACATGGCTCATCCAGCTCACGAGGTGGATCAGCCGGTTGGCATTTTCCGTGATCACTGTCAGGTAATCCCGCTGGGTGTTGCTGATTTCGCCGGCGCGCCCGTCGAGAATCATTCGCGCATATCCACGCACTGCAGCCAGCGGCGTGCGCAGTTCGTGCGCAAGGTTGGCCTGCGAATGCGAACGCATCTGGATGAGCGACTTCAGCGATTTCAGCTCTTCGCGTAATCCGTCGATCGCCTCCTC
>WNFT01000121.1_pt1 | contig 53021 bp, 48 predicted proteins | sample 5400191 | NCBI WGS metagenome assembly WNFT01 (sample SAMN13153359, study PRJNA577476) | soil metagenome | isolation source: 80 cm saprolite under Madrone tree | place: USA:California | collected 2016-06-14 | reverse complement strand
TCAACTGGTTGATCTGGTCGAAGGCCGAGGGCAGGCGAGCCCCGCGGGCCAGATACAGGCGCCGTTGTTCGTGGGCCGCATTCCACAACGCCCGGAGCGCCCCTTCCCAGGCCAGCAGGCGCGCCTCCTGCTCGGGCGTTGGGTAGAGCCGATAGCGAAAGCCGCGGCGCTGGATCACTCAGCGCCTCGTCCGCACGTGCGCGGCGCGCTCGATGGACCGGATCGTCTCGGCCGATGCCCGGCCGGCCGGCCCCACGGAGAACGACAGCGCCCAGAGGTGGCCGCGGCGGAGGACGCGACGCAGGGGTGGGACCTCCGCGAACAGGCTCCGCGCCGTGCTGCCCGTGAACCATTGGATCGCCAGCGAGGGAGCGATAGCGGGCGGCGCCGAAAAGAACCGGTGGACGTGGTCGGGCTGGATCTCCAGCGCCAGGATCTCGACGCCGTTCGCGTGGGCCACGTCGCTCACCAGGCCGCGCAGGCGGTCGGCCACGGCATCCGACAAGACGCGCTTCCGATACTTCGGAATCCATACCGCGTGGTAGGCGGTCTGATACGCGGCATTGCGCGTTGTCTTGAGGCCGAGAGCTCGCACACACGGAGTCTACCCCATAGTAGGCGCTCCTCCGACGGCGTGAACGCCGGGGTTGTGCCCACGGGGGTTCGATGAGCCAGCCGGAATCGCCCCGCTCTCTGCTGGAGCTGCTGGCCGCCGCGCCCGCCTCCCGGACCGCCGTCGTCATCCCCGAGGTCGGGATCCGCGTCAGCTACGGCTCCCTCCGTGCGCAGGTCGCCCGGACGGCCGACGCGTTTGCGGCGGCCGGGATCGGACGCCAGGACCGGGTCGCGATCGTGCTCCCGAACGGGCTGCCCCTGATCGTCTGCTTCCTGGCGGCGGCCGTGGCGGGGACGGCGGCGCCGCTCAACCCCGGCTACCGCGAGGAGGAGTTCGGCTTCTCCCTGGCCGACACGGACGCGCGGCTCCTCGTCGTCCCCCCGGACGGTGGCGAGGAGGCGCGACGGGCGGCCGGCGGGCAGGTCCCCGTCCTCACCGCCGCCCTCGACCGGACGGGGGAGGTCGAGATCGGGGGGCGCGCCGGTGGGCGCTCGGCCGGGGCGCCCTCGCCGGACGACGTGGCGCTGGTCCTCCACACGAGCGGCAGCACGGGGCGCCCCAAGCGCGTCCCGCTCCGGCACCGGAACTTGGCCGCCTCCGCCGGCACCATCGCCGAGACGTACGCCCTCGGCGAGGCCGACGTGGCGCTCTGCGTGATGCCGCTCTTCCACGTGCACGGCCTCGTGGCCTCGGTCCTCGCGACCCTCGCCTCGGGGGGCGCCGTCGTCGTCCCCGCGCGGTTCAACCCGCTCGCCTTCTGGCGCACCGCCCGCGAGCAGCGGGTGACCTGGTACTCCGCGGTCCCGACGATCCACCAGCTCCTCATCGCGCGGGCCGGCCGGGAGCGGCCGGCGGGGGCGGAGTCGCTCCGCTTCGTCCGCTCCTGCAGCGCCGCCCTGCCGGTGGAGGCGGCACGGCGACTGGAGGAGGTGGTCGGGGCGCCGGTGCTCGAGGCCTACGGCATGACCGAGGCCGCCCACCAGATGGCCTCGAACCCGCTGCCGCCGCGCCCCCGCAAGTTCGGCACCGTGGGGCCGGCGACGGGCGTCCGCATCGGCCTCGCGGACGAGGCCGGGCGCCCGCGTCCGGCCGGCGAGCCAGGCGAGGTGGTGATCCGGGGCCCGGGCGTGATTCACGCGTACGAGGACAACCCCGACGCCAACAGGTCGTCGTTCGTCGACGGCTGGTTCCGGACCGGGGACCAGGGCGTGCTCGACGCCGATGGCTATCTGAGCCTCCTCGGGCGGATCAAGGAGCTGATCAACCGCGGGGGCGAGAAGGTGGCCCCGCCGGAGGTCGACGCGGTGCTGCTCGCCCACGCCGCGGTCGCCGAGGCCGTCTGCTTCGGGATCCCCCACCCGACCCTGGGCGAGGAGGTCGCCGCCGCGGTGGTCCTGCGCGCGCCGGCCAGCGAGGCCGAGCTCCTGGCGCACTGCCGCGACCGCATCGCGGACTTCAAGTGCCCGAAGCGGATCTACGTCGTCGAGACGATCCCGCGCACCGCGACCGGGAAGATCCAGCGTCGGGCCGTCGCCGCCGCCTTCGCCGAGCCCGGCCGGTGAGGGCCGTGATCGTGGGCGCGGGGGCGATCGGCGCCTACGTGGGCGCCCGGCTGGCGCGCGCCGGCCAGGACGTGACGCTCTTCGCCCGCGGCGCCCAGCTGCGTGCGCTCGCGGAGCGGGGGATTCGCGTCCGCGCCGCGGACGGGGACTTCGAGGTCAGGCCGGCGGTGGCCGACCGCCTCGAGACGATCGGGCCGGCCGACGTCGTCCTGCTCGGCGTGAAAGCCCACAGCCTGCCAGAGCTCGCCCCGCGCCTGGCCCCCCTGCTCGGCCCCGACACCGTGGTGGTGAGCATGCAGAACGGCGTGCCGTGGTGGTTCTTCCAGGGCTTCGGCGGCGACCTCGAGGGGCTCCGCCTCGAGCGGGTCGACCCGGGCGGCCTGGTCGCCGCCGCGATCGCGCCCGGCCGGATCGTCGGCGCGATCGTCTACGTCTCCGTCGAGAACGAGGCGCCGGGCGTGGTCCGGCACCACGAGGGCGCGCGGATCTCGCTCGGCGAGCCCGACGGCTCGCGCTCGGATCGGGTCCGTCGCCTCGCGGCGGCGCTCGGCCAGGCCGGGTTCCGCTGCCCGATCACCACCCGGATCCGCCACGAGATCTGGGTGAAGATCCTTGGCAACGTCGCCTTCAACCCGATCAGCGCGCTGACGGGCGCCACGCTCGGCGAGATGGCGCGCGACCCCGACGTCGCCCCCCTGATCCGGGAGATCATGACCGAGGCGGAAGCGGTGGCCCAGAAGCTCGGTCTGGAGCTGCCGGTCTCGATCGAGCAGCGGATGGCGGGGGCCGAGAAGGTCGGCGAGCACAAGACGTCGATGCTCCAGGACCTGGAGGCCGGGCGGCCGCTCGAGCTCGAGGCCATCGTTGGTGCCGTGCTCGAGCTCGGCGAGCGGCTCGGGCTCACCATGCCCGCGACCCGCGCCGTCTACGCCTGCACCCGGCTCCTGGCCGCGCGCCGCGCCGGGGTAGGCCCGAGGCCGCCGGCCGGCTAGAGCTCGACCCGCTCGCCGCTCTCGGCGGGGCGGGCGCGCCAGCCGAGGGTCCTTGTGATCGTCTCGGCCAGCGCCCGGGCCGCCTCGGGCTCGCCGTGGACCGTGTACGTCATCGCCGGCGGCGTCCGGAAGCCCCGGAGCCAGCGCAGGATCTCGTCGCGGTCGGCGTGGGCGGACAGCGCGTCGGTCGAAAGGACCGTCGCCTTCACGGGGACCTCCTGGCCGAAGATCCGGACCGTTCGGGCGCCGTCGCCGAGGAGGCGCCCGAGCGTGCCCGCCGCCTGGTAGCCGACGAAGAGGACGATCGTGCTCGCGTCGGGGAGCCGCCGCTCGAGATGGTGGAGAATCCGGCCGCCGGTGGCCATCCCGCTGCCCGCGATCACGATGACCGGTCCCGCGACCTCGTTGAGCCGCTTGGACTCGTCCACGGTCCGCGCCAGCTGTAGCCGCGGCGGGGAAAACGGCCGCTCGCCCGCGGCCGCGGTGTCCGCGTCGTGCAGGTCGGCGTGTCTCGTGTAGATCGCGGTGGCCTCGATCGCCATCGGGCTGTCGAGGTACACGGGCAGCCGCGGGATCCGTCCGGCCGTCTCGAGCTCGTGGAGCAGGTAGAGGAGCTCCTGCGCGCGCCCGATCGCGAACGCCGGCACGAGGAGCCAGCCGCGCGCGCGCGCGGCTCGGGTGACGGCGTCCGTGAGCACCGCCCCCGGGTCGTCCCGCGGGTGGACGCGGTCGCCGTAGGTCGACTCCACGAGGAGCGCGTCCGCCTCGGCCACGGGCTCGGGGGGACGCATGACCGGCGCACCGTAGCGGCCGAGATCGCCCGAGTACACGAGCCGCCGGCCGCCCGCGGTCACGTGGACGACGGAGGCGCCCAGGATGTGCCCCGACACGGTCAAGGTCGCCTCGACCCCCGCCGCCGGCGCGAACGGCGTCCCGAAGGGGACCGGCTGGACGAGCGCGAGGGCGCGCGCGGCGTCCGCGACCGTGAACAGCGGCAGCGCGGGCTGGTGCGTCGTCGCGCCCACGCGGTTGCGGTGCAGGGCCTCCTCCTCGTTCAGGTGCGCCGCGTCCGGGAGCAGGACCCGGAGCAGATCGGCGGTCCCCGTCGAGCAGTAGATCGGCTTCTGGAAGCCGTCACGCACGAGCCGCGGGAGATAGCCCGAGTGGTCGATGTGGGCGTGGCTCAGGACGACGGCGTCGAGCGACGCGGGCGCCACGGGCGGCGCGGCCCAGTTCCGGTCGCTCAGCTCCCGGAGCCCCTGGAACAGGCCGCACTCGAGCAGGACCCGGGCGGGGGCCGCCTCGAAGAGGAACTTCGAGCCGGTCACCGTCCCCGCGGCGCCGAGGAAGGTGAGGGCGGGGCTCACACGCCCTCGGCCCGCGGCGCCGGCCCCGGCGGCGCCGCCGGGGCGACCGACACCGGCCACTCGAAGGTCTCGCACGCGGCCCCGTCGACGCCCGCCTGCACGAGCCGCCCAACGTCGAGCCGCGCCTCCAGCCGGGCGACCTCGTCGGCGCCGAGGCGCGTCGCCGGGTGCGGCGGGACGAAGAGCGAGCAACAGTCCTGGTCGGGCTCGATCGAGATGTCAAACGTCCCGAGGCGCCGCGCGTCGGCCACGATCTCGAGCTTGTCCATGCCGATCAGCGGCCGGAGGATCGGCAGGGCCGCGACCTCGTCGATGCGCGAGATGTTCTCGAGGGTCTGCGACGCGACCTGGCCGAGGCTCTCCCCGGTCGCGAGCGCGAGCGCGCCCTGGGCCCGCGCCAGCGCCTCCGCGATCCGCACCATGAGCCGCCGGTACACGACCACGCGCGCGGCCGCCGGCGTCGCGAGGACGACCTCGCGCTGGATCTCGCCGAACGGGACCAGGTAGAGGCGCGAGTGGTACTGCCACTCGGTCAGCCGGTCCACCAGCGCCCGCGCCTTGGCCTGGGAGGTGGCGGACAGGTACGGCGCGCTGTGGAAGTGGACGAACACGACCGGGCAGCCGCGCCTCATCATGCGCCAGGCCGCCACGGGCGAGTCGATACCCCCCGACAGCAGCGCCGCCACGGAGCCGCTCGAGCCCACCGGGAGCCCGCCGGGCCCGGGCTGCCGGTCGAGGTAGACGAACGTCTCGTCCGGCAGCACCTCGACCGTGATCGTCAGCGCGGGCCGCTCGAGGTCGACGCGGGTGCGGGCGCGCCCGAGGACGAAGGCCCCGAGCTCACGGTTGAGCTCGACCGACGTCAGCGGGTACGACTTGAACGCTCGCCGCGCCGTGATCCGGAACGACTCGAACTCGCGCCCCTCGATCAGCCGGGCGATCACCGCCTTCATGGCCTCGACCGTCGAGCCCACCCGGTAGGCGAGGGCGAAGTTGGCCACGCCGGCGACCCGCGCGATCCGCGGGAGCACCGCCTCGGGCTTCTCGTGACGCTCGAGGTCGAGGACGAGGCGGCCGGGGCGGCGGACGACCGCGACCGGCGGCAGATCGGCGGTGGCGCGCGCGAGGTTCCGGGCGAGCTGGCGGAGGAAGCGCGGGCGGTTGCCGCCCTTCAGGCTGATCTCGTGGACGTGGACGACGATGCAGGGGCGGAGCCGGGCCACGCCCCTACTAGACCGTAGATCGGCCGGCCGTTCAAGTCCGCGGCGCCTAGTAGACGCCGTCCGGGAACGAGCAGACGTTGGCGGAGCGGCCGGGCGCCTTGTACATCTTCACCCCGGCAAAGGGCGCCCCCAGGACGCCGTCGGTGATCGCCCAGCTGCGGCCCCTGACGGTCCGGTCGAAGCCCGGCTGGCGGAAGGGGGTGGCGCCGTCGAGCCGGCGCGTGAGCGGCCCGTCGGCGGCGAAGCCGCGGTGGATCTCCTCCATCTGCTCGCGCCCCATCACGTACCCGCAGCCGCCGCGCTCGTAGAGGATGGCCGAGTGGTAGAAGAGCGGCTCGATCAGGTAGAGCTCCTGGCGGAGGAGCCGGCAGAAGTCGTCCATGGTCCCGAGCACGCTCCGCAGCAGCCGGAGGCCGCGGCGCACCTGGCCGGGGGCGAGCCCGGCGCGGAGCGCCCGCTCCTCCTCGGCGAGGTTGCGGGAGAGCGTTCCGTAGAGCGTGTCCTGGCCGTCCGGATCGCGGTCGATCGCGTACCGCGGCGACGCCGGGTCGTTGATCTGGACGAAGGCGAGCTCCGGCATCGCGGGGGGGGCCATCTCCACGTCGATCAGCACGACCGGGTCGCGGTCCCCGGGCGAGGCCCGCACTTCGACGCGTGCCCACGGCTTGTCCGGCGGCGCCGTGACGCGAACGAGCGGCTCGCCGTCGGGGCCCCGGAGCGAGCCCGGGTCGATCCCGAAGCGCGCGTAGAGCTCGGGCGGGACGAGGCGGCCGTAGACGGCGTCGCGCCGCCCCGGCGGGAGCGCGTTGATGTCCTGAATCGATCCGAGTCCCAGGGCGTCGATCTGCGTCTTCACGGCCTCGACAGCTCCTCGGCGATTCGCTCGGCGCGGGAGAGGTCCTCCGGCGCGTTGACGTTCATGAAGGCGACCGCGGGCGCGCGGTAGGCCCGGACGGCGGTCTCGGGGATCTCGAGCACGCGGACGCGCTCGAAGAAGCCGGTGATCTTGAGGCGTCCGGCCAGGAGCCGTTCTTCGATGTGGGGCAGGCAGGCCTTGCCGTAGACCGCGTGCAGCGTCTCGAGCTGGTCGCCGACCCGGGGAATGACGACGTCGGCCTCGGCGGCCCGGCGGACGACGAGCCGCGCGATCTCGACGTGCAGGAAGGGCATGTCGCAGGCGACCGTGAACGCGGCGTCGCCCGCCGCCGCCTTGAGGCCCGAGTAGATGCCGCCGAGTGAGCCGTGGTCGGGGTAGACGTCGGGCGCCATGGGCAGGCCGAGGAAGGCGTAGAGGTCGGGCGTGTTGGTGACGATGAGCAGGTCGTCGACGACGGGCCGGACGGCGTCGAGCACCCGCTCGATGATGCGCGCGCCCCCGACCTCGATCAGGGCCTTGGGGCGACCGCCCATCCGCGTGCTCCGGCCGCCGGCCTGGACGACGCCCGTTATAATGTCACCGCTCCCGCCCGGAGGATCGTCGGCGGGACGACCGTGGCGTCGACGACCGTCGATGGCGGCCCCCCCGCCGTCCTCCCCGCGTCCAGCACGAGCTCGATCTTCCCCTCGAATCGGTCGACCACGTCTCGCGCCGTCGTGGGCGGCGGCGCTCCGCTCGGGTTCGCGCTGGGCGCCGTGACGGGAGCTCCGAGCGCCCGCACAAGCGCGAGGGCGACCGGGTGGCCCGGAATCCGGACGCCCACCGTTCCGGTGCCCGCGGTCACCGCGCTCGGCACGGTCGGCCGGGCCCGGAGCACGATGGTGAGCGGACCCGGCCAGTGGCGCTCCATGAGCGCCCGTGCTTGAGACGGGATCGTCTCGACGAGTGATTCAAGCATCGCCAGCGAATCCACCAGCAAGAGGAGCGGCTTCGAGCCGGGTCTCCCCTTCACCTCGAAGACGCGGCGCACTGCGCTCGCTTCCCGCGCGTCGGCGCCGAGCCCGTAGTAGCTCTCAGTTGGAAATCCGACGAGGCCCTTCCCGGCCAGGACGGCGGCCGCCTCGGCGACCGCGGCTGGGGCGGGCGCCTCCGGAGAGACCTGACGAACCCGAGTCCTGAGCGTCTGCACCGTCCGTGCCAGCCCTAGCGCCGCCCGCGACCGATGTCCCGACGGTAGTGCATCCCCTCGAAGCGGACTCGGTCGACGCCACGATAGGCGAGGCCTGTCGCGTCGCGGACATTGTCCGCCGCCGCGGTGACGCCCAGGACACGTCCGCCCGCCGTCACGAGGCTGTCATTTTTCGTCGCCGTTCCCGCGTGGAACACGAGCACGCCCGGGATCGCCTCGGCGTCCTCGATCCCGGAGATCGGCACGCCGGTCGGGTAGTCCCCCGGATAACCGGCCGAGGCGATGACCACGCAGACCGCGGCGCCCGGCCTCCACCGCGCGCGCGGCGGAAGCGGGCCGCCCCGCGCGCAGGCGTCGAGCAGCGGCAGGAGGTCGTCCTCGAGCCGCGGCAGTACGGCCTGGCACTCGGGATCCCCGAAGCGGCAGTTGAACTCGACGACCTTCGGGCCCTCCCTGGTCAGCATCAGGCCGGTGTAGAGGAGGCCCCGGTACGGCCGCCCGTCGGCCTCGAGGGCCCGGATCACCGGCCGCACGATGCGCGCCATCACCTCGTCGGCGAGTGCCGCGTCGACGGCCGCGACCGGTGCGGAGGCGCCCATTCCGCCGGTGTTCGGGCCCTGGTCGCCGTCGAAGACGCGCTTCTGATCCTGGGCCCACCCGAGCTCGACCACGTCGCTCCCGTTCGAGAGGGCGAAGAGCGTCGCCTCCTCGCCCGCCATGAACTCCTCGACGACCACGGTGCTCCCGGCGGCTCCGAAGCCGCGACGCTCGAGGCAGAGGGCGACGGCGGCGTCGGCCTCCGCAAGGCTCTGGCAGACGAGCGCGCCCTTGCCGGCCGCGAGGCCGTCGGCCTTGACGACGAGCGGCGCCCCGAGGACCCGGCAGTACGCGCGGGCCTGCGCGGCGTCGGTGAACGTGTCGAAGCGCGCGGTCGGGACGCCGTGCTTGGCCATCAAGCCCTTGGCGAAGGCCTTCGAGCCCTCGATCATCGCCGCCGCCCGCGACGGGCCGAAGATCCGGAGACCGCGCGACTCGAACCGGTCGACGATCCCGGCGACGAGCGGCGCCTCCGGCCCCACCACCGTGAGGTCGATGCGCTGGCCCTTGGCGACCCGGGCGAGCTCGTCGATCGCGTCGGCCCGGATCGGCAGACACGTCGCGTGACGGGCGATGCCGGGGTTGCCCGGCGCCGCGTAGAGGGCGGAAAGCCGCGGGCTTCGCGCGAGCGTCCAGGCGAGCGCGTGCTCCCGGCCGCCGCCGCCGACGATCAGGACCCGCATCGGCGGGCGGCCGGATCCCGTGCCCGGCGCCCCGCGGCGTCCACCGCGCCAGGCGCCTCACTCATCGTCCACCAGCTCCAGATGGGAGCGCGCGATGCGCGCCCAGGGGCTCTCCGCGTCGAGCTCCAGGTAGCGCCGCCAGTGCGGCACGGCCTCGCGGCCCCGGCCCGACTTGCCGAGGACGCCAGCGAGGTTGAAGTGGGCGTCCGGGTAGTCGGGCGAGAGCTCGAGCGCCCGCAGGTAGTACCGGATCGAGGCGGGCAGCTCACCGAGATCCTCGCAGAGCGAGCCGAGGTTGTAGGCGGCTTCGGCGCAGGTCGGCTGCGCCCGGAGGGCGGCCTCGTAGGCCTCCTGGGCCTCGGTGTACTGACCCATTCGGTGGTGGAGCAGGCCGAGGTTGTTCCAGGCCGCCGCGTAGCTCGGCTCCACCGCCACCACCCGCTGGTAGGCGTCGATCGCGTCCTCCCAGTGCGCGGGATCCGCGTCCCACTGGGCGGCGCGGTCGAACCACGTCTCCGCCTGGGCGGCCGGCGGTACGAGCGGGCGCACCAGTCCCATCGCGAGCGTGGCGGCGGCCTCCTTCTCGAGGCCGCCGACGTCGAGCGCGAGCACGGTTTGGCCGGTCCGCGGGTCGAAGCGGACCCGATCGGTCTGCGCCAGCACCCGGCTCCCCTCGACCACGAGCCGCGTCTCGGCGAGCGGCGAGCCCAGGCCGGGCTCCTGTCGCCGGAGCGCGTCGAGCGCCTGCCGGATCTGGCGGACCGTCGCGCCGGAGTCCAGGAGCGCGCTTGCCGCGCGGATGGCGACGAGGGCGCGGAACGTGCAGCCGCCTCCCGCGCTCAGCACGCCGAGGCGGCGGAGTTGGGCCGCGCGCTTCGGGGTGAGGCCGAGGAGGCGGGTCACCTCGCGGACACCGAAGATCCGCTCTGCCTGCGCCATTCAGCCGCCGTCGCCCGTCGGCATCGCCGTCAGTGCCGGAAGTGGCGCAGCCCCGTCGTCACCATCGCGATACCGTGCTCGTCGGCGGCGGCGATGACCTCGGGATCGCGGACGGATCCGCCCGGCTGGATGACCGCGGTGGCCCCGGCGCGCGCGACCACGTCGAGTCCGTCCCGGAACGGAAAGAACGCGTCGGAGGCGCAGACGGTGCCGGCGGTCTCGAGGCCGAGCTCCCGCGCCCGCATGACCGCGATCCGGGCGGAGTCGAGCCGGTTCGTCTGCCCGGCGCCGACGCCGATCAGCTGGTCGCGGGTGGCGAGGACGATCGCGTTTGACTTCGCGTGCTTGACGACCCGCCAGGCGAAGCGCAGGGCCTGGCGCTCGGCATCCGTCGGCGGCCGCCGGGAGACGACCGCGAGCCCGGCCTCGTCCAGATCCGCGAGGTCCGCCGATTGCGCCAGGAGCCCGCCGAGCACGCTCCGGTACTCGACGAGCCGCGGCCCGAGGGCGGCGCGGTCGCAGGGCAGCTCGAACGCGCGGGCCTTCTTCTTCGTCCGCCGGACCTCGTCGAGGGCCGCCGGCTCCCAGGCGGGCGCGAAGAGGACCTCCACGAAGATCCCGGCCAGCTCCTTCACGACGTCCAGGTCGAGCAGGCGGTTGACGCCGACGACGCCGCCGTAGATCGAGACCGGATCGGACGCCTTCGCCCTCCGGAGCGCGTCGCCGACGGTCGAGCCCAGCCCGGCCCCGCAGGGACTCGCGTGCTTGACCACGACGGCGGCCGGCTCGTCGAACTCGAGCAGGAGCCCGAGAGCGGCGGAGAAGTCGAGGAGGTTATTGTACGAGGGGTCGGGCCCGTGGAGCTGCCTGAGCGCGGTCAGCCCGACCGCGGGGCCGCCGCGGACGCGGTAGAGGGCCGCCGACTGGTGCGGGTTCTCGCCGTACCTGAGCGCCTGCACGCGGTCGGCCTCGAGGGCCAGGCGGAGCGGCCACGCGTCGGGCTCGGCGGCCGCGCGCGCCGGGAGCGCGTCGGGATCGCGCAGGTAGGCGGCGATCGCGGCGTCGTACTGGGCGGTGCGGCGGAAGGCGTCGTGGGCCAGACGCTCCCGGGTCGCCGCCGAGAGGCTGCCCCCGCTCGACCTGAGCTCGGCGAGCACGGCCGGGTACTGGGCGGGATCGGTGACGACCGCCACGCTGGCCGCGTTCTTCGCGGCCGCTCGGATCAGCGCGGGGCCGCCCACGTCGATCTGCTCGATCGCCTCGGCCCGCGCGACGCCCGGGCGGGCGACCGTCCGCTCGAACGGGTAGAGGGCGACGGCGACGAGGTCGATGGGCGCGATGCCGTGGCGCTCGAGGGCGGCCATGTGCTCGGGCAGGTCGCGGCGGGCCAGGATGCCGCCATGGATCGTCGGGTGGAGGGTCTTCACCCGCCCGTCGAGCAGCTCGGGAAAGCCGGTGACCTCCGAGACGTCGCGGACGGCGAGGCCGGACTCCCTGAGGAGCTTCGCGGTGCCGCCGGTCGAGAGGATCTCCGCGCCGAGCGCGGCGAGGCCCCGGGCGAACTCGACCAGGCCGCTCTTGTCGTGCGTGCTCAGCAGGGCTCGACGGATCCGGGTCATGCGCGGGGCCGCGCCTCCGTCTCGTCGACGAGCACGCGCCGGCCGACGATCCGGAGCCGTCCCTCCGCGTAGAGCCGGATCGCGCGCGGGTAGAGGCGATGCTCGACGGCCAGGATCCGCTCCGACAGGGTCTCGGCGGTGTCGGCGGCGAGCACCGGCACCGCCTCCTGCACGATGATCGGGCCGGTGTCGACCCCCTCGTCGACGAAGTGGACGGTCGCCCCCGTGACCCTGACGCCGTGGTCGAGCGCCTGGCGCTGGGCGTCGAGGCCGGGGAAGGCCGGCAGCAGCGACGGGTGGATGTTCATCACCCGGCCTGCGAGCGGGCGGATCAGCTCGGGGCCGAGGATCCGCAGGAAGCCCGCGAGGCAGACGAGCTCGACCCCGTGCGCGTGGAGCGCCTGGCCGAGGGCCCGATCGTAGGCGGCGCGGTCGCCGTGGTCCTTGGGGCTCACGGTGAGCGCCGGCGCCCCGTGGCGCCCGGCGCGGCCGAGGGCCGGGGCCTGCTCGCGGTCGGACACGACGACGGCGAGCCGCGCCGGCAGCCGGCCGGCCTCGATCGCGTCGATGATTGACTGAAGGTTCGAGCCCCGGCCCGACGCGAGCACGCCGAGACGGAGCGGCTCCGGGCGGGGGCTCACGCGAGTTCCACCGCGCGCGGGCCCCGCACCACCTCGCCCACCTCGAACACGCGCTCGCCGGCCACGGCGAGGGCCTGCCGGGCCCGCTCGACCTCTGCCGGCGGCACGATGACCGCGTACCCGAGGCCCATGTTGAAGGTGCGGAACATCTCCGCGTCGCCGACCCCCCCCGCGCGCCGGAGCGTCTCGAAGACGGCCGGCACCGGCCAGGCCTGGCGCCGAAGGACGGCGCCGCAGTCCTCGGGTAGGACGCGGGGCAGGTTGCCGGGCAGGCCGCCGCCCGTAATGTGCGCCATGGCGTGCACGTCGGCCGCGCGGAGCAGGGCCTGCACGGCCCGCGCGTAGATCCGCGTCGGCTCGAGCAGCTCCTGGGCGACGGTGCGGCCCGTGCCGGGCAGCGGGTCCTCGACCGTGAGCCCGAGCACGTCGAACACGATCCGGCGGGCGAGGGCGTAGCCGTTCGCGTGGAGCCCCGACGACGCGAGCCCGAGGATCCGGTCGCCCGCCGCCACCCGGCGCCCGTCGATGAGGGCGCGGCGCTCGACGACGCCTACGGCGAAGCCGGCCAGATCGTACTCGCCCGCGGCGTAGAGGTCGGGGAGCTCCGCCGTCTCGCCGCCGATCAGCGCGCAGCCGGCCCGCTGGCAGCCCTCGACGACGCCGGTCACGATCGTCTCCACCCGCACGGGGTCGAGCCGCGCGATCCCGATGTAGTCGAGGAAGTAGAGGGGCGCGGCGCCGTGGACCAGGAGATCGTTCACGCTCATGGCCACGAGGTCGATCCCGACCGTCTCGTGCCGGTCGGCGAGGAAGGCGACCTTCAGCTTGCTGCCGACGCCGTCGGTCGAGGAGACGAGGACCGGCTCCGTGAGCCCCTCGGGGACGCGGACGAAGCCGGCGAAGGCGCCGATCCCGCCGATCACCTCCGGGCGCGCCGTCCGCCGGGCGAGCACCGCGATGCGGCGCGCGGCCTCGTCGCCGGCGTCGATGTTCACGCCGGCGTCCCGATACGTCAGCGGATCCATCGGGGCTACGCGCCGAACAGCGGGAGCTGCGCGGTCTCGTCCGCGGCGATGCCGACGCGGTAGTTGCCGGTGAAGCACGCGTGGCAGAAGCCCGCAGGATCTGAGCCGGTCGCCTTCAGCATGCCGTCGAGGGACAGGTAGCCGAGGGAGGTCGCGCCGAGGTAGCGAAGGATCTCGTCCGGGCGATGGCTGGCGGCGATCAGCTCCCGTCGCGTCGGGGTGTCGATGCCGTAGTAGCACGGCCACTGGATCGGCGGCGACGAGATCCGCACGTGGACCTCGCGGGCGCCGGCGCTCTGGATCATCTTGACGATCTTCCGGCTGGTGGTGCCGCGGACGATCGAGTCGTCCACGACCACGATCCGGCGGCCCTCGAGGGTCTCGCGGACGGGGTTCAGCTTCACCTTGACCCCGAAGTGCCGGATGCCCTGCTTGGGCTCGATGAAGGTGCGTCCGACGTAGTGGTTGCGGATCAGCCCGAGCTCGTAGGGGATCCCCGACTCCTCCGAGAAGCCGAGCGCGGCCCCCGTGCCGGAGTCAGGGACGGGAATGACGATGTCGGCCTCGACCGGGTGCTCGCGCGCGAGCTGATGCCCCAGCGCCTTGCGGACGCGGTGGACGGTCCGGCCCCACAAGACCGAGTCCGGGCGCGCGAAGTAGACGTACTCGAACACGCACTGCAGCCGCTCCGCGGCCGGGAACGGCTTGAACGACCGGAGGCCCGCGGCGGAGATGGCGAGGATCTCGCCGGGCGCGATCTCGCGGACCGTCTCGGCTTCCAGGAGGTCGAGCGCGCACGTCTCGGAGGCGACGACCCAGGCGTCGTGGAGCCGGCCGAGCGTGAGGGGCCGGAAGCCGTGGGGGTCGCGGATCGCGTAGAGGGCGTCGGGCGTGAGGATGACGAGCGAGTAGGCGCCGGTGACCCGCCCGAGCGCGTACGCGAGCTGGTCCTCGAGCGGCCCCGCCGGCGCGCGGGCGAGCAGGTGCAGGATGACCTCGGTGTCGGACGTGGACTGGAAGATGGCGCCATCCCGCTCCATCTCGCGGCGGAGCGCCTCGGCGTTGGTCAGGTTGCCGTTGTGGGCGATCGCGATGGGTCCGCGCGCCGTGGTGGCCGTGATCGGCTGGGCGTTCTTCAGGTTCGAGCTGCCCGCGGTCGAGTAGCGAACGTGGCCGATCGCGGCCGGCCCGGGCAGGCGCTTGAGCCGCTCTGGGCCGAACACGTCGGCCACCCAGCCCATCGCCTTCTCCAGGTGCAGCCCGGCGCCGTCGGCGGCCGCGATGCCGGCCGACTCCTGGCCACGGTGCTGGAGCGCGTAGAGGCCGAGGTACACGACGTTCGCGGCCTCTGGATGGTTCCAGATGCCGAAGAGCCCGCACTCGTCGTGGAACTTGTCGTCGGGCGCGCCGCCCGTCCCGCGCGCGGGCCCGTCAGGCCAGGTAGCGCTCAAACCCGTTCCTCCACGCGTCGTGGAGCCGCTCGACCGAGAGGCTCACGATGGGCTCGTCCCCGACGCGCACCGACAGGCGGGCGCCGCCCACCGTGCCGATCCAGGTCCAGGGGATCGCCGACTCTGCCATCAGTGCCTCGAACTGCCGCTCGCGCCCTGTCGACACCGTCACCACGATTCGAGAGGGCCCCTCGCCGAAGAGGCTCAAGTCGGCCCGGCCGCTCGGGGGGAGGCTCACCTCCGCACCGATCGGCTGCGGCCCGGTCACGGCCGCCTCCGCGAGCGCCACCCCGATGCCCCCCTCGGCGCAGTCGTGGGCGCTCGCCAGGAGTCCCGCCTCGATCGCCGCGCGGCAGGCCGTCTGCACCCGTCGCTCCAGCTCCAGGTCGAGCGGCGCCAGGCGCCCCGCCCGGCGTCGGTGGAGGGTCCAGAGATACTCGCTGCCCCCGAGGCTCACCGTCTCGGGCCCCAGGAGCGCGATCCGCTGTCCGTCCGCCTTGAACCACTGCGTGGTGCGGAGCTCAGCGTCCTCGAGGATCCCCGCCACGCCGACGACCGGCGTCGGGAGAATCGCCTGCCCCGACGTCTCATTGTAGAAGGAAACGTTGCCGCCCACTACCGGTATGTCGAGCGCGCGGCAGGCCTCGGCGATTCCTTCGACGGCCTCGGCGAACTGCCAGAGGATCTCGGGCCGCTCGGGCGAGCCAAAGTTCAGGCAGTCGGTCGCCCCGAGCGGCCGGGCGCCGGCGCACGTGACGTTCCGCGCCGCCTCGCAGAGCGCCAGCGCGCCGCCCGCCCGCGGGTCGAGGGCGACCTGGCGGCCGTTGCCGTCGGTCGCGACGGCAACCGCCCGGGGCGTCCCCTTGATCCGAAGCACGGCGGCGTCGGAGCCTGGGAGCACGAGCGTGTTGAGGCCGACCTGCTGGTCGTACTGGCGGTAGGCCCACTCCTTCGAGGCGATCGTGGGCGAGCCGAGCAGCGCGGACAGCGCGACCGCGTAGTCGGCGGGCGCCGGCAGCGAGAGCGGATCGAAGCGTGCGAGCTCCGCCAGCTCGGCGGGCGGCTCGGTCGGCTTCGTGTACACCGGCGCCGCCGCCAGCGCGTCGACCGGCACGCGGGCGACGACCTCGCCGTGCATCCGCACGCAGAGCTCCGGCTCGGCGGTGACGCAGCCGATCTCGACCGCCTCGAGCTCCCATTTGGCGAAGACCCGCCGCACCTCCTCCTCCCGCCCCCGCTCTGCCACCAGCAGCATCCGCTCCTGCGACTCGGACAGGAGGATCTCGTACGGGGTCATCTCCGTCTCGCGCTGGGGCACCCGGGAGAGCTCGACGTCCATCCCGGTGCCGCTCCGCGCCGGCATCTCCGACGTGCAGCAGGCGAGGCCCGCCGCGCCCATGTCCTGGATCCCGACGACCGCCCCCGTCTCCATCGCCTCCAGGCACGCCTCGAGCAGGAGCTTCTCGGTGAAGGGATCGCCGACCTGCACGGTCGGCCGCCGCTCCTCCGCCCCCTCGTCGAACGTCGCCGAGGCCATCGACGCGCCGTGGATCCCGTCGCGGCCGGTCTTGTTGCCGACGTAGAAGACGGGGTTGCCGACGCCCTCGGCGCGGGCGCGGACGACCCGGTCGCGCCGGACGAGCCCGAGACACATGACGTTGACGAGCGGGTTCCGCGCGTAGGAGGGGTCGAAGGCGATCTCGCCGCCGACGGTCGGGCAGCCGAAGCAGTTGCCGTACCAGCTAATCCCCGCCACGACGCCGTTGACGAGGTGCTTCGTCTTCTGGTCGTCCGGGTCGCCGAAGCGGAGCGAGTCGAGGATCGCGATAGGGCGGGCGCCCATCGTGAAGATGTCGCGGAGGATCCCGCCGACGCCGGTGGCCGCGCCCTGGAACGGTTCGATGAACGACGGGTGGTTGTGGCTCTCGATCTTGAACACGAGGGCCCAGCCGTCGCCGATGTCGACGGCGCCGGCGTTCTCGCCGGGCCCCTGCAGCACGCGCGGCCCCGCCGTGGGCAGCCGGGAGAGGAAGACCCGGGAGTGCTTGTAGGCGCAGTGCTCGGACCAGAGCGCCGAGAAGAGACCGAGTTCCGGGTAGGACGGTTCGCGGCCGAGGCGCCGGATGATGCGATCGTACTCCTCGGCCGTCAGCCCCTGGGCCAGGGCCAGCTCGAGCGTGACCTTGGGCTCAGCCCCCGTTGCCCGTCTCCCTCTCCGTGTGTCGGTGCGCGGGAACGGCGACGCTCAACGCTTCAGGACGCTACCGTCCTCGACGAGACTGCCCAGGAGAGAGTGGAAGATCATCAACCCGTCGGTGCCGCCCATCGCCGTCTCGGCCGCGCGTTCCGGGTGCGGCATGAGCCCGAAGACGTTGCCCTCGTCGTTGACGATGCCCGCGATGTTCTCGACGGAGCCATTCGGGTTGGCGGCTCGCGTCACCCCCCCGTCCTCGGTGCAGTAGCGGAGGATGATCTGGTTCCGCTTCTTGAGCGTCGCGAGCACGTGCGGCTCCGCGTGGTACTTGCCCTCGCCGTGCGAGATCGGCATCCGGAGCACCTGCCCCGGCCGGATGCCGCGGGTGAACGCGGTGTCCGTGTTCTCGACGAGGAGGTGGGTCGACTGGCAGCGGTACTGGAGGCACTCGTTGCGCATGAGGGCGCCCGGGAGGAGCCCCGCCTCGCACAGGATCTGGAAGCCGTTGCACGACCCGAGCACGACCCCGCCGCGGGCGACGAACTCGGGCAGGGCCTCGACCACCGGCGACCGGCCGGCGATCGCGCCCGCGCGCAGGTAGTCGCCGTACGAGAAGCCGCCGGGAAGCACGATGCAGTCGAACTCGGCCAGGTTGCGGTCGCGATGCCAGACGTACTTGACCGGCTGCTGGAGCACTTCGCCGATGACGTAGTGGAAGTCGCAGTCACTCCACGTGCCCGGGAACACGACCACGCCAAATCTCATGGGGCGGACGATCTCCTCTCACCCTGCGGATTCACGCGACTCGCCACGCACCCATATCTTAAACGCGGGCCCCGCGTCAAGGCAAGGGACACTCGATGCTGAAGTCCTCGGTGACCGGGTTGGCGAGGAGCTTCCGGCACATTTCCTCGACGCGCGCGGCCGCCGCCGTCGGATCCGCCGCGTCGAGGTCGAGCTCGACCACCTTGCCGACCCGGAGCTCCTTGAGCTCCGCGTAGCCCAGGCCCGCGAGGGCGCGCAGAACCGCGCTGCCCTGGACGTCCAGGATGCCGCGCTTGAGCCGGATGAGCACGCGGGCCTTCACCGCCCCGGGCCCCCGGCGCCGACCAGGCGCCGGTACACCTCCTGGTAGGCCTCCTCGACCGCCCCGAGGTCGCGCCGGAAGCGATCCTTGTCCAGGCGCTCACGGGTGCGGGCGTCCCAGAGCCGACAGGTGTCCGGGGAGATCTCGTCCCCCAGCACGAGCCGCCGGCCCGCGCGGCCGAACTCGAGCTTGAAGTCGATGAGCCGGAGCCGGCGCCGGGCCAGGTGCGGGCGGAGCACCCCGTTCACGCGGAGGGCGGTTCGCCGGATCCACCGGAGTTCCGGGGGGGTCGCCAGCCCCAGGAGGCGGACGTGGTCGTCGTTGATCATCGGGTCGCCGAGCTCGTCCGACTTGTAGTAGAACTCGACCACCGGGGGGGCGACCGGGACCCCCTCCTCGACGCCGGTCCGCGTGGCGAGGCTGCCCGCGATCACGTTGCGCACGATCACCTCGATCCGGATGATGTCGAGCCGCCGGCAGAGCATCTCGCGGTCGGAGAGGGTCGCCACGTAGTGGGTGGGCACGCCCCGGCGCCCGAGGAGCTCGAACAGCCGGGCCGAGACCCGGTTGTTGACGACGCCCTTGCCGGCGATGGTCCCGCGCTTCTGGGCGTTGAAGGCGGTCGCGTCGTCCTTGAAGAACTGGACGATCAGCTTCGGACTGTCCGTCGCGTAGACGATCTTGGCCTTGCCCTCATAGAGCTTGCCGCGGATCTCGACGGTCATGGTCCTCCCCGCGGCCTACGGGACGAGCCCGAGCCGCTTGTAGACGGCGTCGACATTGCGCAGGTACCAGGCGGCGTCGAAGCAGCTCCCGAGCGCGGCCGGGCTCAGGGTGGCGGTCACGTCGGGATCGGCGGCGAGGATCTCGAGGAACGAGCGCCGCTCGCGCCAGGCGCGCATGGCGTTGCGCTGCACGAGCTCGTAGGCGCGCTGCCGGGGGAGCCCCCGCTCGGTGAGGGCCAGGAGCACCCGCTGCGAGAAGATGAGCCCGTGAGTCAGGTCGAGGTTCTCGCGCATGCGGGCCGGATAGACCTGGAGCCCGGCGAGGATCCGGTCCATCTGGTGGAGCATGTAGTCCACGAGACTGGTCGAGTCCGGGAGGATCACCCGCTCCACGGAGGAGTGGCTGATGTCGCGCTCGTGCCAGAGGGCGACGTCCTCCAGCGCGGCCAGCGCGTTCGCCCGCACGAGGCGCGCCAGGCCGCACACCTGCTCCGCGCCGACCGGGTTGCGCTTGTGCGGCATCGCGCTCGAGCCCGTCTGGCCCTCCGCGAAGGGCTCCTCCGCCTCGAGGATTTCGGTGCGCTGGAGATTCCGGATCTCAAGCGCGATCTTCTCGAGCGAGGCCGCGAGGAGCGCGAGCGCGCCCACGAACTCGGCGTGCCGGTCGCGCTGGACGACCTGGGTGGAGACCGGCTCCGGGACGAGCCCGAGCTCGCGGCAGACCTCCTCCTCGACGTCGGGGTCGACGTGGGCGAAGGTCCCCACCGCGCCCGAGATCTTCCCGACCCGCACGGCCTCCTTGGCCCGCCGCAGGCGCTCAAGGTTTCGGCCCGCCTCGGCATGCCAGAGGGCCGCCTTGAGCCCGAAGGTCGTCGGCTCGGCGTGGACGCCGTGGGTCCGGCCGACCATCAGCGTCTCCTTGTGGGCGAGGGCGAGCCGACGGAGCGTTTCGCGGAGGCGCTCGAGGCCCTGGAGCAACAGGTCCGCGGCGCGCTGGAGCTGGAGCGCGAGCGCGGTGTCGACGACGTCCGACGACGTCAGCCCCAGGTGGACGAACCGGGAGTCCGCGCCGATGGCCTCCTCGAGCTGGGCGAGGAAGGCGACGACGTCGTGGCGCGTGGTGGCCTCGATCTCGTCGATGCGCCGGGCGTCGATCCGCGCGGCGCGGCGGATGCGCTCGACCGCCTCGCTTGGGATCCGGCCTCGCCGCGCGTACACCTCGCAGACGGCCAGCTCCACCTGGAGCCAGGCGGCGTACCGCGCCGCCGGGCTCCAGAGGGCGGCCATCTCGTCGCGCGTGTACCGGGCAATCATGCGGCCGCCCTCAAAATACCCGCGGCCGACGCCGGGGACAAGTCAGATCTGCCGGCCTAGTAGTGGCGGAGGAGCTCGCGCGGCAGGTTCCGGCGGCCGAGCGGACCGAGCGTCACCAGCGTGAGGCGCGCCTCGTCGAGGAGGTCCGAGACCAGGGCCTGCAGTTCCTCGACGCGCACACCGTCGATGGCCTGGAGCATCGAGTCGATCGTGAAGAAGGAGCCGAAGTGCATTTCCTGCTTGGCGAGCCGGTTCATTCGGCTCGAGGTCGATTCGAGCGACAGCATCAGGCTCCCCTTGAGATGGTCCTTGGCGTGCGCGAGCTCCCGGGGCGTGACGCCGTCCTTCTTGAGCGCGCGGAGCTCCTTCAGCACGACCTTCACCAGCTTCGAGAAATTCGGCGGGTCGGTCGCCGCGTAGATGTAGAGGACGCCCGTGTCGCGGTAGGCCTGCGTCCCCGAGTAGATCGAGTAGACGAGCCCCTGGCGCTCGCGAACCTCCTGGAAGAGGCGGGACGACATGCTGCCGCCGATGATGTCGTTGAGCAGGTAGAGGGCGTAGCGCTCCGGCGCGGTGTGATCCAGGCCGGGGAAGCCGACGACGAGGTGCACCTGCTCGAGCGACTTCGTCACGATGTCGATGCCCGCGTGGGTGGCCGGGCGAGAGTCCTCGCGACGGGCCGCCGGCCGGTCGAAGCCGTCGAAGCACGCCGCGAAGAGGTCGACGACCCGGTCGTGGGTCACGTTGCCGGCGACCGCGACGGTGATGCGGGCGGGCACGTACTCGTCCTCGAAATGGCGGCGTACCGTCTCCGCGCCGTAGCCGCTGACGGCGGCGCGCGTCCCGAGGATCGGCCGGGCGAGCGGATGCCCCTGCCACATCCGCACCGCGAAGAGGTCATGGATCAGGTCGTCGGGCGTGTCCTCCACCATCTTGATCTCCTGGAGGACGACCGACTTCTCGCGCTCGAGCTCGGCGGGGTCGAAGAGGGGGTTGCGAAGAATGTCGGCCAGCAGCTCCACGGCGAGCGCCAGGTGCTCGTCGAGCACCTGGACGTAGAAACAGGTGTGCTCCTTGGTCGTGAAGGCGTCCGTCTGCCCCCCCACCGAGTCCATGACGCGGGCGATTTCCTGGGCGCTGCGGGTGGCCGTGCCCTTGAAGACCAGGTGTTCGATCAGGTGGGAGATGCCCCCGCGCTCCGCCGCCTCGTTGCGAGACCCGGTGTCGACCCAGATGCCGACCGCGACCGAGCGGACCTGTTCCATCCGCTCGGTGACGACGCGGATCCCGTTGGGCAGCACGCTCTTCCGGTAGTCTTCCATCTCGTGTCCGGCCCCCGGGCGGCCGGCCTCTCTCACTCGGGTCTCGCCTCGCCGCGACAGCGCCGGAGCGCCCGCTCCGTCGCGCTCCCCCGCCCCCGGCCCGAGCGGCGACCCCCGAGCCGGCTGGCGCCCTACGCGCGCGGCGGGTTGGCCGCGCTCGGGTTCCTCAGCTTCTCCTTGTCCGCCAGCGCCGGTTGCTCGCGGAGCGCCATCTTCCGGCTCAGCCGCATCTTGCCGTTCTGGTCGATCTCGATGACCTTCACGAGCACCTCGTCGCCCTCGCTCAGCACGTCGTTGACCGCGCGGATGCGGCTCTCGGCAATCTGGGAGATGTGGAGCAGCCCCTCCGTGTTGGGAATCACCTCGACGAACGCGCCGAACTCGACGATCTTCTTGACCTTGCCGACGTAGATGCGGTCGAGCTCGACCTCGCGGCAGATGTCCTGGATGATGCTGAGCGCCCGCTGCACCGAGGTGTTGTTCGGCGAGAAGATCGTCACCCGCCCGTCGTCCTCGACGTCGATCTTGGTGCCGGTCTCCTCCTGGATCCCCCGGATCACCTTGCCGCCGGGGCCGATGATCTCGCGGATCTTCTCGGTGCGGATCTTGATCGTCACGAAGCGGGGCGCGTACGGGCTCAGCTCGGTCCGCGGCTTCTCGATCGTCTCGCGCATCTTGGCCAGCACGGCGAGCCGCGCCTCGCGGGCGTTGGCGAGCGCCGCGCGCATGATCTCGACCGAGACGCCGGCGATCTTGATGTCCATCTGGAGCGCGGTGACGCCCTTCTCGGTCCCGGCGACCTTGAAGTCCATGTCGCCGTAGTGATCCTCGGTGCCCATGATGTCGGTCAGGATGCCGACACGGTCGCCCTCCTTCACGAGGCCCATGGCGATGCCGGCCACGGGCGCCCGGATGGGCACGCCCGCGTCCATGAGGGCCAGCGACGCGCCGCAGACGGTCGCCATCGACGACGAACCGTTGGACTCGAGAATGTCGGAGACGATCCGGATCGTGTACGGAAACTGCTCCTTCGGCGGCACGACCGGCAGCATGGCCCGCTCGGCGAGCGCGCCGTGGCCGATCTCCCGCCGCCCCGGGGAGCCGAAGCGCCGCACCTCCCCCACCGAGAAGGAGGGGAAGTTGTAGTGGAGCATGAAGGAGCGATACGAATCGCCCTCGAGCGCCTCGATCTTCTGCTCGTCGTTCTTGGTGCCGAGCGTCGCCGCCACGAGCGCCTGCGTCTCGCCGCGCGTGAACAGGGCTGAGCCGTGGGCGCGCGGCAGGTAGCCGACCTCCGCCCAGATCGGGCGGATCTCGCCCACCTTCCGCCCGTCGACGCGGACCCCCTGCTCGACGATCAGGCGTCGCACCTCAGCCTTCTCGACCCGCTCGAACGCCTCGCGGACCTTGGCCCTCTGGGCCTCGTCGGCGCCGAGCGCCTGGACGACCTCGTCGAACGCCCGGGTCAGACCCTCGGCGCGGGCCTGCTTGTCGTGGGTGCCGAGGGCGGCCAGGACCCGCGGCGCCGCGAGCTCGCGGACGCGGGTCTCGAGCGCGGGATCGCGCCCGGCGTTCTGATCGAACGGCCAGCGCGGCTTGCTCGCCTTGGCGAACAGCTCCTTCTGGAGCCGGGCCAGCCGCCGGCAGTGCTCGTGACCGAAGGCGATCGCCTCCAGTATCGTCTCCTCGCCGACCTCGTTGGCGCCCGATTCGACCATCAGCACGGCCTCCTCGGTGGCGGCGATCACGAGGTCGAGGCTCGACAGGGACTGCTCGGCCGTCGTCGGGTTCACGATGAGCCGCCCCTCGACCAGGCCGACGCGAACCGCGCCGACCGGCCCCTGGAAGGGGATTCCCGACAGGCAGAGCGCCGCCGAGGCGCCGTTCAACGCGAGCACGTCCGGGTCGTTCTCGTGGTCGGCCGAGATCGCGAGGCAGATCACCTGTACCTCGTTGGCGAAGCCCTTCGGGAACAGCGGCCGGATGGGGCGGTCGATCAGGCGGGACGTCAACACTTCCTTCTCGACCGGTCGGCCCTCGCGCTTGAAGTACCCGCCGGGGATCCGGCCGCCCGCGTAGGCGCGCTCTCGGTACTCGACCGTCAAGGGAAAGAAGTCTTGCTCCTCCTTGGCGGTCTTGGCCGCGACGCACGCGGCGAGCACGAAGGTGCCGCCATGACGGACGACGACGGCGCCGTCCGCCTGCTTGGCCACCCGTCCGGTTTCGAGGGAGAATGGCAGGCCGTTGACGTCGGTGCGCACAGTGTGAGTCATACGCGTGCTCTGCCTCCTGCGTCGGGTACGTGCTGGCGGGGTGCGCGGCTCGGCCGACCGGCGGCCGCCGTCACCGACGGATACCGAGTTTTTCGGTGACGGCGCGGTACCGCTCGGGGTCCTTCTTGCGCAGGTATTCGATCAACCCGCGGCGCTTCCCGATCAGCATGAGAAGACCTCGGCGGGAGTGATGGTCCTTCGCGTGGGTCTTGAAATGCTCCGTGAGGCCGTTGATCCGTTCCGTCAGGAGGGCGATCTGAACCTCTGGCGACCCCGTGTCTCCCTCGTGCGTCCGAAACTGCTCGATCAGGCTCTTCTTCCGGTCGACGGCCAGGGCCATTCCGGTCTCCTTCCGGGGGACGGTTCGTCCGCCCCAATCGCCGCGCCCCGAGCAGAAGCCCTCTGCCCACCGGGCGGGTTCAAATCTCATGTCCCCTGTTAAATTACGGATTTACGGTAGCACGGCGTCGGCCGGAAGTAAAGGTTCTGTCAGAGAAGTCCACCGGCGGTCTCGACGTCGGCGCGCACCTGCTTGACCAGCGCGTCGAGGTCCGGGAACTTGCGTTCCTCGCGGATTCGCTCGGCGAGGGCGAGTCTGATCGGTCGGTCGTAGAGATCTCCTGAGAAATCAATAAGATAGGCCTCGACCCAGTACTGGTCCTCGCCAAAGGTCGGCCGGTACCCGACATTCACGACGCACTTGTGGCCACCATCCCCCGATTGACCAGCCGTTTCCTCGAGGCCGATCCGGGCGTAGCCTGCGTAGACGCCGGTCGCCAAGAGCAGCGGGCGGTCCGGCCTGACGTTGGCGGTGGGAAAACCGAGTCGGCGTCCGCGACCGGCGCCACGGACCACGACCCCGCGCACGGTCCAGGGCCGGCCGAGCAGGCGCCGGGCCAGGGCGACGTCGCCCGCCCGCAGTGCCTCGCGGACGGCCGAGGAGGACACGGGCGTGCCGCCGACCTCGAGCGGGGGGATGACGTGGGTGCGGAAGCCGAGGCGTGGCCCGAGCGACTGGAGGAGCCGGGCGTCGCCGCGCGCGCCGCGGCCGAAGGTGTGGTTGAAGCCCACCACGATCTCACGCGCCCTCAGCGTGCCGACGAGGACGTCCTCGACGAACGCCTCGGGCTCGACCTGCGACAACTCGAGCGTGAACGGGATGACGACCGTCACGTCGATTCCGCGCTCGGCGATCAGCTCGAGGCGCTCCTCGAGCGTCGTGATCGGCTCGGGGGCCTGCCCGGGCCGGAGCACCTGGAGCGGATGGGGGTCGAAGGTGCACGCGACCGCGCTGGCGCCGAGCGCGCGCGCGCGCGCGATCGCGAGGTCGAGGATCTTCTGGTGAGCCAGGTGGACCCCGTCGAAGGCGCCGAGGGCGACGACGCTCGGCGGCAGGTCAGGCGGGGAGGGCTGGAGTCCCCGGACAATCCGCATGGAGTATCCGCTCGGGCTTGACCCGCCCCCCCGGTACGAGACGCCCGATTCCGAGGAACCTCCGCCCCGCGCCGTACACGCGCGCGAGACCGTCGGCGCCCGCCTCTCCCACCGGCACGCTCTGGCCCTGGAGCCACGCGTCCGCCGCCGCCTCGTCCAGCACGACCGGCGGCAGCGCCGCCACGGCCGCGTCCGGCGCCAGCACGGCCGGCCAGAGCCGGCTCGCAACCCCCGCCTCCACGAGCGCCCAGCCCACCGCGTCCTCGAGCCGGAACGGGCCGACGCGCGTCCGGACCAGGCGGTCGACGGCGCCCCCGACGCCGAGGGCGCGCCCGAGGTCGGCGGCGAGCGTCCGCACGTAGGTCCCCTTGCCGCAGACGATCCGGACCGTCACGTGCGGCAGCGCGAGCGTCTCGACCCTGATCGAGTGCACGACCACCTCCCGGGCCGCGCGCTCCACCTCGACCCCCGCCCGCGCCAACTCGTAGAGGCGCCGCCCCGCGTGGTGGACCGCGGAGTACATCGGCGGGACCTGGGCGATGACCCCGGTGAGCGGCGCGCAGGCGCGCTCGATATCCTCGCGGGAGAGCGCGGGCACCGCGGCCTCCGCGAGGACCGTGCCCGTCAGGTCTTGGGTATCGGTCGCGATGCCGAGGCGGATCACCGCGAGGTACTCCTTGTCATGATCCATCAGATAGGGGGCGAGCTTCGTCGCCTCGCCGATCAGGATCGGCAGCACCCCGGTCGCGGCCGGGTCGAGGGTCCCCCCGTGACCGACCTTCGGCGCCGGCAAGAGCCGCCGCAGCCTCGACACGACCTGGAACGAGGTGACGCCGGCTCCCTTGTCGACGACGAGGACGCCCGAGCGGCTCGGCGTCACCGGGGCAGCGCCTGCCGGATGGCGGCCAGGAGTTCGGCCTCCGCGGCCTCGAGGGTGCCGCGCAGCACGCACCCCGCGGCGTTGGCGTGGCCGCCGCCGCCGAACCGCGCGGCGATTCGGTTGACGTCCACCTCCCCCTTGGCGCGGAGGCTCACCTTGACGGACCCCGTCCCCTGCTCGCGCAGGAGCGCGGCGACCTTCACCGTCCCGATCGAGCGCGGGTAGTTCACCAGGTCCTCCGCCTCCACGAAGGCCTCGCGGACGAACCCCGCGGGCAGGGCGAGCCAGGCGATCCGCCCGTCCTCGCTGACCCGGACCCGCGCGAGGACGCGGCCGAGCTCGGCGAGCGCCTCCGGGGTCCGCCGCTCGTAGAGCTGGGTCGAGACGAACGCCGGCTCCGCCCCCGCGGCCACGAGGTCCGCGGCGATCCGGAAGGTTGTGGGCGTCACGTTCGAGTACCGGAACGAGCCCGTGTCCATGTGGATCGCGGTGAAGAGGTCGGTGGCGATCCCCGGCTTCACCGGCAGGTCCAGCGCGACGATCAGCGCGTAGACCATCTCGCCCGTGGCCGCCGCGGTCGGATCCACCCAGTTCACGCTGCCGTAGCGGTGATTGTCCGGGTGGTGGTCGATGTTGACAATGACCGGGGCCGCCCGGCGGGCGCCGTCGATCAGCCCCTCGGTCCGGCCCGGGTCCGGGCAGTCGGTCAGGACCGCGAGGTCGAAGCGGCCGTCGACCTGCTCGAGCCGCCGGTAGCGCTCGGCGCCGGGGAGAAAGGCGAGCGACTCCGGCACGGGGTGGGGCCCCCCGTACGCGACCGCCCACCCCGCGTCCTCGAGGGCCATCCCGAGCGCCAGGAGGGTGCCGAGCACGTCGCCGTCGGGATGGACGTGGCCGAGCATGAGCGCCCGCCCGGGCGGGCGTGCGAACGCCGCCCGCACCTCCGCGGGGACGCGGGGGCACGGACCGCTCGCGGCGGGATTCATTCGGGCCTCGCCGCGCGGCGCCCGCGTCCCGTCAGCGGCGCGGCCCTAGTCATGCTTGAGCTGACGCAGCAAGGCCTGGATGTGGGCCGCGCGCTCCATCGAGCGGTCGGCGCGGAACTCGAGGGTCGGCGTCGTGCGCAGGTCGAGGTGACCGCGGAGCCAGCTCCGGATGAACCCCTTGGCGCTCGCGAGCGCGGCGAGCGACGCCGCCCACTGCTCCTCGCTCCCGAGGACCGAGACGAAGATCTTGGCCAGCCGCAGGTCGCTCGTGGTCTCGACCTCGGTCACGGTCACGAACCCGAGGCGCGGATCCTTGAGCTCCCGCTGCAGCAAGAGCGAGACCTCCTCCTTGATGAGCTGGTTGACCCGGTCGAGCCGCTTGGCCTGCATTACCGGAGCTCCACCGACCGGTCGATCACGTAGCCCTCGAGATTCGCCTCCATGAAGTCCATCACCTTGTCGACCACCTCGTTGGCGTGCCGCGTGTCGTGCGAGACGCACGCGACGGCGAGGGTGGCGCGCTGCCAGGAGTCGTGATGGTCCACCTCGGCGATCGACACGTCGAAGCGGCCCCGCACCTTGTCCTTCAACCCCTTGATGATGTGGCGCTTGCCCTTGAGCGAGCCGACCTCGGGGAGGTGGAGCTCGAGGATGCCGAGCCCCACGTGCGCGGCCGACACGCTCCTATCCGATCGGCGGCCGGCCGACGGCGCCCGACCGCGGAGGAGACGGCGAGGCAACCCGCGTCATCGGCGCGCTACAGGGTCCGGGCGACTTCCTCGGTGGTGTAGGCCTCGACGAGGTCGCCGACCTGGACACCCCCGACGCCCTCGACCGACAGGCCGCACTCGAGGCCGGCGAGCACTTCCCGCACGTCGTCCTTGAACCGCTTGAGCGAGGAGATCGTGCCCTCGCCGAGCACGGTCGCCTCGCGCCGGACCCGCGCGCGGGCGCCGCGCACGATCTTGCCCTCCTGGACGTAGCTGCCGAAGATCGTCCCGACCTTCGAGATCGAGAAGATCTGCCGCACCTGGGCCCGCCCGAGCGACAGCTCGCGGATCTCGGGCGCCAGCATGCCCGAGAGGGCGGCCTTGAGGTCGTTGATCGCCTCGTAGATGATGTTGTAATTGCGCACGTCCACGCCGTCGGCCTGGGCCTGGCTGGCCGCCTTGGGCTCCGCCTTGACGTTGAACCCGAGCACGATCGCGTTGGAGGCCGAGGCGAGCATGACGTCGCTCTCGGTGATGGCGCCGACCGAGCCGTGGATGACCTTGAGCTTCACCTCGTCGGTCGACAGGCGTTCGAGGGCCTCCGTGAGGGCCTCCACCGAGCCCTGGACGTCCGCCTTCAGGACGAGCCGCAGCTCCTTGACCTCGCCGGCCTCGATGCGGGCGTGGAGGTCTTCGAGAGTCACCCGCGTCGTCGCGCGGCCCCGCGTTCGCTCGCGGTCGGCGCGCATGGTCGCGATCTGGCGCGCCTTGCGCTCGTCGGCGACCGCGACCAGCGTGTCCCCGGCCGACGGCACGCCCGAGAGGCCGAGGACCTCCACGGGATCGGAGGGGCCCGCCGCCCGCACCTTCTTGCCGGAGGCGTCCAGCAGCGCGCGGACGCGGCCGGAGTGCGCGCCGACGACCACCACGTCGCCCTCCCGCAGGGTCCCGCTCTGGATCAACGCGGTCGCGACCGCACCGCGGCCGCGATCGAGACGGCTTTCCACGATCACGCCCTTGGCGGCACGGTTCGGGTTCGCCTTCAGCTCGAGCACTTCGGCCTGGAGCGCGGTCATCTCGAGCAGCTGGTCGATGCCGGCGGTCGTCTTGGCGGAGGTGCCGATGAAGATCGTCTGGCCGCCCCACTCCTCCGGCACGAGGCCGTGGTTCGACAGCTCGCGCTTCACCCGCTCCAGATCCGCCTCCGGCTTGTCGATCTTGTTCACGGCGACGACGATCGGCACGTTGGCCGCCCGCGCGTGGTTGATCGCTTCGACCGTCTGCGGCTTGACCCCGTCGTCGGCGGCGACCACCAGGATGACGATGTCGGTCGCCTGGGCGCCGCGGGCGCGCATCGCCGTGAACGCCTCGTGGCCCGGGGTGTCGAGGAAGGTGACCTTGCCGTGACGCGTCGTCACCTGGTACGCGCCGATGTGCTGGGTGATGCCACCGAACTCCTTCTCGGTGACCTTGGTCTTCCGGATCGCGTCGAGCAGCGAGGTCTTGCCGTGGTCGACGTGACCCATCACGGTGACGACGGGCGGCCGGAGCTGGCGCTGCGTGGGGTCGGTGTCCTCGTCGTCGACGAGCTCGCCCTCGACCGAGCGGACCTCGACGTCGAAGTTGAACTTATCCGCGACGAGCTTGGCGGCGGTCGGGTCCAAGATCTCGTTCACGCTCGCCATGACCCCGAGCTCGACTAGCGCCTTGATCACCTCGCCCGACTTTCGCCGCATCTTCTCCGCGAGCTCGCCCACCGTCACCGACTCGGGCACCCGGATCAGCTCGCGCTTGACCTCCGCGGGCGGCGCTTCGACCGGCGCGGGCGCCGGCCTCTCGACGGCGGCCGCCGGCGCCGCCGGACGCGGCGTCACGATCGGCCGCGGCGGCGCGGCCGGCGCGGCGAGGACTCGCGGCGGCGCGAACGGACCGCCCGGACGCGACGGGGCCAGCGGGCGGGCCGGGCGCGCGGGCGCCGCCGCGGGGCGCTCGATCGGCCGGAACGGGACGATCTTGGGCTCCGGCTTCTTCGGCGCGGCCGGGGGCGCGGGCGGCGCCAAGGGCGGCGGAGGCGGCGCGGCCGGTGCCGCGGGCTTGACGATCCCGGCGGGCTCGGGGACGAGTTCGCCCGGCGGCTCGGAGAGGACCTCGGCGGGCTTGGGCTTCACGATCGTGGCGGCGGGCCTGAGCTCGACCAGGTCGGCCTCGGGTTCGGCGGGCTTGGCCGCGGCCCGCTTGATCCGCACCACCGTCCCGGTCTCCGCCGGGGCCTCCGCGCCGCCCACCGGGGTCTTCGGGCGCGCGCGCTTGGGTTTGGCCTCCGCCGGGAGCTCCCGTCCCTTGCCGAGCCTGACCCTGAGCGCGTTGGCCGTGTCGCTGTCGAGGGGGGTCATGGCGCGCTTGCCCTTCTGCCCCATCTCGTCGAGCGCCATCATCAGGTCCTTGCTGGTGACGCCGAGCTCCTTCGCGAGATCGATCACCTTGATTCGTGCCGCCACAGTCCCCTCACCTCCTCCACCAGGTCAGCCCCGGCCGCGCACGGTTTCCTGAAGGCGTGCGCCAGCCGCCGGCGGGCGAGCGCCCCGTCGAGACATGCGGGAGTCGGGCACACATAGGCGCCGCGCCCGGGGGCGGTGCCGACGGGGTCCACGCGCACCCGGCTCTGGCCGTCACAGACGAGCCTCACCAGCTCCGGCTTGGGTCGCACCGCGCCACAGGCCACGCACCGTCGGACGGGCCCCGCGCTCACTCAGTGGCCGCGCCCCCGTCGTCCGCGGGAGCTGCAAGCTCCGCTTCCTCCTCGGGCCGCACAGGGTGCCGGTCGAGCCAGTCCTGCGCCGCCGCCACCAGCTCCCCACTCCCCTTTTCGTCCATGCCGGTCAGCTCCATCACCCGCTCGGCCCCCGCCCGGACGACCAGCGCCGGGGAGTGGAGCCCCCCGCCCACCAGCTTGTCCACGAGGGCCGGCGTCGCGTCAAGGAGCTCGGACAGGGCCCGGCGCCCCTCCGCGATCTCCTCCTCGAGCCGCACCCGGTCCGCCTCGATCTCGGACTCGCTCTTGATATCGATGCGGAGCCCCGTCAGCTTGGCGGCGAGGCGGGCGTTCTGGCCCTTCTTGCCGATCGCCAGCGAGAGCTGGTTGTCCGGCACCGTCACGAGCACCGCCGGCTGCGGCGGCTCCTGGCCCTCCTCGCCCGGGGCGGCGGGCGGCGCCTCGAGGAGCGTCACCGACGACACCTTGGCCGGCGAGAGCGCGCGCGCCACGAACGTCGCCGCGTCGTACGACCATTCGACGATGTCGATCTTCTCGCCCCGCAGGTCACGACTGATCACCTGGATCCGGGTGCCGCGCAGGCCCACGCAGGCGCCGATCGGGTCGACGTCGCGCTTCGTCGAGGCGACGGCGACCTTCGCGCGCTCGCCCGGCTCCCGGGCCACCGCCTTCACGACGACGATCCCCTCCTGGACCTCGGGGATCTCGGTCTCGAAAAGGCGCGCCAGGTAGCCTGGATGCGTCCGGGACAGCGTGATCTGGGGCCCCTTCGAACTCTTCTTCACCTCGACGACGTACGCCCGTACGCGGTCCCCGGGATTATACCGCTCCCCGGGGATCTGCTCGCGCTCCGGGAGCACGGCCTCGGCCTTGCCCATCTCCATGATCACGTTCCGCTTCTCGATCCGGTGGACGATCCCGCGCACGAGCTGACCTTCCTTGCCGATGAACTCGGCGTAGATGCCCTCGCGCTCGGCCTCGCGGACCCGCTGGAGGATCACCTGCTTGGCGGTCTGCGCCGCGATGCGCCCGAACTCCTTGGGCGCGAGCTCCTGCTCCAGCTCGTCGTCGAGCTCGGCCTCGGGGTTGAGGGCCTTCGCTTCCGCGAGGCTGATCTCGAGCTTGGGATCGGCGACCTCTTCCACCACCCGCAAGCGCTGATAGACCTTGAGCGCCCCCGTCCCCCGGTCCAGATGCATCCGGACGTTGTCGGCGGCCCCCATGGTCTTCTTGGACGCCGACAGGAGGGCAGACTCCAGCGCCTCGAAGAGGACCTCCTTGTCGATCCCCTTCTCCCCGGCGATCTGCTGGATCACGGTCAGGAGCTCGCGGTTCATCACGCATGCCTCGGCCACGGGACCTCGGCATCCAGGCGGGCCTTGCTCAGGACGTGGCGCGGCACCTCGACCCGGTCCGCCTCGGTCTGGACGATGAGGCGGTCGGCGGCGACGTCGAGGAGTCGGCCCCGAACCTCCGTGCGTCCCTGGAGCGGCTCCCGGAACCAGCAGCGCACCGTCTTGCCGCACGCCCAGCGGAACTCCCGATCGCTCCGGAGCAGCCGGTCGAGGCCGGGCGAGGAGACCTCCAGATCGTAGCTCTCGGGGATCAGCCCGGAGACCTCGAGGAGGTCGCCCGCCTCGTGAGACAGGCGGACGCAGTCCTCGATGCTGGCGCCGCCCGGCTTGTCGACGAAGACGCGCAGGACGAAGCGTCGCCCTTCGCGTCGCCAGTCGAGGTCGACCAGACCAAGACCGTGGCTCTGCAGCACCGGTTGCATCACTTCCTCTATTTTCGAGAGCCGTTCTACTTGGTCCATCGCCAGACACCAAATTGGGCGCGGCGCCGCACCGCCGACCGCCTGACGGACGCCCGCGCCGGCCCTGCCCGCTAAACCAAAAAAGTGGGCGAGGCCCACTTTTTCGAGACTTTAGCACGCCGCCCACGGGCACGCAAGCCTTATCCCGGCCCGGCGACCTCCCTGACCGCGGCCACGACCCCGCCCGGGGGGACGCGGAGCTCCGCGCGGGTCCGGCGCGACCGCACCTCGACCACCCCCTCCTTGGCGAGTGCCGTGCCGACGGTCACGCGGACGGGCAGACCCAAGAGGTCGGCGTCCTTGAACTTCACCCCGGGTCGCTCGTCCCGGTCGTCGAACAGCGTCTCGATGCCGGCCGCCCACAGGCTCCGGTAGATCGCCTCGGCCGCGTCGGCCTGCGCGCGGTCGCGCGCCCCCACCAGCACCACGTGGGCGTGCAAGGGGGCGATGGCCCACGGCCAGATGATGCCGTCGGCGTCGTGCGACTGTTCCACGGCGGCGGCCGCGATGCGCGCGGGGCCGATGCCGTAGCTGCCCATGACGATCGGGCGCTCCTTGCCCGCCTCGTCGAGGACCATCGCCCCGAGCGGCACCGAGTACTTCGTGCCGAGCTTGAAGATATTCCCGATCTCGATGACCCGCTCGACGGCGAGGGGGGCGCCGCACTGCGGGCATCCCTCGCCGGCCAGGGCGGCGTGCAGATCGGCGAAGCGGCACTCGAAATCCACGCCCGCGCTCACCCCTCGGAGGTGATAGCCGTCGCGGTTGGCGCCCACGACCCACCGGCCGGCGCGGAGCGCCTCGTCGGCCACCACCGGCACCGTGACCCCAACGGGGCCGATCGACCCCAGGCCGGCGCCGAGGGCGCCCCGGACCTCGTCGGGGTGGGCGGGGCGGACCTCCTCGCCGAGCAGGCGCGCGAGCTTGCGCTCGTGGAGGCTGTGGTCGCCGCGCACGAGCGCCAGCACGGGTCCCGACTTCGCCGCGACGTAGAGCAAGGACTTGACCGTGCGTCGTGGCTCCAGGCCGAGGAAGGCCGACACCTCGGCGATCGTCTTGGCGTTGGGCGTCGCCACCTCCCCGCGCGTCTCCGTCGCGGGGGGAGGCGGCGCCGGGACGCTCCGCGCCAGCTCGACGTTGGCCGCGTACCCGCAGGCCGCGCAGACCGCGATCTCGTCCTCGCCGGCGGCGCTCGGCGCCATGAACTCGTGCGAACCGAGGCCGCCCATCATGCCCGGGTCGGACTCCACGACGAGGTAGCGCACCCCGCAGCGGTCGAAGATCGTGCAGTAGGCCGCCTTGTGCGCCGCGTACGCGCGGTCGAGCGCGGCCACGTCCAGGTCGAGCGTGTACGAGTCCTTCATCAGGAACTCGCGGGTCCGCAGCACCCCCGACCGCGGCCGCGCCTCGTCGCGCTCCTTGGTCTGAATCTGGTACCAGACCTGCGGCAGGTCGCGGTAGGAGCGGATCTCGCGGGCGGCGAGCCAGGCGACGACCTCCTCGTGGGTCATGCCGAGGCACATGTCCCGCCCGTTCCGGTCCTTGAGGCGGAACATCTCGTCGCCGATCGCGTCCCAACGCCCCGACTGCTGCCAAATCTCGGCGGGGTGGAGCACCGGCAGCGTGACCTCCTGGCCGCCGATCGCGTTCATCTCCTCGCGGACGATCGCGGTGATCTTGTCGAGGACGCGCTGGCCGAGCGGGAGGTAGACGTAGATGCCAGCCGCGAGCTGCCGGACGAGACCGGCGCGCAGCATCAGCCGGTGGCTGATCGCCTCCGCGTCCGCGGGGTCTTCCCGCAGCGTCGGGATCAGCGACTTGGCGAACCGCATCGAGGCGGGCGGGCGGTCAGTCGACGGGAGGGGACAGGAGAGCCTCCGCCCGGCGCTCCTCGAGGAAGGTCTGGACCTCCTCGCGCATGGCCTGGACGATCTCCTGCTCGGGGACCTTGCGGATCACCGCGCCCCGCTTGAAGATGAGCCCGATGCCCTTGCCGCCGGCGACACCGATGTCGGCCGCGCGCGCCTCCCCGGGCCCGTTCACCTCGCAGCCCATCACGGCGATGTGGATCTCCTCGTTGAGGCCCTTGAACTCGTCCTCGACTTCCTTCGCGAGCTTGACGAGGTCGACGTCCGCCCGGCCGCAGGAGGGACAGGCCACGAACGTGAGACCACCCTTGCGCAGGCCGAGCGCCTTCAGGATGTCGATCCCGACCTTGACCTCCTCGGTCGGGTCGGCGGAGAGCGACACGCGGATCGTGTCGCCGATCCCCTCCGCGAGCAGCGTCCCGAGCCCGATCGCCGACTTGATCGTCCCCACGCCCGGCGTCCCCGCCTCGGTCACGCCGAGGTGGAACGGATACTCGACCTGATCGGCGAGCAGTCGGTAGGCCTCGATCATCATGACCGGGTCGGACGCCTTCAGCGAGATCTTCATCTCGGGGTAGTGGCAGTCCTCGAGGATCCGGATGTGGCGGAGCGCCGACTCGACCATGCCCTGGGCCGTGGGCCCGCCGTACTTGGCGAGCAGGTCCTTCTCGAGCGAGCCCCCGTTGACGCCGATCCGGATCGGGATCCTGCGCTCCTTGGCCAGGTTCACGACTTCCTGCACGAACGCCGTGCCGCCGATGTTGCCGGGGTTCAGCCGGAGGCCGTCCACCCCCTGCTCGAGCGCGATCAGCGCGAGCTTGTAGTTGAAGTGGATGTCCGCGACGAGCGGGATCCGGATCTGGCGCTTGATCTCGCCGAGTTTCTCCGCCGCCTCGCGCACGGGCACCGCGCAGCGGACGATGTCGCAACCGGCCGCCTCCAGCGCCCAGATCTGGAGCACCGTCGCCTGGACGTCGCGCGTGTCGGTCTTCGTCATCGACTGCACGGTGATCGGCGCGTCGCCGCCCACCTTCAGCGAGCCGAGCCGGATCTGCTTCGTCTTTCGGCGGGGTGTCATCACGGCACTCCTATCTGAAGAGCCTGAACGCATCGAGTCGCATGAGGTCGTTATACAGCGCGTAGACCATCAAGAGCATCAGCAAAACGAAGCCGAGTTGCTGCATGACCTCCCGCTTCCGGAGGGAGAGCGGGCGGCCCAGCACCGCCTCAATCGTGAAGAAGAACAGGTGCCCGCCGTCCAGCATCGGCACGGGCAGGAGGTTCAACACGCCGAGGTTGATGCTGATGATCGCCGTGAAGAACGCGAGCGCGCCCGCGCCCTGTCGGGCCTGCCGCCCCGCCTCGGTGGCGATCTGGAGCGGCCCGCCGATGTTCGAGGAGTCGATCTGCCGCGTGAGGAGCTTCCAGAGGCCGGTTACGGTCAACGCCGTCATGTTCCAGGTCTGCACGAGCCCCTGGCCGACGGCCGCGAGCGGGCCCGAGCGGACGTAGGTGACCGCCGCCTGGGTGTCGATGCCGATCCCGATGCGGCCGACCTCGGTCTCCGTGCCGTTTGGCGCGCGTTCGCGGATCCGGTCGGCCGTCACCGTGAGCTCGAGCTCTCTGCCGGCGCGCTCGACCGTGAGCGTGAACCGCCCGCCCGGCCGCTTCTGGATGGCCTGGGTCAGCTCCTCGGGCGTGTAGATCGGCTCCCCCGCCACCGCCCGCACGGTGTCGCCCGGCCGGATGCCGGCGCGCTCCGCGGGCGAGCCGGGGGTCACCGTGCTCACGTGCGGCGTCAGCAGCGGGCCCACGCCGATGTCCCACATCTCCTTCGGCTCCCCGAAGAGATCGGGCACGGTGGTCCGCCGGGGCACGAGAGAGACGACGAGCCGCGCGCCGCCGCGCTCGACCTCGAGCTCGACCGGGCGGGCCGCCGCCCCGCTCACGGCCCGCCCCAGATCCTCCCAGTTGGCCACGGGCCGCCCGGCGAAGGACGTCACGCGATCGCCCGTCTGGACGCCCGCCTGCGCCGCGGGCCCGCCCGCGATGACGCGGCCGATCACGGCCGGCAGCACGGGGCGGCCGAGGACCATCAGCATCGTCGCGAAGATCACCGCCGCCAGCACGACGTTCATGCCGGGGCCCGCCAGCACGATCAGGAAGCGCGCCCAGAGCGGCTTCAGCGCGAAGGCCTTGGCGGGGTCCCAGGCCGCGCTCGCGCCGCCCTCGAGGGGGTTCTCCTCGCCGAGCATCTTCACGTAGCCGCCCATCGGAATCGCCGAGAGGCAGTACTCGGTCTCCCGGCCGCGCCAGCGGAACAGCACGGGCCCGAACCCGATCGAGAAGCGCTCGACTCCCACCCCCACCCAGCGGGCAACGAGGAAGTGGCCGAGCTCATGGATCAGGATGAGGAGGCCGATGACGACGACGAACGACACGACCGTGATCACGCCGCGGGCCCTCCCGCCAGGTGCCCGAGGAGCTCCGCCGCCAGGCGCCGCGCCTCGAGGTCGACCGCCACGCAGTCCTCGATCGAGCGGAGGCGCCCGGGCGCCCGCGCGGTGAGGGTCCGCTCGATCAACTCCGGGATCTGCACGAACCGCAGCCGCCCCTCGAGGAACGCGGCGACGGCGACCTCGTTGGCGGCGTTCAGCACGACCGGGGACGCGTCGTCGCGCTCGACCACGGCTCGGGCGAGCGCGAGGCAGCGGAACTTGTCCGAGTCGGGCTCGGCGAAGGTGAGCGGGCCGACCCGGGTCAGGTTGAGGCGCTCCGCCGGCGTCGGCCGGCGCTCCGGGTACGTCAGCGCGTAGAGGATCGGAATGCCCATGTCGGCCACGCCGAGCTGGGCCAAGACGGCGCCGTCGATGTACTCGACCATCGAGTGCACGATGCTCTGTGGGTGGACGACCACCTGCACCTGGTCCGGCCGCACGTCGAAGAGCCAGCGCGCCTCGATGATCTCCAGCCCCTTGTTCATCAGCGTGGCGGAGTCGACCGTGATCTTCGCCCCCATCTTCCAGGTCGGGTGCCGGAGGGCGTCGGCGACCGTCGCCTCGGCCAGCTTCTCCTTCGGCCACTCCCGGAACGGGCCGCCCGACGCGGTGAGGATGATCCGGTGGACGTCGCTTCGGTTGTGCCCGGCCAGGCACTGGAAGATCGCGCTGTGCTCGGAGTCGACCGGCAGGAGCGGCACCTTGTGCTCGCGGGCCGCCGCCGTCATGAGGGCGCCCGCCATCACGAGGGTCTCCTTGTTGGCGAGCGCGATGGGCTTGCCCGCCCGGATGGCCGCCATCGTCGGCAGGAGCCCGGCGCCGCCGACGAGCGCGGAGAGCACGATGTCCGAGGGCACCTCGGCGGCGAGGGTCGCGAGCCCCTCGGCTCCGCGGAGCAGCTCCGGCAGCGGGGGCCCGAGCGCGCGGGCGAGCCGGTCGACGGCGCCCCCGTCCAGGAGCGCCACCGCGCGGGGCGAGTATTTGCGGCAGAGATCGGCGAGCCGCTCGACGTTCGACCCGCGGGCGGCGAGCCCGGCGACCCTGAACTCGTCGGGAAACGCCGAGACGATCTCGAGCGTGCGGAGGCCGACCGACCCCGTGGCGCCGAGCAGCGTGATCGACCGCACGGCTCAGCTCATGTGCCGCGCGTAGTAGAACAGCGCGGGCGTGTTGAAGAGCAGGCTGTCCAGGCGATCGAGGAGGCCGCCGTGGCCCGGGATCACCCCGCCCGTGTCCTTCGTGTGGGCGCTCCGCTTCAGGACGGACTCGGCCAGGTCGCCGCACTGGCCGACGAGCCCGAGGAGCGCGCCGGCCGTCAGGCCGACCCCGACCGGGCGCCCGGGGAAGAGCCACCACAGGCCGAGCCCGCCCGCCAGCACCGAGACCCCGAACTGGGCCACCGCCCCCTCGACGGTCTTCGCGGGGCTGATCGTCGGCGCCAGCGGGTGGCGGCCCAGGCGTGACCCGACCACGTAGGCCGCCGTCTCCCCGAGCCAGGTCACGGCGAGCAGGAAGACGATCCAGGCGGCGCCCTGCGGCAGCCTCCGGAGCCAGATGGCGAAGCCGAGCAGCCAGTTGACGTAGCAGACGCCGAGCAGCGTGAGCGCGGTCGGACCCCACGCGGGCGGGCGGCGGGTCGCCAGCGGCAGGCTCAGCAGGAGCATGACGGCCGCCGTGAACACGAGCGGGAGCTCGGCCTCACCGAGGAAGCTCCCCGTCACGCCGAGCCCGGCCGCGAGCCCCGCCCACCGGTAGACCGTCTCGCCGTCGCGCGCGAACATCCGCGTGAACTCCCACTGGGCACGGGCGCTCAGCAGGAGCACGAAGAGCGAGAAGAGCGGGGCGGCGGCGCCGTAGAGGAGCCAGAAGAAGGTGGGGATGAAGACGACGGCGCTCAGCAGGCGCCGCCCTACCGCCGCCTCGGCTGCCCACGGCCACCTCACACCCCACCGAACCGGCGCTCGCGACGCTGGTACTCCGCGATCGCGCTGTACAGATCGTGCGGCCCGAAGTCGGGCCACAGGACCGACGTCACCCAGAGCTCCGTGTAGGCGATCTGCCACAGGAGGAAGTTCGAGATCCGCATTTCGCCGCTCGTGCGGATCAGGAGGTCGGGGTCCGGCGCGTCCCCGGTGTAGAGGGCGCGCGAGATGCGGTCCTCGTCGATCTCGGCGGGGGCGAGCTCCCCGCGCTCGACCCGCCCCGCGAGCGCCCGGAACGCGTCGACGAGCTCGTCGCGGCCCCCGTAGTTGAACGCCATGAACAGCGTCATCCCGGTGTTGCCGGCCGTCGCATCCGTGACGTGGTCGATGCCGCGCTTCACGGCCGCGGGCACGCCCTGGGCGCGCCCGATCACCCGGAGCCGGATGTTCCGCGCCATCAGCTCCGGCAGCTCCTGGTGGATCGAACGCTCGAGGAGGCTCATCAGGGTGGCGACCTCCTCGCTCGGGCGGCTCCAGTTCTCCGACGAGAACGCGTAGAGGGTGAGGTAGCCGACGCCGAGCGTGTCCGCCGTGCGCACGACCGTCCGCGCCGACTTGACGCCCTCCGAGTGCCCGGCGACCCGCGGCAGCCCGCGCTGGGTGGCCCAGCGACCGTTGCCGTCCATGATGACCGCCACGTGCCGCGGCACCGGCTGCGTGCGGACGAGCTCGAGTAGCTCGCTCTCGCCGAGCGTGACGTGGCCGGGCTTCAGCGCCATGACGCCCTCATTGTATTAGAACGTCAGAATTTCCTGTTCCTTCTTCTTCAGCAGTTCGTCGACCTTCGCAATGTACTTGTCGGTCGTCTTCTGAATCTGGTCGTGGCCCCGTCGCTCCTCGTCCTCGGAGACCTGCTTGTCCTTGGCGAGCGCCTTGAGCTTCTCGTTCGCCTCGCGGCGGAGGTTCCGGATCGCCACCCGAGAGTCCTCGGCGATCTTGCCCACGCTCTTGGCGAGCTGCTTCCGCCGCTCCTCGGTCGGCGTCGGCAGCGTCAGCCGGATCGCCTTGCCGTCGTTCGAGGGCGTGAGCCCGAGATCGGAGGCGATGATCGCCTTCTCGATCGCCTTGAGCTGGGTCGCGTCCCACGGCTGCACCATCAGCGTCCGCGCGTCCGGCACCGTCACCGACGCCATCTGCGCAAGCGGGGTGGGGGTCCCGTAGTAGTCGACGCGGATCCCCTCGAGCAACGCGGCGCTGGCCCGCCCGGTGCGGACGGCGGCCAGCTCGCGGGCGAGCGTGTCGATGGCCGCCGCCATCCGCGCTTCGACGTCCTTCAGGATGTTCTGCATCGGCCTTACCCCCTCGGCCCGGCCTCGCCCGACACCAGAGAACCGATCGGCTCGCCGAGCACGATGCGGCGGATGTTTCCGACGACGGTCAGGTCGAATACGATGATCGGCAGCTTGTTCTCCATGCAGAGCGAGATCGCCGTCGTATCCATGACCTGGAGCCCGCGGTTCAGCACCTCGACGTAGCTCAGCGTGGCGAGCCGCTCCGCCGTGGCGTGCTTCTTCGGGTCGGCCGAGTAGATCCCGTCGACCTTGGTGGCCTTCAGGATGACGTCGGCACCGATCTCGACCGCGCGCAGGGCGCCGGCGGTATCGGTGGTGAAGAACGGGTTGCCCGTGCCCGCCGCGAAGATCACGATCCGCCCCTTCTCCAGGTGCCGGATGGCGCGGCGGCGGATGTAAGGCTCCGCCATCGCGCGCATCTCGATCGCGGAGAGGACCCGGGTCTGGAGGCCGACCTTCTCGAGCCCGTCCTGGAGGGCGAGCGCGTTGATGACGGTGGCCAGCATGCCCATGTAGTCGGCGGTCGCGCGATCCATCCCGCCCGCGCTCGCGGCGATCCCCCGGAAGATGTTGCCGCCGCCGATGACGATGGCGGTCTGGACCCCGAGCTCGGCCACGCCGCGGACCTCGTCGGCGATCCGCCGCAGAACCTCCGGATCGATTCCGTAGCCCTGCGTGCCGGCCAGCGCCTCGCCCGAGAGCTTCAGGACGACGCGGCCGTACGCCGGGCGCGTCGAGCCCGCGGCCGCCGGCATGCCTACGCGCTCTCGCCGACCTGGAAGCGCGCGAACCGCTTGACGACCACGCGCTCGCCCGTCTGGGCCGTGGTCGCCGCGACCAGGTCCTTGACCCTGGTCTTCCCGGTCGCGTCCTTGATGAACGGCTGCTCGAGCAGGCACTGCTCGGCGTAGAACTTCTCGAGCTTGCCCTCGATGATCTTCTCGATCACCTGCGGCGGCTTCTTCTGGTCGGCCAGCTGCGTCCGGAAGATCTCCCGCTCCTTCTCGAGGAGCGTCCCCGGCACGTCCTCGCGCGCTACGAAGGAGGGGTTCGCCGCCGCGACCTGCATGGCGATGTCCTTCACGAGCTGCTGGAAGGCCTCGGTGCGCGCGACGAAGTCCGTCTCGCAGTCGACCTCGACGAGTACGCCGATCCGCGCCCCCGGATGGACGTACGACGCCACCAGCCCCTCGCGGGCATCGCGGTGCTGCTTCTTCGCCGCGTCGGCGAGCCCCTTCTTCCGCAGAAACTCGACGGCGCCCTGCAGGTCGCCGCTCGACGCCTCGAGGGCGGCCTTGCAGTCCATCACGCCCGCCCCCGTCCGGTCCCGCAACTCGCGCACCCGATCGGCCCGAGCGGCCACCGTCACGCTCCGCTCTCGGCGGCCGCGGCCACCTCGCCCTCGAGCGGCACCACCTCCGCCCCCGCCGCCTCCACGGCCGCCTCCTCCTTGTCGAGCGAGCCGCGGCCCTCCAAGATCGCGTCCGCGATGCGGGAGGTGAGGAGCCGGACGGCGCGGATGGCGTCGTCGTTGCCCGGGACCGGGTAGTCGATCTCGGTGGGGTCGCAGTTCGTGTCCACGACCGCCACCGTGTGGATCCCGAGCCGCCGCGCCTCGGCCACGGCGATGCGCTCCTTGCGCGGGTCGATGATGAAGACCGCCGCCGGCAGGTGGTCCATGTTCTTGATGCCGACCAGCGCCTTCTCGAGCTTCTGCCGTTCGCGTTCGAGCTCGAGCACCTCCTTCTTGGGCAGCCGGTCGTGCTCGCCCGTCTCGCGCATCTCCTCGAGTTTTTTGAGGCGGGCGATCGACTTGCGGATCGTCGCGAAGTTGGTGAGCGTCCCGCCGAGCCACCGCTGGTTGACGTAGTACATCCCGCAGCGGGTGGCCTCCTCGAACACGGTGTCCTGCGCCTGCTTCTTCGTCCCCACGAAGAGCACGCTCCCCCCCGCCGCCGCCAGGTCCCGGACGAAGGCGTACGCCTCGCGGAACTTCTTGAGGGTCTTCTGCAGGTCGATGATGTAGATGCCGTTGCGCTCGCCGAAGATGTACTTCTGCATCTTCGGATTCCAGCGCTTGGTCTGGTGGCCGAAGTGAACCCCGGCCTCCAGCAGTTCCTTCATCGTCAGCGTGGCCATTCGGTTGTCTCCTCCACCTTCTCCGCCGGGGGCGCCGTTGCCACCCCCGTGCTCCCCCGCCAAGCCCGTCCCGCGAGCGGCGCTGCCCGACGGGCCGCCGCCGCGATCCAATCGCCGGCCGACCCGCTCGAACGCCGCCCGCCGGGTATCGGCCCCGGGGGCACCGAAACTAGAAGGTGTGCGTGATGGTGTTCACCCCGACTACGTCGTGTACTTCCCGTTGATCCGAACATACTCTTCCGACAGGTCGCACGTCCAGACGCGCTCCTGGCCCCGGCCGAGGCCGAGGTCGATCCCGAGGACGTACTCGGACGCGCCCATGATCTCGCGGACCCGGTCGAGCCGGGCGCCGGGGCGCAGCACGCCGGACTCGACGATCACCTCGTCGTTGAACGCGATGCTGACTCGATCCTGGGCGACCCGCGCCGCCGACTTGCCGAGCGCCATCATGATGCGCCCCCAGTTCGGGTCCTGGCCGTTGATCGCCGTCTTGACGAGCGGCGAGTTGGCCACGCCCCGCGCCGCCGCCAGCGCGTCGCGGCGGTTGGCCGCGCCCCGTACGACGACTTCCACGACGTGCGTCGCGCCCTCCCCGTCCCCGACGAGCATCCGCGCGAGGCGCTCGGTCACGGCCTCGACCCCGTGCGCGAACTGGCGCAGCGCGGGGCCGGGGCGCTCGAGGGGCGCGGTCTCGGCCAGCCCGTTGGCGAGGATCACCACCGTGTCGCTCGTCGATTGATCGCCGTCCACCGTGATGCGGTTGAGCGACCGGTTCACCGCGCGCCGGAGCACGGCGTCGAGCGCGACGCGGGACACGACCGCGTCCGTGGCCAGGAAGCAGAACATGGTCGCCAGGTGCGGCTCGACCATGCCGACACCCTTGGCGATGCCGCCGACCGTGACCGGCCGGCCCCCGACCTCGACGCGGACCGCCGCCTCCTTGGTCCGCGTGTCGGTCGTCAGGATCGCCTCGGCGGCGTCGCGCCCCCCCCGCGGCGAGAGGGACTTGACGAGCTTCGGCAGCGCCGTCCGCACCCTGTCGATCGGGAGCGGGACGCCGATCACGCCCGTCGCGGCCACGAGCACCGCCTTGGCCGGGATGCGCAGGAGCTCGCCGACGATCTTCGTCATCTCCCGGGCCGCCCGCAGGCCCTCGTCGCCCGTGCAGACGTTCGAGCAGCCGCTCGAGGCCACGATGGCCTGGGCCTCGCCCCCCCGGATGTGCTCCATCGAGACGATCACCGGGGCGCCCTTGACCTGGTTCGTCGTGAACAGCGCGGCCGCCCGCGCCGGCGACGCCGAGTAGACGAGCGCCAGATCCTTCTTGCCGCCCGGCTTGATGCCGGCGGCCACCCCCGAGGCAAGGATCCCCGGGACCGCCGTGATGCCGCCGTCGAGCCACTCGACCTTCGCCATCGCTACGGGTACACGGGCGGCGCGGCGAGGCCGGTCCGCTCGTCCCAGCCGAACAGCACGTTCAGGAGCTGGACGCCGTTGGCGGAGCCCCCCTTGCCGAGGTTGTCGATCGCCGAGACGCAGACCGCGCGGTGCGTACGCGGATCGGCCACGACCGTCAGGTCGCAGAAGTTCGACCCCACCACCCGGCGGGTCGTCGGCGAGCCCTCGCCCTCGCGCGCGAGCCGCACGAAGGGCTCGCCCGCGTAGAACTCGGCGTAGAGCTGCCTCAGGTCGTCGGTCGGGACCGACCGGGCCAGCGGGACCGACGCCGTGGTGAGGAGACCGCGGTTGACCGGTATTAGATGTGGGGTGAATGCGACCCGCACCGGCTGGCCGGCGAGCAGGGACAGCTCCTGCTCGATCTCGGGCGTGTGGCGGTGGCCCGCCAGACCGTACGCCTGGATGTTCTCGTTCGCCTCCGTGTAGAGATAGATCGGATCGGCCTTCCGGCCCTGGGCGCCGGCGCCCGTCAGGCCGGACTTGCCGTCGACCACGATCCCCTCGGTCCGGCCGAGTCCGCTCTTGACGAGCGGCGCCGTGGCCAGGATCGCGCCCGCCGCGTAGCACCCGGGCGACGCGACCAGCGTGGCCCCCGCGATCGCCTTCCGATGTAGCTCGGGCAGCCCGTACACCGCCTCGGCCAGCCCGGCCGGGTCGCCGTGCGGGCTCTTGTACCACGTCGTGTAGTCGGCCGCATCGCGCAGCCGATAATCCGCGGAGAGGTCGATCACCTTCGTGCCCCGGGCACGCAGCACGGGCACGACCCGCTGCGACTCCAGGTGGGGGAGTGCGAGGAAGACGAGGTCGGCCGCGTCGGCGAGCCGCTCGGGCTCGAGCTCCTGGAGGGTGAGCTCGCTGAGCCCGCGCAGGTGGGGGTAGACGGCGTCCAGGCGCTGGCCCTGGAGCCGCTCCGAGGTGACCGCCGCCACCGACACGCGGGGGTGGGCGAGGAGCAGCCGCAGCAGCTCGGCACCCATGTAGCCGCTGGCTCCGGCGACAGCGACCCGAATCATCGACCGCCCGTCCGTGGCGCTACCGCTTCGAGTACTGGAACTTCTGCCGGGCGCCCGGCTGCCCGTACTTCTTGCGCTCCCGCATACGGGGGTCGCGCGTGAGCAAGCCGGCCTTCTTCAAGGTCGTACGCAGGGCCTCGTCGAAGCGCACCAGCGCGCGGGCGATCCCGTGGCGAACGGCGCCGGCCTGCCCGGTGGGACCCCCGCCGCCCACCCGGATGAGCACGTCGAACTGGCCGAAGGTGTTCGTCAGCTGAAGCGGCTGGGCGATGATCATGCGCAGCGTCTCGCGCGGGAAGTAGTCCTCGAACGGCCGCCGGTTGACGAGAATCCGCCCCTGACCCGGCCGGATCCACACGCGCGCGACCGACGTCTTGCGACGCCCGGTACCGTAGAATCGCTCGAGCACGGCCATTTACTTGATCTCCAGTACCGTCGGTTGCTGCGCGGCGTGGGGATGGTCGCCGCCCCGGTACACCCGGAGCTTCTTGACCATCGCCCGTCCGAGCCGGTTCTTCGGGAGCATGCCCTCCACCGCCCACTCGATCACCCGCTCCGGGTGGCTCTTGAGCAGGCTGCCGGCCTTGACCTCCCGGAGCCCACCGATGTAACCGGTGTGCCAGCGGTAGACCTTGTCGGTCAGCTTGCGTCCCGTCAGGTGGATCTTCTCCGCGTTGATCACGACGACGTGATCGCCAAGGTCGAGGTGCGGCGTGAAGGTGGGCTTGTGCTTTCCGCGCAGGATCGACGCGACGCGCGACGCGAGCCGGCCGAGGACCTGGCCCTGGGCGTCGACCACGAACCACCTGCGCTCGATCTCAGACTGCTTCGGTATCACCGTCGGCATGATCCGCCCGTCCTCTGGCGCCGGGTCGATTTAAGTGTGCCTGGCTGCTGAGAAAATAACAACGTGCTAGCATACCGGCGCGCCGCCCGAAAGTCAACGGTCCGTCCCCCTGGCTCCGCAGGTCCCTCCGGGGGAGGGTCCTCATTGGAGCGCGCGTCATTGTCCACAACCAGATCCGCGAACTCAAGGCCGCCAAGGCGAGGTGAGCCGGTTCGCCTCCGATTGCCCAGCCTCCCCCCATCGCCTCGATGATCGACCAGTTGCTCGCAGATCCGATCGGAACAAAGGGGCCGCGCGCGTGAGGCGGATCCGGTCAGGAGCGACGTCTTTCCGATGTCATGGCAGAGCGCGCCACACGGCTCAGCTCTCCTCCAGGTCAGGAGGGCTTGTTCACGCCGAGGATCCGGGTTGCCTCAACGAGGCAAGGACCAGCGAGCACACCTCGCATCACCGCTGCGCGTGCTCGGCGCGCTCCAGGGCCCGTCGTACTACACGGCGGACCTCGTCCGGAGAGAAGGGTTTGCTCAGGCTCGGAGCGCCCGCGCGTTCGATGAACTGCCTGGTCTCGGCACTCAGGCTGTCTCCCGTCATGAAGACGAAGCGGCTCGTAAGGTTCGGGCGAACCTGCTCAAGCTCGCGGTACAGTCCCGCGCCGTCGAGCCCTGGCATCCGAACGTCGCTGAGGACCAGGTCGAATGTCCGCTCGCGAAGCTTCTGCATGGCGCTGGCTCCGCTGCGTGCGGTCTCGACCTCATGCCCATCAGAGCGGAGCACGTCGACGAGAAGTTCGAGAATTTCCGTCTCATCATCGATGATGAGAACCACCCGCCCGCCGATCGGAGTCGACCGATCACGTTCCGCCCGATTCCGCACAGCCGCCGGTGTCTCCTTCACCGGCAGTTCAATGACAAAGACTGCCCCCCGCCCCGTCGAATCAGCCAGCCAGATGGAACCAGCATGGGCTTCGATGATCCCCTGGCAGAGCGACAGGCCGAGCCCGGTACCTTCCCCGGTCGGCTTGGTGGTGAAGAACGGGTCAAAGATTCGCGATCGGACCTCGGGCGGGACGCCGGGCCCGGTGTCGGCCACGTCCAGGCGAACCAGCGCTCGCGCCGGCTCGAACCGCGACGTCACCATGATCGTGCGCGGCGGACTACTCTTACGCATTGCGTGATGCGCGTTTGACACAAGATTGACGACGACCTGGTGGAGCTGGTGCGGATCGGCCCACAGGGCCGGGACGTCGTCGGCCAGGGCCATCACCACATCGACTCCGTCCGAGCGCAGGTGATAGGCGAGCAGTTCCACCGCCTCCTCCACGACTTGGCGGAGGGACACGGACTCCCGTTCAGGGGGACGCTCCCGTGCGATGGCAAGGAAGTTCTTCACGATGCGCGCGCAGCGCTCTGACGCCCGAGCGATCTTCTCCGCCCGTGCGCGCAGCGACTCGTCCTTGGACGTCTGACAAATGATCGACGTGTGCCCGAGGATCACGGACAACGGATTGTTCAACTCGTGCGCTACGCCAGCCAGCAAGGTCCCCATCGTGGCCAGCTTCTCAGTCTGGACCCGCCTGGCTTGTGCGACTTCGAGCGCCTCGTACTGTTCGGTCACCTTCTTGTAGAGTCGGGCGTTCTGCAGGCACACGGCGACGTGCGCGGCGAGCGTCTCGAGAACCTCGAAGTCGTCCTGGCTCCACGGCTCCGGATTCACGCGATCAAGGAGCACGAAGAAGCCCACGAGAAGCTCGCCGAGATGAACGGGGACGATGAGGCCCTCCTCGGTCCTTCCTGGAATCGGCGAGAGGAAGGGACGGCTCTTCAGACTCCCTGCCCTTCGGACGATGGCATCGGCGCTCCCGAGGTCAGACGCGAACGATCCGCCGTCGAGGGATTTGGCACCTGCCAGTCGGTAAGACTCGCCCGGGCCGCCCGCAACGTAGAGTGCGCCGCTCTTGGCACGGCCCATTTCAGTCGCGACATCCACCGCCATCCCTGTCAGCGACCTCGGATCGAGGACCGAGGTGAGGACCTGAGCCGCCTTGTTGAGCGCGAAGAGATTGAAAATCTTCGCGTTGAGGCTCGCCTCGATCGCATTGGCTTCGCCCACCCGCCTCAGGCCCTCTCGTCCGTCGTTCGTATTCTCCGACCGGTGCCGACGTTCATCGTCTTGGACGAGCAACGGGTGCGGAACGCGCGGAGCCCTCGTGCTCCTCCAGGTCTGCGACAATGACGAGGGTGCACCGGGCGTTCATCTTCTCTACCACGAGCTCGCACTCCACCAAGGACAGGGGCGCCCCTTGTCCGGCGACCAGAGTCCCGAACAGTCGACGCCACTGATCAATGACAAGGTGGGGGACCGAGTGGACGAGGAGCAGCGGCACCAGCTTCCTCACGGCCGCCAAAAACGCTCCGATCATGATGTTGCCAACTTCGCACACGGTAGACCTCGCGTCATCGTCCATCACGGTCGTCGTGCCCAGTGCCTTGCGACTCGCCGCGTCGACCACCTGGCACGCGTCACCGCGCGACAGGATCAGCACCGCGGTTCCCACTCGGTCCCCGTGAAGCGAGAAGTAGACGCCCACGAAGAGATCCACGTCGGAGGCGCTAGCGGGAGGAGCGACCTCGGCCCTGTCGAGCGGGACAGCCTTCAGGGCGTTGACACTCACGGACATCTTGAGCAGCGTGGACAGCGCGGTGGCAGACTGCTCAGCGCCGAGCTTCGCAATCTCTTGCAAGAAGTTCATGCGGTCCTCCGATGGATGAGGAATAGGGTAGGTCCCCACGCCTACACATCGCCGGTGCGGGCAACCCGCTCAATCCGTTCCTCGCGCACGAGCGCCTGCAGGTCGAGGATCAGGACGACGCGGCCGTCTCCGAGGATTGTGGCGCCTGAGATCCCTCCGATCCGGTTCAAGACACGGTCGATAGGTTTGATGACGATCTCTTGTTGCCCTGCCACTTGGTCTACGACAAAGCCCGGCCCGCGTGGTGTCAGGGAGGAGATCAACACGAAGGCGCGCCTGTGTCGACCGGCGCTGGCGCCGAGCTCGAGAACCTGAGCCAGGTCCACCAGGGGGACGGCCCGATCTCGCCTGAACAGGATATTCGTCGTCTCCAGGTCGGCTCGGTCGAGTTCAATGACTTCCGCGATGTCGACCATCGGGATGGCGAACAGCTCCTCCCCGACCCGCACCAAGAGCGCCTCCAGGATCGCGAGCGTCGGCGGGAAGCGAAGAAGGAACCGAGCACCGCGGCCGGGGGTGGTTTTCACCTCGATGCTTCCCCTGAGGGCTTCGACGCGGGTCCTCACGATGTTGAGGCCGACGCCACGACCGGCTACCTCGGTCACGGCCGAGGCCGTGGACAAGCCCGGCAGGAAGAGGAGGCCGATCACCTCCTGAGGCGAGAGTGCCCGGGCTTGGTCGGCCGACACGAAGCCCCGTCCAACCGCGACCGACCGGACCTCGTCCACGTCGATCCCCTTGCCGTCGTCGTCGACCTCCAGCACCACCCGATCGGCCTCGCGCCTGCCCGAGAGCGTGATCGTCCCGGTCTCGGGCTTACCGAGTTGGGCGCGCGCCGCCGGAGATTCGATGCCATAGAACACGGCGTTTCTCAGGAGGTGGATCAATGGCTCGCTGATGTCGTCGAGGATCGTCCGATCGAGCTCGATCTCGTGGCCGCTGACGACCAACCGCACCTGCTTGCCGCATTGACGGGCCAGGTCCCGAACCACGGCGGAAAAGCGATCGAAGACGGATCCGACGGGAAGCATCCGCGCCTGGAGGACCTCGCGCTGCAGACTGTCGGAGACTCGGTGGAGCTGGTCGATGGTCTCCTTGAGCGCCGGAGCATTGAGGGCTGCCCCGAGGGTGCGGAGGCGCGATCTGATGATCAGCAGCTCACCGGTCAGGTTGATCAGGTTGTCGAGGCGCCTGACGCTCATTCGGATGGCCGTCGGCCGCGCCCGGACGGCCGTGGCCCGGCTCTCGAGGCGAGGCGCCCCGGCGTCAGACCGAGACCCCCGCGTCACCGCCTCGATCCCGGCGGCGTGGAGAGCCTCCTCCAACAGCGACTGCTTCGTGTCGTCCCATTCCTCGTTGCCGTCTGCCACTCGCGTCAGGCGCTCCAACTGATCTGCCGACCGGAAGAGAATGTCGAGCTGGCCGGGCGTGAGCGGGAGGGATTCCTTCAGGACCCGATCCAGAAGGCTTTCGAGCGAGTGACACAGGTCGGCGGTTCGCCGCAAATCCACCGTGGCCGCCATACTCTTGAGCGTGTGCACGGCCCGGTAGACCTCTCTCAGGGTGGGTTCGTCCTCGGGGGTCTGCTCCAACACACTGAGGCAGTGAGAGAGGCCCTGCAGGATTTCCTGCGCCTCCTGCACGAAGAGCTCGCGGTGCGGGTTGGCGTCCACAAGGATCCCGATCAGACGGAGAGAATCTCCGCCACGCGGGTCTTCACTTCGTTCGGCTGGAACGGCTTCAGGAGGTACGCCTTCACGCCAATCTTGAGCGCGTGTCGCGCGATCTCTTCCTGGCCGACGCTCGACACCATGATGATCCGGGCTCGAGCATCCAGGGCGAGAATCTCTTCCGCCGCGGTCAGACCCGTCTTGTTGGGCATGACCACGTCCAGGGTGACCAAGTCGGGTTTGAGCTTGGCATAGAGCTCGACCGCCTCGTTTCCGTTCTCACCTTCGCCGATGACGCGATGGCCGGCCTCCACGAGGATATCCTTCAGCATCAGTCGCATGAACGCGGCGTCATCGATGACGAGAACGGTCGCCATGCAGGCCTCCCTCGGTTTCTCTACGCGGACGGGGTCGGGGCGGTCGCGCTCTCATGGCTTCCTGCGCGGGCGCCCGTCGTCGCGCTCAGTTCACTCATTTCTTCTGGGCTCAGGATCCGGTCGAGGTTAAGGATCACCAGGATCCGACCGTCGCGCTTGCCCACGCTCATCACGAACCGTGGAGACACGGTGGTGATCAGGGGAGGCGGGGGCTCGAGCGCGGAGACCGGGAATTTCACCACCTCGGTCACGAGATCGACGATCATGCCCACGGTCTGCTCGCCCACCTCGGCCACGATGATCCGCGCGTCCTGGTCCCGGGCGGGCCCGGCGATCTCCAGGCGCTTGCGCAGGCTTAGGACCGGGATGATCTTGCCGCGCACGTTGATGATCCCCTCGATGAAGCCCGGAGTCTTCGGCACTCTCGCGACAGGACCGAGGACGAGGATCTCCTGCACCTGCTCGATGGCGACGGCAAACTCGTTGCCGCCGAGCTTAAAGACCACGAACTGGTTGACGGCATCGTCCGGGGCCGCTGACGAGGCCCGGGTCGCGGGGCGCAGGGGATCCATGTCGCTCTCCTACCGCAGCGGACCGGCATCGCCGTCGCGCCGCCGAGTGGGCTTCACCGTCTTGGCGGGGCCGGCGGGCGCACCGCCCGCGCCAGCACTCTCAGAACGGACGCCCTGTTTCTCGACGCCGGGCCGACGGGCAAGACCGCGCACCGCTGACCCGAGCGCTCGTCCCTCCGGCCGAGGGCGGTCCCCCTCGGGCAGGGCCGTCCGACGCCCACCACCCGCCTCAAACCGTCCGACCATGTCCAAGAGATCGTTGGCCATCACCGACAGCTCTTGGGCCGACGCGGACATTTCCTCCATCGCCGACGTCTGCTCTTCTGTGAAGGACGAGGCCCCTCCGGAGCTCGAGGCTGTTTCCTCGGCAGCCTTGGCGATCTCCGAGAGGGCCTGGACGACGATCGCGTTGTTGGTCGCCTGCTGGGAGGACATGTCCGCGATCTCTTTGACCATCGAGTTGATCTCCTCGACGGTGCCGACAATCTGGCGAAACGTCTGACCGAAGTTCAGCACCATTTCTCGGCCCTCGCCCACCTCCACGGCACCCGACTCCGATGACGTCACGGCCTTCTTGGCCCCTTCGAGGATCTCGCGCGTCAGTGCGGAAATCTCTTGGGCCGACCGCGCCGAACCTTCGGCGAGCTTCCTGACCTCGTCAGCGACGACGGCGAAGCCGCGGCCCGCCTCCCCGGCGCGCGCCGCCTCGATGGCCGCATTCAGGGCGAGGAGGTTGGTCTGGTTGGCGATGTTCGTGATCACGTCGATGATCGTGCTGATCTGCTGAGAGCGCTCTCCGAGTCCCCGGATGGCCTGGGCCGCGCTGCTCGTGATTTCGTTGACCTTCTCCATCTTCTTAATCGTCTCTTCGACCCGCGCGCCGGCCTGCTGCGCCCGGGTCGCTGCGTCAGACGTGCCCACCGCGGCCGCCTGGGCCCGCTGAAGGATCCGCTCGCCCGAGCTGGAGATGTTGCCCACGACCTTGGCCGTTTCCTCCACCTTCTTGGCCTGGACGACCGCGCGCTTCGAGATCTCGCCGACTGAATTCGCCACTTGGCCCGTCGAGGCATTCATGTCCTGCGCCGTCGCCGAGAAGTTCTGCGCGATGGCGGTGACCGCGCGTGTCGCGTCAGTGGTTTGCTCGATGATGCGCTGGAGATCATCGGTCGACCGGTTGAGATTCTCGACCATGGTCCGATAGCTGCCGGTCGTTTCCAGCTGGGCCCGCTTGGTCAGGTCGCCACTGCTGACGGCGGCCATCACGCGGTTGACCTCTCCGATGATCGAGTTGAGCTGGTCCACCATCCGGTTGATGACGTCCTTGATCTGCAGAATCTCCCCCCGGACGTCCACCGTGATCTTCTGCGTCAGGTCACCGTTGGCGATCGCGGTGGCCACCTTCGACATGTCTCGCAGTTGGACGGTCAGATTGCTGGCCATCGCATTGACGTTATCGGTCAGGTCCTTCCACGTGCCGGCGACACCCTTCACCTCGGCCTGGCCGCCGAGCTTGCCCTCCGTCCCGACCTCGCGCGCCACCCGCGTCACCTCAGAGGCAAAGGCGCTGAGCTGGTCCACCATCCGGTTAATCGTGTTCTTCAGCTCCAGGATCTCGCCCCTGACATCGACGGTGATCTTCTTGGACAGATCCCCGTTAGCCACCGCCGTCGTCACCTCGGCGATGTTTCGCACCTGGTTCGTTAGGTTCGACGCCATCATGTTGACGTTGTCCGTGAGGTCCTTCCAGGTGCCCGCCACACCCTTGACGTCCGCCTGCCCCCCGAGCTTGCCCTCCGTCCCGACCTCGCGCGCCACCCGCGTCACCTCGGAGCCAAACGTGTTGAGCTGATCCACCATCTTGTTGATGACGTCCTTGATCTGGAGGATCTCGCCCTTGACATCCACGGTGATCTTCTGGCCAAGATCGCCGTTGGCGATCGCCGTCGCCACCTTGGACACGTCGCGCAGCTGGACGGTCAGGTTGCTCGCCATCGCGTTGACGTTGTCGGTCAGGTCTTTCCACGTGCCCGCGACGCCCTTGACCTGAGCCTGGCCGCCAAGCTTGCCATCCGTCCCGACCTCCTTCGCCACTCGTGTCACTTCCGACGCAAAGGCGCTGAGCTGGTCCACCATCCGGTTGATGACGTCCTTGATCTGCAGAATCTCCCCGCGGACGTCGACCGTGATCTTCTGGCCGAGATCGCCGTTGGCGATCGCCGTCGCCACCTTGGACACGTCGCGCAGCTGGACGGTCAGGTTGC